>Ga0082335_1000589_pt1 | contig 88617 bp, 93 predicted proteins | sample Subgrocontami58m_FD_72375 | JGI IMG/M metagenome (GOLD analysis project Ga0082335, IMG submission 72375) | Subsurface groundwater microbial communities from S. Glens Falls, New York, USA - GMW37 contaminated, 5.8 m (SPADES assembly) (version 2) ...
CTATGAAAACTATAAAATCTATTCTTGTTTCGCTCCTGTTTATCCCCGTTTTGGCTTTTGCTCATGAGCCGGTGGCGTTGCCGAACGCTGGGCTTACCCCTGAAAGCGCTTTTTACTTTGTTGATAAGATCGGCGAAGCATTGCGGGGATTTTTCACTTTTAATCCGGAGAGCAAAGCGCATCTCCAGATTGATTTTGCCGCCGAGCGTATCGCGGAGATTAAGATTATCTTGGAAACGAAAGGCGTAAATGCTAAAGGACTGGAGGTGGCTCAATCTCGGCTTCAGGCACATCTTGGCAATGCGGCGGAAATCGTTATCAAACAAAAATCCAAAGGAAAAAATGTGAGCGAGCTCGCCAAAAGCATTAGCGAGGACTTTGACGCAAACAAAGAAGCTCTCAAACAGGCCTTCAAAGATCAAAAGCGCTCTCTTGAAGCAAAAGAGGATGAGCTCAAAGCAAAAATTCGCGAGGCAAAACGAGCTGGCGATACTGCCAAAGTTGAGGCATTGGTAAAGGAGCTCGGCGAGATAAAAGCTCAAAAAGACCTTCTTGAGCTCAAAGAAGAAGAGCAGGAAGAAGCATTAGAACAGGAAGAAGAAAAAATTGAGCGGGAGATGGACAAAAAAGAGGACGCCGAAAAAGCCATAAAAGAAGCTGAAGAGGAAAAACAGGAAGTATTGGACGAAGCCGCCGAGGAGGGCGTGAGTGTTCCTGCGGAAGCGTTTGAAAAATTTGACAAACTCATTGCTCAAGCGAAAGAACTCTTTACTAAAGAGAATTATGTTGGGGCGAAACAATTAGCCAAGCAGGCAGAAGACGCCCTTGAAAAAGTAGAGGATGCAATTGAGAATTTGGACGAAGCAAAAGAAGAGGAGGAAGAGCTAAAAGAAGAACAAGAAGATCGAATGAAAGAAGGAGTTGAAAAAGAAGGGCAAAGACAAAAAGAAGCTGAAAAACAGCAAGAAGAAGCCGAAGAACAAGGTAGCGAAGCAAAGGGGAGATAATAACAACTAAGCGATATTCTAGCAAAAAACTCCAACTCGGGGAGTTTTTTGTTACAGATGAGTACAAAGCTCTGGCCCCGGGTCAATCGCTCGCCACGGGGGCACACAAGCGGTCATTCGGGGGTGTTCTTACCAGTAATTCACGATCTTAAACGGAGAAATGTTACCGGGAATCTGCCAAATTGCGGCCTGCCCCGTAGGGTCGCGGAGCGACTCCTTCGGGGTTCGAAATGCGTGAACCCCGTTAGAGAAAAGTCGCTGCAAGCGCCTGAAGCTGCGCCAGAGGCGCAGCGTTCTCTAACGGGGTGAAGCGCGCGGAGGAAATTTTTTAACGCTATTTTGCACTATACTTTTCAACCCTGACGGGATGTTCAAACTCATGCTATACTTTTGTTTATGAATGAAGACCCCACAAATAACATCCTTACAAACTTGAGAATGTAAGGATGTTATGTATCGTTCCAATTTCACATTCAAAGCAGGGGAGTGCGGGCAGGAATTTTGTTCAGGGTGTGGCCAAATATGAAATTACAAACCGCCCTGTTTAAAACAAGGCCGGTTTTTTGTATAATAAACTCATATGAACATCATCAAAAAATTGAAGTGGGTTTTTCTCACAATTTTAGTCGGGGTAGTCGGGACTTTGCTCAACGAGAATTTTGTCCACTATTATCTTTCCAAAAGCGTATTCTACTCAATCTTGATTTGCGGGCCGGCATTGGCGATAATCGCTTATTTTATAAAACCGCTGAGAGGATATAAAATTCACAAATTTTTACTCGTCTTAACTATCGGACTTTTACTCATTCCTTATTTAGGTTTAATAAAAGGCTATTCCAATATTTTTGCAAAAGATCAAGCCGGCGTAGTAGCAAAGGAAATAAGATTCAAAATTGTCAAAAGGGAATTTAAAAAAGAAGGCCAAGACGTTTGGGATACCGCCATGGCTGATAGACAAGTCACTCTTTATCCGGGGAAAAATTGGGTTTGGCTGGGAAGACAGGAGTTTTGTCCTCTTGGTTACGATAGACAAAGAGGGGTAGCAGAAATAGAAACCGATGTTTATTGGGATCAGAATTTAGTTTCGCAGGAACATCCTGATTGGGAAGTTCCTGCTCTTGGAAAGAACCCCGATGTTATAAAATCAGAAGATTTGGGCGGAGGAAAATATTTCATAACTTTTTTCTATCGGGTGGAAGATGAGGGGCCAATTTTTAAACCGGAAGGATGGGGAAAAGGTTCGGAACCCCCAATTTGTGTTTATCCGGATATAGGTATGGACTTTATTATTGGCGAAGACGGCCGATTTCTGAGAAATACCTTTCATATTCTGTTTCCTGAACCTATAGGCGAGAAAATAATAGAAGTTCCTCTTAAATAAATCTCCGCGCAGTAAGCTGCACGGTATCTCTCCATTTGTGTCAATTTTTGTCTCGCGAATTCAAATCTGAACTGCACCACCCAGCAAAACACATGTGGACCAGCTATCTCGAGAGGAACTGGGATCGTGCGGTGGGAATCATCCTTGAAGAGTATTGACTCGAATATCGTCCAAGCAAACAAAACACGATTTGATGAAATAGCTCGTGTATGCTATTTTACTTTTACGATAGCGGAAAAAAGGAGTATAGAGATGCTGTTCCCCGTGCACCCGGCGGCAATAGAATTCAATGAAATTGACTGTTGCGCCCTGCGAAAAGCAAGGATAGAAAAAGATCATCAACCGTTTATCGGGACGTTTCTCACGGAAGCCAGAAAAGGCAACTTGCCGTATAATGTTTCCATTCTTCTGGAAATCTTTGAAAAAACGGTTCGTCTCGTCTTTATTCCACGCGCAATCCATCGCTCTTTTTACCTCAACCTCGCCGTGATGGAGAAAAAACTTCTGGAAAGAACAGAAAATGCCGTTTTGGAATGCAGTCACTCTGTCAAACAGCACGTTTCGGCGCTCGCAAGAATATGCGCGAGCATGCTTACCCCGCAAGGACATAATTAACCGCATGGCACCCGCCTGCGGTGTTTTAATGCATACGCACGGGGGGCCGTCGGATCATCGATGATTCGTAACTTTGGAGGTTCGTAATCCGTTGTATCGGTGAAATGGGTTTTATGCAGAATAACGCCAATGATAACCCCTTATGCCGACGCACTTGCTATAATATCCATGGTATGGTAGTATACGGATAGTTCTCTCAAGAAGCTCTAGAATTACATCGTCGAGTTTATTCTGCGGCTTTCATACTTAGAAGCTAAACAATAATTTTCTTGAATATGCAAGAAGGAACAATTGCCCGGCTCACTGACCGAGGATTCGGATTCATCAAGCGCGAAGGGGAAGAAAAAGATCTCTTTTTCCACTCCAACGAGCTGAAGAATGTGGACTACAAGGATCTGCGAGAAGGCGACAAAGTGACATTCGAGATAGCTGAAAGTCCGAAGGGGCTCAACGCCGTCAACGTCAATCGAGTGTAATACTTGGCAAAAGCACCCACATTTCACGGGTGCTTTTGCATTCGTACCGCCGGATGGCTTTCATGAATCTTGCCACGTTTCCTTCCCTTTGATATAATCACCAATGCGGTAGACCTCTTGCAGAATAACATTCTGGCTAATTTCCCCAAATTTTGGCTGCAAAAGGTTCATCGGAATTCGTCGTAATAGCCATTACGCCTTCATTCCTCTTCACCTTTTTCGCTCAAAATTTGAAGAAATTATCTCAAAAGCTTATAACTGGCAGTGAGAGAGAAGAGAAAATATCAATTTTCTCTTCGACCGAGCGAACCAGCTATACAAAGTATTCTGCAAGAGGTCTTATGAAACGAATCGCCATATGGTCCGGAACAATCGCAATACTTCTCCTCGCAGTCGGGGGAATAATTTGGGCGGTAAAAAATTCAAATAATCCGCAGTCAAGCGATCTTGCGGTTCCGGTATCGGCGAGCGATCAGACAAAAGGAAATCCCGAGAGCGCAATAACGCTTGTCGAGTACAGCGATTTTCAGTGCCCGGCGTGCAAATCGTACTACCCGATCGTGGAAAAACTTATGGATGAGTACGGTTCAAAAATCCGCTTTGTCTATCGCCATTTTCCTCTTCCCCAGCATAAAAATGCGCGCCCGACTGCGTTTGCTGCAGAAGCAGCGGGCCGCCAGGGAAAATTTTGGGAGATGCACAATATGATTTTCGACAATCAGGAGAAATGGGCTCCTCTCGCGGACCCGCGCAACACACTGCTTTCGTATGCCGAAGGGCTGGGACTCGACAAGGAAAAATTTTTGCAGGATTTTGATTCAAGCGACCTCCAAAAAAAAGTAGAAGACGATCGCGAGGGCGGCATACGCTCGAGTGTCCGCGCAACCCCTACGTTTTTTCTCAACGGCGCCGCGATGACAAATCCCCGGTCATATGATGAATTCAAACGTGCAATTGATGCCGCAATCAGCCCGTCGTCTTAAAAACGCTCTCTTTTGGTTTCTCGGAGCGGGCTTTATCGGATTTCTCGATTCCGTGTACCTCACGGTAACTCATTTTATCGGCGAGCCGGTTGCGTGCGGGTTTTTTACGGGTTGCGAGGTGGTGGCGTCATCAAGCTATTCTGCAATAGCCGGAATACCGATCGCGCTTTTCGGAGCGTTCTATTATCTTTTCTGGGTGCTTCTCGGCGTCTGGTATCTTGATTCCCGAAATCCCTTGTTTTTTACTCTCCTGCCTTTGACATCAGCGGGATTTGTCGTTTCCCTTATCCTCATCGGCATTCAACTCTTTGTTATTGATGCGATCTGCCTCTACTGCGTACTTTCTGCAGCGTCTTCGACAGCGCTTTTTATCCTTTCCTTTGTGATTCGGAAGGCCGGGCAGAGCGAAACGCTCGCCACTATTCATCCGCCGCAAGTTTGATATACTAAAACATATGAAACAACACACAGTAGCGCTCATTGAGGACGACCGTTCGCTTTCAGATATCCTTACCGCAGAATTAAAAAAAGCGGGGTTTGCCGTACTCCAGGGATTTAACGGCGAAGAAGGGCTTCTCCTCATCGAACCCCATAAACCGGATCTCATACTCCTCGATATTTCGATGCCGAAAATGGACGGCATTACCATGCTTCGCGAGCTCCGAAAGCGCGAAGACGGAAAGCGCCAAACGCCTGTTCTTGTTCTTACGAATCTTGACGATTTCGGGAAAATCGCAGAGGCAACAGAGCTCGGAGTTTTGGGGTATCTCCAAAAATCCGAATGGCACCTCGACGATGTCATAAAAAAGGTAAAAGAGACGCTGAAAATTTCATTGTAAAATAGGAATTTCCCATTGAGCGCATATATGAAAATCGCATACTTCGGTGTAACACAAGACGAAAAAACATATCTCACAAGCCGAATTGCCGACGCAGGGCTTAATGGGAACGTCGTATTTTCCGATGAAAAACTTCTGAAAGAGAACATTTCGACGGAAATGGATTTTGACATTATTTCGGTATTCGTTGATTCGAAAATCGATAAGCCGGTTTTAGACGCATTTCCGAATCTCAAATATATCATGGCGCGTTCCGTCGGGTACGACCACATAGACCTCACAGAAGCAAAAAAGCGCGGCATTATTGTTTCGAATGTCCCGTCGTACGGAGATCATACGGTTGCCGAATTTACATTTGCGCTCATCCTGACGCTTTCGAGAAAAATTTTTCTTTCGGTTGACCGAATCCGCGAAACCGGAAGTTTTTCCATCGAAGGACTGCGTGGTTTTGACCTTAAAGACAAAACCATCGGGGTCATCGGCACCGGGAAAATCGGAAAAAAAGTAATCGGACTCGCGCGCTGTTTCGGTATGCGCGTAATTGCGCAAGACGCCTTCCCGGACAAAGCGACGGCAGAGGCGCTTGGTTTCCAATACGTCTCATTTGAACAGCTTCTTGAAGAAAGCGATATTATCACGCTCCACGTCCCGTATTCCACGGATACGCATCACCTCATGAATCGCGATTCGCTTGCAAAAATGAAAAGGGGAGCATATCTCATCAATACGTCCCGAGGCGGCGTTGTTGAAACCGAAGCGCTTGTCGGCGCTGTGAAAAGCGGACAAGTGGGGGGCGCGGGGCTCGACGTTCTCGAGGAAGAACTTGTTATCAAAGACGAGCTTGATTTTATTGCAAAAGGAAATGTTGCGGAGCATAACATCAAGACAATTCTCGCAAATCACGTACTCATCAATCTTCCGAACGTCGTCATAACCCCCCATAACGCGTTTAATTCAAAAGAGGCGCTTGAGCGGATTCTTGACGCGAGCGTGGAGGGGATTAGTGCGTTTCTCAAAGGAACGCCGATAAATGTGGTGAACGGCGCGTAAATGCCGAAAACTCACCTTTGCCCACAGGCGCGACTATATGCCATTCATGCAAAAGATCTCTTGTGGAAATAGGGATTTCTGCGCGTGCGGGATACTGCTATGATGAGAGTAATGAAAACGCGATTCATTTGCACCTTTCTCGTCGTGGCTTTTCTTTTTGTGTCGTTTCCGTCCGGTGCAGCCGCAAGCCATTCGTTTTCGCACATCATTGAAACGCTGCAAAACGCGCTTCTTGAAGTTCATCGGATGTTTCCGTCGCCCGCGGCGCCATCCGGCAAATTTCGAACGGGAGACCGCATTGTTGCCCAATCTCCCCACAGCGCGCGCTCCGATCCATTGTTTTCTTCATGGATTGTTGTCGGCGGTGCTCCTGTCGGAACAAAAGGAACCGTAATCGGTTCATCAAGAACAATCTTCGGAACCACCTGGTGGAACATCATATACGACACGGGAACATTTGGCTGGTCGCAGGAGATAAATCTGGCAAGGGATTCGGCGCCAGCACCAATACCATCACCAGCGCCAACACCCATACCGACTCCAACGCCTACTCCTGCGCCTACTCTTGCGCTCCGCTACTTCGGATACGCCGTAGTTGACTGTGATGTAAGCTATACCGACGAGGTCGCCTCGTTTACGAACCTTGCGCACTTGTGTGTGACAGAACCGACCGACAATATCGTTGCCCGTCTGAATCGATTCGCGGAAAAAGGAATCAAAGCCGTCATTCCCTTAGATGACATCTTTTTTTACTCGCAAACGGTTCCGGGATGCACGTTTGATCCGTTCCAGGATCAAAGTTGCACTCAAACATTCATTCGTCCCGACTATCGTACGCGCTGGAACACATTCGTCCAAACAAACCAACTCACGCTTCATGCTTCAAAAATAGGCGCGTTTTGGGTAAAAGACGAGCCCATGTGGAACAATCTTTCGGTCTCGTCGCTCGCTGCGGCTGCGTCCATCGTAAAAACCGATTTTCCCTCTGTGCCAACGCTCGCTATTGAAGGGTGGCCCGCGATGGATCGATTTCAAATGCCCTCCTCTATCGACTGGATAGGTTTCGATTTCTACGGCGTGAGAAATCCCGCAACAAACGTGCAATATCAATATTACTTTTCCATATTGAAATCCCGCCGCCAAGCGCATCAAAAACTATTTATTGTTATGGACGGCGCGTGGCGCGCTGGCCTCCAAGGATCAACGGGTATTTTCCCGTGGCCGGGCGTAGGCGGCCTTAGTCAAAACGATATGGCCGAGGTGGCGCGAAATTACCATACGCTTGCGAAATCTGACCCGAATATCGTGGGAATCGGCGTTTTTCTCTGGCCGAGCGGTGTCATCACGCCTGATCAAATTGGAAGCCGCAATTTGCCGGCCACTGTTCGCGACCAACATGTACAAATCGGAAAAAGCATCACAGGAAAAAACTAATATTTCTGCGGCGAGGAAAAAATCGTTATCACATTAAAAAGAAGCACGAGGCAGGCCTCATGCTTTTTTGTTTCCGGCGTCTCATTTCCCCAAGGGAGGACGGCGCGGATTATTGGCGGGATTGTTTTGCCTTCGCATTTCGCGAAGGATCAGAGAAAGAACAATCAGAGTCCCGAAAACGCCGATAGCAAGCAGTGCGAGGAGCCACGGTATGATCGGATCGCGCGATTGCGGAACAATCATCGTCTTATCGATAACCGTCGGCTGGGGAGTAGTGACCGCTATCTCGCACGGGTACGCTTTTTCCGACGTTCGAGCCACTGCGGCGGATTTCTTCACGAGTGCTTTTGACTTTGCCTGCGGAATTGCGGACTTTGCGGCTTTGGGCGCAGCGGCTGCAATCAACACCGGCGGAGTCACTAGTGCCGGCGTATGTGTGATCTTCGGCTCTTCGCGCTTTGGCGCTGGGAGTGGAGACCCGTCTGATTTCTGACGTGGCGGAAGTTCAAGCGCTTTTGGCGATTCGAAACCCGAAAGAATTTCGGATGCGAAAATCTGCGACGGGTCTACGGTTTCTCCGCGGGCAGCATATCCCTTTCGCTCTGTATCAGTCCGAAGGACTGGATATGAAGCGCATGCCTTCAGTAAGAGCAAAAAAGAAATTCCTCCGATTGCCACACCAACTCCTCGCCTTAATTTCACAGTGCCCTCCCTTTGTATTCTTGGCAGAGCATACGAGAAACAAAGTGAAAAGTCAATCTTTCCGACCGAAAACCAGAAAGATTGACTTTTTTCCGCAAGATGCGTATTCTATCCGCGTGATCTTTTAGGAGGTTGAGTAAATGCTCAAACGCATATCAACGTGCGTATTTCGCGTCTACGACTGGTGCTATCTCCGCTACTATCGCCTCAACCGGGAAGATGCCCGCGCTGGGAATCTCATTCTTTTCCATCGCGTTCGGCATTCAGGCGACGCGATCATACTCACTGACGGCACGCGAGTAGAGAGGGGCGATCCGATTGTCGTGATACACATCAATCAACTGCGGGCGCGTGAGATGCAGAAGCTCGACGGACACACGGCGTTTGCCGGAGTGAAGCTACGAAATGATTTCGTAAATTCGCTTCGTGCGCTTACAGTGAAAATCCGGGACAATCCGCTCTATCAGAACGTCTGTGCAATCAGGGGAAATACTGTTCATGGCCCTGCGGCACGGCGTTTCGGATTTGACGCGCGTCCGGATATTGATAAAACCTTGAGGTACCGGCTCGGGCTCGTAAATGCGCGCACGCTCATTGCTTCAACCAGGGAAGCAAATGGAGCCACAAGCGCGGTTGATCTTAAGAAGCGAATACTCTGGACAATCTTGATGTCCAAAGAAACACTGATAGCCCGATATCCACCCCCAACCATATAAGGCCGCAAGGCCTTTTTCTAATTTCTGAGAAGACCACCGCTTATGGTATCATGCGGGAAAACGCGCTCCCATAAGAGATATTGATAACCGCCACGACATTCTCATGTTCTTAAGAACATGAGAATGTTTTAGAAATTCAAATTGCCAATATGAAAATTTTTGTAACAGTAAAACCAAATGCCAGAACTCGACGCGTTACGGAACTTGATTCGACTCACCTTTTGGTGTCGGTGAACGCGCCCGCGCGAGACGGCGAGGCGAATCGGCGCCTTATCAAAATTATCGTCGAGCACTACAAAATCCCCGCGCGTTCGGCGAGAATCGTTGCGGGGCTCAAATCGCGAAAAAAAATAATTGAATTGTTGTAAAAGAGCGCGAGCTCCTGCCCGGACTTTATTATTTTCTATTCGGTGATGATAATGCTTTCGATAGTAACGGGAGTGAGCGGAATGTTGTTCGCCCCGATTTTGACATTAGCGACCAAATCGACGATGTCCATCCCTTTTATGACTTTTCCGAAGACGGGGTGGCTCGACGTAAGCGGGGGCTTGTCAAAATCAAGGCCGGTATTATTCACAAGATTAATAAAAAACTGGGATCCTCCGGAGTTGGACGCACCGGTATTTGCCATTGCAATCGTCCCTCGGACATTGGAAAGGCCCGCAACAAATTCATCTTGTATCGTGTAGCCGGCGCCGCCAAAACCGTATTTTGATGTATCCGTCCCTTTTGAATTCGGGTCGCCGCCTTGAATCATAAATCCTTTGATAACGCGGTGAAATTTTGTTCCATCGTAAAAGCCCGCTTTCGCTAATTTCACGAAATTTTCTACGGTAATCGGCGTTTTATCCTTGAAAAGCTCGATTTCAATATCACCATTCACGGTTTTTAAAACGGCAACCGGATTTTTTTGTGCCGTCTTCTGCCCAGAATTCTCCGGCATAGAATTTTGAGAAAGCTCTTGGGGCTCGCGTTTCGCGGTAGAGTCGGATGACGGCCCGGGCGCAAGAGCGTTTTTATACCATATCCCGGCGCCGACAAGTACGCCGAGAACGAGTAATGCGGCTAAAAGTGTTTTGTGCTTCATCCGAGTATTATAATCGTGCGCGCTGACGATTTCAAGAGTTGTGAAACGTGTTTCAGTCCTCTATACTATATCCATGGAAACGGACAAGAAAATTTTTGCAGATCCGTGGAATACCGCGATAATCGCAGGCGTCATTCTTCTTGCGACAATCGGAATCATCCTTGTGGTGCTACGGGTGTTACCAAAGGCCGAAGAGGCACCGCGCGGGAACCAGAACGCGCCCGAAACGCCCCAAAACTCAAGTCCGGGAGGCGGATCTGAAACAAAAATCATAGACGAGAACGAATTCGAGGGAACGGTAATCCGGTATACGAGTACGGGTTTCGCGCCAGCTCGGATTTCGTTTACCAAAGACGATGCCGCGCGAACTTCATGCGTTATAAAAATACAAAACGATACGAATGAGGAGCTTGTCATCCGCCTCGGCCCTCCGCAGGAAAAAGATAACCGGGGATTTGCGTATTCGGCCATACCGCCGAAAAAATTTGGAATAATTGACCCCCGCTATTCCGGTATTTTTGAAGAGGAATTTTATAACCGAAAAAATCCCGCGCACAGATTTACGGCTTCAATCAGCGACTTTTGTTTCCAGTAACTCTAACGCTACTTTCTCGCGAGGCAGTTTTCTGTCACAATTTTTCCGGACGCTCGTTTGACCTAGTGAGCAGAAAAGCATACAATTGTCGTATCTACTATCAAATACTATACACTAATCACCTTATCTTATGCCCATTGATAAAGGAAAAACATTTCTTATGGTTGGGGTCGCGCTCGCGCTTGTCGTCGGATCCTACGCCGCTCTAAGCTATGTCCAGACGTATTCGCGCTCGATTGAGCCATCAAGTTTCCGAAGTTTTGCGGTTCAGGGCGAGGGAAAGGTCATTGCAAAACCCGATGTCGCCCAATTCACATTTAGCGTTATTTCGCAGGGCGGCAAGGATATTGCAAAGATTCAGAAGGAAAACACCGAGCGCGTGAACCGCGCGATCGCACTTACAAAAGCGGCGGGCGTCGAGGAAAAAGACATCAAAACCGAATACTATTCCGTCGAGCCGCGCTACCAATATTATTCGTGCCCTCCCGCAGAACTATCGGGGGGTTCAAAACCCTGCCCGCCCGCGGAAATTATGGGATATACCGTTTCGCAGACCGTTCTCGTAAAAATCCGCAATTTTGATAAGGTCGGGGATATTTTGACGGGAGTCGTAGAGGCCGGTGCAAACTCGGTTTCCCGGCTTTCGTTCACGATCGACGATCCGGCCGCGCTTGAATCAGAGGCGCGCGACGAAGCAATCGCCGAAGCCCAGGAAAAAGCAAAAAGAACGGCGAAAGCGGGAAAGTTTTCGCTTGGACGGCTCTTGTCGCTTGATGAGGGCGGTACCTATCCGCCGCTCTACTACCGGAGCGAAGCAAAAGCAATGGGAATCGGAGGAGGTCTTGATGCTGCAATGCCTGCGCCCTCAATTGAACCAGGAAGCCAGGAGATCCGTGTGAACGTCACGCTTCGATACGAAATAAATTAAATTTTTGAAGAAAATAGTCGGAATTATTGTCTCTGTTGTTTTGATTGCGGGTTCAAGCGCTTTTTTCTTTCTTGATAAAATTGAGACATCCTTCCGGGATTTTTTTTCGGAATTTCGGGAGCCGAAATCTATAGAAATCCGTGAGATTGTGGAGTCGCTCGCGCGGGACGTATTCGCGCCGCCGCCGATCCGGAAAACAGGAGGCAGTACCGCCGCAACGCTTGCCGCAGAAAAAATACTGGAGGCGACGAATCGCGAGCGCGCCTCGGCGGGATTAAAACCCATTACCGCAGAAAAGCGCTTGAGTGACGCCGCGTCAGAAAAAATCAGCGACATGATCGCAAAAAACTATTTCGCTCATGTTTCGCCCGACGGAAAAGGGGCGGGCGAATGGGTGAAAGACGCCGGATACCGCTACATTCTTATCGGCGAAAACCTCGCGATGGGAAATTTTAAGGACGAGGAGGATCTTGTCGCGGCGTGGATGGCGTCGCCCGGGCATCGCGCGAATATCCTGAATCCGAAATTTAAGGAAATCGGCATCGCCGCAAAAAAAGGAACCATCGAGGGATCCTCCGCCCTTATCGCGGTGCAAATTTTCGGACTTCCGGTTTCCGCCTGCCCCGAGCCGGACGAAACAATTAAGATGTCAATTGAGGCGCTTGATCGTGAACTTAAATCGCAAAAAACTCAAATTGACGGACTCCGTGAAAAGATGGAGAATGCAAAAAAGGAGAATGACCGCGAAGCGTACTCATCCCTCGTCGGGGAATACAATATAGCGGCGAGCCGCTACAATAAAGCCGTCGAAAGCGCCAAATCGCTTGTTGCATTTTACAACACCGGCGTGCGCGCGTTTAACGCGTGCGCACTCGCAGAATAACATCAATGAATCCCGTTAGAGATGTAACTATGCTTCTACGACAGAGAACAGTAAAAATCAACGGGCATCTATATTTTTAGTGAGTATATCAGGAACTAAATCTCTAACGGGATGAACGTATTTTTTTCAGCTCTGGGAGCTGCACTTGCGGAAAGCATCATCTCATTTTCCGGCGCGGCGCTCATAATATTCGGCGAGGAAAAGATGAAGCGGCTCGCGCACTATACCGTGAGTTTCGCGGTTGGCGCGCTTTTGAGCGTTTCGCTTTTTGAACTCATCCCCGAAGCCCTTGCAACAAGCGGTAAGACCTTTGAATCGCTCGCCATTTTTATATTCGGCGGGATCTTTTTGTTTTTCATTCTCGAGAAATTTTTTATCTGGTACCACCATCACGGCGAAGATACTGAAGTCCACAGTTACACCCATCTGATTCTTTGGGGGGACTTTTTGCACAACCTCATCGACGGAATTATCATCGGCCTTGCGTTTCTTACCGACGTCCGGCTCGGATTTCTCACGACCGCTGCAATCATATTTCATGAAATACCGCAGGAGATAAGCGATTTCGGCGTTCTTATCCACGGGGGACTCAACAGGAAAAAGGCGCTTTTGTATAATTTCCTCATATCGCTTTCGACAATCTTCGGAGTGCTTCTTACCTTTGCGGTCGGAGATCTCCTGCGGCCGTTTTTGCCCTACGCGCTTCTGGTCGCCGCAGGAAACTTCATGTATATCGCGGTCGCGGATCTCATGCCCGAACTCCACGAGTCCTCATCAATCCGGCACGGGATATCCCAAATTGTTTTTATAATCCTTGGAGCGATAATCGTTATCGTACCGGGATTTTTCTTTGAGTAACCCGGAAAATCATAATCCCCTCCTTCTAGAAGGAGGGGATTATGATTGCGTGTATTTTCGTATTACGGAGTTGCTTCGCGCTTCCGCGCCATCCGGAGCACAACCATCACGGTCCCGAACGTGAGAAGAATCACGAAAAGCATAAAGAGGAAAAGCCCGAGCCCCGGCGGCAATGACCCGGCGCCGAATGCGAGAAACGAAAGAAACGATGGCTTGTCTTTTTCATCCGACGTCGTGCTCGTTCCGGAGTCCGTGCCCGCGAGCTCAATTTCAGCGGGTTTTACGTATCCTTTTTCCCTGCAAATCTTATCATAATCGGTTTCATCTGTTTTTTCCGCTAGCACTACTCCTGTCGCGGGCTTTTTGGCGGTTGTGACGGACGGCACTACCGCAACAATATCAACGGAGCAATTCGCGCTCGCCGCGCGGCCAGCATAATCGGTTGCGGTTATCACCGCGGTTTTTCGTCCGGTCGCAGAAAATGTTACGGGATAGCTTTCTCCGCTTCCCGAAATATCTCCGCTCCACCGATACGTGACCGGAGCGCTACCTCCAGACGAACTCCCGTAAAACGTAACGGTGCGCCCAACTTGAACCGTTGGCTGGCTTGCAGAGCACCCGGCGCCAAATCCACCTGCGACGGAGTTGTACACCACAACAGATTCGCTGTCAGACCCGGAGCCGTATGAATTCGTGCAGACAATCGTGTATGTTGCTGTTTGTTGGGGATAGAATGTTTCAGATCCGGAAAGATTTTTTCCACCTGACCAGCCGCCTGCGGCATAGCAGGAACCCGCGTTCGTACTTGTCCAGCTAATTGTCGCTGCCTGGCCGCGATTTATTGACGTGGGATAGACGGAGACATTGACCGTAGGATTTGTATTGTACGGATAATTTCCCCCAGACACTTGATAGGGATTGTAATACGTATACGTGGGAGTGTAGGACGTTGACGGAATTGTCGCGGCATCGGTAACGGTGATAGTCACTTTTGACGCGGCTGTGCCGCCAATGCCGCTGCACGTGATTCCGTAATCCGTTGTGACTTTTGGGTATACGTTTTCAGCACCTCCGGAAAAAACCCATTCAGACCAGCCGCCGGACGCCACGCAATAATCCGCATTTGTCGATGTCCACGAGAGCGCTGCGGATTCACCGCGCCGGATCGTTGTCGGATTTGCGACAAACGTGACTGTCGGGGCAGAAACCGCCGAAGCATTCTCCGCAATCGCAAAATTTCCAAAAAGTCCTGCACTAACCGCAAGCAAGAAAAAAGCAATAAATGGCTTATATATAACGTTTTTCATAATTGTATAGTCATATGAATGCTCCAATCATATCATTTTTGACGTGTTTTGTCAAACCCACTCTTGAAATCTTTAGCATTTTCCGGTACCATCGAATGATATGCTCCGTATCGAGATAGCGGCAGAGCCGATAATATCCCTCCTCGGACTTTCGTTGACAAATACGCTCCTCATGAGCGGAGTATCGACCGTCTTTTTGGGCTCGCTTGCAATTCTTGTTTTTCGGAGTCCTCAGCTCATCCCGTCGGGAGTCCAAAACGCTTTTGAGACGCTGATGGATATGATTCTCGGTATGATGGAGGGTGTTTTCGGAACACGGGAACGCGCTGAAAAATTTTTTCCGCTTGTCGCAACAATTTTTTTCTTCATCCTCACGTCAAACTGGCTCGGAATACTGCCGGGGATCGGCTCGGTCGGATTGTATGAGGCGACGAGCGAGGGGGAAAAATTCGTTCCGCTTTTCCGCTCTGCGGCAAGCGACATAAACTTTACGCTAGCACTCGGAATCATTACGGTATTTGCCGTAAATGTGTTCGGAGTCGCCGCGATCGGCGCAACAAAACATTTTTCAAAGTTTTTTTCTTTCCGGAATCCCATCGATTTTTTCGTCGGCATCCTTGAATTTATTTCTGAAATTGCTAAAATTATATCGTTTTCGTTCCGGCTTTTTGGAAACGTGTTCGCGGGCGAGGTACTGTTGGTCATCACGGGATTTCTCGTGCCGTATCTCATTCCGGTGCCGTTTCTGATGCTTGAAATTTTTGTCGGTTTTATCCAAGCGCTCGTATTCGCGATGCTCGCTATGGTCTTTACAAGCATCGCGGTGAGCCATCATTAATTACTAATATCGAAGCACGGAATTCGAAATCCGAAACTCTGTATAGTGAATGTTTCGAATTTCGATATTCGAATTTCGAATTTTATAAACAGTATGGAAAGTGAAGTAACAAAAATTGCCACAGGAGCGCTTCTTGATACGGAGTCGGTGAAGCTTCTTGCAACCGCCCTTGTCATGGGCATCGGTTCAATCGCGCCCGCGCTTGCGATCGGGCTTTTGGCGGGAAAGGGACTTGAAGCGATTGGCAGAAATCCCGAGGCGGCAGGCAAAATCCAGACCGCGATGATCCTTTCGATCGCATTTGCCGAGGCGGTTGCGATCTATGCCCTCGTTGTCGCACTCATCATTAAATTCGTATAACCACTACGAATGTACGAATACTACCGTAGTTACCATTCATACTTTCGTACACATTCGTAACTTCGTAGTTGTATTCGTAACGGCATGTCAGATTTTATCACTCATTTCGGAATTAGCTGGAAACTCCTCCTCGCACAGGCGGCGAATTTTCTTTTGCTCCTTTTGATCCTGAAGCGCTACGCCTACGGGCCTCTTCTTCGCATGATGAAAACACGCAGAGATGAAATCGCAAAAGGAGTCCAATTCACAAAGGACGGCGAGAAAAAGCTCGCCGAGATCGGGGTTCTCAAGGAACAAACCCTGAAAGAGGCGCATGACACCGCGTTCGCAATCGTCAAAAAAGGGGAAGCGACCGCAGAGGAGCGGAAAAACGAAATTCTCCGCGACGCCGACCGAAAGACAGAATCAATTGTTGAAGAAGCGCGCCGCAGAATCCGGGAAGAAGAAGCGAAGATGAAAGAAGGTGTTCGCGCGGGCGCCGAAGACCTAGTACGCCTCGCGGTCGCAAAAGTCCTCGGTAAAATACCCGCCGACGTAAGAGATCAACCGCTCATAACCGAAGCACTCGAAGAACTTAAAGAAGCAACGCAAAAGCCATGAAATATCCAATGCGCGTATATCGCGAGGCATACCTCAAAGCGCTTGATAAAAAAAGCCCCGCGGTCGAAAAACAGATAACAACGCGATTTCTTTCCCGTCTTGTTCGCGACCGGGCGCTTTCCAAAATCGGGCAGATTGAAAAAGGCATCCGGCGCGCACATATGAAAAATTCCGGCCGCTCGGAAATCGCCGTCGAGTCAGCCGCAAAACTCGATCAAAAATACCGACGGGAGCTTGCGCACATGTTTGGAGAGCACGCGCTCATTCGCGAAACCGTGAGCCCCGATCTCATTGCCGGCGCGCGGATTCTTGTAGACGATGAACTCTTAATTGATGCGACCGGGCGAAAAGTCCTCCGCGATATGTTTACCCCGTCACTAAAATTTCGACAGCCGTAGTCGGTTCCAGCGGATACTAATGAACATACGGTTTTGGAATCGAATGTTTTTCCGCCGGCTTTGCCAGGGCGGCACAAGAACCAGTCGAAATTTAGTGCGGGGTTTACGAAATCACGCTCCTAATTTTTTATGACCGATTTCATTATTGATCATCTGAAAAGCGAAATTGAAGGTTTTCGCAAGAATCTCAAGGCCGAGAAAATCGGCCGCGTTATTGAAGTTGGTGACGGCATTGCGCGGATCTACGGGCTTTCAAACGCCGCGAGCCAGGAAATGCTTGAATTTTCCGCCAGTGGCGGATCCGCCTCCGGCGGAGAAACGATCAACGGTATTGCATTCAACCTTGAAGAGGAATCGGTCGGCGCCATCATCTTGGGCGACTCAACAAAAATTTCCGAAGGCGACCATGTAAAAACAACCGGGCGCGTTCTCTCGATTCGCGTTGGAGAGGAACTTGTCGGCCGCGTGGTAAACCCGTTGGGCGTCGCGGAAGACGGGCGAGGACCTATTTTCGATTCTGCGGATACGGGAGTGTATTATCCGGTAGAGCGCAATGCTCCATCCGTTGTAGAACGGGAACCAGTCAATACGCCAATTCACACCGGGATAAAAGCGATTGATTCCATGATTCCGATCGGCCGCGGCCAGCGAGAGCTTATCATCGGAGACCGGCAGATCGGAAAAACTTCCATTGCAATCGACACCATAATAAACCAAGGCCGTGATTCCCGGTACCGCCGGCCAATTTGCATATACGTCGCGATCGGACAAAAAGAATCAAAAATCGCTTCGATCGTGGCCGAGCTCGAAGAGGCAGGCGCAATGGAGTACACAATCGTCGTCTCCGCTCCGGCGTCACTTCCCGCGTCTTTGTGGTACCTGGCGCCCTATGCCGGCGCAGCCATCGGAGAGTATTTCATGCACAAAGGGGAAGACGCCCTTGTCATCTACGACGATTTGTCAAAACACGCTTGGAGCTACCGCGAACTCTCGCTTTTATTGCGCCGTCCGCCGGGACGTGAAGCATATCCCGGCGATATTTTCTATCTCCATTCGCGGCTTCTCGAGCGCTCGGCGAAATTGTCAAAAGATTTGGGAGGCGGATCCTTGACCGCGCTTCCGATTATTGAAACGCAATTGGGCGACGTATCCGCGTATATCCCGACAAACGTCATTTCCATCACCGACGGGCAAATCTATCTTGAACCGGAACTTTTTTTCCAAGGGTTGCGCCCCGCCGTAAACGTCGGGCTTTCGGTATCGCGCGTAGGATCCGCGGCACAGACGAAAGCCATGAAGAAAGTAGCTGGGCGTCTCCGGCTTGAACTTGCGCAATATCGCGAACTTGCGGCCTTCGCGCAATTTGCGTCGGAACTCGACGAGTCGACCCGAAAACGCCTTGAGCGTGGCCGCCGACTCTCGGAAATTTTAAAGCAGGGCGAGCGCGAGCCGATCCCGTTTGAACAGCAGGTTGTGCTGATCTATGCCGGGACAAACGGATATTTTGATACAATTCCCGCGGAAGACGTAGAATCTAGAGGGAGTGAACTCCTCGACTACGTTGAGAAAATGTATGATAAGGAAATTCTTGCGGCCATGCGCGATTCAGGAGAACTTACGCCCGATATTGAAAATGCTTTGAAGCGTGCGATTGATGAATTCTTAAAGCGGTAATATGGCCTCAACAAAAGCAATCAAATCTCGCATCAAATCCGTCAAAAATACGTCGCAGATTACCAAGGCGATGGAGGTGGTCTCTGCGACAAAAATGCGCAAAGCCCAGAATTTCGCTATTCGCGCGCGACCATTCGCCGTTGCTTCTCTCGAAATCCTAAAAAACCTCATTTCGCGGACGCAAACGCTCCCCGCCCTTCTTCAGTCGCGAACAATTCAAACATCGTGTCTCCTTATTGTGACTGCGGACAAAGGGCTTGCGGGCGCGTTTAACTCAAATGTTCTTAAAAGAGCGGAAGCGTGGATTCTTGAAAAAGAAGCGGGCGGCCGGGCGTATACCCTGATTACGGTCGGAAAAAAAGCGCGGGAATATTGCGAGCGGCGCAACAGGACAATTCAAGCGCGTTTCCTTAATTTCGGCGACTACGCGCATCTTGACGAAACGATCCCGGTTGCGGAAACAATTATTCAAGGATTTGTCCTCGGCGCATGGGACGAGGCAGACGCGGTCTATACCCATTTCCGGACAACGCTCAAGCAAGAGACGGTTTTAAAAAAGATTCTTCCGGTGACCGAAGAGGGGATCAAGGATATTGTCGAGGCGATCATACCGGAATACGGAAAATTTTCGGAAATCGAAAACGGCAATCGCGCAGCGCTCCGATATTCATATGAATATATATTCGAGCCGTCGCCCGAAGCGATTCTCAACGATTTAATCCCCCAGATTCTTCGCATGCAGATCCACCATATTATTCTCGAGTCAAACGCGTCCGAGCATTCCGCCCGCATGGTCGCAATGAAGTCGGCGTCGGATAATGCGCGGGATCTCATTGGAGAGCTTACGCTCGAATACAATAAATCTCGCCAGGCGTCGATTACACGAGAGCTTACGGAAATAACAGCGGGAAGAGAAGCACTAGAAAATTAACTGCCATGAAAAAACTTTCGTTGAAACAGCTTACCGAAATAATTCTCGAACAGGCGAAACAAAAAGGTTTTGGAGTGAATCCGGAAGAAATCAATGTGGCTGAAAAAATTGCACTTATTCATTCTGAAATTTCAGAAGCATACGAAGCGCATCGTCACAAAAATATTGACGGAAAAGACGGATTCAAAGAAGAGCTTGGCGATGCCCTCACAAGAATTCTCCATCTCGCAGGTGTTTTTGATATAGATATCGAAGAAGAAGTATTAAAGAAGCTCACTGGTAATAAAAAACGCCAGTGGAACTGGGATAGAATGAATGAATCTCATTCATAATGAATATGATAAAAGGAACAATCGCACAAATTATCGGACCCGTGGTAGACGTTGAATTCGAGGAAGGGAAGCTTCCGAAAATTTTCGAAGCGCTTACGGTATCGCACGGTGCCAGAGACACGGTCACGCTCGAAGTTGCAAAGCACATCGGCGGCGCGCGCGTCCGCGCAATCGCGCTTTCCTCGACCGACGGGCTCACGCGCGGAATGGAAGTCGCCGCGACAGGCGAAGAAATTTCGGTTCCGGTCGGCAAAGAAACGCTCGGAAGGATTTTTAACGTTCTCGGCAAGCCCATCGACAGCAAAGGAGAGGAAACATTCCCCAAACGCTGGAATATTCATCGCGCGGCGCCGTCATTTGTCGACCGCACAACAAAGACAGAGGTCTTTGAAACCGGCATCAAGGTCATTGACCTTCTTGCCCCGTTCGTAAAAGGAGGGAAGGTCGGTCTTTTCGGAGGCGCGGGCGTGGGAAAAACCGTTCTCTTGATGGAGCTTATCCGAAACGTCGCAGAAGAATCCGGCGGGGTTTCCATTTTCGCAGGAGTGGGCGAGCGCACACGCGAAGGAAATGATCTTTACCGTGAAATGCAGGAATCCGGAGTCATCTCAAAAACCGCTCTTGTATTCGGGCAAATGAACGAGGTTCCTGGCGCGCGACTCCGAACGCCACTCTCCGCACTCACCATGGCCGAATACTTTCGCGACGAAGAATCAAAAGACGTTCTCCTTTTCATTGATAATATTTTCCGTTTCTCGCAGGCGGGCTCTGAGGTATCCGCGCTTTTGGGCCGAATGCCGTCTGCCGTAGGATACCAGCCGACGCTCGCAACGGAAATGGGCGAGCTCCAGGAGCGCATAACGTCAACAAAAAAAGGTTCCATCACGTCGGTTCAGGCAATCTATGTCCCGGCTGATGACATCACGGATCCCGCGCCTGCGACGACATTTAGCCACCTCGATTCGACGATCGTTCTATCCCGTGCACTCACGGAACTCGGGATTTATCCTGCGGTAGACCCGCTTGCCTCCGGTTCTGTTGCGCTTGACCCGAAAATCGTCGGAGAGGAGCACTACGCCGTTGCGCGCGCTGTCCAAAAAACACTTCAGCGCTATTCAGAGCTTCAGGACATCATCAATATCCTCGGTATGGAGGAGCTCTCGGAAGACGATAAACTCATCGTATCGCGCGCAAGAAAAATCCAGCGATTCTTGTCACAGCCGTTTTTCGTCGCAGAAACCTTTGTTGGTCGGCCGGGAAAATTCGTGAAGCTTTCGGACACCATTCAGGGATTTAACGAAATCCTCGCGGGCGCGCACGACCAAAAATCCGAAGACGCCTTTTATATGAAGGGCGGTATTGATGAAATTCAATAATCTTACTGAAGTACATTACTACGAAGGTACGAATACATACGAAAAATACGAATCATATCCTAATCACTATTCGTACGTTCGTACATATTCGTAACTTCGTAGTGGGTATCAGTATTTTGAAAAAACGATGAAATTAATGGTTTATACAATCGAAAAAACGCTTTTCGAAGGCGAAACGGAAAAAATCATCGCCGAAACCTCAACGGGCGAGATTACGGTTCTTAACGGTCACATTCCGCTCATCTCCGAGCTCGCGACCGGAGAGATTCGCATTCTCGACCCGGAAAAACACGAGACGCGCATCCGCATACAAGGCGGATTCATCGAAGTCCGGCCGGAAAACAAAACCGTCATCCTCGCGGAACAACAAACCTCTTGATTTTTTCGTTGCACGAGATGCGATACAATGAGACGATGAGAATCATTGGTCATTTGGATATGGACGCCTTCTTCGCTGCGGTTGAGGAGCGGGAACACGAATGGCTCCGCGGAAAACCGATTGTCGTAGGAGCTGACCCGAAGGGGGGAAAGGGACGGGGGGTTGTTTCGACCGCAAACTATGAAGCCCGCAAATACGGTATACATTCTGCCCTGCCAATTTCGAAAGCATGGGAGATGTCCGAGGCGGCGAAGAAAAAAGGGCTTGAACCGGCGGTTTTTCTATTTACCAATTTTGCCGAGTACGAAAGAACGTCAACGCGGATTATGGAGATTCTCAAAACATTTTCAAACACTATCGAACAGGCGAGTATTGATGAGGCATACTTCAATATCGAAATTCCAAATTCCAAGCACCAAATTACAAATACGATTTGGATAAAGGCGGGAAACATAGCGAAACATATAAAAGCCGAAATAAAAGACAAAGAAAAACTCACGTGTTCAATCGGCATCGGGCCGAATAAACTCATTGCAAAAATCGCATCTGATTTCAGAAAACCGGACGGGCTTACTATCGTAACGGAGGAGGAAAAAGAATCATTTCTCGAACCAATGACAGTGAGAAAGATTCCCGGAATCGGCCCAAAAACAGAACTGCTTTTGAAGAAATTGGATGTTGCGGCAGTGCGCGATCTCAAAGGATTTACGGAATCCGAACTTTCAGATCTCATGGGAAAGTGGGGGAGGGAACTATACCGGAAAGCCCGCGGTATAGACGATTCGCCCCTTGAGACATTTTATGAATCAAAGTCAATCGGAGAGCAGGAGACATTTGATGAAGACACGCGCTCTCCCGACATTCTCATTGCAAAATTAAACGAGATGTCCGAACGAGTATTACAACGCATGGAGCGCGAGGGATTTGTCGGGTTTCGAACGATTGCAATCACGGTCCGCTTTGCCGGATTTGAAACGCATACGCGCGCGCATACGCTTTCCAAGCACCAACATTCGCTCGAAACCCTCCGTTTTGAAGCGCTCAAGCTCTTTATACCGTTTCTTGATCGCCGCGAAAATCCCCGCAATAAAAAAATCCGTCTTGTCGGCGTCCGCATAGAAAAACTTAAGAGTGCAGGATCCTAATTCGAATCCTGCACTCTTGCCCAGAGGGTCTAGAGGGTTTTTTATACTACCTTTTTTGTGGTAGTATACGTCCATACGGGTATTGGCACGACTGTTGTGTTCATGGCCACCACCATTTCACCGATTAATATTTTTAAGCGGAAACCGAAACTTCGGCTTCTTTTTGTCGCTCCCGAGGTAGCACCCTTTGTCAAAGTTGGCGGACTGGGTGAAGTAATGCATTCTTTGCCCAAGGCACTCCGGGCTTTAGGCCACGATGCTCGTGTTTTTCTTCCTAAATATGCCACGATTGATCTTGAAAAATATCCATTGCGTTTAGAGTTTGAAGGTTTGCAGCCGGCGTCTTCCGAGGAAGAAGATCCGCACGGCCTTTTTGTTTCCAATGTTTTAAGGTACGACAACGATTCGGGCGAAACCGTCGCGTACTTTCTTGAAAATCTTGAGTATTACGAGAAACGGGCAAACGTCTACGGCTACGCTGATGACGCAGTACGATGGGCGCTTCTTTCAAGAGCGACTCTTGAATTTTTAAGACATACTTCTTGGCGGCCGGACGTGATTATTGCCTGTGATTGGCAGACCGGCCTTATCCCCAATTATTTTCATACCATTTATAAAGGCGATCCGAGGATATCGCCGATTGCTATTGTTTTTTCTATCCACAATCTTTCTTTTCAGGCAATGTTTGATTATCGTTTCGTATCCCAAATGGATTACGATTCAGGCCAGGAGGCGATCCCTGCTTTTAATGACCCACGACTTTTGAAGCTTAATTTTATGAATCGCGGCATTATGTACGCCGATGTCATTAATACCGTCTCATCCACGTACGCGCAGGAGATTACCACGCCCGAATACGGCGAAGGATTGCACGAGCTTTTAAGCGAAAGGCGATCACGACTTTTTGGTATTCTAAACGGTATTGACGGCGACTTTTACAATCCCGAAACCGATTCCAATATTCAATTTTGTTACGGTCTAAAAACACTGGACTTGAAGAAAAAAAACAAATCAGCTCTCCAGCAGAAATTTAATTTGCCGGTTAGCGACACTATTCCCCTTTTTGGCATTGTTTCGCGGCTGACCGATCAAAAAGGATTTGGTTTGCTTATGGATGCGGGCGAACCGCTTTTGGAAAACTTTAACATGCAATTAGTGATCGTCGGTTCCGGCGAAGGACATTTTATGACTTTTTTTCGGGAACTCGCAAAAAAATATCCCCAAAAAGTCGGCATCTACTTGGGCTATGACGAGGTTCTTAGCCATGCGGTGTATGCCGGCGCTGATGCGCTTATTATTCCCTCGCGTTTTGAGCCATGCGGCCTGACGCAAATGGAAGCGATGCGCTACGGCACGGTGCCGATTGTCCGCAAGACCGGCGGTTTGGCGGATAGCATCGTAGATTATGATCCCGCGAACAAAACCGGCACCGGTTTTGTTTTTGAAAAGTTTGACCACCGCGCTTTCTACGGCGCGATGGTACGAGCCATTGAGACGTATCGCTATCCCGAATTTTGGCGCGATATTCAAAAACGAGCCATGAAAGCCGATTTTTCGTGGACCAAATCAGCTCGCGAATACGTTACGTTGGTTAAAAAAGCTATGGAATATCATCGCCAGCCAAACAGCTAATTCATCCCGTTAGAGATTTAGGGCCAAATTTAATTCGTACTAAAACTTATAAACAATTTCTCAAACTAATCTCGTATAGAGACAGAACTCCATCTCTAACGGGATTCGCTTTATGTACTGGGCTAACTTTTTACATTTTTACCAGCCGGCGGAACAACAACCGGATGTTTTAGAAACGATTGTCGTCCAAAGTTACCGTCCTTTAATTGAGGGCATAAAAAAATGCAAGCGAGTTCGTCTTACCGTAAACATAAACGGCACTCTTTTGGAGCTCTTAGATACATACGGATATAAGGATATCATCGATGATTTGCGCACATTAGGCGAAGAGGGAAGGATTGAATTTACATCTTCAATAAAATATCACGCTCTTGCGCCTTTTTTAAGCGAGGACGAAATCATACGGCAGATAAAAATGGACGATGAAACCAATACGTTTTTTTTGGGGGACTCCTACCAGCCGCAAGGTTTTTTTCCTCCAGAAATGGCGTATAGCGAAGAACTGCCGGCCGTGATTTCCTCGCTCGGTTTTAAGTGGATTATACTTGACGAGATAGCGTATGACGGCTATGTCGGGCACGTTGACTATAAAAAAATCTATAAAGTTGACGGAAGCAACATGCTGGTTTTCTTTCGCGAGCGCCGTTTAAGCAATCTCATTATGAGCGCCGTTGTCCGATCTCGGGAGTCATTGCTTGAAGCCATGAAGGATGATATGCGAAGCGGACGTTATGTGTTAACGGCCATGGACGGTGAGACGTTTGGCCATCACAGGCCGGGTTTGGAAAAGATGCTTTTTGATGTTTTTGCCGCGCCTGAATTTGAGCTTATTAAAATTTCTGACATTTCCGGTTACTACACAGAAGCAAAAGAAATTTTGCCGGTAAAATCAACGTGGGCTTCGAGCCGAAAGGAGATTGAGGAAAACACCCAGTTTCTTTCCTGGTCTGATCCTGAAAATATAATTCACCGATGGCAGTGGAAATTCACCGAACTTGTTCTTAAAGAAGTGAACGCAATGAATAAAAATCATCCTCGTTACGATTTGGTCAGGAAGAAAATGGATCTCGCGCTCTCGAGCGACCACTTTTGGTGGGCATCAGCCAAGCCCTGGTGGAGCTTGGAAATGATTGAGGTCGGAGCGTATCGCTTGCTCGATACGATACGGCATATTCCTAATGTTTCAAAAGAGGTTCTGGAAGAAGCTCGCAATTATTATGAAAAGATAATAATCACCGCTTTTAATTGGCAGAGAACCGGAAAAATTAGACAAATGATGAAAGAGCAAAGATCTATTTTACGGATTCCTTTTAAGGATCGGACTATCGGTCGCGGTGGCGCCGAAGAAGGCGTGTATTGGGCTTTTATTGATATGATGAAGCGGCTTGAAAAAGAGGCGGCGGCCACGGGTGAATACGAAAAAGCAATTTTGTGGCGGGATGCTATTTATAAGCTTGAAAATAAACTCGACATTTACGATACCATAAATGCCATTGATCTTTTACGGGTTGAAATATCTCATAAAGAGGTTGAAGAAACGATTGAAAAATACAAAGACAAGTATCGACAAATTCGCGGCGGCCAACCGGAACAGCGGGGATCCTAACAGATGATAGATTACTGCGAACAAGGATTTTTGGCGATTTTCAAACACCGGTTAAAAACGAAAACATATTGCACAAAGCGCCTTTGGCGCGTACAATTGGGGTATGGAAAAAAACTACGTCTTCTACTACAAGACCGATCTTAACCATTATACGGCCGAGGCATTCACGGTCCGTTGCGGTGACGACCGATTCTGGAAAGCGTTTAAATACTTTCTCCGCGCCGAGAATATAACGCGTATTGACCCAAAGTCGCCCGCGGGAGGCGCAAAAATATTTTCTTCTCCGGAGAAAGAAGGGGATCGTGATTTCATGCTTCGAGAGATTGAGACATCCATAAAACTCCACGGCGCAAAACGAGCAATGCTTTTCACGCACCACGACTGCGGGGCCTACGGCGGATTCAAACGCTTCAATGAAAACCCCGAAGAAGAATATCAATTCCACGTGAGCGAGCACCATAAGGCGCGCGAAGTAATCCGCGAACGATTTCCCGACCTTTCCGTCGACACCTACTTCATCGACCAAAAGGGGGTTGTGCATACGTCGTAATATATTAGACCTGCGAGCGTCGTAAAACAGCACGTAGCCGTCAGGATTCACATGACCGCCACACAAAAAGCGGAAAAACTTGCGCGCTCCCTTATCCGGGGAGAATACATGTCGCTCGTGCTCTACGAGTCGCTTATGACCGTTGCCGGAGAAGGAACGCGGGACACCATTCAGAAATTAATCGCGATCGAACGCGGCCACCTTTCGTTTTGGGAAACGTTTTTCAATTCGCGGCGAACGCCACCGGGCATTCTCGGAATTTTTCGAATACGACTTGCGGTTCTCATTGCGCGCGTGTTCGGGGACCGCGCGATTTTTCTCATTCTTGAATCAACCGAAGTCCATGCTATCCGTCACTATTTTTCTTTGTGGGAGGCATATCGAAACACTCCGGAGGAAGGAGCGATAAAAAAAATTCTTGTCGAGGAATTGCACGATGAAGAAATCGTCATCATGGGAACCCGAGAACGCGGTTTGAACGGCGGTAACATCAGAAATTTGTTTCTCGGATTAAACGACGGACTTGTCGAAATTCTCGGCGCGGTGAGCGGCCTTTTTGCGGCGTTCCAACACCCCTCGTCGGTTCTCGTTGCCGCCGCCACCATTGCAATCGCGGGATCGTTTTCCATGGCCGCGGGCGTATTTGCCGCAGAAAGCTCGGAAAACGAAATCGCATGGATTCACTCCCGAAAAGCCGCCTTTTTGAATCCGGATGCGGCAAGGACACCGGCGGGCGAACCGCACCCATTTTCCTCGGCACTCATCGTCGGGGTGTCTTATTTCGTCGGCTCGCTCATACCCATTCTTCCGGTTTTTTTTGGAAGTACGGGAATCATATATTCATTCATCGCAAGCGGTATTGCCGCAATACTTGTCTCAACCATCGTATCGTTTCTCACGGGCATGGACGTTAAAAAACGGATTTTTCTGAACACCATAATCCTTACACTTGCGGTCGCCATCACCTACACGATGGGAATCGCCGCAAAATCCGTATTCAACATATCGATGTAGAAAAGACCCAGCATGATCCGCTTTACAATCCTCAAAGAATCAAAACGCTCCCGGGCGCGCGCGGGAGTCATCGAAACGCCGCACGGCGCTGTTCTAACCCCGACGCTTGTCCCGGTGGCGACGCAAGCCGCCGTAAAAGCGCTTACGACCGAAGACGCTAAAGCCGCGGGTGCTCAAATCCTCATCACGAATACCTACCACCTCCACCTCCGGCCGGGCGAGGAAGTGATAAAACGCGCAGGGGGTCTGCACACATTCATGAATTGGCCGCGCCCCCTGATGACCGACTCCGGCGGATTTCAGGTTTTTTCACTCGGATTCGGAGAAGACCACGGCGTCGGAAAAGTGCTTTCGGCAAAAAGAAAAAAAATAATCTCTGCGGGGGACCAACCAAAAAAATTAAAAATAACGGACGAGGGAGTGCTGTTTCGCTCATCAATCGACGGCCGCGAAATTTTCCTCGGCCCGAAAGAATCAATCCGCATCCAGGAATCCCTCGGAGCGGATATTATGTTCTCTTTTGACGAGTGTACCTCGCCTCTGGCAAACTACGAATACGTAAAAAAGTCACTTGAGCGGACAAATCGCTGGATTAAAGCATCGTTCGATGCGCGCCGCGCGCATCAAGCCCTCTACGGGATTGTCCAGGGCTCCCATTTCAAGGATCTGCGCCAAAAAAGCGCCAAATTCGCAAACTCGCTCGATTTCGACGGGTTCGGAATCGGCGGAGATCTCGGCACAGGAAAAGATGTCACCAAAAAAATTCTTTCCTGGACTATTCCGCTTTTAGACAAGAAAAAGCCACGACATCTTTTGGGGATCGGCCGCCTTGACGATCTCGTCCCGATCATCCGGGGCGGCGCGGATACGTTTGATTGCATTGTTCCGACCCGCTACGCGCGCCACGGAATCGCGTTTACCAGCACGGAGAAACTCAACCTCCGGCAGACGAAGTTTCTCACGGATAAAAATCCACTCGACAAAACCTGCGCGTGCCACGTATGCGAAACATACCGCCGAAATTATATTTCGCATCTGATTCGCGCAGGAGAAATTTCCGCGCTCTCCATGCTCACGTTCCACAACCTTTTTTATTACCATGCCGTAATTGCCGGAATCCGAAAAAAAATATTAGACGGTAAACTATAACGTATGCACCTCAACCGATTCATCGGCAATTTCGATTTCTCAAACGCACACGGACTTCTCGAAATAAAAGACGCGGGTACGATCCGGCAAATCACGCGGGTTTTGCGCCTGGGCGCGGGCGACTCCGTCATCCTGGGAGACGGAAACGGCAGAGAATTTGTTGCAGAAATCAAAAAAATCGACCGCCAAAAAATTTATCTTTTACTCCGAAAAGAAAACGGAACCGAGATAAAAGAATCCCGTACGGTCACGCTCTACTCTGCGATACTGAAAAGAGAAAATTTCGAACTCGTTGTCCAAAAAGCGACGGAAATCGGTGTTTCGGAAATCGTCCCCGTCCTCACCGAGCGGACGGTGAAAAAGCGCGTCCGGACGGACCGCCTTGCCGATATCGCACGCGAAGCATCCGAACAATCGGGACGCCGTTTCATCCCGAAAATCCGGGAGCCAATTCCTTTCTCCCAAGCGCTTGACGAAATCGAAACCGGGGATTATGCAGTCTTCTTTGATCCCATGGGAGCGTCGTTTTCCGCCAAAACGCCGAACAATACCGGGCATATTCGAATATATATCGGACCCGAGGAAGGATGGACCGAAAAAGAAAAAAATCTGGCACAAGAAAAAGGATCCTTGATCCTCCGGCTCGGCACCCGAATCCTCCGCTCAGAAACCGCGGCAATCGTCGGCCTCTATCAAATCCTCCATTCCTTTGAGGGCGAAAATCCGGTAGAATAGAAAGATGAATCCCGTTAGAGATGTAACTGTTCTTCTATGACAGAGAACCATAAAACTCAATGGGACTTTCATTTTTAGTGATATATCAGGAACTAAATCTCTAACGGGATGAAAACAATAGCGCACGACGGCTCGCGTTTTGTATTACGTCTCGACCACGGCGAGGAGCTTTTTCTAACCCTCACAAATTTCGCAAGAGAAACCGGAATCCGATCCGCTTCGTTTACCGTGATCGGTTCTGCGACCGAGGCGATTCTTTCGTGGTATAACACCAAAGAGAAACGTTACGAAGACGCGACCATCACGGACGATCTTGAGATCCTTGGTGTTATCGGAAACCTTGGGACGCTTGACGGCGAGTGCGCCATACACGCGCACGGATGCGTCGGCGATCGAAATCTCAACGTGAAGGGCGGGCATATCAAAAAACTTGTTGTTGCGGCGACATGCGAAGTTGATCTCGTTCTCATCGAAGGGGCGCTCGAACGAAAACGCGACGAGGCGACCGGACTAAACCTTTTGATATGAAAGAACAAATTTCTTTTGACGATTTCAAAAAGCTGGATCTCCGCGCCGCGCGAATTCTTACCGCCGAGCGAATCGAGGGTTCCGACAAACTTGTAAGAATCAGGGTCGACGCGGGGGAGGGGACGCAGACGCTCATCGCGGGAATCGGAAAAGCGTACGATCCCGCGTTGCTTCCCGGCCGAGAAATCATTGTCGTCACAAATCTTGAACCGAGAATACTCATGGGAATTGAATCAAACGGCATGCTCCTTGCCGCCGACGACGACGGCCCCGTGCTTTTGGCGCCCGACCGCGACGTCCCTCCAGGTACCGAAATTAAATAGTATGTATGGCATTCAATCTCGCAGCAGAAATTAAACAACGGATACAGGGCGACGTATACGCGGATGACGAAACGAGAAATCGCTACAGTCACGACGCGAGCATTTTCGAAATGAAACCGGCCGTGGTGGTATTCCCGAAAAATCCGGATGACATCAAAGCGCTCGTTCGCTTCGTATCTGAAAAAAAATCCGAGATGCCGGCGCTTTCCCTTGCCGCGCGCGCCGCGGGAACGTGCATGTCCGGCGGGCCCTTAACCGAATCAATATCCGTCGTCTTCACGAAGTACTTTACGAACATCGGAGAGGTAGCGGGAAACCGCATCAGCGTAGAGCCCGGCGTCTACTACCGCGACTTTGAAAAAAAGACGCTCAAGCAGGGACTCATCCTGCCGTCATTTCCCGCCTCGCGCGAGCTCTGCGCAATCGGCGGCATTATTTCAAACAATTCCGGCGGAGAAAAAAATATCCGCTACGGAAAGACCGAGCGATACGTCACGCGCCTCCGGGTCGTTCTCGCGGACGGAAACGAGTATGAAATAAAGCCCCTCAATCCCTCGGAGCTCGAGCGGAAACTCGCCCTCAATACGTTCGAAGGCGACATATACCGCAAGATTTCTTCCCTCGTCATGGAAAATTATAAGACGCTTGAGCGTGCAAAACCCGCGGTCTCAAAAAACTCCGCCGGCTACGCCCTCTGGAACGTCTGGAGTCCGGAGACGAAAATTTTTGACCTCACGAAGCTCTTTGTAGGATCCCAGGGAACGCTCGGGATCATCACGAAAGGGGAATTTGCGCTTGTACCCGTGAAAAAATATTCGAAGATGATCGTAATTTTTCTCTCTAATATCGATCTCTTGAGCGAGCTTACGTCTGTCATTCTCCCGCATAAACCTGAAAGCTACGAGGCGTACGACGACCATACGCTCAAGCTCGCTCTCAAATTTTTTCCCTCGTTTGCGCGGCTCCTCGGCGTGCGAAATCTTTTTTCCCTCGCGTGGCGTTTTCTTCCCGAACTCTCCCTTCTCATCCGCGGCGGACTTCCAAAATTCATCCTCCAGGCAGAATTTGCGGGAGACGATCTTGACGAGGTGAACGCAAACGTAAAGCGACTCACGGATGAGTTGCGGCCATTCGGCGTGCGGTTCCGAGTCGCCGAAACCGAAAAAGACGTTCTCAAATATAAGTTAATTCGCCGCGAATCGTTCAATCTCCTCCGAAACCGGATTAAAAACCGCCACACGGCGCCCTTCATTGATGACTTTGTCATCGACCCGCAAAAGCTCGAGGAATTTCTTCCGAAGCTGAATACAATCCTTTCGCAATACGACCTTATCTATACGATCGCCGGGCACATGGGCGACGGCAATTTTCACATCATTCCCCTTATGGATTTTCATGACGAAAACCAGCGGAAAATCATCGCCGAGCTTTCCGAGAGGGTCTATACCCTTGTGTTTCAATACAACGGTTCGACGACCGGGGAGCATAATGACGGCCTTGTCCGCGGCCCATACTTGAAAAAAATGTTCGGACCGGACGTATACCGTCTTTTTGAGCAGACGAAGGAAATCTTCGACCCGCAGAATATTTTCAATCCGAAGAAAAAAATCGACGTTGACATGGCCTACGCCCTTCACTATATCCGTAAAGATTGATCAAGAGTGGGTATCAAAATGAAAAAGTTTTCATCTCTCACCCAGCAAACAGTAATTTTCCTTGCCCTCCTCTCGCTTGCCGGAGGAGCCGCGCTCGGCGTTGTCGAGACGCTAAAAAGCCGCCAAGCGGGAAAAACAGCCGCGCTTTTTTCGAAAAAAGTGCCTGGTGAAGAATTTTTGCCGTCTGAGGAAGAAATTGCGGATCTCACAAAACCCGCGGTTGTCAGAATCGTTTACACGGTAAAGGGCGAGGCAAAAATTCCGTCGTTTTCTTTTGATTCCGCCGCGTTCGAACTCATAATCGACCAGAAAAAGATCCTGACGGTGCCCATCGAATACGAAATCACGGGTAGCGGCTTTTTTGTCAACCCAGCGGGCTATATCGCGACAAATGCGCAGACGATCTCGGAAGAAACGGCAAAATATTTGAAGGTTTCGGAACTCCTTGCGCTCTCCCTTGAAAAAGACCTTTTCCTCAAGATCGAAAAAGGAAATCTCCCCGCGCTCGACGAAAAGCAAAAAAGCGATCTTACAAAAAAGCTCCGCACAACCGAGTTTAAACGGCTTATCGACGAAAGCTCATTTACTCTCACGTCGGACATCAAGGTTTTGAATCCCGTCTCGACTAAAAATTCTTTGCGTGAGCTTGCCGCCGACGGTTTCCCGGCGCGGGTCGTCAACGTCGAGGAAAATTTTCTCGAAAACGACCGCGACGTTGCAATAATAAAAATCGACGGAAGCCGGTATCCCTCGATCCCCGTGGGAAGCGGCGCAACTCTTCCCATCGGCAGAAAAATTTTCGCGTTCGGATTCCCAAAAACAGCGGAATTTAATCAGAAAAACCCTCTTGAGGCGACGTTCACGCGCGGAATCATAAACGCGATCCGGGACTCCCAAGACGGAAAATTCTCGATCTATCAACTCGACGCAAAAATATCTCAAGGATCTTCCGGCGGTCCCCTCCTTGACGAAAAGGGTGCGGTCTATGGCCTCGTTACGTTCCAGACATCAGTCCTCGACAAGGACAAGGGAGATAATTTTGCATTCGCAGTTCCGGCAGCGGTTCTTTCCGAGACGCTCAAGGAAATTTCGGTTACTCCGGAGAGCGGCGCGTACTATAAAAATCTCTACGCCGGGCTCCAGGCGATGAGCGAAAAGCGCTGCAAAGAGGCGCTCGAAAAATTCAGTGCGGCGCGCGAAACGCACGGCGCGTTCCTGCCTTTACTCGTCATTAAAAAATACATCGATCGATGCAATCAATTCATTGAAGCGGGAGAATCAATCGATTCACGATTTGACGCCATCTATAACTTTTTTGGAACAATGGGACCTCTTGTCTGGGCGATCGTCTTAATCGTGATTGTGGGGGCACTCGCCGTCGCGATCGTCATATTCTTTCTTCGGAGGCGCATCGCGCGAGACGAAGAAAAGATTGAAGAGCTCACGGGGTCTCAAGGGAATTCCACCCTTCCCAAAACGGAAAAACGAGGAATGCCCGATCCAGTTCTGCGGGGCGAATTCGCCCAAAAACGCCGGCCCGCGTATCTGTCATTTCTCACGAGGCGCGAAGAAAAAAAAGGAGAATCCGCTCACTCCGACGCCGAATTCGCGGCAATCACATACGTAAAAACCCAGTTCGCGGCCGGATTTAGCGAGGAGCAAATCGTACGAGCGCTTAGGGATGCCGGTTGGCGCGATACCGCAGTAAACAAAATCATACTTTTCGCAAAAATGAAATGAAGCTCCGCGGGCAAGCCCCGACACCACAATTTCGACCGTTTCTTTGCTGCCACGAGGAAGCTGGCGGGGAATACACGGAATTGCCAATGAGATTGTTTCCTCAACCATCAGGGAATCGAACGCAGCAGTCGAAATTTGGTGCGGGGCAAGACGCAATCCCGCGTCTCAAAGGATGAAACGGGACAGAAGCGCATTGATATTGTCGCTTTGAAAGAGCTTGTCCGGATTTATAAAAAGCCAATTGATTACTTTCAAAATAACTATGATTTCGCGAATACAAGAAATGCTGGCTGATAAGAACGACATTATTGATTACGCTGCGGTAATCGCACAATACCCATGGCTTATTGAGCGAGGACAAAAATGTATTATCAGTCCTGATGCAGACGGGATTCTATGCGGTCTATTCATGTCTCAGTACCTGGATTGGGAAATTGTTGGCTACTACGACAACGGTAAAAATTTGATACTCAAAAATGGCATAAGGGCATCGGACTGTGTTTTTCTGGACACAGAGATTTACCGGCCAAACATCAGAAGCGTTGGTCAGCATATTTCACTGTTCAGACGGGACAACACCCTCATTAACCTGGATAATTACAGATATTGCTTAAATCCCAATACTCTTAGAGGGAGGACGCTAAAAGAAAAATTTAGCAGAAAGTATCCGTTAGGCACAATACATTTATTGCTATGCATAATTGGAACGCAGTATCCGATTAACTTCACCGATGATTCATTCTTTGTAATCCTACAAGCTGATGGGACTATTAATAGATTTCTGGATAAGTATTCGGAAAATCTCTACGATTGGTTGCGATTTCTCGATGTAGAAAATCCTCGAAATGTGCTACGTTCGATCATCCGAAAAGAGATTAACCTCATGGATCTTAATAAAGAGTACGTTGAATACGTTCAGCATTTTGTTAAGAGCAGAAAAGATAAGATCCCGATTTCTGAGAAAGGAGAATTGCTTGTCGAATCTTTCAATTCTTCACAGACCGAATTTTCCGAATCATGTCTTAATGCTGCTACAACATACCTAGAATTTCTTGCTAGACAAACGGGATGGCGATTCAATGAGAGCAAATGGACTTTCAGCAATTTTCGTTTGTATCAGTTCACCAAAAAAATAACGAAACCTGGCGTAGGGACATTTAATGCTGCAGTTAGAGAAAAATTTTTATCCCTCGCGTTTACGGCAACGGACACAATGGAGTATACGTTGGAATCGCCAGACCGGTTACCCTAAAACAGAGTATTTCGAGATGTATGTGTGCACTCTTCTTTTATGCGTTTTTCTGCAATCGCACAATACTCGGGCGCAATATCAATGCCGATGTATTTATACCCAAGATTTTTTGCTGCAACAGTCGTTGTTCCACTTCCTACAAATGGATCAAGCACAATTCCGTTTTTTGGCGTAAAACAACTGATAAAATCATACGGTAGCTGATTTGGAAAAGTAGCTGGATGCTGGTGTTTCAAACGAGTTCCATCGCCAGCCGTTAAATACTCCCAAATTGTTCCCCGGCACTTCATAGGATTAATTTTTATCGAGCGTGTTTCAATACGAATACCGTTTGTAAGGCGAGTGCCACCTCCAGTCATCGTTTTTCCCCCATGCTTTGAAGGGATTTTCAAATATTCTTTATTGAAGTATTGTGGCCGCTCTCCTTTTAGAAAAATTGGAACATACTCATGATCAACACGAAAACGTTTATTCCACCATGCTCCTTCTGCTCCATATTTACGGTAGATTACCGTTTCAAATAGCTTAAATCCAAAACTATCACACCAATCAACAATCGTTCTAAAAGAAGTTAGCGACTTCCCAAAGTTTTTAGTTTGATCTTGGATAACCATAGCCACAACCCCGCCATCTTTAAGAACACGAAACAATTCCTTACCTGCCGCGTGTAAATCAAGAGAAAACCCCTTGTAGTCACGAACGGCATCATATGGGGGAGAAGTAACTACGATATCCACTGAATTAGATGGAAATTTTTGCATTACTTCTATCGCATCACCGCAGATAATTTTATTTAGCGGCAATTCTTTATATTTTTCAACTTCCTTATATTCCGGCAATTGAATTGTTGCAGTTCCTTCTTCGCGAATAACATCAAGCACTATTCCTTGTATTGAAACATCTCGCTCGTTTCGGAAAATAAGCGGCTCCATGCTTTTGTTAGCCGGTTGTAAGCGGATATGCCCCCTTTCTTTGTAGAATTTCTTTAATGTTGCTTCATGGTTATCAATGAGTGCCACCACTTTCTGCCCATTCTCCGCGGTCTCTTGCTGCCTTACTAAAACAATATCACCGTCATTGATATTTTCATCAATCATACTGTTGCCGACCACACGAAGCGCGTATACTTCCGCCGAGCGAGGGAGCATACTTTTTGGAACCGCGATCATTTCTTTTTCTTGGATTGCTTCAATTGGTTGTCCGGCGGCTATAGTTCCCAAGAGCGGAATTTTCACCATCGATTCTCGCCCTACCACATCAATAGAGCGGGACCTGTTTTCTTCTTTTGTTAAATATCCTAAATCACGAAGTTTGGAAACATGAAAATGAGCTGTTGAGACAGACGCAAGTTTGAGTTTCTTACGTATTTCATCAAGCGATGGGGCATATCCCTTTCGTTCCCGATAATCGGTTATAAAGTCGAGGACTTGTTTTTGCTTTTTTGTTACCATACTGATATTATACTTCGTATAATTTGCGTTCGCTCGGCAATGAAAAACTTATTTTTTATTGCTCTCTCTCACTTAATTATAGAAAATAAATCGAAAGTGTAAAAGAAGTAATTATCCACACCCTTTGATCTTACTTATGAAAAACTATGGGCAAGAAGGGGATTAGACGAGAGACGAAGAAATTATATCGGAATGCCCCTTTAAAAAGGAATTCGCCGACATCGATTTTCCGCCCTCAATCGTAAGTTTCGTTACCGAAAGTGATCCTTTGCTCGTTTTTACCAGAAGCGGGTAATTTTCCGTCTGCGAAATATATCCGGCGCCGCCGTCTAAAATCTCATAGTCAAGCGCCAGCGCCTCATCAATGCGCAACCTATACGGCCTGTCTTTGCGCGGCCACTCGGTCCATGAGCCGGGCCATGGTGTAAACGCCCGGATTTGGCGCTCAATGTCTTGTGCGGGTTTTTCCCAATTGATTCGCCCGTCCTCCTTTTTGAGAATTTTGCTGAAGGTCACGTTCGATTCATCCTGCGATACTGGCGTTATCTCTTCCCGGATCCATTTCGAAAGCGTTTCAATCAACAATTTTGCCCCGGCTTTTGCGAGTTCATCATGCAATTCCGGGTACGTAATCTTCGGATTTCGAATTTCGGATTTCGAATTTGCGACAATGTCGCCGTGATCCATCAATTCATCCATTTTAATTATCGTAACGCCTGTCTCAGTGTCACCGGAAAGAATCGTGAATTGAATCGGCGACGGCCCACGCCACCGGGGAAGAAGAGAAGGGTGGATATTCAGAGCCCCCAGCCGGGGTTTTTCGAGTATGTTTTTCGGAATAATCTTTCCGTAGGCCGCGACAACGAAGAGGTCCGCCTCTGGCAATTCAAGCGTATAGCCCACGGGTTTTAATGTCTCCGGCTGATACACGGGAATTTTTTTTGATTCCGCAAAGACCTTGATCGGCGGGGGAGTGAGAAGTTGCTTTCTCCCCACGGGTTTGTCCGGAGTTGTCACAACGCCGAGAACTCGAAAACCGGCCTCGAGGAGCGCTTGCAGCGAGGGAACGGTAAATTCCGACGTTCCCCAAAAGAGAATTGTCGGAGTATCATTTTGTGCCATTTTTTCTTTTTTTACCGCCATTTTAGTTAAGCCATTTACCACACGATCGTAGTGTAAATGGCTTAACGTTATCTCAGTGATCTTCCTCGATTATGTTTTTTGCCTTGTCAACAAAAAGGATGCCCTCCAAATGATCGAGCTCGTGCTGGATGACGCGCGCAAAAAAGCGAGCAGTACCCCGCGTGAATTTTTTTCCGTTTTCGTCATAGGCCTCGACGGTAATTTTTTCGAATCGTTTTACGTCGCCGAATTTCTTTGGAACGGACAAACACCCCTCCGCGCGATCAATCTTTGTTCGCGATCTATTCAACACCTTCGGATTTATGAATGTGTAGTGTTTCCACACGCGCTTTTCGTACGCATCTTCTTCCTCGCCCGCATCGGTGAGGATCTTTCCCCGCCGAACGCTCTTTCCCCTTTTTTTCTCCGCGCGATCGATTTCCTCCGCTTCCTCGGAAACAATAAACAAGCGCACGGATTCTCCGACTTGGGGCGCCGCTAAGCCGACGCCGTTCGAAGTATCCGTGAGCGTCGCTTTCATATCTCCGATGAGATTCTGAATCGCTTTCGACGAAATGGATCCGACGGGAACGTCTTTTGACGTTTTCCGGAGAACTTTTTCAGGAATTTTTACGATCGACAATTTTTGAGCCATTTGTTTTCTTCTTTTTTTTCTTTCTCGGTTTTCGCTTGAATGTTACGTTGGGACGCTTCCCGAGCCCTTTCACGGCCGCAAAAAAATATTTCCCGTGGGCTTCAACGGGGAGATCCGCTTTTTCAAGGACGCGGCGCACCAAAGCACGCAAGTCCGACTCGTAATAGAGCTTTGCAATGCCGAGATAGGCCGCAAAGCGCTTTGGTTCGGAAAGCATTGTCGAAAGATCGTCCGCAAGGACGTGTTCTTTTGAATGCAAGTGCTTATCGGGCTCGAATCTCATGACGAAGAAAATATAGCATATTTCGTGACTATTTTAAAGATAATCGATTTATCCAGCACCTTCGAGAATTCCCCGTGGTGAAGGTGCTGGATTTATGGCATAATAGAAAAACTTCCCTCATTGAGGGAAGATGACTGAAATGCTCATTTCGCATAAATCTCAAAAACTCCAACATAGAATCCGACAAGGAGCACTATATCGCCGGGACTTACCGCAACGCCACGGAAAAAGAAACCATCAGTTATCCACTCGCAGAGAAATCTAACTCGGGTATTCTCGGTCATCGGCACATGAATACCATCGCGAACGGATACGGAAACAGCTGGCATTCTGAATCCGTTTGAGAACACCGCAATCTTGTTCATCATTACACCAAGAAGGAGGAAACTGGCGAAGAATGGCACCAACGTGAAGAGGCCTATACCGCCGATGGCCAAAGACAAGGTGTACAAATACTCCAGTGACCTGTGGTACCTCTCGGAAAAGAGCGAATGACGCTTTTTCCTGCTGTAGGAGACCGTAATTTCAAATGCGCCCACGACTAAAACCGGAATAAACGAAATAGCGGTAGAAATCGGGAACGACGGTATGTGCAGCATGAGCTTCCATGCAAACCAGCTAAGCCCGAAAAAAACCAGCAGTATATAGATCATACGCTCTTTACCCCCGTCAATGAACTCCCAAAAAAGTACCACGAAAGATAAAAAACGTCAATCCATCCACTTCATCGGAATCGGCGGCATTGGAGTTTCCGCGCTCGCGAAATACTTCCTTGCCCGCGGGGTTTCACTAAACGGATCTGACATCAAAGAAACGGAGATCATAAACGAACTCGTAAAACTTGGCGCGCGCATAAAAATCGGACCGCACAAAGCACGAAATATTCCTTCCGGAACGGCTCGCGTCATCTATACCGCAGCGGTACGCAAAGAAAATCCGGAATATAGAGAGGCGAAGCGGAGGCGACTTCCAACCCAGTCGTACGCCGAGGCAATAGGGGAGCTTACAAAAAAGTACGAGACGATTACGATTTCGGGCGCGCACGGAAAAAGCACCACGACCGCTCTCGCCGCGCTTATCTTGGAAGAAGGGTATTGCGACCCCACGGTTATCATCGGAACAAAAGTAAAAGAATTCGGCGATTCCAACTTTCGCGGGGGTTACGGGCCGTATCTTGTCCTTGAAGCGGACGAATGGAACAAATCGTTTCTCAATTATTCCCCGAAAATTGCAATCATCACGAATATCGATGCGGAGCATCTCGATACGTATAAAAACCTCGATGACGTGAAGAAGACCTTTCTCCAGTATCTCAAAAAAATTCCTTCGGATGGGATGGTTATCGCAAACTGGGACGATTCGAATGTCAAAGATGTTGTTTGGCAATCGAAAAAGCGGGTTATCTGGTATTCCCAAAAAGACCGCGACGCGGAAGAAATAAAAAAGCACCTGAAAATTCCCGGGGAGCACAATCTCTCAAACGCCCTTGCCGCCTCGCGCCTCGGCTCCTATCTCGGAATCCCGTATGTCCATATTCTTCAGGCGCTCTCCGGCTTTCGGGGCGTATGGCGCCGATTTGAATTTAAAGGCATGGACCAAAACGGCGCATACGTCATCTCGGACTACGGCCATCATCCAAAGGAAATTATGGCAACGATTGCCGGCGCGCGCGAGCGCTACCCTTTGCGGCGCGTATGGTGCGTGTACCAGCCGCATCAATATCAGCGGCTTATGTACCTTTGGGATGAATTCAAGACCGCATTTGATATGGCGGATCGTGTGTGCCTTCTTCCCGTATACGACGTCGCGGGGCGCGAAATAAAAACCGCAAAAAAAACTGTTGACTCCGCGAAACTCGCTAAAGCGCTTGTGAAGCGCGGGAAGCACGCGACGTACCACGCGACGTTTGCCGTAGCAAAGCGCACAATCGCCGCAGAATCAAAAAAAGGAGACGTCCTTCTTATTATGGGCGCGGGAGACATCTACACGATTGCGGACGAGATAGTGCGCTAGAAGTAAAACACCCCCGTCTTACGACAAGGGTAGAATTCCTAAGGCCTCTTCAAAGGCCACTTCGTCTATGCGGGCGATTGCCCATTGCGGATCTTCGCGTACTGCGACCGGAAGCGCGTGATATCCCCATCCGCTCGTATACCCCCTGCTTCGCACCAGACCAAAAAGTTCGTTTTGCTCAGCACATTCCCACATACCATACGGCCAAGAGAATGACCTTGGTTCCAGGAATTTTATCCCCGTGAGCGTTGCTCCATAGAGAGCGGCAGTAGAAAGATCAATTTCCCGACCCGCTTGAAAAAGCGGAATGTTCGTGAGCATCGGATGCGTATCCGTATGGGAGCCGACTTCCATACCAATCCTTACAAGCTCGCGTATACCGGCTACCGACACATAATACTTCTGCGCGATTTCATCCTCGTTCAATCTCTCATCTCTGCAAAAATCTGAAAATCTCTTGTTGCCAGACATGGTATTCCCCGCAACCCACTCAAAAAGCGGAATGAGTCGCCGACGGATTTCCCGCTGTTCGTCCGGCGTAATATCCGGCGCGAATTTCGACAAAAGCATTTTGATACGAGCAGAGAGCGGCAGTATGCCAGTCAATACCGACGTAATGATGAAAAAAGTTGCCTTTACTCCATAGCGGACGAGTATTGGCGCCGCAACAGTGATACTATCCCTATACCCGTCGTCAAACGAGATCGTCGCATATTTTTTGTCCGGATCAAGACCAACGACATCACAGTCGGCAAATTCCGCACACGTCATAGTATGCCAATTGTGAGCGAGGAGATACTCAAGAATGGCTTTGAGCCGATCAGGCGTACACCACGGATCTCCAAATCCCGCATCTTTAACCTCGCATACGCTGTGAAATGCGAGATGAATCACATTCGGTCTCATAGAATCCTCCCAAAGAACTTGTGCGAATAATGTGTCTTTTTATCAAAAAAGTCAATAAATCCTTCAGGTGCTTATAGCGAGCGCAATACTGGTGTGCGGCCATGATGAGGTCGCGCGGGCATGGTTCGCGCCGCCCGCAGGCGGAGCGAGAGCGCGACCGAATCCTGAGGTGAGCGAGCACGCTGGGAGAGCGATAGCCGTGCCGCACACCAGTATTGCCGAGCGTCCCGTTCGTTGACACACGCGCTCATACGCGAGATAATGGCTGATATGTTTGAAAGCAAATTGCAGATCATAAAAAAGGGCACAGCAATTTTTATCGCCCTCCTGGTTCTGGGAGGCAGTTTTTTTGTCGGCTACACCGTCGGATACCGGGCGCGCCCGCCGGTTGACATCGTAAACGTTGTCAGCAAAGACCCACAGGGAAATGACAATGTAAAAACCGTTGACTTCACTCTTTTCTGGGACGTCTGGTCGCGGATAGAGGAAAAATACGTTGACAAAGGAAACATAAACCGGGAAAAGCTCGTTTTCGGGGCGATTTCCGGGCTTGTCCGCTCGCTCGGCGACCCGTACACGGAATTTTTCCCGCCGCAGGAAACAAAACAATTCCAAGAAGATATCAAGGGCGCATTCGGAGGTATTGGCGCAGAGATCGGAATACGAAAAGGAATTCTCACGATAATCTCTCCTATCAAAGATAGTCCGGCTGAGCGCGCCGGGCTCAAGGCCGGAGACAAAATCTTGAAAATAGACGATACCGGGACCTCCGATCTTTCCTTGACCGAGGCCGTCGGAAAAATCAGGGGCGAGGTCGGAACAAAGGTGCGGCTCACCATATTCCGGGAAGAAAATGGAGAAAAACCGATCGAGGTTACGGTAACGCGCGATACGATAAAAATCCCCATAATCAAGACGGAAAAGAAAGGAGACGTATTCGTCATCCAGCTCTACCACTTCACGGAAAACTCCGGATTCGAATTCCGCAAAGCAATACAGGAATTTTCCGCGTCTGGATCGAAAAAGCTTATCCTCGATCTCCGCAACAATCCCGGGGGATTTCTCGTGATGGCCGTTGACATCGCGAGCTGGTTTTCCGGGCCGGGCGACGTTATCGCGCGCGAGCGCTTCGGAGACGGCTCGGAAGAGCTCTACCGCTCGTCGGGATACCGCGTCCTCGAAAAAACCCCGACCGTCATCCTCATAAATGAGGGCTCTGCATCCGCATCCGAGATCGTTGCGGGAGCGCTTCGGGATCTCCGGGGAATAAAACTTATCGGCCAAAAAACGTTCGGCAAAGGATCTGTGCAGGAGCTTATAAATCTTGAAAAAAATTCATCAGTGAAAATTACGATCGCAAAATGGCTTACGCCAAACGGAACAGAGATAAATGAAAAGGGTCTTGAACCGGACGTCAAGGTGGAAATTCCGAAAGAGCCCGAGGAGGGAAAGGACTATACGATGGAAAAAGCGCTTGAGGTGTTGCACGGAATGTAACGTCTGCTCGCCAACATGCTTTTGAGACACGTTCGCTCGTCCAGCGACTCGCTCACTAAGCATCCGGCGGGCGCTCCCCCGACGTATCGTCGGGGGAGACCATGCCGCCCGCCTCCTGATTGTCTCAAAAGCATATTGGCTCACTAGATAGATAGTATGAAACAAAGGAAGAAAAAACGAGGGCCGTTTACTATTATCGGAACCCGGGAAGTGTATAAAAACCCATGGATTCGCGTGAGGGAGGACAGAATTATCAAACCGAACGGAAACAAAGGAATTTATGGCGTTATAGAAACGAATGGAGGAGTAAGTATTGTACCAATCGACAGTAAAGGAAATTGTTACCTCGTAAAAGAATTTTCTTACGGCGTTGGTCGTTACACAATTGGACTTCCATCGGGAGGCATAGATCGGGGAGAAACCCCACTGCAAGCGGCAAAAAGAGAATGTCTCGAAGAAACGGGATTTGTCAGCAAACGTTGGATAAATTTAGGCAGGGTAAACTATTTTGCAAATATCCTTCGGGTTCCAGAAGATATGTTTCTCGCACTTGATATAAAAAAAGCATTTTCCAAGATAGAAAAGGACACAAAAATGATCCGCGTCCCGTTTGAAACCGTTGTTACTATGGCCCTCAATGGAAAAATTTATGATGCGCAGGAAATTGCAGCGATTTTCCGCGCAGAGCATTTCCTTCGCAAAAAACACTTGAAATTTTGTGCGCAATAGTATATAATCGTCGAGTATTCAAAAAATCCATGAAAGTCATATTTACAAAAGACGTTCCCACGGTTGGGAAAAAAGATGAAGTGAAAAACGTCTCCGACGGATACGCGCGGAATTTTTTGTTTCCAAAGGGCTTCGCACGCTCCGCGACTGAGAGTGCCCTCAAAAATCTTACGCGCGCGCTCGCGGAAAAACAAAAAACAAGCACTCTCCAGCATGACCACGCGCAAACGGTTGCCGAACGCCTGAAGACAATTACGCTCCATTTCAAAACAAAGATTGGCGAAAAAGGAAAGTCATTCGGCTCCATAAGCTCTGTAAAAATCCAGCAGGAATTGAAGAAAAAGGGAATTTCCGTTGACAAAGAAGATATCCTTCTTGAAGAACCGATAAAAACGCTTGGTGAAAAAATGGTTCCGATACGGCTTCATCCGGATCTTTCGGTAGAAGTAAAAATCGTCATTGAAGAAGAAGAAAAGCCATCGAAAAAGGAATAGTTAAAAGCCCCCGTTCGGGGGCTTTTAACTTGCCCATTGGCTGAAGTGCAGTTTTTTTTGTAGAATAGAACTATGGCAAAATATATCTTCATTTGCGGTGGCGTGATGTCTGGGATCGGGAAGGGGATCGCGACCGCTTCCATTGGGCGGATTCTCAACAGCCGCGGTTTCCGAGCGACCGCCGTTAAAATTGACCCATATTTGAACGTTGACGCGGGCACCATGAATCCGATTGAGCACGGCGAGGTCTTTGTGACCCGGGACGGCATGGAAACCGACCAGGACGTCGGGAACTACGAACGGTTTTTGGACGAGGACATTCCGCGCGAAAACTATATGACCTCGGGCGGGGTCTATCAGACGGTTATCGAACGGGAGCGGCGGCACGAATACGGCGGAAAATGCGTTCAACCGGTTCCCCATATTCCCTACGAAGTTATTGAGCGCCTTGATAAGGCCTCGCGAAAAGCGCGGGCCGATTTTACGCTTGTCGAGGTCGGTGGAACAGTGGGGGAGTATGAAAATATTTTGTTTTTGGAAGCCGCACGCATGCTTCGTCTTGCGCGGCCCAAAGAGGTCTTATTTGTTTTGATTTCCTATTTGCCGATTCCGGAAATGATCGGCGAGATGAAGACAAAACCGACCCAGCACGCGGTGCGCGCAATGAACGCGACCGGAATCCAGCCCGATTTCATCATCGGCCGCTCGCGCGTACCCTTGGACGAACCAAGAAAGAAAAAACTTGCAATACTGTGCAATGTCCACGAGAAAGACATCATTTCCGCGCCGGACACAAGAATGATTTATGAAGTTCCGGTGAATTTTGAAAAAGAAAATCTCGGAAATCGCATCCTCGAAAAATTCGGCATGCGTCCGAAAAAACGCGATATGGCCGAGTGGCGAAATATGGTTTCGCGCATTCGCAGAATCAAGAAAACCGTACGGATTGGTGTCGTCGGAAAATATTTTCATACGGGCGACTTTGTTCTCGCCGATTCCTACATTTCCGTCATTGAAGCGATAAAGCACGCCGCCTGGTTCTATGGCGTTAATCCCGAAATCGAATGGCTCGATGCCGAACAATACGAAAAAAACCCGCGCTCGTTGCTGGGACTCAAAAAATATAACGGCATTATTGTCCCGGGCGGATTTGGCGCGCGGGGCGTTGAGGGAAAAATAAAAGCAATTGAATTTTGCCGGAAAAACAACGTGCCGTATTTAGGGCTTTGTTACGGCCTTCAGCTCGCGGTCGTTGAATTTGCGAGGCATGTTGCGGGCATCAAAGACGCCCACACAACCGAAATAAATCCGAAAACAAAGAATCCGGTAATAGATGTTCTGCCGGAACAGCTGATAAACATAAAAGAGCGGCGCATGGGCGGGTCAATGCGCCTCGGCGAATACCGCTGTTTTATAAAGCCCGGCACCAAAGCCGCAAAAGCATACGACAAAAAAGAAGTTATGGAACGCCACCGCCACCGCTATGAAGTAAACAACGAGTATCGGGAAATCCTCGAGAAAAAAGGCCTTGTGTTTTCCGGTATAAACCCCGAACGAAATCTCGTCGAAATCATCGAGCTTCCCCGTCATCCCTTTTTCATGGGATCGCAGTTTCATCCGGAGCTAATCTCGCGGCCCACCCGCCCGCATCCCTTGTTCAAAGCGTTCATCAAAGCTGGGATTAAAAAATAGTAAATCAGCGAATAACGAATCCGCTCCGAATAATCGAATAAGCGAAAACGTATTCGTACATTCGTAAAGAATTCGATATTCGTTGATAACGCGAAGCGAACATGGCAATCGTCAAAAAGAAAATCTGGCCGGAGTATTTTGAAGAGGTTGCCTCCGGAAAGAAAAATTTTGAAGTGCGGCTTAATGATTTTGACATCAGCGAAGGGGATACTTTTGTCCTGGAAGAATGGGATCCGAAAACAAAATCATACACCGGCCGGAGTATTGAGAAAAAAGTAACGTATGTCCGAAAATTCAAAATCGATTCTCTTTTTTGGCCCGAGGAAGAAATAAAAGAAAAAGGGCTTCAAGTAATTTCGATTGAATAATTATATATTTGTGTTTCGTTTTAGACATTCTCATGTTCTTAAGAACATGAGAATGTCATAGAATAAAACTTTTTGAGTTATATGAAAGAGCAAAAACCGCGCATAAACGATTTCCCCGGAGAGGGGGAGCCGAATGCGGGAAACCCGAGCGAGAATTTTTTACTCATCGTAACCGCAATTATCCGAAACGCCGAAGGGAAAATCCTTCTCCAGAAACGAGCTGATCCGGATATACCCGCCTTCTGGTCTCTGAATGTACTCATGCTCCGCTATAGCGTAGCATGAGTACATTGCTTCTTGCGCGAGAAGGAAATGTCGTGCTAGGGTGGATTTAATCTTTTCTTGGAGGGAAAGATGATCAGTACCTTTACAGGAGCGACAACGGAAGCGCTTGCGGGAATCCTTGAAGAAAAGGAAGTCCGCAGAACAAAGGAAATGTTTCTTCTGTTCAACATGGGATGCCAGTATGATCACCACATTAAGCAGCGGCTCGAAAAACTCGGGGTATACTGCCTTGTTGCAGACCCTGCCCGAGTGAGCGCACACGATGTGGAGCTTATACGACCCATAGGCATCATCATCTCTGGCGGCCCGGCGTCTGTGCATTCCGAACCGCCGCCGTTCGATAGCACAATTTTCGATCTTGGCATCCGGATTTTCGGTATCTGCCTTGGATTTCAAATGTGGGCGCGCCATGTCGGCGCTAATGTAATCCAGGCAGACCATAGAGAATTCGGACCACATAGAATGACGCTACGGAAAAAATCGCCGCTTTTCGAAAACTGCGGAGACGAGTTTGAATTTACAGTTCTCGAAAGTCACGGAGACCGGATTGAGCACAACGAACGTATTGATGAACTTGCCTTCACCAAGAATTCTCCCATTGCCGCTGGAAATCATAAGCACCTCTGGGGCGTCCAATTCCATCCCGAAGTAACGCATACAGAACACGGCCTCAAGATTTTTGAAAATTTCTGCTTTAAAATCTGCGGCGCAAAGGATCGCTTCCCAGCGCAAAATATAGCGGAAAAAAAGATTCGCGAGCTATGCGAGAAAATCGGAGACAAGAAAGTGATTCTTGCTCTTTCAGGCGGCTCGGACTCCTCGACGGTCGCATATCTTCTCAAAGAAGCATTCAAAGAAAAGGCGCGCCAGATGCATACAAACTATCTTGCGCTCACAGGCGACTCCGAGTCCTCGTCGGCCTCTTGCTCTCTTAAGGAAGTACTCAAGGAAAAGTTATGCCGAATCCGTGCGGTCTATATCCGCGGCATTGACCGGCCGGACGATGAAGCGCATGTAATAAAGTATTTCGGAAACCAGGATTGGATTGAATTGAAAATTGTTGATGCGACTGACGCGTTTCTCGAGGCACTCATAGGAAAGACCAAGGCGCGCGAGAAACGACTTGCAATCCGAGTACCCTATAAGGAAATACTTGAACGTGAAGCCAGTGAGTATGATGATGGGAACGGTGTTCTCATAGCACAAGGTACACTCTACACAGATATTTCCGAAAGCGGAGGAGGATATGCCTCCGGCGCACGAAAAGCAGTCATTAAAATCCACCACAACACGAATCTCGGTTTTTCGATCCCGGAACTTACGCCACTTGACGACTGCATGAAGGATAGTGGCCGGAACATCGGGCGCTCAATCGGCGTTCCGGAAGACCTTCTTACTCGCCATCCGTTCCCAGGCCCAGGACTTGCCATAAGAGTAGAAGATGAAGTTACGAAAGAAGGACTTTCAATTGGACGGGAGGCTGATGGGATCTTGATTGATGAGCTTCGCAAATGGAAGCTCTATCACACGGTCTGGCAGGCAGGCGTGCGGATCACGATATCCATAACAACCTGCACCAAAGGAAGCGATGCGGCCGAAGGAATTGTTGCAATCCCCTGGGCTGTCTGGAGCGTAGACGGCTTCACCGCACAATGGGCTCAGCTTCCGTACGACTTCCTTGACGCTCTATCAAAGCGGCTTACGAATGAAATACGAGAAATCGGATCAGTCGCATACCGAATTTCCGACAAGCCGCCTTCCACAATAGAATTCGAGTAAAAACGAGTCCGCCCAAGGCGGACTTTTTTAATACAAACAAACAGTTATAATGAAGGGTGTGAGCGACCCAAAAGAAAGGCAAATATACCAATCGAAGTACAGCAATAGCTGGGCTCTCGTTATTGGCATAAACAAATACGCACACACGTCACCTCTAAACTATGCAACAAACGATGCAAAGGTTATTGCATCAACTCTCATTGATCGTTTTGCTTTTCCGAAAGAAAACGTTTCTCTTTTGCTAAATGAAGCCGCAACACACACAGCGATTAAAACATCATTCTTGAGTTTTGCCGATACTAAAAAGATTCAGCCCAATGATCGGATCATTGTCTACTTCGCAGGTCATGGTCTTACTTTAGCCGGAAAACGTGGCGAAGTGGGATTTTTGGTTCCTTCTGATGGGAATCCCGATAACGTAGCAACTCTCATGCGATGGGATGAGTTCACTCGGAATGCAGACTTGGTGCCTGCCAAACATATCTTCTTTTTGATGGATGCCTGCTATGGCGGGTTAATGTTACAGCGCGCCCCTTCTTTTGGGAGCATGCGTTTCTTAGGCGACATGTTGAAACGGTATGCTCGGCAAGTATTGACAGCAGGGAAAGCAGACCAGACGGTGGCCGATGGTAGCGGGGTTCGTCCCGGACACTCAATATTTACTGCTCACTTGCTTGATGCTCTTGAAGGAAAAGCCTCGACAAAAGAGGGCCTTCTTTCAGCGAACGGGGTCATGGCATATGTATATGAGCAGGTTGGGAAAGATCATTATTCTACTCAAACTCCGCATTTTGGCTTTCTAGAAGGCGATGGAGATTTTATCTTTGATACCGTTATACTTGATAAGCTCCGTGCTGAGGAGCCCGCTCCTCGAGAAGATGAGCCTGGTAAGGAGAAGGGAGAAAAGGGAGAAGCCGATATTTTGGTAAATACATCTCAGCAGGTAGTCACTATACCAGAACCTCAAGAGGAAAAATCGGTAGCAGAGACGACAAAAGAACTTCTCTCAGATCCAACCGCGAAGATCAAGCTGGACGATTATGTAACCTTGCATGTTCGTCGTCTCCTTGAGGCCATAGATCTGCGGAATTTTCCAGTTCAAGCCGTAACAATTGACCAATCGTCATTTTTAGATCGCCTAGGGAAATACGAAGAGGCAGTAAAAGACCTCCAGCAGATTGTAATTCTTCTGGCGAAATGGGGTTCAGGGGATCAGCTCTCACTCTTGGAAAAGATATTTATACGTATAGCCGAAACAGACAAAGGTTCCTCTGGTCTTGTAGCATGGATAAATCTGCAATGGTATCCGATCCAGATACTTATGTACTCAGCAGGAATTGCCGCTCTATCCATGAAAAACTTTGCTGCGCTAAGAATCTCACTTGAGACACGAGTGAGGTGGGACGATGGGCGCCCCGGAACTTTCCCATTAGCCATGGCAGTTAGCGCCAGAATGGGTGATCTGCATGATATATTTAAGTGGTTGCCGGGTCTTGAGCAAAAATATGTCCCGCGCAGTGAACACTTATTTGCCCTTCTCCAACCTGTACTTGAGGACCTTTTGTCCCTAGGTAGAAGTTACGAGTCTCTTTTCGATCGCTTCGAAATTTTCAACGCGCTTGCTTATGCCGATGCTCAAAACAGCGGCTGGGGACCATACGGTCGATTTGGTTGGAAGCATTCGCGGGGCTATGGTGAGAGTCCATTTGACTTGCTTCTTGAAGAGGCGAAGCGCGAGGAAAAAGAATGGGGTCCCATAAAAGCAGGAATGTTCAAGGGTTCATTTGAACGTTTCAATGAAATTGTTACTCCTTTCAAAGCAAAGCTCGATAAGATTCCTTGGTGGTAGGGTCACTGAACATAAAACCGTCCTGAGTCTATCGAAGGGCGGTTTTATGTCGTGTTATTTTGTTGCGACTACATTCACCATTTTGATGGAACGGCGCGAGCCGTCGAAGCGGTCTTTGCGCTTGTCAGAGAATTTGACAACGCCGTCGCGAAGGGAGAAAAGCGTATCGTCCGAACCCTTTCTCACGCCTTCGCCCGGATGAAATTTTGTCCCGCGCTGACGGATCAAGATATTACCAATCTTTACTTTTTCGCCTGCGAATTTCTTTACGCCGAGATATTTCGGCCCTGAGTCGCGGGCGTTTTTTGACGAGCCCGAGGATTTTGTATGTGCCATAAAAGTAAATTCGAAATCCGAATATCGAAATTCGAAATAATATGTTATATATGTTATAAATGTGTTAAACCTTATTTATGATAGCGAATCATCTTCTAAAAGTCAAGGAATGGGCAGGGGAGTACGGCCGTGAACTTACTACTGGAGCCATTATCGTCCTCGTAGGCATCGGCTCCTTCGGCCTTGGACGCTTGTCTCTGATTCTGCCCAAAAAAGAGCCCATTACTATCTCAACATGGGGAAATCCCTTGGAAGAGGGGAAAGGGGCTCCAGAAAGCCAAAATGGAGCTGTAAAAGGGGAGTCCAATGCCACGGGAAGCTCCGCAGTAAACCCCATAACTCAGGGGAAATACGTTTCATCGCGAAAGGGTACGAGCTACCACTACCCGTGGTGCCCAGGCGCAAAACAGATAAAAGAAGAAAACAAAATCTATTTTGATACAAAAGAAGCGGCCGAAAAAGCAGGATACCGCCCAGCGGCAAATTGCGAAGGATTATAGCGATTGACACCACAGGAAAGCGGGGGTATGTTTCAGGAAGCACGAAACGGAGGGTCAAATGCCCCTTACACTCTTCGGACGGTCTCGAAAAGCCAAAACTCCGCCGACAACAGTACTCGAGCTTGTCATAGAAGCGGAGGTTGACGTACGGTATGAAGGAAATAATCGGTTTCAACTCATCATCCGTCCAAAAAGTATTCCCGAAGTTATCTTGCAGAATAAAAACGGCTCGACCGAACACGCTACACTGTGGCATTGGCATATCGGGGCTTTCTGGTATAGCGATACCCGAAAACTCTGGTTTGCAGATCTTTCGATGACAACGGGTCTCCATGACGAGAAGGGGAAGCCCATTGCCACAGGTTGTTTTGACAACCGAGGAAACCATATCTCAACGTATTACCCCATTGTTGACGGACAACGGCTCCGTTTTCACCGAGGCCATCCGGATATGTTCAGAAACTCGCCAATTCAATTCTATCCGGAAGTCAGAGTGAGGATTCGAGACCGCGAAACCAAACCAGCCCGAAGGTAACCCCTTCGGTGTTTTCTTTTGCTGTTGACACGCTACAACATATAAATAATAAGAAGTACTTCACTTTTCTTTTTTCTATTGACATCGCGAGACCGGAGAGCTATCTTCTAGAAAGCACGAAATGGAGGGATCACATGCCCCTTACACTCTTCGGATTGTGGCCTAGAAAGGTCAAAACAACTCCGCCGACAACCGTGCTCGAGCTTGTCATAGAGACAGAGGTTGATATATGCAAGGATGTACTGCGCAAGGAAAATGCCAGAAATGATAGGTTTGAACTCATCATCCGCCCAAAAAGCATTCCCGAGGTTATTTCGCGGAATGAAACCGGCCAGATCAAACGCGCTCGACTATGGTATTGGGGTATCGGATCTTTCTGGTATGACGACCGCAAAAACCTTTGGATTGCAAATCTTTCGATGTCGACGAATCTCTATGACGAGGAAGGGAAATTTATTGCTGCGGGTTTTAACCCCGAAGAAAACCATATCGCAACGTATTGCACCCTTGTTGACGGACAGCGATTCCGTTTCTACCGCGTCATGCTCCCAAACTCGCCATTTCAATTCTATCCGGAAGTCAGAGTGAGAATTCGAGACCGGAAACATATATTTCTCTATCCCGTTTTCGCATGAGTAACGAACCCCGAAGGTAACCCCTTCGGTGTTTTCTTTGCCCAATGAACCATTCTCTAATTCGCACGAATTAGAGAATGGTTTTTGAATGCGTGAGATGCGCCTTAAACGAGAATATATCAGGGCATTTAAAACCGTATTAGTCAGAGCTTGTCGTATTTCGCGTGCCGGTCACGTGCTTTCTCAACAGGATATTTTTTGCGATTCTTTTCGAGTTTTTTCTCGGACGCATCAACAAGGTCTATCTTCAAATCGTGCGTCAAAAGAAGCACCCAATAGAGAACATCCGCAAGCTCCTCGCCGATTTCCTTTTTATGGGAAACCACATATTCCTTGATCTCGGCAGAGGATTTCCATTGGAAATGCTCCATAACTTCCGCGGCCTCAAGAACAAGGGAAAGCGAACAGTCCTTCGGATTGTGAAATTGCGCCCAGTTCCGCTCGTCGCGAAACGCCAGGATTTTTTTGGTAAGTTCTTCAAATTCCGACATACTATTTTCTGTTATTTTACTATGTATCATCCTCATTTGCAATTTCGTCTTTTTTCTTTTTCTCGGAAACGCTTAAAACCGAATATTCTTTTGCAACTCGGCGCGCTTCTTCCACTTGCGAACGGATTTCGGACGGCAATTCTTTCAAAATCTTTTTTAATTTTGCCTCGTCCGCATCTAGAATTTCTTCCCATCTACCGATAGGGGAGAGGAGCGCCTTTATTTTCTCAAAATCGTACGCGAAACGCTGGATTGTCTTTTTTGATACGGTTCCGTTATCGGAAAATACGCGCGTGAGACCTTGAGAATCCATATATTCCCGGATTTTTTTCTGGAGCTCGGAAATTTTATCTTCGCCGTCCTTCACTTCTTTTCGAAGCGCAAAAAATTCCTTCAAAACTACATCCGCCTCATCCTTATTCGCAATTCCTGATTCATTATTCGTATTTCGGTAGAGATGTTTCCACGCCGGGCATATCGGCTTAAACGCGCACCAATTGCATAGAGGACTCGGCATGGGCTCAAATTCTTTTTTCTCGTCGAGGCGCGTCTCAATGTCACGGATTGTTTCAAGTATTTCCTTTTTCGTCGCTTCGGTTTTTTCACTTGTTGCTGTTGTAGAGAGCTTTTCGCCGTGCTTGACGAAATACAAAGTCAGTTTTATATCCTCGGGGTCAATATGCGGCCAGCGTTTTTGAATCCCCAAAGAATAAAGCGAAAGCTGAAGATTTTTATCAACGTCCGCCTGCGAAGGCATGCGTTTTGCGGTTTTATAGTCAATAATCTCGTATTCATCCTGATTTTTGTCGATTCGGTCAATAATTCCGGCAAGGATATGGGTCTTTCCGGTTTTTTCGTCCTCAATCAAAATATCAAAGCGCGATTCAAGGTCAACGATATTAAAATTCCACGGCGCGTTTTTTTCGTAAAAGCGCCTGAGCATCCGGATCCCTTCCTCGAAATACGCTTTTTCGTCTGCCTCGGTCCACGGCATCTTTAAGGGGTCATTCTTTGAGTCCGCCTGAAACGCATCGGCCGAAGGCCAGTTTTCACGGTAGTACGAAACCACCTCGTCGAGAGTAGGGAAGAGGGGGCTTTTTTGAAACATAAACTTGAGCGCCGAGTGAATTGCGGTCCCAAAAAGCGCCTCTCTCGATTTCGGAGCTTTTATGCGGTCAATTTCCTGAAACTTGTATTTTTGCGGGCACTGTTTATAGGTCTCGATTGCAGAATAGGATGTGCGCATGATATATACATAATAGAACAAACACAGGGAGAAAACGATATGAGAGGCACTACGTTAACTGATGGTTTTACGGAATGTCAATTGTATAAGCATTTTCGCGATCTGGGAAATCTTTCATGGCTGGGAAGCTTTTATCCCGAGCTGGAAATGACAGCAGAAGATATCATGCAGATCGAAGGATGGATAAAAAATCATCCTGCTCAATGTTTGACAGGATGTAATACTGCGTGATATACCAAGGAAAGTTACTTCATTGGGAGGATAGTGATGATAGCCAAGATAGACGAAAAGACCGTCATCATGAGTTGCGATCTATGCCGTAAACCACTCGCAAAGATATCCCGCGCAGCCAGCGTTGGTCAGAGCATGCGACGGATTTTATTCAAGGAGACCGAAAGGATGCAAGGAACGATGGTCACATGCCATCCGAGCTGCGGATACCGACACGTACCACCTCAGCAACGTGTCCGGGCACAGGCTTGTCTAGACTGATGAGATCCTGCTTGAATCCCGAATGCCGGCGACCAATTACTGAATGTAACGGGTTTGTTATTATAAGGGACTTTCTCGCTTGCCTCGCGGGAAAACTCGCTCCTCAAAAGGTAAGAGAACTTTGCGGCACATGCCGAGAAAGGATCTATGGCAACAAAGAAGAATTCATTCGGCTTCTTGAACGAACCGAACCAACATAGCAGGGAGGTGTGGAAAACACCTCTTTTCTCTCTATCTTATACATCGTATAATGTAGGTAAATCAATGTATCATAAAGCGCTTTCCCTGATATGGCATATAAAGCACTCCCCCAGTATCTTTCCGACTTTTTGGACTACTGCGAGGTAGAAAAAGGTCTTTCACCTGTAACAACGAAAAATTATTCCCGTTTCCTCGCCCGCTTCTTTGAGTGGCTCAGAAAAAATAATCTTGAACGCATCACACCTGAAGACCTCACCGCGGATCATGTCTGGAAATATCGCTTGTGGCTTTCGCGGCTTCCGAATGGCGTCCGAAAGATCAATCCGAATCTGACGATATCAACCCAAACGCGATACCTCATCGCGCTTCGGGCGTTTCTTGCATACTTTCATGAAAAAGACATCCCCTCCCTGCCAACAGAAAAAATTAAACTCCCGAAAGAAAAGCGCGAGCGCCTGGTAAAATTTTTGCCGCTTGATCAGATCGAAAAACTTCTTGGAAGCCCAAATACCAAAACAGAAACGGGAGCGCGGGATCGCGCCATTCTTGAAACGTTTTTTTCAACCGGCCTTCGGGTCGCAGAACTCACGGCTCTTGACCGAAAACAGCTCGCGGGCACAAAGAATAAAACGGAATTCGAATTGAGTATTATCGGAAAAGGAAATTATCCGCGGATTGTCTATTTTTCCGAACGGGCGCTTCATTGGATTAAAGAATACCTTCTGCGCCGCACAGATGAAGACGACGCGCTTTTTATTCGTTCAAAAGGGCCGACAAACGCGCCATTGCGGCTTACCACACGCGGCATTGAAACAATTGTCCAAAAATATGCGAAAGCCGCCGGACTTCCGGTTCTCGCGACTCCGCATACTATCCGCCATAGTTTCGCAACCGACTTGATGACACAGGGGGTGGATATCCGAACTGTTCAGGAATTTTTGGGCCACAGAAATATTGCAACCACTCAAATTTATACGCACGTTACGTCAAAACGTCTCCGGGACATCCACAAAAAATTCCACGGAGGGAGAAAATTAGAAAACTAGCAATGTATTGCTTGTATTCTAGTTCTATGGTATTAAAACAAAAGAGTATGTGAGGGAGGATACGATGAGAGAAGATACGGTCGTTTTCGTAAACGATGGGTGTAATTCCACATATCTCGCAATAAACGCTCTTCAAAAATCAGTTCCCTGTCGTGTATTTCCATATACACTTGAGGACTTCAATAAGAGGTCCTGGATGGAAACAAAGCAAGAATTTCAACAACTTAAATGCGTATGCCTCCTTGTAAGTCAGGAATTCTCATGGATAAAAAGAAAGGCGAAGGCGTTATATAAACAACTCCGCTCTGTGTGCCCGATTACGCCCCTCATATGGCTCATCCCTTTCGATCAGAGAGCGAGCGACTGCGATTTCGACACGCCGGATGATAAAAATGTTCATATCATTGTTTCCGGCGGCGAATACGACCTCGACATACTCATGATACGAATGAAATCTTATTTTCCTAAGCCATCACGACAAATCAGATAGCAAACGTGGTTTTTTGAATCACGTTTCTTTTTTTGCTTAAGATGCTAATTGTTTAAGAAACGCGGCGAGCCAGGAAAAAAGCTTTGCGAGCGAACTTGCGAGCCACGAGAAAAACTTTGTGAGATCAATCCCCGCTTTTTCCTTTGCATCCCGCTTGATGTTTTCCCATTGCGATGTAAACGCCGACGTGCTTGCGCTCTTTGCTTTTTCGCCGTCGAAAAATCCCGTTGGGATGTTCGGAATATACCGCTCGTTCACATTTTTGAAAAATTCACTTTGCCCGACGTTATCCCAAAACGCCGCCTGGGACATAAACGGCAGAAAAAACAACGCTATGAGAAAAAGTCGAACCATGGATTTTATAGATAATCAAGCGGATTTAAATACGCGTTAAGAGCTGAAATGGGGACGGTCATATACGTTCCGCAGACCTTTGATTTCACTTTTCGCACCTCGACCCCTTGAGTCGCGAAAACCGTAAAATGAAGGTGCGGCCCGGTTGCATAGCCCGTACTTCCAGAATACCCGATCCGGTCGCCTCGCGCGACTCCCTGGCCCAGAGAAACGTTTATGGTCGACAGATGCGCATAGAGGGTTGAAAGGTTGTTTCCGTGGCGGACTAAAACCCATTTGCCGTAGGAAACCCCTCGGCATTCAAGATCGGTATCCCCGACCGCCTCCACCACGCCAGACACCGCCGCACTAACCGGTGTTCCGAAACTCGCACGGAAATCAATGCCGTTGTGGCCCTTGCCGTTATACGCGCCGGAAATCGCAAACGGAGTATTGCCGAAATACTGCGTAACACAGTTTTTTGAGGATTCCCCGCCGTCCCAGCAGGATTTTGTCGAAATATCGGGCAACGGACTCCCGAGGACTCCGGGTTTTTTCGGCGGAAGCGACGCGGGATCAATCGTAATCCGGATTTTTTCCTCGATTGCGAGAATTTCCTCTTCAAGGGCGCGCGAGCGCTTTTCGCGATCTTTCAGCATCTCTTGGTATCGTTTTTCCTCTTCTTTTGTCACAACGAGAATATTTGAACGATCTTTTTTTACACCCTCCTGGGATTGTTTCTTTGCACTAATCTCCGACTTCAAATCTGAAAGTTCTTTTTTCTTATTTTCTGCGGCGGCCTTTTTTACTTCAAGTTCTCCTTTGATGCGTTTTACCTCGGTCAAAAAACCAAAAATCCGATCACTTACAATCTCAATTGATTCCAGCTGGGAAAAAAACTCGGAAAGACGCCAATACTTCACAAAAATGAAAAGCGGCGACTCGACCGAGCGCTCCCGGAGCGATTCGATGAGACCCGCCATTCCCGAACGAAGTGTTTTAATAGAATCCTCTTTCTCGCTGATTTCGATCGAGAACGCCATGATCTCAAGAGACGCTTTCGCGATCTTCTGCTGAGTTATCGCGATGTCTCGGCGAAGTCCGGCCAAGAGGTTATCAATCCGCGTAAGTTCCGCTTTGAGCGTTTTTTGCCGCTCCTGGCTCACTCCAATCTCTTTCCGGAATTTTGCCGCCTCTTCTTCAAGGCGCCGGATCTCGACAGTTTTTGAGTCAATCTGCTGCTTGAGCTCATCAATGGTCTCGGCCGAAGCCGAGATCGCGCCAAGGAAAAAAAGAATGGCAATCGCCACCCCTCCGATACAAAAAGAGTTCGCCGAAGAAAACCGCATCACATCACCATAATACACTGGGAAAAAAGAGATTGCTATGAGATCAAGCGAGCATGCGAATCGCGGACTGGATGCGCTCAAGAGCCATTTCTTTTGGCATTATAGAAAGAATCTCAAAGGGCCCTGGCGATGCCTTTTTTCCGGTTAGAGCAACGCGAAGGGGCCACAACACGCTCCCCTTATCCCCTGCCCCGATCATTTCAAGAAAAGATTTTTCTATCTCTTCTTTGGAAATTGTTGCCTTTTCGACGGGGAAACCAGAAATTAAATTATATGATTTGTCAAGGGATTCACGGATTGCATTGTTCTCCATACCCTTCCAGCGCAAAAGCTCTTTGTCGTATTCGGGATCCCGGAAAAAATATTCCACCCTCTCCCCTATTTCGGAAAGCTTTTTTATACGCGGCTGCTCGAGCGCGATAATCTTTTCCAGATAGTTATTTGGAATTTGTAAAAAGTCGCTTAAAAACGGCTTGCATAACTCCACGAGTTCTTGCGGCGACTTTTTGCGTATGTATTCCCCGTTCATCCAGTCAAGTTTTACGGCATCAAAGATTGCACCTGACTTTTGTACACGCTCAAGAGAAAATTCTTTAATGAGTTCGTCTTTGGAAAAAATTTCCCGGTCATCTCCTGGATTCCAGCCAATCAATGCCATAGCGTTTATAAGTGCCTCGGGAAGATAACCTTGTTCTTTATACTCACGAATTGGCATTGCTCCTTTACGCTTTGATAACTTCGATCGGTCGGTCGCAAGTACGATGGGAAGATGCGCGTATTTCGGCTTTTCGTATCCTAACGCCCCATAGAGCAAAATTTGCTTTGGGGTGTTCGGAACATGGTCTTCGCCGCGAATCACATCAGTGATTCCCATTTCGTAATCATCAATTACTACCGCAAAATTATATAAAGGAGAATCCGGCTTTCTTGCAATAGAAAAATCTCCAAATGTTGTGGGATCAAAATCAAGCTGTCCACGAATTGCATCATAAAAACCTAATGTTTGACCGGACTCGCCATGGTAAGGATTTTTAAAACGGATGATACCTTCATCGGGAGTTCCTCCTGATTCGCGATCTTCTCTGCACCAAAAAACCGTATTACTCCCTTCTTCGCTTTTGTGGTTACACCAAAAAACTTTTTTCTCCGCCAACAGCTTTTCGATTCCTTTTTTATACAATTCCGATCGTTCAGTTTGACGATACGGACCATGCCGCCCTCCATGCACCGGGCTCTCATCAGGCTCAATCCCAAGCCATTGTAAATCAGCAAAAATCGCATCCTCATACTCCGGCTTTGAGCGCTCACGATCGGTATCCTCAATCCGAACTATAAAAACTCCGTTGCTTTGCCGTGTAAAGAGATAATTAAAAAGCGCAGTCGGAATTTGTCCGACGTGGAGATATCCTGTTGGAGAAGGGGCGTAGCGTGTTCGAACCATGGAGGTATCCTACAATTAGTGAACCCCGAGTTTCAAGATCTCGCGCGAGAGTGTTTCTCCCGCATCGATTCGCGAAAACCTCTGGGCCGCGGCGGACATCGCCTTCAACCGCTCGGGGTCACCCATAAGTTTTCGAATCTCGGCAAGCAAAAGATGCGGCGTCAAGTTTTCTTCCTCTAAGACGAGTGCCGCGCCCTTTGCCGCGTATTCATAGGCGTTTTTCTTCTGGTGGTCTTGTGCGGCAACGCGGAGCGGAACCAAAATCGCGGGCTTTCCCCATGTCGCAATTTCATACATGGATGTTCCTCCGGCGCGGGAAACGACAAGATCGCAGGCGGAATAGAATGTCCGTATCTCGACTTCGTCGAAAAACGAAACCGGATGGTAGCGCTCCTTGCGGCCGCGCTCAAGGATGATATTCGCTTCCTTTTTCACGGAGTCCTCGTGTTTTTCTCCTGTCTGGTGAATAATCTCAAACGTCTCCGTAAGTTCCGGGAGCGCTGCCAAAACGACCGCATTTATTTTTTCCGCGCCCTGAGACCCGCCGATAAAACCGACGACGGGAAGATTTGAAAACACATTCATATCAGCCCTCGCGTCTTCCTTTCTTCCCCCAAGAATCGCTTTGCGGACCGGAATGCCGACGAGCGCGGTCTTACCGGCAGGAAAAAACGCTTCCGCGCCCACAAACGAAATCGCAATCCGCTTTGCCCAGGACGCGGCAAAACGGTTCACCGCGCCAGGAACGGCGTCGGACTCGTGGATAATGAGCGGGATGCGAAAAAACATGGACGCGACGACCGCCGGAAGCGAGCCGTATCCGCCTTTTGCAAAAACAACGTCGGGGACTATGAGAAAAAAATTCCATAAGGCCTCCCAGATGCCGAACGCGGTTCGGAAAATATCAAAAAAATTCTTGAACGAAAAATACCTTCGCCATTTCCCTGCTGTGATTTTTATCGCGGTGACCCCCTCGCGCTCGATCGCGTCATACCCGAATTCATCCGGACTCATATAAAACAATTCGAGTTCAACAACCCGCTCTTCTTCCGCGACGCGCTTGAGTTCCCGTACGAGCGCGAGAATGGGGAAAAAATGACCTCCGGTTCCGCCGCCGGCAAAAAGTATTCTCATAGGTAAAGTTGGATCGCTCACTCCGCAAGCGATCTATCATCTACGTGATATATTCAGCAGTATGCCCGCACTTATTAATGTTACCATAAGAGACGTCCCCCCGTAACTCACAAACGGAAGCGGAATGCCCGTAAGCGGAAGAAGGCCGGAAATAGCCGCCATATTGATAAACGCCTGGATAAAAATGCTCACGGTGATGCCAACTGCCAAAAGTTTTCCGAATGAATCTTGCGCCCTCCGTGCGACCAGAAATCCCCGCCACAAAAAAAACAAAAATGCGCCAACCAGAAGTATCGCGCCGACAAACCCCATCTCCTCGAGATATACGGCAAAAATCGAATCCCCCATGGACTCAGGAAGATAGCTGTATTTTTGGACGCTCATCCCAAACCCGCGGCCAAGAATCCCGCCCGATCCAATTGCAATGAGTGATTGCGTCATCTGGTATCCTATGCCGCTAGGATCAAAATTGGGATTAAAAAAAACCCAAATCCGGTTAAGAAGGTACGGCTTAAGCTGGATGAGAAAAAAACCAACGACAATCCCGAATACCGTAAGGATTCCGACTTGATGCCACCTGCCGCCTCCGAGAAGGTACATGATGCAGGCGGTTGCAATAATGACGATGAGAGTTCCGATATCCGGCTGCATCACGAGAAAAACGCCGACAAGCGCGATCATGAGGGAAAACGGCATAAGACCGTATGCAGTCGATCCGACATCGGAGCGCCTCGCATCAAGCCAGCTTGCAAGGTAGACGACAAACGCGAGCTTCAGGATTTCTGCCGGCTGAAAATTAATGAATCCGAGCGAAAGCCATCGCGTGGCGCCGCCATGGGAAAACCCGAACTGCGGAATCAAAAGAAGCGCGAGAAGAATGAATGAACCGATCATCATGGGCACGCTCGCTTTCCGCCAGACGCGGTACGGAATTTTCATTGCCGCAAAAAGTCCGAGAAAACCGACGAAGCCGCCGAGGACAATCTGCCGGAGGGTATAATAATAAAACGTTCCGGAATTTTTTTCCGAAAGGACGATTGACGCCGACGAAAGAATCAAAATTCCCCCGACGAAAAGGATTACAACAGTCCAAAAAAGTTCTTTGTCACTATTCCGCGTAAACGCCATAAATTATCGCAACCGCTTAACCTCTCGTGTGAATTGGTCTCCCCGGTCAAACTCGTTCACGAAAAGACCGAAACTTGCCGCGCCCGGAGACAAAAGCACGGTATCCCCCTGCGCGGCCGCGCGAACTGCAAAACGCACCGCCTCATTCATGGACCGCGCGTCGAGCGTATACGGCCCGTCTGCGCGGGCAGGCCCGTGAGACCAGACGCGGGCGAACTCCCGTTTCATTCGTCGGGTTGCATCGCCCGGCAAAAATATAATCACTTTTGCAAAACTGTCGGCGTCTTTCATAAACGCACGGAAGTCAAGTTTCTTGTCCGACCCTCCTGCGATGAGCACCACTCCCCCGCCCTGTTTTTTTGAAATCACGGAAAAGCGCCGGAGCGCGGCAACCGCCGCATCGGGAATCGTTGCCGTCGTATCATTCACAAAATGAATTCCCTTCCAGACCCGAATTTCTTCTTGCCGAGCCGGAAGGCCGGTGAAATTCCGGAGAACGGATTTTATGATGCGGTCGCGGACTCTGAAATGTCTTGCGACGGCGATAGCAAGACCCACTGACGCGGCGTAATGCGCGCCAAGTTTTTCTTCCACAAGGCGTTCATACGCTTTCGGAATTTTAACGAAGTGCGTGCGGGATCGAACACTCGTTGCGGCGCGCCGGAGAATCGGATCCCTGGAATTCACAAAAAGATGGTCTTTCGAACTCTGATAGCGGAATAGAACGCTTTTTGCGCGGATGTATTCTCTGCGCGAACGATGCCAATTCAAATGGTCATTCATGATATTCGTCATGACCGCGACTTGAGGACTTTTTTTTGCTTCTTCAAGATCCATCAGCTGAAAGCTCGAAAGCTCGAGAACCACAATATCATCCGAGCGGAGGCGCGACAAAAATTCAAGGACCGAACGCCTGATATTTCCTCCAAGCCATACTCGCTTTTTCGGCATACCCGCGCGTAAAAACTCCGAAATGAGATACGCGGTTGTTGATTTGCCGCGCGTTCCCGTTACGCCGATTATGGGAGCGGGACATACGTCGAAAAACATCGTGATATCGCTTATTACGCGCGTTCCGCGCTTCCGCGCTTTTTCAAGATACGGCGAATCCGGCCTCACTCCGGCATTTTTCAACACAAAATCAACGGACGCAAAGTCCTTTTCCCGATGGCGGCCGAGAACATAGCGAATCCGGGGATAGTCCCCTTTTCTGACGAATGCTCCAAGTACCGCGATCGACGGACGCAATTCCTTTTTTGTCCGCGTGTCGGTCACGAGAACCCGCGCCCCATTCTTCAAAAGGTATTTGACTGCTTCGCGCCCGCCGCCGTGAAGCCCAAGGCCCATGACAAGAACACGCTTTCCGGAAAACGAAAACCCTCCCTTTTCCTTTTTTTCCCGACCTCGCCTCATAGAAAAAAATTATCTGATCCGGCGATCAGGCGAATACCGACCCATGCTAAAATTCTACCTCTTTCGGAGTACTTTGCCTTGCCGTTCGCCCAAAAATTTTCCGTTTTCAACAAGAACCCTTCCGTTTGCAATCACCCACCCGATGCCCGCAGGAAACCGGAATGGATCCTTGTATGTCGCCCGGTCCTTCAGGATGTTCGGATCAAACACCACGATGTCTGCGTAATTCCCTTTTGCAAGCGTACCGCGCTTCTCAAGGCCGAGCTTTTCGGCCGGACCCGAAGTGATTTTTTTAATCGCCTGCTCGATCTCAAGCTTTTCAAGATCACTCACAAAACGATGCAGAAAATGCGGAAACGTCCCGAATGAGCGCGGGTGCACGAGATTTCCTGTCTTAACTTCTTCTTGTCCGTATCCAGCGCCGTCAGACGCTACAAATGAATAATCGCTCCCGACCGCCGCCTCAATATTCCGTTGCGATATCGTATGTCCGGTGATAGTCACGCGGCCCTGGTTTGAACGAACAATCTGAACAAGCGCTTCTTCGTTCGATATCCCGGCGCTTTCCGCAACCTCCGCTATGGTCTTACCGACGATCTCCGTGACTTTTGCCGCGGTAATGAGAAGAGAATCGTAATGGAACGTGTATCTCTCGAGGTCCGAAGCTATCTTCTTTTTTTCGTCCGCGTCGTCGATTCGGGCAAAAAGTTCGCGAAATCCCCCTTCACGCGCCCACGCGGGAATCAACGTATAGAGCGCGGATCCTGTCGAGCGATACGGGGAGATATCAAAATGAATCGAAATACCCGTTGCGTTCGCGTTCTTCACCATCTCGAGGGCGCTCGCAAAAAGCGGCCATGATTTTTTGCCGATTGCTTTTATGTGGCTCACCTGAATGCTCACATCCGCTTCCCGGCCGATCTGAATTGCCTCATTCATCGCGGAAAGAAAATCTTTTCCTTCCGAGCGCAAATGAATTTTTACGACTCCTTTTTTCTTGTGAAGCGCGCGCGCAACTTCGATAAGCTCTTCTGTTGGTGAAGCGCGCTCGTGGCCGTAGGAAAGGCCGAGGGAAAGTCCGAACGCCCCCTCGTCAAGAGATTTTTCTATGAGATATTGTATTTTTTCGATTTCGTCTTTTTTGAGTCCGCGGATTTCATCTCCCACGACTCCCCGCTTCAGAGTCCCGTACCCCACAAACATCCCGAAGTTCGGACCGATTTTATATTCCTCTACTTGATTAAGGAATTCCTGAACACTCGCCCAATTGACGTTTAAATCCGAAAGATCGGACCATTTCTGGATCGTCTGTATTGCAAGAGGAGACGCCAAGGGCGCCAAAGACGCCCCGCAATTCCCGCCGATCATCGTTGTCACGCCCTGCATCACCATGCTTTCCTGCGCCGGGTACTTAAAAATCGTAAGGCGCGTATCAGAGTGATTCGTCATGTCGATGAAGCCGGGAGTAACGTATTTTCCGACGGCATCAATGACGATTCTCGCATCGGGCTTTTTCCCGAGATCCCCGATTGCCGTAATCACTCCTTTTTCAATCCCGATGTCCGCGGAGATAAGTTTTTTGCCGGTTCCGTCAATGAGCCCACTTGTGCGTATGACGATGTCGTATGCCATACGAAAAGTATACCATACCGCAAAAGAAAAATCCCTCCACTTTCGGAGGGCTTTCAAAACTGTTGCATCTCCCGCAATGCACGCGAAAGATGAAAAATGTGCCGTATCTCCTCCTTTGAAAGACCAACGACGCCATGAAAGCGGCGGTCACTCTTTTGGCATTCTCACGCCGGGCGCACGGCTTTCGCAAAAGCACCAAAAACGCTTCCTGGCGGGTAGCTTCCCGAGCACATATCGAACACTGACACCCGGACCACGCGCGTTATAGCGCGCTATGCCTGCGGCTCTAAAAAACGAGTAGGCGGATACGGACTAAATGTGCGTGGGAGCACTCCGTATTTTTGATGCTTCGGGATTCGCGCATCATCAGAAAAACGAAAATCATACAGCGCATGAATCTCGTTATATCCCTTTGCGAGATTTGCATAATTATCAAGCATGCGGTGAACCATGAAAAGAAGTTCCTGGTCCTGGTGAAAACGGAAATCCAAAAGTATCCGTTCGGCTTTCAAAAAGCGTGCTTGCAAATTCCAAAGTGTGGTCGCGGTTTTCCCCAGCGCTTCATACGCATCCGCCTCAAGTTCATCAATTCCGTCAAGGATACTTCCGGCACATGCAAGAGTCGCGAAAAGAAGCAAGACAAGAACGGCGATACCGCTCGTCCTAAAATGGAGTGCAATCGTCCGTGCCATCTCCACACCTCACAAATGAAGGTACGCTGATAAAAAATATACCGTATAGAGAGAAAAAGTCAAATGACATCCTCCCCGCACTTCGTACGGGGTTTTCTGGTAAGTAAAAACCCGCGAACGATTTCTCGTCTGCGGGCCGTTTGAGATCATTTACCCCATGAAATAGAAAGATGGCGACATGGGTCTAATCCGATAGCTCTAGAAGAACTCACCAATGAACGGAAACGCTTTCCGAACCATTCCATATCCGTGTTATAGCGAATGCACGCGCGTTCATATGCGATTATATCCCCAAGAAGAGAATTCACCAACCGTTGACGTTCCTTCGGATTGTCATCAAGTACTTTTGGCATAGCAAGATTTTCATCAGTCAACAGAATCCTCTGCCGCGTATTGAAAAGGTCCTTCTGCCTTCTAAGCATGAGCTTATACTCCACAATCGCGACGATTCCATCCTCGTCATAGGAAAAGGCGGGGAAAAACTGGAAGAAAACGCCGAATGCCGCGAGAACGGAAACCAATAAAACAAGCCTCTTGGATCCTCGCATATTCACCCTCCAAACGAACTACCCTCACTAGTACCAGCAACCTCTGAAAAAGACAATAGGACAAATTGGAAACAAAAAAAGCACGAAAATACTAGACAAAAGTCCGCGCTACCTCCCAATGAGCGCTATCGCCATTCCCAGGATTGCGGTCACAACGCTGATTACCCAAAAGCGCATTGTCACTTTATACGGAGGCCATCCGATTGCTTCAAAATGGTGATGTATCGGCGCAATTTTAAAAACCTTTTTCCCGCGAAAACGCTTTGATAAAAATTGGATGATGTCGGACGCGACCTCAATCATTAAAATAAGCCCGACAATCGGAAGCACCACAACCGAATCAGTCAAAAACGCGACAACGGTAAGAGACGTCGTGAGTCCCACAATTCCTGACTCGCCCATGTAAAATCGCGCGGGAGGAATATTAAACCACAAAAACGCAAGGAGAGCCCCGAGAATTACTGCGGCAAACGCGGCTATATCGATCTGCCCGCGAAAAAACGCTATGCCACCGTACGCCGCAAATATCGCGCCGAACACCCCGCCCGCAAGCCCGTCTATGCCGTCAACAATCGACGAAGAAAACAAAAGTATCATAGTCCCCACAAACAAAGGGATATACCACCCGTCAATAAATAAATCCCCCACTCCGGGAATATAAATCGTTTGCCATCCGAGTTTTGCGTAAAACCACCACGCGCCCGCAAGCGCAATCAAAAACACTGCGGCGAGACGATGTCGGAATTTTATTCCGCCCGCGATATATGTGCCTTTTTCAAACACCTGTGTAAGGTCATCCGCAAGGCCCAAGAGTGAAGCCGCAAGAAGCGTAAACAACGGAAGCCAGGTTTGATTTCGCGACAAAAAATTCGCCTTATCCCAGAACGTGCTCTCGGTCAATTGCGCGATTGCCCACACGCCTACAGACACCGCGATTACCGTCACCCAAATCAAGACCCCTCCGAGGCGCGGAATACCAATTTCTCGATCCGCGTGGAGCTGGGAAAAAAGCGGAGTTTGAGTCCCGTCCGGCGAAAGCGTGCGAACTTTTTTTCGCCACAATTTATATTTATAGAGATAATGCGTGAGCGCCGGGGTCATCGCCATTGCCAAAACGAACGACGTTGCGGCAAGGCCGAATACTTTTACGATATTGGTGACGGAATTAATTTCAGCTGCCATACTGTTTACGACGAGTTCAAATCAACACTACGGCCACACATATGACTCTTTCGCCCATTCGAGAATTTTTTTCGTATCCGCGAAATGGTCATCAGAGCCCAAGACAACACTTATAAGCGTCCAACCATTTGTTGGAGTTCCGACCGCGAGCGCCAAGTTTTTCCCGGCGCGCGGCGTATCGCCGGTTTTCCCTCCCTTTATTCTCATCGGAAACTGAGGATCAAGCAAGAGCGCATTTGTCGTAGTCGCACGGTAGCAAGAACTTCCGTCCGCACTGCATATATCGGATTCGGTTAATCCGAGAATCGAGGCGATTTTGGCATGGCGCAGAAAAATCTCCTTCATAACCCGTGAAATGTCCCGGGCGCTCGAACGATTGACGCGAGCCCCGTCGAGCCCCGAAGGACTCACGAATTTTGAATTTTCAAGGCCGAGGGCAGCCGCGATCGCGTTCATCTCACCAACGAATTCCTCGTCCCCTTTTTTATGCGAAAACGCTTCTGCCGCATCATTATTCGACTCTATCAAAAGCGCGCGCAAAAGCTCGTCCGCGCGGTACTCGTCGCCCGCTCGGAATCTTTCTGAACCACCTTTGCCCTTAAGAATGTCACTCGGAATGGAAATTATTTCTGACGGAGAAAAAATATTCTCTACCGCAAGCGCGGTCACAAGCTTTGTCACGCTTGCGACCGGATATTCGGCATCCCCGTCTTTTTGGGCAAGCACTTCCTCATTTCCTTCGGGATCCACAAGCACCAAGACAAATGCACGCGGATTGATAGAAATATTTTTTGCAGAATTTTTCGGGTGCGGGCGCGAGCCGGATAGACCGGACTCGTTATTCGCGGGAAAATCACTTCCTCTAAACACTCGTATAAATCCGCTATCGGTAACTGAAAAAAGTGCTCCGAGAAAAAAAACAATAAGAATGACTTGTCGCAAGGTTATTTTCATACGCTTAAACTACGTTCCCGGAATCGAAGACCGCCATACCTCATTCGACCACTTCCAATCGCTTGTCATGCCGCCGAAAACCCAAATCGCGTCCTTGAATACGAGCGCTTCGTGGTCTTCCCTGCCGAGCCATACGGGATCAATCTTGGTTTTTTTCCATTCATACCCGTCCTCGGTATACCATATATCATTCGGCCCCCCCGCAATACTATCGTTCAATCTTCCGATAATCCAAAGTCGATCTTTGTAGACAAGCGCCACATGACCTTGGCGCGTTGCCCACGACGCGTGTTCGGCAATTCGCTCCCAACGAAAGCCGTCTTCCGAGCGCCACACATCGTTAAATTCGTCATCAGCGAGGTTCATGCCTCCGGTGAGCCACATCGCTCCTTTGAATTCAGTAATCCCGTGATCCCAACGCGGGTCCCACGGCGCTTTTTTTACGGCACGCTCCCAGTTGCTACCGTCATCCGTATACCACACCTCATTGATGAGCGTGCGGTCCGTATACCGGACACCGCCAAAAAGCCAAAGTTTTTCCTTAAAAACTACGAGCTGATGACCCTCAATTTCCGGAAGTCCACCCTCCGGAATTATTTTTTGCCATGAGAGCCCATCACCGCTTGTCCATATTTCTTTCGCGTATCCGCCTCGAGGCCCCCAGCCGCCGACAAGCCATAATTTTCCTTTGAACACGGCGAGTTGCTGGGAACGGCGCCCAGGCCAGGGCGCATGTTCAAGCGCACGAATCCAATGCTCGCCGTCCTCCGAATACCAAATATCATTAAAATACTGTGCCTTCTCGTACTCAACCCGCCCCGCTCTAATCGTTGCATCATTTGCATTAAGCCCGCCCGTGAGCCAGATTTTTCCCTGAAAAACCGTAGCCGCATGAGAATCGCGCGCGGTCCACGGAGTCGATGACGAAATCTCCTGCCAGACGAGATCTTCAGGACGAAACGGAATTTCCTTTTTTTCTACGCGATCGGCTGGAAATATAACAGGGGTCGTCCGTGCCGATGGAAAGCGAGAACTAAAAAACATCCCAGCGCCGATGAGCGCGGAAAGTATGACTACACTTGCAAAAAATAGTACTCTTTTGTTTGATGTCATGCCGACGCAACTCCTCCTTCGGACTCACTTGTTTTTTCCTCAAAAACCTCGATTACACGCGACGCAAATTCTTCAAAGCCAGGCAGTTCCTCGACTTTTGAAACGCCGAGGTAGTGCAAAAATTCAAAACTCACCTTGTAAAGATACATCCGTGCGTCTTTCGGATTTTCAACTCGTTCGATAAGGCCGCGGAGCATGAGGTTTCGGAGCGTAAACGACGAATTGACCCCGCGGACGAATTCAATGTCCGTGCGCGACAAAGGCCCTTTATAGGCGATAATCGCAATCGTCTCAAGCGCGGCTTTTGAAAGTTCTTCCGAAAAATCGCTTTTGACGAGTTTTTCGACGTACGGCGCGTTTTCCGGCCGCGTTCCAAGCTGATATTTCCCTTCCTTTTCCAAAAGGACAAGCCCTCGCTCGCTCGACGCGCGCGAAAGATCATCTAATGCACGGATAACATCATCCTTTTTTACGTCAACAATTTTTGCGAGCCTTTCGGCCGCAATCGGCTCGCCATGAACAAAAAGAAGGGATTCGATAATTGACGAAAGATTCATAGAAAGATGTTAGATCGCTTCGCTCGTTAGAATCGTTCAAAGCGGTCTAATAACGAGTTGAACGATTTTAACTGTTTAACATTTATAACCGTTTAATCACTATATCTCCGAAGGGCTTATCCTGATCAAGATCAACAAAGCGCTGGCGCGCAAGCTCCAAAATTGCAAGGAAACTAACGATGACCTCGGTTCGTTCCCGGGATCCTTTTATAATTTCGGAAAACGCCCGCTCCACGACATTTGCAAGAAACGACCGGATATGGGAAATTTTTTCTTCAAGAGAAATGACTTTTTTAATCCGTTCCTCGACGAGTTTCTCCAGTTTTGGCAATGCATCAACAAACGCTTCAAACGCGGCTTTTAGGTTAGCGAGGCCGACGCCGGGCGGCGGAAAAAACACGGGCGGCAATCCGAAAAATGAAACGCGCGCGTGGATGCGAAGCCCCAAGGCCGCGCGTTCTTTCAGGGCTTTTGCGCGATCGCGGGCTCTTCGGTACTCTTCGAGGCGCCGTTCAAGCTCCTCGATCGAGGATTTCTCCTCTTCGTCAAACTGAAGATGGGGAAGAAGCGAACGGGATTTTATCAACATGAGCTGTGCGGCGATCACTAAAAATTCAGCAAGCTCATCGGGATTTATCGCCCCGAGCGACTTCACGTGCAAAAGATATTCATCGGCGACTTTCGCAAGGGAGATTTCGGATATACCAAACTTTTCTTTTTCTATAAGCTCCAAAAGAATCTGAAGCGGCCCCTCGAATTTCTCATGCTTGAAAACGTAGGCGGTCATTATTTCGCGATTTTTATATGAAGCTCTTTCAATTGCTTTTCGGTAACCTCCGATGGCGAACCCATCATCGGGTCGCGCGCATTTCCGGTTTTCGGAAACGCAATCACTTCCGTGATGGTCTCCTCCCCCGCAAGAATCATGACAAGGCGGTCAAGCCCGGGCGCCATTCCCGCGTGGGGCGGCGCGCCGAACTCATAGGCATTTATAAGATGCCCAAACCGCTCTTCAGTTTCTTCCGGAGTAAGCCCCATAATTTCAAATACTTTCCGCTGGACCGCAGGATCGGAAATGCGAACGCCGCCTGACGCAAGCTCGTAGCCATTGCACACAAGATCGTACTGCTCGGCGCGAAGATTCCCGAGATCCTCACCCTTCAAAAGCTTTTCAATATGCTCCGGTTTTGGCGCGGAAAAAGGATTGTGCGAGAAGGTGTGGCGCTTCTCGTTCTCGTCCCATTCAAACAATGGAAAATCAACGACCCACGCAAACGCGAGCTCATTCGAATCCTTCGGGTCTGAACGAAGATCGAATTTATCTGCGCCGAATTTTGCAATCGCCTCTTCATGCGTAAACACCGGAAAGGGTTTTTTCAAAACTTTTTTCCCAAGCGCTTCAGCAACAAAAATCATCATTCCCTCGACCATGTCGAGGACATCGCGCTCGTCGACAAAAGACATCTCAAGATCAATTTGCGTATGCTCCGGCTGACGGTCGCCCCGCGTATCCTCGTCGCGAAGCGCTCGCGCAATCTGGTAGTAGCGCTCAAACCCCGCGATCATCAAAAGCTGTTTATACTGCTGGGGCGCTTGCGGAAGCGCATAAAACTTCCCCGGGTACAGGCGCGACGGGACGAGAAAGTCGCGCGCGCCCTCGGGAGACGTTTTCGTCAAAAGCGGCGTTTCGATCTCGATAAAATCGTTTTTGTTCAGATACTCGCGCGCAAGCGTTGTTACTTTGTGCCGCAATAAAATGTTTTTTTTCATCCGCTCGCGCCTCAAATCAAGATAGCGGTATTTCAGACGGGTTTCTTCTTCAATCTCGCGGCCGTCAGAATCAATCGGAAAAGGCGGCGTTCGAGCCTCGCTTATGACCGAAAGCTTCATTGCTTCAATTTCAATGCCGCCGGTCTCGATATCCGGATTTACCATGTTTTTGGGACGCTCTTTCACAATGCCCTCAAGTTCGATGACCCATTCGTGCCGGAGGCGGTTCGCCTCGGCGATCGCTTCAGGACGCCCGGGGGTAAACACAATCTGCACCTTTCCCCACCGGTCGCGAAGATCAATAAAAATAAGCTTGCCATGATCGCGTCGAGAATCCACCCATCCCATGAGGGTTACGGTCTCTCCGATCTTTTTCGACGTTTCGTTGATGCGTGTTCTCATAGAAATATCATACTCCGAGTAAGTCCATTTAAACCACGATCGTAGTTTAAATGGACTTACTCAAAACACGGTCTTACTGAAATTTTTGTTGAAGAATCTTGTAATTGTTGCCTCTTGATTATTGATTATCCCCGATATTTATCCGAACAAGAAATCCATAAACTCTTCTATCGGCGTCCGATACGTTTTTGGATACCCCGCTCCTTTTCTGATTTCGCGCAGATGATATTTTGCTTCGTTCTCCCCTGCTTCGAGAATTTCCTGCGCATCGGAAAAAGAAAGCCACCGGAAACGCGCAACTGCCGGCCGGAGAACGATATCTGCACCCGCCAATACTCTCTTTGCAATCTGATTTTCAATGACGGTCATAGCACCCATAATGACGGCATATATATCAACCACCTCTGTCATTTCCTCCGGCAAATTGATCCATCGCGATGACACATCTATGGCAATCACATACTCGGCGCCTAATTCTCTCACGACATCAGCGGGAACCGGGTTTGAAAGACCACCATCGATTAAGAGGTGCCCCCCGACTTCAACCGGACTGAACACAACCGGCAGTCCCGCCGAGGCGCGGATTGCATCAACGAGTCGCCCTTTTGAAATGTGCACTTCCTCACCGTTCCTTGCATCGGTAGCAACAGCAACAAAAGGAATCTGAAGATCCTCGATTTTTATATTATGAAATTCCTCCTCAAGAACTTTTTCAACTGTTGCATCGCGAAAAAATATTCCATTTTTGTCTCGGACGACTTCACGGGATGGAATGAGCTTTTTTGCGTCAAAGCGAGCTGCAAGCGCTTCGAGCCGCCGGATATTTTTCGTCGCGGCGTAATACCCGCCGACCAAAGCACCCATACTCGTTCCAGCAATGTAATCAATCGGAATTCCGGCGTCAACGAGCGTTTTGATCACTCCGATATGGGCAAATCCCTTTGCTCCGCCCCCGCCAAGCGCGAGTCCGACTCTTTTCGGTTGTTTTTCATTCTGAATCATACGCACGAAACGCCCCGCTTTCGGAGCGCACTTCGAATCCAGTATATCCCGAAAACCGATAAAATTCCAAGACCCCCGACCAAATCTCACCCGGAAAAATACGAGGTCTTGAGCCGTGATTCTTTCTCGAACCGCTCTATCGCGAGCATAATGAGGCGATCGACAAGCTCTGAATACGAAATTCCAGACGCCTCCCAAAGCTTCGGATACATGCTGATCGAGGTAAACCCGGGAATCGTATTAATCTCGTTTACAAACAAATCGCCGTTTTCTTTGAGAAAAAAGTCAACGCGCGCCATTCCTTCGCACTCAAGCGCCCGAAACGCGCGAACCGCCATGTCCTGAACCCGCTTCATGATCTCTCCCGGAAGTTTTGCAGGAATTTCGAGCGCGGCGCCGTTTTCATCAAGATACTTCGCCTCATACGAATAAAATTCGTGCGTGGGAATGACCTCGCCTGCTAAAGACGCGGTCGGCTCTTCATTCCCAAGAACCGAGCATTCAATTTCCCTTCCTTTTATATACTCTTCAATAAGAATTTTTCTGTCGTAGCGAAATGCGTCCTTGACCGCCGCGCGAAATTCTTTTTCATCATGCGCTTTGTGAACGCCGACTGACGAGCCGAGATTCGCGGGCTTCACAAAGAGCGGTACTCCGAGACCCTCCGAAACTGCTTCAAACGAAATCTTGTCGTTTCCCCGGAATGTCTTAAATTTTGCTATTGGAATCCCTGCGTCGCGCAAGATTCGCTTCATGACGTCTTTGTCCATGCCTACGGCCGACCCGAGAACCCCCGCCCCAACAAACGGGATATTCGCTAATTTCAAAAGCCCCTGGACTGTCCCGTCCTCTCCGAACGTTCCGTGAAGCACCGGAAAGACAACGTCTATTTTTTCACTGGCGCTCGGGCGCTCAAAATTCGTTATCGCGCCATCGCTTTGCGGCACGAGCGCGACTGGCTCACCACGTTCTTCTTGGCTCGCATTCCCGCGTTCAAGCAAAAACCGCGATCTATCTTCCAATAGCCACTTTCCCCGCTTATCAATACCGATTAAAATCGGCTCGTACTTTTCTTTGTCAAGCGCCTCGTACACGTTTTTTGCCGAACGCAAAGACACTTCGTGTTCCGCGGACTTCCCGCCGAAAAGAATGCCTACCCGAATTTTCTTCTGCTTTTCCATAGATCAAATATAATACAATTTCACAATAAAGAATAACTTAACAAAAGCGGTGTTCACACACCGCTCAATTCGACGGGACAATGCTTATCGCAATAGCGATGTTCAACCGCGGCGATAAGAAAGCTAATGAGAACAATCGCGACTCCCCCGCAAAAGGAATACACAAACGTAACCCAAAGGTCAAAGGCATCGGACGGCCTAAGTTGGAGAGGTTGGGCGAGATGAAGAAGATTTGGGTTAATTACCCAAGTATAGAGGACAAAGAAGGCGACTGATGTGTATATAAATAACACCCCAAGTGTCATACTGACCACCTTTATGACCTCGAGGGCATCTGAATGGACATGGCGCATCGGTGCCAGCTTGAATTTCATTGGTCCCCTCCGTGTTGAACTGGAACAATACTACGTCCGGCGGGAGAATTTGTAAAGTGTCCCTCCACTAGGAATCGATCCGCCAGTTGGCGAACAATTGCTTTGAAAAGTCCGCCGGCTGGCGGATCTGCCATTGAGCGGTAAAATTCTCTTATCCCCCCACTAGGAATCGAACCTAGGTCAATTGCTTAAAAGGCAACTGCTCTGCCATTGAGCTATGGAGGGGTAAGAGAATTTTACTTTTTTATTAAACCTCGTATAAACATTCTTCCTTTATAACTTTTCAATTCTTTCTCTCGTCTAACTGCATTTTTTCGTTCTGGGAACTCTTCTTTATGTACCAATATCCAGTGTCCTTTATTTTTTGAAGTAAATGAGCTATTTTTGTTTTTTAATACTCCGTTATGACGTTTGAGTCGGCTTTCGATATTTTGCGTATGGCCTATGTAGATTTTATTACGAGCATCATTATAGATAGCGTATGTGAAGTATATCATAGGTATTTTGCTTAAAAGTCCGTCAGCCGACGGATCTACCATATGAGCTATGGGAGGTCTCCCGCGATTGAATTGGAAACAAAAAGATTATAACAGAAAAATCCCCGCAGAGCAAATATCCTTGAAATAATGAATATATGAAATAATTTTCGATAGTACATTGAAAATTTAAAAAAAATGGCGTATATTATCTAAACGTTAACCCCCAATGAGGGGGTGGTACGCGTTGAGGGCCTATAGCACAGTGGTAGTGCGCCCGGTTTGCATCCGGGATGCTGGAGTTCGATTCTCCATAGGTCCACATTTTAGAAAAGCGCAAGGAATTGGAAGCCGCCTCGCTTCGCTCGGCGGCCAATTGGTATTGAATTTTGGGCGAAAAAATCAGTTGGCGATTCTGCAAAATGCAGTTCGAGCCGATATTTTTAAGAAATGCTGTCATTTCTGTCCTGTTTTCTGATTCAAGCAGTTTCGCGGCTTGATTTAAGGATAAAACGAACTCACGAGCGGGTTCGAGCCACGACAGACCATTCTATTCAAAATCTTGGATTAGCTCCCGCAGACTGACTTTTTGCCCGACAAGTTTTTCTTTGCGAGAAGCGTATTCCTTGGCAGTAATTGTTTCCCCTAAATACACATCAAGCAGTTTTCCGAGTTTTCTCTCGGTTTCTAAAAGTTTGGTTTTGAGATTTTGAATAGTAGTTTCGGCTTGTTCTTTTGCTTGCGATTCTTCTTTTTCAAGTTCAGCCAAAAGTTTTCTGCTCGGCTCCGCGCTCAACGCGCGGGGCGGCGGGCTTCGCTTCGGCTCGCGGGCAAAAATTTTCCCCCTCAACCCCCTCCATTTTTTGCCTGCTCGCCAGGTGCGAAAAACTATCCACATATAGGGTATTGACTATTTAGTAAATATCGCTTACCCTTGTAAGTAATCACTATATTTACGAAAAGCCCCCAATCTATGAGCCAAGAGACAAAAAAAGAGCGATTTAAACGGTTAGCCACACAGCGCACAAATACTATCCTCCACAGATTGAAGGTTCTTGGTAATTGCTCAAATCGTAGCGCATACGACTACACAGAAGAAGAAATTAATAAAATATTTTCTGAAATCGAACGCCGTGTCCGGGAGACGAAAGCGAAGTTTCATTTCCCGAAGAATAAAGAATTTAAGCTGTAAGTCCCATGAGAAGTAACGAGATAAAAAAACTGTGTATCTCTCTCGCCCAGGCAGAAAGCGAAGAAGAAGTCATTGACATCCTCAAAAATGTCGGTCTTTGGGATAGGGCTTCGGTTTGGGTTGATTACGATCGTAACCCAAACAATTTTTCAACTATTGGAAATCAGCAAAGTAGCCCGGACACGGCGTTAGTCGAAAAAATCATTAATTCGGTTGATGCGGTTTTAACGAGAGAATGTCTTCGTAGGGGTATTAAACCAGATGGCTCGAATGCTCCCCAGAGCATTGCAGAAGCATTGAAAGATTTTTTCGGAATTTACGATGGCAAACTTTCTAGTATTGATGCTTCGCAACGCACAAAACTTGCAGAAAATATCTTTCTGATCGCTACAGGACAAAAATCAAACCCATGCTATGCAGTTGTAGATTTTGGTGAGGGGCAGACACCCAAGCGGATCCCTGATACTTTTTTATCTCTTAATAAATCGAACAAATTAAAAATTCCTTTCGTTCAAGGGAAGTTTAATATGGGTGGAACTGGTGCACTTCAGTTTTGTAGCAAACGACATAATGTGCAGCTTATTATTTCACGCCGAGATCCTAAAATAGTGGGCGAGAATGAAGATGAAACTGCGCGAAATTGGGGATTTACTGTAATTCGGAGAGAAGATCCGCGTGGTGGAATGCGTAGTTCAAGTTTCCGATACCTTGCGCCGGAAGGAAAAATTCTAATGTTCGAGGCAGTGAATCTGCCACTGCTTCCGGAAGAATATCCCGACGCATATGGCAAAAACTTTGAGTACGGCACTTTCCTTAAACTATTTGAGTATCAACTAACTGGCTACAAGACGAATGTTTTGTTCGATCTATACAATCGCCTCTCGATGTTGCTTCCTGGGGTTGCCCTTCCGGTTCGAATGCTTGAACGAAGAAAAGGATACACGGGCCACTCTTTCGAAACAACGATGTCGGGCTTGAATGTTCGGCTTGATGAAGATAAAAAGGACAACCTTGAAGAAAATTTTCCGAGCTCAAGCGAAATGAAAATCATGGGGCAAGAAATGAAGGCGCTAGTGTTTGCGTTCAAAAAAGGTGGGCGAGGGAAATATGCAAGAAATGAGGGAATACTTTTTACTGTTAATGGGCAGTTGCACGGCTTTTTACCTCAAACCTTTTTTGAACGCAAGTCTGTCGGAATGTCCTATCTCGCTGACAGTATTCTGGTTGTAACCGATTGCTCTAGATTTGACGGAAGAACGCGCGAGGACCTTTTTATGAACAGTCGCGACCGATTGCGGGAAAGTGCCATTAGATACGAAATCGAGCAACGGCTCGAAGAACTTATCCGCAATCATCCGGGACTTCGCGCGCTCCGGGAACAACGGCGGCGAGAAGAAATTGAGAATAAGCTCCAGGATTCTAAACCACTCGCGGAGGTTATTGAAAACATATTCAAGAAATCGCCGACTCTCTCTAAACTTTTTCTTGAGGGTATCAGGATTAAAAATCCGTTCAACCTTGTTGATACCAAGACAAAAACAGAGTTTAGGGGCAAAAGGTTCCCGTCTTTCTTTAAACTTTCTAAAGAGTACCCGAAGGAGAATCCTAAACCTTGCCCAATAAACCGCAGGTTTCGCCTTCAATTTGAAACGGATGCAGGGAATGAATATTTCAATCGAGACCAAGAGCCAGGTAAATTCTCGATTGCGTTTAACAGCCATACCATTACGGATTTTTCTCTTAACCTCTGGAACGGTCTTGCTAGTCTTAATGTTGAATTGCCCACCGATGTACAAATCGGCGACGCTATCCTATTCAAGACGGAGGTTACCGACAATTCGCGCATAGAGCCATTTTACAACGAGTTTTATGTGAAGGTGGGTGAGGCAGATGAAAAACGAACTGGTGGCGGTGGAGGCAAGAGACGTCCGCCCGAGGGTGACGAAGAGGACGAAGAAAGAAAGATGCCCTCTTCATTGAATTTGCCCAACATGATTGAACTTAAAAAAACAGATGCGCAGTGGCAACATCACTTTAAAGACGATGCTGATGCTCTTTCCGTCAAAGATACAGGTGAGGGAGGGTATGATTTTTATATCAACATGGATAATGTGTACCTGCAAACAGAAATCAAAGGCAATACTAAAATTGATCACCGTTTGTTGGAGGCAAGATTCAAGTACGGCCTTGTGTTGATTGGTATTTCGCTTTTAGGACATTTCGAAAGTAATGGTGGAAAAAAGTTGGAAGAAAAAAGCGAAAACAATGGAGGCAGCTCTACTTTCGATAAAATCTATCAACTTACCAGGGCAATATCTCCAATTCTTTTGCCAATGATAGCTTCCTTGGGGGATTTAGAAATTGAGTCCTAGTTTTTCGCACCTGGCGAGCGGGCAAAAAATGAAGAGGTTGGAGGGGAAAATTTTTTGCCCGCGAGCCGCACTAATCAACATCAGGATTCTTATTGATTATGGATAAACCCCCAGAACGACACCGATCGAATGATCTCGTAAGCGGTAGTTTGCATCTTGTTGGCGCGGCGCTGGCAATCGCCGTGCTCATAGTGCTTATTGTCTTTGGAGCCAAGCGGGGTGGGGCGTGGCATGTTGTTGGCTACTCCCTGTATGGCTCCGGTCTTATTCTGCTTTATCTCGCAAGCACACTCTACCACATGGTTCCAAGGAGCATGCCGCGTTTCAAGCATGTAGCCCAGCGGTTCGATCATGCCATGATTTATATTCTCATCGCAGCCACCTACACCCCTATTACCTTTATCGTGCTTTCGGGGGGATGGCGCTGGTCGCTGTTCGGGGTCATTTGGGGGATTGCGGTTGTCGGAGTCATAATCAAACTGCTTCGGCTGCGTGTTTCTCCATTTATAACCGTTACCCTCTATGTGATCATGGGTTGGCTCATTGCAATCGCTTTCCCCCTGCTCGTTCAAAACATGACCGTCATGGCACTCCGACTTTTGGTTGCCGGCGGCATCTCTTACACACTCGGGGTCGCATTCTTTGCTCTTGAACACGTTTTGCGGCAAAGAAAATACTTCTGGATGCACGAGGTGTTCCATGTATTTGTGCTTGGCGGGAGCACATTACACACAATTGTGATGTTTTTGATTTTATAGCCCTCACTCAACTTAGATATTTATGAAGTTACTTACAATCGCTAAAGAGTATATCCATGATAACTCAAAAATCAAAAAAACAATCGGCGTTATTTTAATTCTTGTTGGCCTTGCTGCTCTCATCACCCCTCTCACGCCCGGTTCATGGCTAGCAATTATCGGTCTTGAATTATTAGGTGTACGGATTTTGTTTTTTGATAAATCCGGTACTTTTTTGCGAAGCGTTAAAAAGGTGCTGGATAAATTAAAATTGTAGATACCCATGGGCAAGCCCGTGGAACTCTACGATAATATTAGAGATGCCGCTGGAAGAAATTTTTGAGCCTGGCCTCGAAATCAGACGGAAGTTCTCCGTGGAGTCCTTGCTCCGGAAAATAAAATTCTGCTTCGGGGTTTTCCTTGAGCGCTTCGCGGAGGAGTTCCGCGTGACGAAAAGAGATTTGTTCATCCATCTTTGTATGAATGAGAAATATTGGAACACGGAGATGTTTGGCGGCGTTCACCGGCGAAACTTTGGTGAGGGATTCTTCAAAAAATAAGCGCGCGTAAATCAGCATTAATTCCACCAAAGGATATTTCAATATAAAAAGATTACTATAGGCCTCTCTTCCAAGCAGTCGCAGATCAGAAAATGAGGCGTACGCGCCCACCGCGCGAATACGCGAATCTTGGGCGGCGGTAAGGAGCGCTGTTGCGCCACCAAGCGAGAACCCAAAGACGCCGACTTTTTTATAACCTCGCTCTTCAAGGAAATTGAGCGCGGCGCGAAGATCCAGCCGTTCTTTGATGCCAAGCGTCGTGTAATACCCTTCACTCTTCCCAAAGTATCGCAGGTCAAAAAGGAATAGCGCGAAATCGGGATAGAGCTTTGCGGCAATATTGAGCATATCAGCTTTCTCCGCCGGGTATCCATGGATGAGGATGATTGCGCGGCGCGAGGATTCAGACGCGCGCGTTGACGGAATGAACCAGGCATTAAGTTTGAGGCCGTCTTGCGTGAGGAGCGTAATCTCTTCCGCTGGCAGTTGAAAATCTCTCGGCGTTGAGTCGATGGTAATTTTTGGAGGATGGATGACTAGCCAAAAACTCCAAAATGATACAGCGATAAACCCAATAATAAAAAATACGATATACCACATCACTTTTTTTGTGTAAGAATTTTTTATCATAAAAACAAATACAGCGATCACCTTTATCCAGCACCTTCCAGAATACCCTGCGGTATTAGTGCAGGGATGAATGGAAACTATACATCCTTCCCGCGGGGTTTAATACCCCGTGGTGAAGGTGCTGGATTTATCTTACTATACTTTTCGTTTTGTTGTTGGTATCATAACATTATGACTATTCCAAAGTATATTACACGAATCTCCCTTATCGGGCTTTTTGTCGTCTTTATCCTTTTTTCAAGTATTGTCGCTTTTGTTACTGATTGGTGGTGGTTTTCCGAGGTTGGCTACACTCAAATATTTATTAAGTCCTTGATCGCTAAAATAGCGTTGTTTTCGGCAACCGGGATTTTTGTTGCCGTTTTTTTGCTCACCAACTTCTCTTTAGCAATCCGCTCAAAAATCTCTTGGACTGCAATTTTACCGGCGGCACTCATCGGCCGATCAGTAAATTTGGACAATCGCATTGTTAAAAAATTGGCTGTTGTTTTTAGTTTGGTAATCGCGCTCTTTTTCGGACTTGCGGCGGCGGCCAATTGGCAGGAAGTATTGAAATTTATTTCAGGCGCGGCTTTTGGCGCGGCAGACCCTATCTTTAATAAAGACATCGGATTTTATATCTTTTCTCTCCCAGTGCTGCAAGCGGGTCTTGGTCTCGCGAAAACACTCGTTATCTTGACGCTCGCTGGCTGTATCTCCATATATTTTTTGCGAGGTAGTTTGAATTTTCAGGGTTTGTCTACGCAGGTCTTCGACTCCGATATCGCTCAGACACGAGGATCAGGCCTGCGATCGCTTAAGCAAATGCAAATAGAACGGTCAGCAAGAATCCATCTTGGCATCTTGCTCGCCATTTTTCTCTCAACCATTGCCGCCGGGGTCTACCTTTCTCGCTTTACACTACTGACGAGTCAAGGTGGTTTAGTATTTGGCGCGACATACACAGACGCAACCGTGAGAATATTCATGCTTTGGATTTCAATGGCCGCGGCAGTGCTCGCGGCGGTTTCGGCTGCCTTTTGGGCATGGAGGGGAAAGCTGTCGTGGCTTTTGGGAGCAATCTCTCTTTATATTGTCGTGGGACTCGCCGGAGCGGTGATCCCAACACTTCTCCAAAAACTGGTAGTTGCCCCAAATGAGCTCGTGAAGGAAACGCCGTTTATCAAGTATAATATCGCCGCTACCCGCGAGGCCTTTGCGCTTGATAAAATTGAGGAGCGAGAAATCTCGGGAGATAAACCCATCACCGCGGCCGATATCGCGACTAATAATCTTACCGTCAAGAATGTGCGGCTCTGGGATAGAAAACCCCTTTTATCAACTTTTTCCCAGATACAAGAAATCAGGACCTATTACGAGTTTGCCGAAGTTGATAATGATCGCTATATCATAGACGGAGAAATTCGTCAGATCATGCTCTCCCCGCGGGAGTTGGCATCGGCCAGTTTGCCGAACAGAAACTGGATTAATGAACGACTGACATTTACGCACGGGTATGGCGTAGCGGCCGGACCAGTCAATCAAGTCACCCCTGAAGGATTGCCGGTTTTATTTGTTAAGGATTTGCCGCCCAAATCGGATGTGGGTGAGCTCGAAATTTCGCGTCCGGAGATCTATTTCGGTGAGCTTTCAAACGACTATGTAATTACGAAAACAAAATCCCGCGAGTTTGACTATCCCAAGGGCGAAGAAAACGTCTACGCAACATATGAGGGTAAAGGCGGGGTGGAAATAAACTCGTTTCTGCGGCGCATATTTTACGCAGTGAAGTTTAAATCCCTTAAACTGCTTTTATCCAACGACATCGTGAGCGAAAGCCGCATTCTTTACTACCGCACCATTGCCGAAAGAGTCGCCAAAATCGCACCGTTTTTGACCTTTGATCGAGACCCCTATATCGTCATTGCCGATGGCAAGGTGTATTGGATTGCCGACGGCTATACCACGAGCGACCGGTATCCCTATTCGGAACCTATGCGGTTAAATGGCAGAAGCATAAACTATATTAGAAACTCGGTAAAAGTGGTGGTTGATGCGTATAATGGCAGTGTTGTCTTCTATCAAGCGGATAAAGATGACCCGATTTTAAAAACATACGCCGCGATTTTCCCCGGAATATTTCGGCCGATGTCAGAGATTCCAGAGAGTTTAGTTTCTCATCTGCGCTATCCCGAAGATATCTTTACTCTGCAGACCGCCGCGTATTTGGTCTACCACATGGATGATCCGCAAATTTTTTACAACAAAGAAGACCAGTGGGAAATTCCAGCCATTGCGTCAGAAGGTGAAGGAATGTCAGCAGATAAAATCCCGCAGATGTTGCCCCGGCATATCATAATGAAACTGCCTGGAGAGAAGAAAGAGGAATATGTTTTGATGTTGCCTTTTACCCCCCGCGCAAAAGACAACCTGTCCGCCTGGATGGTCGCCCGTAACGATGGAAAAAACTATGGCAAGTTGTTGGTCTATCGTTTTCCTAAAGACAAGCTTGTGTTCGGACCCAAACAAATCATTGGCCGCATCAACCAGGATTCAGAGATTAGTCAGCAGATTTCGCTTTGGAGTCAAGGCGGGTCGCAAGTAATCCAAGGTTCGCTTTTGGTTATCCCGATTGAGGAATCGCTCTTGTATGTGCGCCCGCTCTATCTCAAGGCCCAAGCCGGAAAAATTCCCGAGTTAAAACGGGTGGTTGTGGCGTATGAAAATAAAATTGCCATGGAAGAAACGCTGGAGCAGGGGTTATCGAAAATCTTTGGCACAGGAGCAGGAAAAAGACCGCAGGAGAGTGCGGTAACAAAATCGCAGTTACAACCAACCAAAAATGACGAGGAACGCATACGAAGAGCCGCGGCCGCATACGAAGAGGCGCTCCGGGCGCAAAGGGATGGCGATTGGGCACGCTACGGCGAGGCAATAAGGCGATTGGGAGAAATCCTGAAACCCCGTTAGAAGTAATCCCGCTAATCGGGATGCCGATGCGTTTGTGTATCGGACTTCTAACGGGGTAAGCAATAATATATGGTACCATTAACTCAATACATTATGAAAAAATACATCATTTCTTTTGTGGTTTTTAGTTTTGTGCTATTAGGTTTTGCGGTTCTTCCGGTTACCACGGAGATCACCGTCAGTGCACAAACCATTAGCTCGCAAAAAGGTCTTACAACAATGGCAGACCTGGGCGTTCCCAATCCGGGGACTTTGCCAACCAGCCGTTTATACTTTTTGAAAGAATGGCGCCGGGGGTTGACTCGTTTATTTACTTTTAACTCCATTGCCAAAGCCGAGCTGGAATTAAACATTACCAATGAAAAAGCGGCTGAAGCGCTTAAGGTTCAGAAAACAGTGCCTGATGACGCGGGGGCGCTCGCGACCGCACTCAAAAATTACACAAAAGCCCAAGAACGACTTCAGGCGAGAATTGCCAAGCTTGAAGAAACTTCTGAAAATCCTAATGTGGAAAAATTACTTGAGAAATTGGATGAACAAACTTTGAAACACGCTGATCTTTTGAATCAACTTGCCGCGGGCGCGGTTAATCCTGAAGGCACGAGAGACAATTATCTTCAAGGTGCTGTTGATATCGCGCAGAAAAAAATTCAGGAAACTATTATTACCGCCGCTGAAAAAGATAAAAATATAGAGCAGAAAGCTACTGACCAAATTGCGCGCGCCGAGACGGCAGTGAAGGAATTGGAATCCGCACTAGCGGAATTTGCTATCAATGACGCGGGCGTGCCCAATGAGAAAACAGGGCCAATACGGATAGACTCGACACCGGCGCGTATTTCCACGAACATGACCATAGAAAGGCAAACTCCCAAGAGGGATTTCGGCGACAGGATGAAGGCTGGCTTGGATATGGCGGGCGGCATGCTTGCAAATGCAAAAGTTGCATACGCCGCGGGTAAATATGGCGAGGCGTTTGGCCAAGCGCGATCCGCCGAAGTATTGGCAAGAAATGGTCTTCGCGAAATGAAAGTTAGCATAAAAAAAGAGGGGGTGGAAGTTGCCTGCTCGCTAGAAGCAAAAATTTGTCCCGATGGCTCGGGGGTTGGTCGGACAGGGCCTAATTGCGAATTTGCACTTTGTCCTGGCGAGAAAAAAGACGGAAGAGTGTTTCCCGAAACCAACAATAGGACAACTTGTGACGATAGAGAAACAAAGCCTGCATGCCCGCGCGGAGAAATTTTGGATTGTAATGGCGGCAAATGGGCATGCATTGGCCCAGCGACAGGCGGCGGCATAAATGTGCAGACACCGGGGGCAACGACTGATCAAAAACAAATTGAAATTAAACCGACTACAGAGCAAGCGTCAGTCGCAGAGAGTAGTGTTGTAACTTACACCGATGCCGGTTATTCGCCAGCTACTTTACGGATAAAAAAGGGAGATACTGTTACCTTCAAAAACCAGAGTTCGCAGTCAATGTGGACTGCTTCGGCAGTGCATCCCACTCATCGCGCCTATCCCACAACCGGAGGGTGTCTTGGCAGTACCTTTGACGCCTGCGCCGGAATTCAACCGGGTGATAGTTGGTCGTTCAAGTTCGATATTTCCGGCACTTGGAAATACCATGACCATCTGAATCCCGACAATACGGGTACAATAATTGTCGAGTAAAAATTGACTCCCCCTGTAGAAATAACAAAAAGCCGCGCGCCTAAATGCACGCGGCGTTTTGTTGCGTACGGCAAAAAAGTGGTATAGCGTAGAATAATGAATCCCGTTAGAGACCGCGGTCGGCTCCATATCATTACGACAATCATTACTGAAAAAAACAATGTATTTCCATAAAAAACGAGATAGAATACGGCGTGACCGCGACCTGTCTCTAACGGGATGAATCCCGGCTTTGACTATATCGGAATCTCAACATCGTTTATCTGCCATGATGGCGAGGGACGGTTTCTTCTTGGGAAACGAAGCAAAAACTGCCGAGACGAGCAGGGAACATGGGAATTCGGGGGCGGAAAGCTTGAATTCGGCGCTACCCTTGAAGAAAATGTTCTCCGTGAGATACAGGAAGAATATGGATGTGACGGAGTAATTGAGGAATCTTTGCCTCCGATTACTCTATTCCGAACCGCTGGCGATGCGAAAACTCACTGGATCACTTTTCCCTTTTTCGTCCGCGTGAGCCGAGAGGAGGCGCGGCTCAACGAACCGGAAAACATGGATGAAATCGGATGGTTTCGTCTGCATGAACTTCCCCAGCCGCTCCATTCAGGTGTTCATACAATCCTTATAACTCACGAAGGTTATTTTAAAAAATACCATATCCATGAATGAGAAAATCCCCCGTGTAGGGATCGGTGTCATCGTCACCCGTAACGGAAAAATACTTTTGGGCGAGCGGCTTCGCGGCCATGGCGCCGGCACATTTGAGATACCCGGAGGCCATCTCGAATTCGGGGAAACATTTGAAGAGGCGGCGAAACGGGAAGTATTCGAAGAAACAAACATCGATACTATTGGCGTCATCGGAATTGTATCGCTCGGAAACGACATCGCTTTCGACAAGCACTATGTCTCCATCGGAATTCTTACCGAGTACCGATCTGGCGACATCCGAGACGCTGAACCGGATCGATCAAAGAACTGGACGTGGTACGATCCGAACGATCTTCCGACTCCGATGTTCCCCCATTCGCATCGCGTCATAAAAAATTGGCTCGAAAAAACATTGTATAAAAATATAAACGTAATATAAATCTATGGATGACATGACCCCGGAGCAATTAAAAGAGTTTCTCAACTCAAAAGCGCTCATTGATCTTGTATCGATTTCTCCAGACGGGTATCCACACGCGATGCCGATCTGGTACGAGTGGGATGGTGAGTCGTTCCGAATGTCGACGCTCGCGAGCTCGAAAAAAATCAGAAACCTCGAGAAAAATCCAAAAGCCGCTTTTTCAATAGCAACGCCTGATCTTCCATACAAAGCGGTTGTCGGCCGAGGGGACGCCGAACTTTCCGAAGATAAAGACGGCGCGCTTATCAAACGCCTGTGCTACCGCTATGTGCCGACTGACAAAGCCGAAATGTATTATACGATGCTCATGGAACGGGGCCCGCGAACTCAAATCAAGCTCACGCCAGCGTGGATGAAATCGTGGCACGGATAGACAGAAAATAAAATGCCGTTCTGACGTTACGTCGGAACGGTTTTTGTTTGCTCTCGTATCTCTCTGTCCGCACGGTCGTGAAGCGCGGCAAGGCCGGCAAGAAGTGTAAGCTGCTGTGCGGCACTATCTACATTATGACAGCTCAATTGATATCCATGGTTATCTCCCGGATCGTCATCGGGACTGCCATACACGCCGCATGCATCGCCGGGACAATCAAATGAAATGTGTTTGTGATCGGAGTACACCATGGCCCGAAAGCCGAACGGAGAACTCGACTTGACGCGCGACTTCCCCATCATGCGGCCGTATGCCTGTTTCATTGCAGCTATAACATCGGTAAACTCCGTATGCTGAGGATACTCACGCGCCCAATGATGCAATGGAATTCCGACAATACCCCCGATTGGTGCGCTCTGTTCCGAGATGAAGAGATGAACTGTAAGAAGCTGGTGGTCCTGCGAATCCGTCTCACGCTCGTTATACTCAAACGGACTAAGAAGAATGCCGATACTCATGGCGAGCGCCTCGGCACGCTTCCACTTCAGATCATAGTCCATTCCTGTTCCGTCGCAGGAAAAACACTTTTCACCGTGTCGTGTTTTATTCCCCTCGCAGTCATAACATCTCCGTTTACTTGATACACGAACCCGCGGCAACCTACCGATGAATTCCCGATATTCGCCCGAAGGGTGCTTGACGATTTCGAGAGCACGATCAAACCCAAACCACTTGCCGTCAAGATCGCTCTCAAACATACCAAATCCATGTCGCACCATAATATCGTTGTTGTCCGTATCCCACATCTTTTCCGGTCGAGGGAGTTCACGATTGAGACGAATCCGGATTGCGGCTTTTCCCGCATCCCACGAAAGGCCGTACCAGCGCGGCATGGACTCCCGCATGATCGTCCTCATCTGTCTATCTCCTGTAAAGAGCTTATCTTCTATAAACCATACTGCCCACAAAAAAGCAACTGAGCCCGCAAATGAAGCGGCTTTGACAAAACATCATTCTCACATTCTTGAGAATGTGAGAATGTTTGTGGAAAGAGTCGTAGATGAGGATAGCGCGTTAGGAAATCGCTTTTTTGAATTCTTCCACCATCGGGACTTGTTCGGTTTCAACGCCGTATGATTCTCCGGTGTACAGCGCTGTCCAGTCCGCGAGTATAAGTGAGGAAAAGATTTTAAGATATGGCGTATCACCCTCGACGGCAACGTCTTCAACCAAAAGCCCGCGATCGCGGTAGAGTTTCCCGAGCACATCCATGCGCTTTTGGATTTTTTCGTTGTCAGCCGAATCGCGGAGAAAAATAAAATGGAATTTTTCGGAAAGCGCGCGCGTCGAATCAACGACGTCAAAACCCGTCATCTCATTGTGATTTAATTCCGGAAGAACATTTGCAAACGCAGGAATTTTTCCGGTTTCGTTAAATTTTATTTTCCAATTATAGGAAAGCCCGCGATTCCGGCGCGACGCATAGATAATCGGAACTTTTCCGCGAATGCGGCTGGCGAGCACTTTTCCCCTATCTTCGTATTCAGTGGGTTTAAGCGTATTCGCGAGCATCCGCGCATCCGCCAATTCCCCCCTCTTTCGCATAAGTGCGAGAAGCGCAAGAAAATTAAATCCCGTTGCCATACGCGGCTGGATTTTGATATCGGGGATTTCAATATGCGCAAGCTTATCATGCTTTGCAATCTCCAAAAATCGCCACCCCGCACTCACAACCGCTATCGAAAGCCCTTTTGGCTTTGCGGCCCAGTATGAAGAAATTGTTTCTTCTGTAGTGCCGGAGTATGAACTCAAAATAACAAGCGATTCCTTGAGGCGTTTTTCAGACATCGCTGGAAGGTCATAATCACGATGTGAATAGACATCCGTCCCCGAAGATACTATTTCCAAAAGATCACCGACAAGATTTGATCCTCCCATACCGCACACAATATATGAAGAATACTCTCCGAGGTTTTCTTCATATTCAATCTTCGGCTCAAACTCAAACTGCGTATGGAAATTTAATATGGCGTCACGCATTGACATTGTAGTTTTTATCTCGTCATTACTATTAATCATCACCTCTTCCCCAACGTTTGAAGAAAATCAAAAATAGGATCGGAATCACAAACCACCAGATTTTA
>Ga0082335_1000590_pt1 | contig 88548 bp, 90 predicted proteins | sample Subgrocontami58m_FD_72375 | JGI IMG/M metagenome (GOLD analysis project Ga0082335, IMG submission 72375) | Subsurface groundwater microbial communities from S. Glens Falls, New York, USA - GMW37 contaminated, 5.8 m (SPADES assembly) (version 2) ...
GGCGAGTCTCGTCGCCAGCTGTGGCCGGCGGGGACCGGGAGTCGGCGGCCGGGGGGGGGTACGCAGGAGACTCTTAGACTTTTTGAAGGGGGAGGTTGCATTGGAGGGGGACGTTGCATTACAAATATTATTTGACGTCTTGGCGGTTCAAGCCCGCCCGTTTGCGCTCAATCGCCCTCGAACCGCAACTCCCGCGTCATCAGCTCCACGACCGCCTCGCGGGGATCCTGGCCCTCGAACAGCACCCGGTGCACGGCGCGGCAGATGGGCATCTCCACCCCGTGACGCTGCGCCAGGGCCACGGTGGAGCGGCAGGTATTCACCCCCTCCGCCACCGCCTGGGTGCTGGCCAGATGGTCTGCCAGCCGCGTTCCCCTGGCCAGTGCCAGCCCCACAGTGCGGTTGCGTGAGAGATCGCTGGTGCAGGTGAGGATCAGGTCGCCCATCCCGGCCAGGCCGGCGAAGGTGCTCGCCCGCGCCCCCATGGCCACGCCCAGCCGCGTTATCTCGGCCAGGCCCCGGGTGAGGAGGGCTGCCCGCGCGTTCGGCCCGAGGGCCAGGCCGTCCACCACGCCCGCAGCGATCGCGATGACGTTCTTCACCGCCCCGGCCAGCTCCACCCCCAGGGGGTCGGTTCCCGCATAGACCCGCAGGGCGTTTCCGCTCACCGCCTGCTGCACGGCGCGAGCCACCTCGCCATCCTCGGCCGCGGCGACGATGGCCGTCGGGCGCCCGGCGACGACCTCGCGGGCGAAGCTGGGTCCCGACAACACGGCGATCCTCGGGTGATGGGCGGACGGCAGGACCTCCTGCATGATTCGGGACATGGTGCGGAGGCTCTGGACCTCGATCCCCTTCGTCGCGCTTACCGCCAGTGTCCCCGGCTCGAGGTGGAGACGGGCCTGGACCAGGACGGCTCGAAACGCGTGGGACGGCACAACGAAGATGACCAACCGCTGCAGGGCGAGCGCGGTTTCGAGAGACAGCATGGGGTGGACCGCCGAGGGAATCCGGACGCCGGGGAGATAGAGGCGGTTTTCCCGGGTCCGCTCCATCTCTCCCGCCAGGTCCGCCTCGAAGACCCAGAGGTGCACGCGCGCATACCGCTCCGCCAGGACCACGGCCAGCGCGGTCCCCCAGGCGCCCGCCCCGATGACCGCCACCGATTCCAGGGGCGCGTCGTAATCGGCCGTCATCCGTCCCGCGCCCCCCCGTCCCCGTTGCCGAGAGAACCCACTCGATATTCCTCCAGGTCGATGCCCAGCCCCAGGAGTTCCGTGTCATTCACGTCCAAACCGTATTTCTCCAGGACAGTCAGGATCAGGGCCTTCGCCAGATCGCCCACCGCCGGATCGCGCAGGAGCGCGATCAGCGGCTCCACGGGGCGGGGCTCGCCCCAGGCCTTCAGGGCCTGTGTTGTCACAGCCAAGAGCGTCTCGTCTTCCTGGGTGAACTGCTCCAGGAGAACGGGGATCGCCGCCTCACCGACGTCCAGGAGTTGGCGAACCTCCGCATCCACCTCGGCGTCGCGGAGGTCCTGGCCCCGCAGCCCTTCCAATCGCTCGCGGATCTGGTCTGCGATACGCTCTTGCTCGGAACCGGCCATGCTTGACTCGCAATTTCGGATGTCGAATTTCGAATGTCGAATGTTAAATCCGAAATCCGCAATCCGAAATCCGAAATGCCTTCAGGGTTGAAGAACCGTGAAATCGGCGCGGCGCGCCCAGTCGCCGCCGCCCTCGGCGGTCCGGTAGATCTTCCCCTCTGCGAGGAACATCCGATCCCGCTCGATCTTTTCCTCCCCCGCCAGGTAATCGTAGATGGCGAGCGTCCGCGCATCGGGCAGGTCCTCGACATCCCGAGCGGTCAGCTTCTGGGCCGTCTTCAGCCCGGCGAGCTTGACCTCCCGCGTCGCGCCGCCCGCGGAGGCGCCGAAGGTCCGGAGGAAGAGGCGATCCAGGGCGTCGTCCCGCCCCTTCACGCCGGGCTCGCGGACGATCCGCTGCAACTCGGCCTCGACCTTCCGCGCGCGCAGGCCGTCCTCGTCGGACTCCACGTGGGCCATGCCGGCAAGCTTGACCTTCATCGTGGGTCGGTCCCGCAGGACCGCGGCGATGTTGTGGAGATGCTCGCGGGCCGCATCGTCCAGCGCCCAGGATCCAGGGGCGAACAACACGGGGTTGATCTCGATGGCGCCGATCCGGCCCCCCAGGGTGAAGATCTGGCCGATCAGCCGGAAGGGCGCCGCCACGAGCTGTATCACGGTGTTCCGGATGGCGGCCGCGATCACCTCGCCCAGGTCGAACTCCGGATGGTTCAACTCGCCGTGCACCGGCACCCGCAGGATGATCTCCCCGGAGGAATCCTGGAGCAGGGAGATCGCCAGCGCCAGCGGCACGCCCACCAGGGCCTCGAAGCGATCCTCGGGCTCCACCTGCTCGCCGAGGACCAGTTGATCGATCCGGAGGAGGTTCTCTCCCTCCAGCCGGTCCTGCTCGACGCGATAGCGCACCTGGCCGAACAGCTTCCCCTGCTCCAGCCGGTACGAGGTCACCCGGGCGGTGTAGGAATTCAGCCGGTGCAGGTTGAGGTCGCGGACCTGCCCCTCCAGGTCCACGTACAGATTGGTCGGGAGCGGCAGGATGAAGCCGTGCAGGGCCACCGCCGACCGGTCGCTCAGCTCCCCCGTGAGGGCGACGCTGGCCTTGCGGTCCTCTTCCGTGGTGAGACCTTCGATGACGAGTTCAAGGTTTCGCATCTGATCCCGGAAGCGTGGCTGGATCGCCCGGTCCTCGATCTCGGCGATGCCGTCGGAGAGCGTGAGGACCCCGACCGTCACGACCGGCGCGCCGCCCGCCAACGGCGGCCCGCCGCCGGGCTGGCGCAGCTCGTTCACCAGACGCAGCGCCGGAACGCTCCCGTCCTCGTCCCGCCCCACGCCAATCCAGGGCTGCTCCATCCGGACGGCGCTCACACGGACCACCAGCGGGTCCAGGCTGAGCTGTTCCACCTGGACCTGCACCTTCTCCGCCAGGAGGAGGGTGAGGTCCCGCCTCGCATCGCCGAGTTCCAGGGGCGCAAAGGTCAGGTCGCCCTTCCCGGTGACCTGAAGCGCCTGGCCGGTTCGACGCAGGCTGACATCCAGGGCGCCGCTGGCCGTCCCGCCCCGGACCACTCGACGGACCAGATCCGGGAGGTAGGGATCGGGCCGCAGGACGTCTAGATTTTCCAACTCTGCATGGATCTCTCCCGCCCAGGTGAGCGGCCGCACCCGGCCACTCAGCCGGGCCTGTGCTCCCTCGGCCTCCTTCAGGGACAGGCGGAACGTGGCCGGCGCATCCGTGTCGGTCTGAAGCTCTCCGACCACGGCTTCCACCTGCGTGAACTCACCTGACCACACCGGCCGCACCGTTTCGTCGCGGAATGCGATGCGACCATTCCGGACGACCATCCGGTCCAGCCGGATGGCGGGAGGAGGGCGCCAGCCCAAACCGCTCCCCTGCGTCGAGGCGACATCCTCGGCCCGCACCGCCTGCACCTCGGGCTGGTCAACCTCGAGCCTCCGGAGGTGGAGCCGGAATGGGGCCGACTGAAGCTGCCCGACGTCCATCTGGATTCCCGCCGCCTTCCATGCTCGGACCGGCAGGCCGGGGGACCTTCCCTCCACCTGCGTCATGGACACCCCTCCGCGAAGATCCAGGCTCCCTCCGCCGGGGCCGAGTCTGGTGGTGAGGGCGACACTGTCCGCCCGGGCCTCCTGGACCTCGAGAGAATCCACACCGTATCCCGGGCCCCGGCCCTGGAGGCCGCGAAGCGCCGCACTGCCCTGGATTGTGAGTGTGCGTACGCCCCCTGGCTGGGGGACCAAGGCGATCCGCCCCAGCGTCACCTGCACGTCGCCCACAGAGGCCTCCGCCGTCGCGGGGCGCGCCCCATCCCCGAGGCGCGCGTGCACCGCTTTGCCGCGGACCCGTCCCACAGCCTCGAGGGCAAGGCCGGCAAGCCCCGGTCCCGCCGCCTTGATCTGTCCCAGAGCGACCTCGATATCTTCGGCGACGAATGCCCCCCCCGGCTCGGCCTGGACCCGGATGTCGTGTAGCGCAAGGCCAGCGGTGCCGCTGGCCGCCAGGCCATTCTGGTCGCGCCGGACATCCGCCTGCAGGGTCAGGCTCGCCTGGCCCGAGAGAATCTCCACCGGGAGCGTGGCAGGCAGCCAGGCTCGGAGCCCGGGCAGGTCCACCGCCTCGATGGCCGCCTTCGCCTGGAGCTGCACCGGCGAACGGAGCCAGGTGCCGCTGAGTCTGATGGCGCGCGCCACCGACGTAGAGGCGGTGAGGTCAAAGGTAATCGGCTGCGTCGGATCCGACGTCGCGCCGGCGACGCGCAGGCTGACATCCCGGATGGCGAGGGTTCGTTCGGGGCGGGTTCCCCGATCCGTGAGGTCCAGGCCCGCCCGCTCCACCTCCAGGCGCAGGATCTCCCAATACAGCGGGCGTTCGCCTCCTCCCTCTGCCACGGGCAGGCCGGCCCCGCCCATCCACCCCGCAACGTCCACGGACCCATCGGCCTGGCGCAACGCACGGACGTCCACGTCCGCCAGGCTGACCCGTTCCAGGCGGGCGGTCCCGGCCCGCTGGTCCGTCCCGCCGGCGGCCGCGATTCGCCCGATCCGGACCGTCGGCGGCTGGCCGATCTGTCCCAGGCTGAGGCCGGTCGCCTCCATCGCCATCTCCGGGACCAGGAGACCCCTGTGATCCAGATCCGCCTGTCCACGCACACCCAGGCGGTCCATGGACGCCCGCAGCCGGCCCCCCACCTCGACCGTGGCCCCGGCCACGTCAAGGCTGAGCTGCGAGAACCCGATCACCTTGGGGCTCCAGTGGGCCTGGCCCCGGAGGCGCAGGGAGTTTCCCTGCACGGCCAGGTCCGGTCGCGGTCTGGCGGTCACACGCCTGGCCTCGATCTGGACGCCCGCCTGCACCTGCCACTCGCCGCCGGCCTCCTGGCCGCTGACGTCCACCCCCACCTCCGCCTCGCCAGTCAACCCGGGCGGGGCCAGGCCCGGGGGCAGGATGCCCGCCACCTGTCCCAGATCCGCGTGCGCGATCCGCACGGGCAGGTGGAAGGCCCGACGCCTGGCGAAGGGCGCCACCCAGCCATCCGCCGAGACGGTCATGCTCCGCCAGCGTCCCCGGAGCTTGAGCGTCTCCCGAACCTCGCGCCTATCATCCCGGGTGCTGAGATCGCGCACGCGGATCTCCAGGTCCTCCACGATCTCCCGGTGCTCGGGCGAACGGCGGCGGTCCGCGACGTGGATTCGCCCACCGTGCACCACCACCTCTTGCAGCGTGACCGCCAGGTGAGGTGAGGCGCCGGTCGTGCTCGCCAGGGGGAGCCACGCGAACCCGTCCGGCGTCAGCGCCATCCAGACCTCCGGTCGGTCCAGTCCGAGGCGGGTCACCAGAAGCTCCCGTTGCCACAGGGCGTCCAGCCGCACCTCGATCTCGAGGCCCGGGATGTAGAGCAGGGGCTGGCCGCCCTGCTTGTCCCGAACCCAGACATCCGTGGCGTGCAGCCGACCGGTGAACGGAAAGATGCGGAGGCGGTCAATCCGCACCCGGGCGTCCAGGGCGGACGTCAGTTCCCGCTCGACGATCCAGTGAATGGCGGGCTGAAACGCGATGCCCAGCCCCACCAGTGCGAGAAGGGTCAGGGCCAGGACCCCGCGGCCCCACCGCCGCAGGCGCCGTCGGCGCACCGGATCAGCCGTTAGCACGGGCATCCGCCTCCCCCGCTGGGTCGCGAGGAGGAGTCGAGGCGGGGAATCGGGATGAACTGCAAACCGGGGAAACCATCCGCTGATGGGGAAAACGCAAAGCAACGGGGATGCAGACCGCAGGAGGTCATGGGCATCTGCTTGCGTTCATTTGCGGTTCGACGCTATGGAAGGTGGGCGAGTATGTGGAGCGTCTGGGGTTGTACCTGCCACCGCGTTTGCCCCCGGGATGAACCCGGCGGTTTCGTAGCATTTGGTCATTGGGAATTGGTCATTGGTCATTGTGTGGTCCGCCGCCGGCGGACCGCGCTACACTTCTCACCCACCTCCGTCGAATCCGATGATCACTTTGCCACCCTCCACGATGACCGGGACGGTGCGCTCGCCCTTGGATAGCTGAAGCATCTGCTTCATCCCCGCCGCGTCCTGGGTCACGTCGATGTACCGAAAGGGAATCTTCCGCTTGCCGTACTCCTCCCGGGCGGCAGAGGTGTAGGGTCAGGTATCCTTGCCGAAGATCAGCACCGTCTCAGCCATCCGTGCACTCTCCTTCCCCTGACTCGTCCGTTAGACGTCTACGACGACCTGCGCCTCCCAGCCTCCCACCGTGGGCGACACCTGGAGCAGGTGATAGGTGGCCGCCTTCACGTGCCCCACCAGGACGTGACGCGCTCGGTCCACCCGCTCCCCCCACACCTCGGCCTCCAGCTTCGTGTCCGTAAGCTGCTTGATCGCAAACTCGGCGGCCACGAACTCTTCCGCCTCGTGCAGGTACAGGAGTTCGTTGAGCCACGCGACCAGCAGGGTCTCGCGATCACCCGCCTCGGCCGTCACCGGAAGCATCTCCTGAAGGCGCGCCGTCCCCGGCTCCACCATCAGGCTCCACATCCCTCGGGCCGCGTTGACGAACACCTCGGGCAGGTCCCGCCCCCAGGCCCGGATCCCCTTGTCCGCGGTGACCGCGAAGATCTCGAACCCGGTCTCGTCACGCATGGCCACGCAGGGACTATACCATGGCTCGCACCGGTCGGGAAGCGCCCCCGGGCTGAACCCGGGGGTCTCCGAGTTTCTCACTGGTCATTGGGTCATTGGTCATTCGTAGCGCAGGGCTTCGATGGGATCCAGGAAGGCGGCCTTGTGGGCGGGATAGTAGCCGAAGAAGATTCCGATGAGTGCCGAGGAGCCGAAGGCGACCGCGATGGTCCCCGGCGTGATCAGCGTGGACCAGTTGGCCAGCATGGCGATGAGGGTCGAGCCGCCCACGCCCAGGAGGATCCCCAGGATCCCGCCGATGAGGGCCAGCGTCACCGCCTCGATCAGGAACTGGCCCAGGATGTCGCGACTGCGGGCGCCCACCGCCATCCGGAGGCCGATCTCCCGCGTCCGCTCCGTCACCGACACCAGCATGATGTTCATGATCCCGATGCCGCCGACCAGGAGCGAGACCGACGCAATCGCTCCCAGGAGCAACGTCATGGTCCGGCTGCTCTCCTCCTGGGCGGCAAAGGTCTCGGCCAGGTTCCGGACCTGGAAGTCGTTCTCCTGGTCCGGCTGGATCCGGTGGCGCTGCCGCAGGATGGCGGTCACCTGATCCTGGACCTCCTGCATGAACTCCGGAGAGGTCACCTTGATGTGAATCACACCAACAAAGCGCGCGTTGGCCTGGCTCACCCCCAGGACGCGCTTCTTGGCGGTGCTGAGAGGGATGATGGCGAGATCGTCCTGGTCCTGCCCCCAACTGGACTGACCCTTCCGGGCCAGGAGGCCGATGACCGTGAAGGGGACCTTCTTGACGCGGACGATCTGGCCGATGGGGTCGCCGTCGCCGAACAGGTTCTCCTTCACCGTTTGCCCAAGGATCGCCACCTTGGTCGCGCCGTCCATGTCCTCCTGGGTGAAGAATCTGCCATCGGCCAACTCCCAATCCCGGGCCTCCAAGAAATCCGGCGTGGTGCCCTGGACGATCGTGGACCAGTTCTGGTTGCCGAAGACCGCCTGGGCGGCGCCGCGCATGGACCCCCCCGCGGTCTGGACCCCGGGGACTTCCAGTGCAATAGCCTTCGCATCCTCCTCCGTGAGGGTGAGGGTGGAGCCGTGCCCCATCCGCATTCCCCCGCTGGTGGCGCTGCCCGGCAGGACCATGATGAGGTTCGACCCGATGCTGGCGATCTGCTCCGAGATGCGGTTGGCCGCCCCGCTTCCCACCGCCACCATGGCGATGACCGCCCCCACGCCGATGATGATCCCGAGCATCGTCAGGACGGATCGCAGCTTGTTGACCCGCAAGGCCCGCAGGGCGATCCTGATGCTGGCAAACAGGTACATGAACCCCCTCCACTCTGGATGGACCTCGGAGGCTTGGGCCCCCGACGGGTCCCGGAGCGATCAGGTGAGAGCCGCAAGCTCAGCCATCGCGTCCCGCGGCGTGACGACCCGTTCGTCCTTCAGAATGCGCCCGTCGCGGAACAAAATCGTTCGGGAGGCGTAGGCGGCGATATCCGCTTCATGAGTCACGAGGATCACGGTGAGGCCGTTCTCCCGGTTGAGTCGCTGGAAGATCGCCAGGATCTCCACGCTGGTCCGGGAGTCCAGGTTCCCCGTCGGCTCGTCCGCCAGCAGGATCGCGGGATCGTTGATCAGGGCGCGGGCGATGGCCACCCGCTGCTGCTGCCCGCCCGAGAGCTGGTTCGGATGATGGTGCTCCCGCCCCTGAAGGCCCACCTGTTGCAACCGCGTCAGAGCCCGGGCGTGCCGCTCCCGGGCCAAGGCGCCGTTGTAGAGCAGGGGCAACTCGACGTTCTCCAGCGCGGTCGTCCGTGCGAGGAGGTTGAACGTCTGGAACACGAAGCCGATCTTCCGGTTGCGGATCCGCGCCAACTGGTCCCGGTTCATCTCGCCGACGTTCTGCCCATCCAGGCGATAGATCCCGGAAGTCGGCTTGTCCAGGCAGCCCAGGATGTTCATGAAGGTGGACTTGCCCGAGCCCGAGGGGCCCATGATGGCCACGAACTCCCCGGCCGAGAGGGACACGTTCACACCCCGGAGAGCCTCCACGGCCACCTCGCCCATCTGGTAGATCTTCGTGAGACCGTCGACTTCAATCAGCGCCATGGCGAATTCCGAATTTGGAACCGCAAATGAACGCCAATAAACACAAATCTTTTTTCCGATCCCCTCATGAAGTCATTTGCGTTCATTTGCGTTCATTTGCGGTTGCATGGCTTTTCCTAGAGCCGGAGGCGGGGGGGGGCGCCGGGCGAGCCGGAGCCACCCCGTTGAGATGGCAAGCCCACGATGACTGCCTCGCCCTCTCGCATACCTTCCAGGACCTCCGTCTTCTGGCCGTCGCTGAGCCCGGTGCGAATCATGCGCTCCACCGGTTTCCCGTCCTTGAGAACCCAGACCCGCTGTTTTCCGCCATCCGCACCGCCCCTGGCACCTGGCTCCCCGGGCCGACCTCCCGGGCGCCCGTCGGCCATGGCCTGCGGCCCGCGCTGGCCTGGAGGGCCGCCAGCCCGCGGACCGGCCGGGCCACCGCTGGTCGAGCTGTCCAGGCGGACCCGGAACACCGCATTGGGCAGCAGCAGCACGCTGTCGTGTCGGGCTACCAGGATCTTCACGTTGGCAGTCATCCCGGGCTTCAGTTTCAAGTCGGGATTGGGCACCGCCACCACCGAGTTGTAGGTCACCACGTTCTGGATGACCTGTGGGGCCTGGCGGATCTGGACCACCCGGCCACGGAAGACCTGGCCGGGATACGAGTCCACAGTGAAGGTCGCCTCCTGGTCCAGCGCCACGCGGCTGATGTCCGCCTCGTCCACGTTGGTGTCCACCTGCATCTTGGTCAGGTCCTGGGCGATGAGGAACAGCGTCGGGGCCTGGAGCGAGGCAGCCACGGTCTGCCCCACGTCCACGTTGCGGGAGACGACGACGCCGTCCACGGGGGCCCGGATGAAGGTGTGGTCCAGGTCCACCTGCGCCTGGTCGAGGGCGGCCTGCTTCTGTCTCACCTGGGCCTCGGCGGCGGTGAATTGCGCCTGGGCCACTTCCAGCGCCGCCTCCGATGCCTTCAGGCTGGCCCGCGCCGCATCGAGCTGGGCCACGGCCGAGTCAAGGGCGGCCTGGGCCGAATCCCGCTCCTCCTGGGAGATGCCGCCCTCGCGGAAGAGGCGCACCCGGGAGTCGAACTTGACTTTGGCGTCCCGGAGGGCCACATCCTGCCGGACGACATTGGCCTTCGCCGTGGCAACGTCCGCCTCGGCCTTGGCCACGGCGGCCCGCTGGTTCAGGACGGCGGCCCGGGTGCTTTCCAGGTCCGCCCTGGCCTGGTTCACCTTGGCCTCGAAGATGTCCGCGTCAATGCGCGCGATCAGTATCCCCTTCTTCACCGGGGAGTTGAAGTCCACCAGGAGCTGCCTGATCGTCCCGGACACCTGGGTCCCCACCTGGACGGTGATCACCGCGTTCAAGGTCCCCGTGGCCGAGATCGTGGACAGGATGTCCCCCCGCTCCACGGGTGCGGTACGGAACGCAGCCTTGCGGTTCCCGTTGCCGAACCAGAAGAACCCCGCGGCACCGCCGAGGACCAGGACGGCCAGGATCAAGACGAGCACCAGCTTACGACGCGTCATCCGGAGAGTGCCCCTTCATCGGTGAATGCAGCCGTTTTCCCTTAGTCTAGTCAGGAGACGAGGGCGTGTCAAAACCAATCGTAATCAGTCCCCACTGGTGCCATTTCGGTCGAGTCGTTTTCATGCTGACCTCCTTCGTTCAGTCGCGATCACGGTCTCGCCGCACCTCGCTCGCACGGGCGAGAGGTCTCGCTCCCCCCGTCAGGGGCCCTTGGATTCCTTTTTCTCAGGGGCGATGCCTCCGCCACGCCAGCGCCCGGCCCGGCGCTCCCACTCCTTCTCCAGGACCTCGAACTTCGCCTGCTGTTCCGAGCTCAGGATCGCCCGGATCTTTTCCCGGCTGCGCCCGCGGATCTCGCGGATCCGGGGAGCCATCTCCTTTCGGAGGCGAGCGAACTCCTGGCCGGAATCCCGCAGGATGACCTCCACCTGCTGGCGCTGGTCCGGGCGCAGGTCCAGTTCCTGCGTCAAGCGCTTGAGCTGGAACTGCTGAAACCGGGCCGGGTCCCTGCGCGGACCCCACCACCCGCTCCGCGCCTGGTACAGGCCGAATCCCAGGGCGCCCGTGGCAGCGCCCAAGAGGAACGCGAGGAGCAGAAGCAGGGCCCCCTTCACCCGCGTCGTCATGTCCCGCCTCCTTCCATCACGGCCGCCAGGACTGCATCCGGTTCCGGAGATGCGGGCTCCAGGACGAGTCGCTCGCCGGCCGACAGTCCCTCCGCCGGCAGCAGCCCGACGGGGCCGGGTACGACGCTGGTCTGGTAGAGGGCCAGGAGCAGGACAACGGTGGCGGCGAAGGCCGGCACCAGACCCCACCCCAGCCGCCACAGGTCCGCCTCGGAACGCGATGGCCCCGTCTCGGGCAGCGCCGCCACGACCCGCTCTGCGAATCCAGCCGGAGGTTCCGGAGTATCTGCCGCCGCAGCCAGGAGGCCCCAGGTGACGCGTGCGACTGCCAGCGACCGGGTGCAGACCGGACACCCGGCCAGATGGTCGCGGATCCCGGACGGAAGCTCGGCCGCGGGCAGCGCCGCCAGTTCTTCGATCCGCTTGGCTACCTCTTCACACGATCCCATCGTGGTTCTTCACCCCCGAACCCGCGTCCCGAGTCCCAACGCCTCGACGGACTTGCGGAGCGCCCGGCGGGCCCGGTGGAGGCGGATTCGCGCAGCCAGCGACGAGCACCCCATGGCCTGCGCCACCTCGGCCCCTGAGAATCCCAGGGCATCGGCCAGGATCAGCACCTGCCGATCCTTCGGCGCGAGAGACGCCATGGTACGATCGAGGAGGTCACGGACCGCCGCCCGGTCCGCCGGATCCGCGCCCGCAGCCAGATCCCGTGCGGCAGCCTGTTCTGCATGTGAGAGGTCCTCCCAGGCCACTTCTCCCCGATGCCTGCCCTGCCGCAACCGGTCGTAGCTGGCCCGGGTGGCGATGCGGGCAATCCACGGGCCAAAGGGTGCCCCGGCATGAAAGCCCGGGAGCCCTTCATAGGCCCGAAGGAAGGTCTCCTGGGCCACATCCTCCACGTCCTCGCGGTTCCGAAGAAAGCCGCCCACGATCCGGAACACCAGCCGCTGGTACCGCTGGATGAGGGTCCCGAAGGCCTCGCGATCTCCACCCAGGGCTTGTTCCACCAGGACATCTTCGTCGGGATCATCGGTGCCTCCATGCCACCCGCCCCGCTTGGTCATCGACTCACTTCTACAGTACGCATGCGGCCTCGCCATCGTTTCAGTATCTGACCGCTGCAAGCGGATGCAATCACTCTCCCAAAAGCTCCTGGCGAGGAACAGGGGTCAGTGTCAGCACAGAGGGTGCATGATACAATCGGGATGTATCGCCCGCAAGAATATCAGGGCCGCACGGCTTCGCGAGGTTCCGACTCCTTGGGATCTTCCATTACGCCACGCTGTCCAGCCCGGGGATCCTCACCGGCCCACCCCGGACACCGCGACTTGCCGCCCACCCACCTGCAAGGGCTTCGGAAGGCGCCTCGCGATAGCCAGCAGATGGGGGTTGGGCCGGCGACGGAGAACTCTCGCCAACTGCTTCATCGGAGCCAACGCCCTGCTTATCCGACTCCCGCTGAAATGCTTCAGATGCACACTGGCGATGAAGACAATTTCAAAGCCGGCGCCGCGAATCGGCAAGGCCAGTGAGTCCACGGAGTATCGTTGCACATGTTGCTTTCGATGGAAAACGCATCCGCAGTCGGGACAGACGACCGTATTCACGCCAAGGTCCTCTTCGTTGGGGACCGTCACAATCAGGTGGCCGTCCGGTCGGAGAACGCGGTGGAATTCCGCAAAGGCCTTGGTGGCAAGCTCGGGCCCCAGGTGCTCAAGGACCTCGACCGCAAATATCGCCCCCGCTTCCCCATCCTCCAGTGGAAGGTGCTCCGGGCTGCCCACGGAGGCACTGAGGAGACCAGGATTCCCTGCAAATCGCTCCCGGACTCGGTCGATGGCCCGGGTGGAGAGATCGATCGCCCTGCACCTGAACCCCTGCCGCAGTAGCTCCTCGACCAGATTGCCTGACCCGCAGCCGAAATCCACCACTGTCCCAGAGAGGTCCACACAGCGCCACACCAGCCAAAGGATGCCCCGACCGTACTGCCGGCTGAAGGAACCTCCCTGGACTGGCGGAAACGAGCTGTAGAAGTTCCAGAGGCGCTCCACGCGCTCAGACGTCCACTCAACTGTGTGGTACCCGCTTCCCCCATCCCAAGCACACATGGCCAGTCACCTCGGGTTGGCGACCCGCCTCCTGAGACCATCAACCTGCTATTCGCAAAGGGCCGATCCTTCGGGTCCTCGGCCCACCCCCTGCCGTCCCATCGGTATGGTCATGGGTTCAACCCGAAAATGCCCGCCTGTTGATATACGCACCGGACCCCGCCAATGTTTCATGCATCGGCAGTCTGGTGGGACAGATGCGCGGATCCCTGGAACGGTCCTGCTCTAGCGGAGAAAGGGAACGACGACTGGGATCACCCGAGGGAGGACACCGCGAGCCGAACGGCGAAGGCTATGGCGACAAGCAAGAGGGTGCCAACGAGGACCCACAGGCCTATCCGGAGGCGTCGCCCCCAGCGCAATCGGCGGTGGGCGCGGGCACGACGGCGCTCTTCGTCTTCCAGTTGTCGCAGTTCGGCGGGAGGGCGCGGCATTGGCGATACGGCACTCCCTACACGATCCGCGCCCGAAGCCGGGAGCTGGCGAAATCCACGCCCATGACCATGGCCACCAGCACCAGGAGCACGGCCGAGGCCGCGGGATAGTTGATCATCCGAAGGTAGGTCTGGATGTAAAACCCGATCCCCCCCGCCCCCACGAAGCCCAGGATGGTGGCCGCCCGGATGTTCGTCTCCAGCCGGTAGAGGACGTACGAGGCAAAGAGGGGCAGCACCTGGGGCAGGATGCCGAAGCGCAGGACCTGCAGGCGGGTGGCCCCGGTTGCGGAGATCGCCTCCACGGGCCCGGGCTCGATCCCCTCGATGGCCTCGGAGTAGAGCTTGGCCAGGGTCATGACGGTGTAGGTCACCACCGCCAGGATGCCCGGAAACGGGCCCAGCCCCACCGCCGCCACGAAGAACAGGGCGTAGACCATGGTGTCGATGCTGCGGAAGAGGTTGAGGAGCGCCCGCGCCGGGTAAAAGACCGAGGGCGGGACCACGTTTCGCGCCGAGAGGAAGCCCAGAGGCAACGCCAGGAGCGCCGCCACCGTCGTCCCCACCACCGCAATCTGGAAGGTTTGCAGGGCCCCTATGAGCGCGCTCCTCAGGACGGAGAGGTCCGGCGGGACCATGCGACGGATGAAGTCCGCCATCCAGGGGAGGCCCCGCAGGAAGCGGGGCAGGCTCACCTCCGTGGCAGCCAGGAACCAAACGTACACCACCAGGATGGCCAGCCCCAGGCCCGCGCGTCTGATCCCGCGACTCACCGCACTCCTCCTTCGTAGATGTCCTCCACGACGTCCGGGGTGATGGCCCCGGGCGGCCCGTCGAAGACCACGCGTCCCTCCCGCAGGCCCACGATGCGCGTGCCGTAGGTCAGGGCCGTCTCCAGCATGTGCTGGCTCACCACCAGGGTCAGCCGGCGCTCTACGTTGATCCGCTGGAGGATGCCCATGATGCTCTCGGTCAGCTTGGGGTCCAGGCTGGCGGTGGGCTCGTCGGCCAGGATCACCTTGGGCTCCTGGGCCAGCGCCCGGGCGATGGCCACGCGCTGCTGCTCCCCGCCGGACAGGGTGTCCGCGCGGCGCGAGGCGAACTCCTCCAGGCCGACCACGCGCAGCGTGGCCAGGGCCAGCTCGCGATCCCGCCGGGGAAACCGGCCGACGAGGCTGGGGAGTCCTGGGACGTGCCCCAGGCGGCCCGCCAGGACGTTCTCCAGCACGCTGGCCCGTCTCACCAGATTGAACTGCTGGAAGATTATGCCGATCTGCCGCCGCGCGGACCGGAGCCCCTCGGACGAGGCGCCCGTCACCTGCGACCCGTTCAGCATGACCTCGCCCGCCGTCGGCTCCACCAGCCGGTTCAGGCAGCGGAGCAGCGTGGTCTTCCCCGCGCCGCTCTGGCCGATGATCATGACGAACTCGCCGGCGGCGATGTCCAGGTCCACCCCCGCCAGGGCCAGCTTGTTCGGCGGAAACACCTTGCGAAGCCCGCGGATGCGGATCATGGGAAGCAGAAAACCTCAACGAAAGCAACCGCAAATGAACGCAGATGAACGCAAATAATTCTGTCCATGGGGACCAGGGAGGAAAAAAATGTCATCTGCGTGTATCTGCGTTCATCTGCGGTTCCATGCCTTGGGATTCCTAGCGTTTCGGCGGCGTCAGCCCCAGCAGGTCCACCGCCTCGCGCACCGGGTCGAAGTCGGCGTCCGCGGCCTCGGCCAGCCCGTCCACCGCGTAGAGGCGCTTCAGGAGCGGCCGGCCGACGGGATCGTTGAGCGACAACAGGGCGGCCTTCAGCCGCTGGACCAGATCCGGCGTCAGGCCGTCCCGCACGCAGGCCCCGTCGTTGGGGATGGGCGGCGTCTCGGCGATGAAGGTCAGTTGTGCCCGCTGGGCCGGGTCCTTGAGCAGGGTGTCCGGCGCGTGCGGGTAGGAGACGGCCACGTCCACCTGGCGCCGCAGGACGGCGTGCAGGACCGCATCGTGGGCCCCGGAAAAGACGGCGTCCTTGAAGAACGTCTTGGGGTCCTTCCCCTTCACCAATCCCCGCTTCATCAGGAATACCATCGGGTAGATGTAGCCCGAGGTGGAGGCCGGGTCCACGAAGGCGATGGTCTTCCCGCGGAGGTCGTCCAGGGTCCGGGGCCCGCCCTCTTTCAAGACGAAGAAGCGCGCGGTGTACGTGGCGCTGCCGCCGCGGATGCTCTTCACCAGGATCTGCGCCCTGGCCTCCCGGTGGGCCAGGACGTAGGCGACGGGATGCACGAAGGCCAGGTCCACGGTCCCGTTGCGCAGCGCCTCGATGACCCCGGCGTAATCGGCGGCCACGTAGAGCTTGATCGGCAGGTCCAGCCGCTTGCTGAGTTCCTGGGCCAGGGCCGTGCCCGCCTCCTGGAGCAGCGTCGGGTCCTTGGACGGGGTCAGGGCCAGGGTGATTCCGGTCGCCCCCTGCGCCACGCCTCCATTGCCTGCGGTGAGCGCAACGATGGTTGCGAGGATCCAACCCCCCACTATCCATCGCACTCTCCGCCTGGGGACGTCCATGTGCGTCTCATATAATTGGTTGCTGGGTCGCCAAGGTCTCATCGCTGTGAGCTGGTCTTTCCCCATCACCGACCTCCGGATCCGCCTGCCGCCTACCGCCTCAGCATCCCCTCGCGGAGGGCGACCCGGACCACGTCGAAGTCGCTGTCGGGCCCCGGGTCCGTGAATCCGTCGATCGAGTAGAGCTTGGTCAGGAGCGGCTTGTACTCCGGCGCGTTGAGCGCCATGAGCGCGTCGAAGATCCGCTTGGCCAGCGCCGGCTCGAGGCCCTCCCGGGCGGCGATGCCCGCCTCCGGGATCGGCGGGGTCTCGGCCACCCAGGTGATCGCCTCGATCCGCTCCCTATCCTTCAGGTACTGCTCCCGGGCCAGGTCGAAGGACGCCGCTGCATCCACGCTGCGGTTGACCAGCGCCAAGAGCGCGGCATCGTGCGAGCCGGCGTAGAGGGCCTCCTTGAAGAAGGTCTTGGGGTCTCGGCTCTTCACGAGGCCCTTCTGGATCAGCAGGATCATGGGATAGATGTATCCCGAGCTGCTCGTCGGATCCACGAAGGCGATTGTCTTGCCGCGCAGGTCCTCCAGGGTCTTGAGGCCGCTGTCCTTCCGGACGTAGATCCGCGACGTGTATGAGGTTTTCCCGTGCCAGATGTCCTTGGCCAGGAGCGTGGCCTTGGCCTCCTGGTGGGCCAGGACGTACCCCACCGTGTGGAGGAAGGCGAGGTCCGCGGTTCTGGATCTCATGGCCTCGATCACCGCGGCGTAGTCGGAAGCCACGTAGACCTTCACCGGCATCTTGAGCAGCCTGGAGAGGACGGCCCCGAACTCATCCCCCACCTGCTGCAGCGCCGTCGGGCTCTGCGAGGGGGTGAGCGCCAGCGTCAGGGTCTCTGCCGCCCCCGCAATCGTCGCCAGCCCCATCGCCACCAGAAGTCCCAGCAGGATCCCAACTCGCGTTGAATACCGCATCATCCGTCTCCCCCTCTGCCCGGGTGCCGCCGGTCTCTGCCGGCTTCCACACCGGCGAAAAGAAAAACGCCGCATCGCCCAAGGGGGATGCGGCGTGGATTTGGCGCCTTCCAGGAAGCCGCTTTCCTACGCTGGCATGACCCAGATCAGGTTCCAGGGTCCCCGGCGGCGCGGCCCGACAGCGCCGCGCTTCCCCGGGCTCTCAGTCCTGCGACAGGGACAGCCGAAAGGCTCGAAGGCCCTGTCGCGGACTCCCCTAGGGCTTCAAATGGATGCTAGCACAGCGCGGGCGCCTGTCAACTCCAAAGCGCGGTCCGGCAGGAATCTCAGGAAAAGAACCCGTCCTCCCGGAGCAGCAGCAGGGCCTTCTCGAAGGCCTGGACGGTTCGCTGCACGTCCTCGTCGGTGTGCACGGCCGAGATCCAGCCGTGCAACTGGCAGATGTCCACCCCGTGGAGGATCAGCCCGCAGCGCAGGGCATGATAGGCATCGGGATTGGCCAGCGCCTGGAGGCGGCGATGGTCGCGCGTGCCGGCCGTCGGGGGAGTTTCCAGCGCCGGCTCCAGCGAGTAGTTCAGAATGGAAGCCTCGCCGTACACGCAGCCCGGGACCCCCAGGCGGCGCCACACTCCCGCCAGCTCCTGTCGCAGGGCCCGCGCCGTCTGGTTGGCCCGCTGGTGCGCCCTGCCGTCGGCGATGAATTCCAGCATGGCGATCCCGGCCGCCGCCGACAGGGGATTCGCGTTGTAGGTACCCGCGTGGGCCACGCGGTCCTTCCGATTCCAGGCGGGATCCTCGCCGAAGGCCAGCCGGTCCAGGATGGCCGCCTGCCCCACCACTGCCCCGCCGGGCAGGCCGCCGGCGATGATCTTGGCCAGCGTGGTCATGTCGGGCGTGACCCCCGCCACCTGCTGGACGCCCCCGGGCGCGTACCGGAAGCCCGTGATGACCTCGTCGAAGATGAGCACCACCCCGTGCCGGAGCGTCAGGTCCCGCAGCCCCTGCAGGTACGTCGCATCCGTCGGGATCGTGCCGCTGCTCCCCCCGCCGGGCTCCAGGATCACGGCGGCCACATCCTGGCGACCGGCAAGGAGCGCGTCGAGGGCCGCCAGGTCGTTGGGCGGGCACAGGAGGACCTGCGCCAGCGACTCGCCCGGGATGCCGGAGGACAGGGGGACATCGTAGGGCGGCTTCACGCCTGCCAGGGCATAATCGTGCCAGCCGTGGAAATGCCCCTCGAACTTCACCACCTTCGTCTTGCCGGTGTGGGCGCGGGCCAGCCGCAGGGCGAGCTGCGTCGCCTCCGTCCCCGAGATGGTAAATCGCACCCGCTCCGCCGACGGCACGAGCCGCTGCACCAGCTCGGCCCAGTGGATTTCCAGTTCGTGGCAGGCCCCGTAGTGGGTGCCGCGATCGAGCTGCTCGTGGACCGCCTTGAGGATCGCCGGGTGGCCATGGCCGAGAAACAGGGCGCCGTGCCCCATCCAGTAGTCGATCAGCTCCTGGCTGTCCGCCGTCCACTTCCGGGTGCCCTGGGCACGTTCGACGTACACCGGGAAGGGCTTCATGTGGCGGATGTCGTGAGTGATGCGGCCGGCGATGGACTGCCCAGCCCGGGCAAAGAGCGCCTCGGACCGCGGGTTCGCCCGCCGGTACATCTCCCAGATCCGTCCGTGTCCCGCCTGACGTGCACCGTGTTGAGCCGCCATGACAATCCTCACGCCGTCAACCGGCATTGAGCCTTGCGATCGAGCCTCCGCTTGTTCTGCGGCCTTCAGTTCGCAAACAGCCGACGCAAGACGAGACGCCGCTGCAGCTTGCGTCGCAGTTCCCTCTCTGTCGCCCGGAACTTGACCGCCTTTCGCCCGTCAATGAAGAGGACGGGGATATCCTGACCGTATCGTTCCTCCAAGGCCGGATCGGTCTCGATGTTGATTTCCGTGACCTGGAGGAAGAACTCGTCGCTCAACCGCTCGCAGAGCGCCCGAAGTTCGTCGCACAGGTGGCAGCCGGGCTTGCTGTAGAGTTCGAGTTGAAGCGGCTGGCGATTCATAGGAATGGCGGTGGGACGTTAGCACGGTGCCTTGGCCGTGTCAACGCACCCGTCGGCCTTTGTGGCCGGCCCTCGGACCGTTCCCGCTTTCCTCTTGACTTGGGCCATGCGGAGGGCTATCTAGCGGCCACAGGAGCTGGGGTGCCCGGAGGAGGTGGACACCGTGCGGCGAGTGCTGGTCCGGCACAGCGATGGGAGGGTCGAGACGGCTGCCGACGTCGGCGCCCTGGCGGAGGTGCTGCGCGACCCCGGAGCCGTCCTCTGGGTGGACGCCGAAGGCGAGCCGGCCGAGGCCCTGGAGGCCCTGGCGGCGCAATTCGAGCTCCATCCGGTCACGCTCGAGGACTTCGTCCACAGGAACCAGCGTCCCAAGATCGAGGAGTTCGACCAGTACGTCTTCCTGGCCATCCATGCCCTGCGGGCCCTCCGAGGCGACGAGCTGGAGACGGACGAGCTGCACGTCGTCCTCAAGCACAACTGCCTGCTCACGGTCCACGACAGGCCGCTGGATGCCGTGAAGCGGACCTTCGACCGCTGCGCGACCGACCCCCGGCCCCTCCAGAATGGAACCAGCTTCGTGCTCTACCTCCTCAGCGACGCCGTGGTGGACGGATACTTCCCCGTGCTGGACGCCCTGGGGGACGAGATCGACTCCCTGGAGGACGCCGTGGTGGAGGCCCCGGCCCGCGCCCGGATGCAGCGGATCTTCGAGGTGAAGCGGCTGGTGGTCCACCTCCGGAAGATCGTGAGTCCTCAGCGGGAGGTCTACAACGCCCTGAGCCGCCGCGACTATCCCTACATTGACGCGCGCACGGCGGTGTATTTCCGAGACGTGCATGACCACCTCGTGCGCGCCTTCGAGATCATCGATTCCTACCGGGACCTGGTGGGGAACACGTTGGAGGCCTACCTGGCCGCCATCTCCAACCGGCTGGGCCAGGTGATGAAGCAGCTCACCGTGATCGCCACCATCTTCATGCCCCTCGCGTTCCTCACCGGCTTTTTCGGCATGAACTTCACCCGCATCCCCTACGACCGCCCCTGGCTCCTTGGGTCGGTCCTGGCGATGATGATGATCCTTCCAGCGGCCATGCTCTTTCTCTTCGCGCGCAGCGGCTGGCTGACGGATGACCGCCGCATCACGAGCTGGGCCCGCCTCTGGGCCTGGCTTCGCCGGCGGAGGTGATCCGGAGAGAAAGCAGTCGAGGGAAAATCCGCTTGTGGCCGATGCCGGGCTCTGGTATGGAAAGATGGTTGAAACGGCAACCGGGATGGTGAATCGCCTATGAGCCACGTAACCTCTCTCATCGCACTGAAGGAGGAGGTGTTCTCCCGAACCATGCAGGTGGCGCCGCTCTGCCCCCGGGAGAAACTCATGTGGGCCCCGACCCCGGATGCCCTCACGCTGGGACAACTCCTCCGCCACATGCACCGATCCGAGTACAACCGGATGCGATTCCTGAATGGGCTCATCGACCACAAGACCTACTACGTCCTGCGCCACGGGGAAGGAGAATCCAAGGACCTCAAGGCGACGTTGGGCGAGGTCGCGGACCTCGACGCTGAACTCGCGGCCCTCAAGGAGGCACACGCCTCCACCATCCAGACCCTCCAGGGAATAACCGACGCCGATCTCACGCGGCCCACCGAGTGGGGTGGGAAGAACCGGACCACCCTGGAATTCTTCATCCTCATGTTCGAACACGACGCCCACCACCGCGGCCAGGTGGCCACCTACCTCCGGCTGCTGGGCGTGGAAAAACCCACGGGCAGGGATTGGCGGGGACCGGTCTATGGCCGGTGAGGGATGGGGGATCTTCCCCCAGAAGGGCGAGCCGCCCGGGGCAGTCCTGATCCTGGCGGGACAGGTCGAGGGCGACGGCGGGAGCGTCCTGGCCATCTACCGCGAGCCGGTGGGACAGGCCTGGCAGATCTTCGCCCTGCTCCCTCTGGAGCAGGTCCAGCCCACGCCCTACCAGCGCGACCTGTCACCGACTCACGCCAAGCGGCTGCGCGAGGTCATCAAGAAGTTGGACCGGTTCATCGACCCGGTCGTGGTGGTCCGCCACGGGCCAGGAGAGTACTGGACGCCCAACGGCAATCACCGGCGGGATGCGCTCCAGAAGCTGAAGGCCAGGCACATCCCGGTCATCCTCATCCCGGAGCCGGAGGTCGCCTTTCAGATCCTGGCCCTGAACACCGAGAAGGCCCACAACCTCAAGGAAAAGTCCCTGGAGGTCATCCGGATGTTCCGCGGCCTCATGGAGGCGGAGCCTCGGAAGGCCGAGGAGGACTTTGTCTTCCAGTTCGAGGAGGCCCACTTCATCACCCTGGGCCTCCTGTACGAGAAGTACCCCCGTTTCTCTGGCAGCGTCCACGCCCCCATCCTGCGGCGGGTGGACACGTTCCTGAAGAACACCCTTCCCAAGGCCTACGAGGAGCGCGCGCACCGGGCCGGCCTGGTCGAGGCTGCCGACAAGCTCCTGACCGACGCGGTCGCCCGCCTGAAGAAGCGCGGCATCGTCCACCCGTACGTCAAGAATTTCGTCATGGCCCGCTGCAACCCCCTCACCCGCGCCCGGAAGACGATGCCCACCTTCGATCAGACCTGGGAGAAGGTCCAGACCGCCCTGGAGAAATTCGACGTGGACAAGATCCGGACCGAGGACATCGCCCGGGCGGCTGTGTTCGCCGCCTCATAACATCCGGTCCGGGACCTGCACGGCAACCACCTCTCCCCGCGCGCAGATCTCTCCATTCGTACTCAGGGTGGCCGCCACCACGACCTTGCGACCCTTGATCTCCTTGACGCGACCCCGAATATGCACCGGGACTCCGAGCGGCGTCGGTCGCAGGTAATCCACATGCAAGGCTGCCGTGAGAAAATGTAACCCCGGTTCCGAGTCCATGGGGCGCCCCACTGCCCGGTATGCTGCGGCAGCCGCCGTTGAGGTGCAGTGGCAATCAATGAGGGAGGCGATCAATCCGCCGTAGACGTAGCCCGGAATCGCGATGTGGTAGGGCTTCGTTTGGAATACGGTGATGGTTTCCTCCCCGTCCCAGAAGGTCTTGATCTGCAAGCCGTCCTCATTCAGCCGCCCACAGCCATAACAGTGGCTCAGGTGGTCCGGGTAGTAGTCCTGAAACGCCTTCACGGTCATCGCACATGCTCCCTTGAGGTCCTCACCTACCAGATCATGGACGTGGGAAAGGTATCGGAGACCAACTCGGGCTGAACCTATTGATTCAGAGATCACATCCGCCGGCCTGCGGCCGCGACATATGGGCGCAGGCCCTTCATGAGCTGCGCGAACCCTCTGGGGTCAAGCGACTGGTGGCCGTCGGACAGGGCCTCCTTGGGGTTGTGGTGGACCTCAACCAGGAGGCCATCCGCCCCGCAGGCCACGGCTGCCTTGGCCATGGGGATCACATACTCACGGACGCCCGTGCCGTGTGACGGATCCACGATGACGGGCAGGTGGCTGTGCTGCTTGATATGAGGGATGGCATTCAGATCCAGCGTGTTGCGCGTGGCCGTCTCGAAGGTTCGGATGCCCCGCTCGCACAGGATCACGTTGGGATTCCCTTCGGAGAGGATGTACTCGGCGGCCAGGAGGAGGTCTTCGACGGACGCGGCCATGCCGCGCTTGAGGATGACGGGCTTTCGGCTCTGCCCCACCGCTTTCAGGAGGCGGAAATTCTGCATGTTCCGCGCCCCGACCTGGAAGGCCGAGGCATACCGTTCGACGGCGGTGACATCTGCGACCTCAACCACCTCCGTGACAGCCGGCATCTGCAATTTGCGCGAGACCTCGTGGAGGATCTGCAGGCCCTCCAGTCCCAACCCCTGGAAGCTGTACGGACTCGTCCGGGGTTTGTACGCCCCGCCGCGAAGACATCTGGCCCCGGCCCGCTTCACCGCCTGCGCCGTGAGGAGCATCTGGCGGGAGTCTTCCACGGCACAGGGGCCGGCAATCACGGTGAAATGCCGTCCGCCCACAGGCACCCCATCGATCCTGACGACTGTGTCCCTGGGGTGGATCTCCCGACTGACCAGCTTGTATGGAGTGAGAACCGGCGACAGGCGTTCCACCAGCGGGTGATTCTCGATGTGGAGCTTCCCTAGAATGCGCTCATCACCGATCGCTCCGAGGACGGTGCGCTCTGTTCCGGGCAGGTAGAGGGGCTTCAGACCCACCGCAGCGATCTGCCGGATGATTTCATCCGCATCCTTCTTGGTTGCTCCCGGCTTCAGAATGATGATCATGATTTCCTCATGTGTTCCTTGGGTAACCCGGAAGGGGACGTTGCATTACAAGTATTATTTCGTCATCGGCACCAGCGATTGATGAGGCTCCTCCACGGGCGGGCCACCTCCTCGCCCCGCTTCGCCCCCAGCGAGACGTTGCCGCGGGTTTGCCCCAATGCCTGCGCAAGCTCGCTGGCCCGTCGCCCGAGTCGCTCGACCCACACGTACGCGAGGACCTGCCGGGCCCGGGCCGCCGCTGGCACCCTGCTCCGGCCGAGGATCACCTCAGGTGGCAGGCCAAGGCTCTCACCGATCCGCCGGGCTAAGGTCCGGAGGGGGACCCCCCGGTGTGTGGCGTGAGCCTCCTGGCGGCTCCGGCACTCCATCTCCTGGCGTACTGCCTCGACGAAGACGCTGCTGCCGAGGACGCGCTCATCGGTCGTGTACGCCTCCCGCCCCCGCCGCAAGGCCTGGACGGCCTGCCAGCCCCCGAGGCTCCGGATCAACCCGCCCCCCTGAAACTCCGGCCGGCGGCCCAGCGGGATCCCCGCGGCAACGAAGGCCCGGTACTGGGACCGGGCGTGGCGCGGTTCTCTGGCAAAGCGCCCCAGCACGTCGGCCATCGCCTGCCAGGGCCGGAGGACCGTCCCCAGCAACGCGGCATGTCCCGTGTACGGGTAGCGGTCCAGGCGCCGCAGATCCTCGACCATGCCCGCCCGAAGCGGGTTCAGGTGGAGGTAGCGCACCAGCTCGAGGAAGTACGGCTCCTCCTCCACCACGATGGACCGGTAGCGATTCTGGACGAGGTGGCCGGCGCGCCGATGGCGGCGGTTGAAGGCGCCCGCATACCCCGTCAGGAGGCTCCGCATACTGCGGGCCAGGGGACGGGTGCCCGTCCGGACCAGGAGGTGGACATGGTTGGGGAGCAAGGCCCAGGCGTAGACGCTGAGGGCCCCGCCCTGGGCGAGGCCCGCCAGGCGCTCCACGAAGTCATCCCGGTCCCGGTCATCCCGGAACAGCGGACGGCGCTCAATGCCCCGCACCATGACGTGGTGGAGCACCCCGGGGGCATCCAAGCGCGGGCCTCTGGCCATGGAGGGAGGATACCGCAATTCCACCTATAATGCAACGTCCCCCATTACGTCCCATTACAAAAATTTAGCCGCTTGATGATGCGCCGCTTTGAAGTGTCTAGTTCGCCGTTAGACACCGAAGTACATCCTTTTCAGACGATCAAAATCACCTGAGCAACAACAACACACGTCAACCAACAGCGCCCCGCGCTCCACGAGGGAGGCGGGGCGCTGGAAGGGGCACAAGACTCAGGACAGACGAGCTACGACCCCGACGCCTTCGGTCGCCAGCGGAGGTTGGGCTGGCGGGCGGCCTTGGTCTCGTCCATGCGACTGACCCGCGGGTTGTGGGGGGCGCCGCGGACCAGGTCGCCATTCTCCTTCGCCTCCTTGGCGATGGCCTTCATGGCGGCGATGAACTGGTCCAGGGTCTCCTTGCTCTCGGTCTCGGTGGGCTCGATCATCAGGGCCCCGTGGACGATGAGGGGGAAGTAGATGGTGGGCGGGTGGAAGCCGTAGTCCATGAGGCGCTTGGCGATGTCCAACGTCTTGACGTTGTCGGGCACCTGGAGGGCATCGTCGAAGACGCATTCGTGCATGCAGAAGCGATCGTAGGGCAGGTGGTAGGTCCCCTTGAGCCGGCTCAGGATGTAGTTGGCGTTGATCACCGCCACCTCGGCGGCGCGGCGCAGGCCGGTCGGCCCCAGGGTCCGGATGTAGGTGTAGGCGCGGACCAGGACGCCGAAGCTGCCGTAGAAGCTCCGGACCTTGCCGATGGACTTGGGGAGCTTGTAATTGAGCGTGAATTCCTTCCCCTTCTTCTCCACCGTGGGAACCGGCATGAAGGGGGCCAGGTGCCGCTTCATGGCCACCGGTCCTGCCCCCGGCCCGCCGCCCCCGTGCGGCGTGGAGAACGTCTTGTGGACGTTGAGCTGGATGACGTCGATGCCCATGTCGCCGGGCCGGGCGATGCCCACGAAGGCGTTCAGGTTCGCCCCGTCACAGTAGACCTGCCCTCCCTTCCCGTGGACGATCTTGGCGATCTCGAGGATGTGGTCCTCGAAGATCCCCAGTGTGTTCGGGTTGGTCACCATGATCCCGGCGACCTCTTCGTCCATGACCTCGGCCACGGCCTGGGGCTCCACCACGCCGCGCGGCCCCGACTTCACCGAGACTACCTGGTAGCCGCACACGGCCGAACTGGCCGGGTTCGTCCCGTGGGCCGAATCCGGGATGAGGATCTTCTTCCGGGGATTGCCCTTGGAGATGTGGTAGGCGCGGATGAGCATGATCCCCGTGAGCTCGCCGTGGGCGCCGGCCGACGGCTGCAGGCTCACCCGGTCCATGCCGCAGATCTCGGCCAGGTACTGCTCCAGCTCCCAGAGAAGCTGCAGGGCGCCCTGGCTCACCGCCTCGGGCTGGTACGGGTGGGCCCGGGCAAAACCGGGTAGGCGCGCCATGTCCTCGTTCAGGCGCGGGTTGTATTTCATGGTGCAGGAGCCCAGGGGATAGAAGCCCAGGTCGATCCCGTAGTTCCACTGGGACATGCGGGTGAAGTGGCGGACGACGTCCACCTCGCTCACCTCGGGGAAGCCGGGGATGTCATCGCGGAGCAGTTTCTTCGGGATCAGCCGGTCCGGCTTCACCTCGCGCACGCCGGAGGTCGGCAGCGAGTAGCCCACGCGACCGGGGGATCCCTGCTCGAAGATCAGGGGCTCATTGAAGACCAGCCCGCGGGTTCCAACGGTCTCACCGCTCATCGCCCACCTCCCATCGCCTTGGCTAGCGCCTCGACCTCTTCCCGGGAGTGCTGTTCCGTCACGCACACCAGGAGGCAGTCCTTCAACTCGGGATAGAACTGGCCCAGATCCAATCCGCCGATGATCTGCTTCCGGAGCAGCCCCTTCAAGAGGTCGGCCGGCTTCCGCTTCACCTGCACGACGAACTCGTTGAAGGTGGGGCCGGAGAACCTGAGGCTGCACCCCCGCACCCTGGCCAGTCGCTCCTTGGCGAAGGCCGCCTTGCGCAGGTTCTGCAGCGCCACCTCTCGCAGGCCGTTCTTCCCCAGGGTCTCCATGTAGATCGTGGCGATGAGGGCGATCAGCGCCTCGCTGGTGCAGATGTTGCTGGTGGCCTTCTCGCGCCGGATGTGCTGCTCGCGCGTGGCCAGGGTGAGGACGTATCCGGTCCGCCCCTCGCGGTCCAGGGTGGCGCCCACCAGGCGGCCGGGCATCTGGCGCATGTACTTCTCCTGGGTGGCGAAGACGCCCAGGTACGGCCCGCCGAAACTCATGGGCACCCCCAGCGCCTGGCCCTCGCCCGCCACGATGTCGGCGCCGCACTCCCCCGGCGGCCTGAGGAGGCCCAGCGACACCGGCTCGGGCACGGCCACCACCAGGAGGGCGCCCACGGCATGGGCGGCCCCGGCCAACTCCGCCAGGTCCTCCACCGCGCCGAAGAAGTTCGGGTTCTGCACCACCAGGCACGCCGACTTCTCGCTGAGGGCCGCCTTGGCGGCCCTGAGGTCGGCCGTCCCGGCCGGCGTGAAGCCCACCTCGTGAAAGGTGAGGCCGATCTGCTGCGCGTAGGTGCGGGCGACCTGGCGGTACTCGGGATGGACGCTCCGCATCACGACCACCTCGTTCCGCCCGGTGACCCGGTGGGCCATCAGGATCGCCTCGGCCGTGGCGGAGGCCCCCTCGTACATGGAGGCGTTGCTGACCTCCATCCCCGTGAGCTGGCAGATCAGGCTCTGGTACTCGTACATGACCTGGAGGGTGCCCTGAGAGATCTCCGGCTGGTAGGGCGTGTAGGCCGTCAGGAATTCGCCGCGGGAGATCAGGTGCCCGATGATGGCTGGGCTGAAGTGGTTGTAGCATCCGGCCCCCAGGAACGTGCTGTAGCGGTCGGCGTCGGCGTTCTTCGCCGCCAGGCCTCGGATGTGCCTGGTCAGGTCCGCCTCGGAGAGCGCCGGCGGGATCCGCAGGGGCCGCTTCAGGCGGACGGCCGCCGGGATGTCGGCGAAGAGGTCCTCGACGGATCGCACCCCGATGGCGTCCAGCATCTGCCGGCAGTCGGCGTCGGTGTTCGGGATGTACCGCATCAGTGGCCTCCTTCTGCCGCCAGGTACGCCTCGTACGCCTTGGCGTCCATGAGCTTGTTCAGCTCCTTCGGGTCGGCCACCTTCACCACGATCATCCAGCCGGCCCCGTAGCAGTCCTGGTTCACCAGCTCGGGCTTGCCCTCCAGGGCGGTGTTGACCTCCACCACTTCGCCGCTGGCCGGACAGTAGAGGTCGGACACCGCCTTCACCGACTCCACCACGCCGAAAGTCTCCATCTGCTTCAGGCGACGCCCCACCTTGGGCAGCTCGACGAAGACCACGTCGCCCAGGGCGCTCTGCGCGTGGTGGGTGATCCCGACCCGACCCTTGCCCCCCTCCACCCGGATCCACTCGTGTTCCTTCGTGTACTTCAGGTCGGCTGGATACATGAAGATTCCTCCCTCCTCCAACAACAGCGTTCGAGCGTTCGGCGGTTCGGCCGTTCAGGACGATAGGAACAGGCAAACCACCCGGATCCATCCTCCCTCGGTAGATGTCCGCCACCGTGACGTGGCTAGCCCGATCCCGCGAGCCCCCTCACCTTGCTCCTCTCCCCCGTCACGGGGAGAGGGGGAGGGAGAGGGGCTCCTCAACGTCCCACATCCAAGTGCATTTGTGCTACCGCTTCCGCTTGTAGAACGGCGTCGGGACGACCCGGGCGGGGACCGGATTGTCCCGGACCAGGACGTCCAACTCGGTGCCGACGGCGGAATGCTCCGCCGCCACGTAGCCCAGGCCGATATTCTTGTTCAGCCAGGGGGCGGGCCCGCCGCTGGTCACCTCGCCGATCGGCTGCCCGTTCTTCACGATCTTGTAGTGCGAGCGTCCGATTCCCCGCCCGACCATCTCGAACCCGACCAGCTTGCGGGTGACCCCCTGGGCCTTCTGCTTGGCCAGGGGGGCCTTGCCGATGAACTCCCCCTTCTCCAGCTTCAGAATCCAGCCCAGGTCCGCCTCCAGCACCGTGTGGCGGTCGTCGATGTCGTTGCCGTACAGGGCCATCTTGGCCTCGAGCCGCAGCGTGTCGCGGGCCCCCAGGCCGCACGGGAGAAGGCCGAACGGTTTGCCCGCCTCCAGCAGGGCGTTCCACAGGGCCGCCGCGTGCTGCGGCGGGAGGTACACCTCGAACCCATCCTCGCCCGTGTAGCCCGTCCGCGAGACGATCGCGTCCTGCCCTACCACCTTGCCCCGCGCGAACCAGTAGTATGTGATGGCATGCAGATCCAGCGGGGTGAGTTTCTGCAGGATCTCCACCGCCTTGGGGCCCTGGACGGCGATGAGGGCGGTCTCGTCGCTCTGGTTCCGGATCTCCACGTTGCCCTTCGTGTGATCCCGCATCCAGGCGAAGTCCTTGTCGATGTTCGAGGCGTTCACCGTCACCATGTAGTGGTCGTCGGCGAATTTGTACACCGTGAGGTCGTCCACGAACGTCCCGGCCTCCGTGGTGAGGGCCGAGTATTGCACCTGGCCCACCTGCAGCCGCGAGGCGTCATTGCTGGTCAGCCGCTGCACGGCATCCAGCGCGGCCGGCCCGCGGAACTCGACCTCCCCCATGTGGGAGACGTCGAAGATCCCGGCGGCGCCCCGGACGGCTTTGTGCTCGTCCAGGATGCCGCGGTACTGGACCGGCATGTCCCAGCCGCCGAAGGGGACCATCTTGGCGCTTATCTGGCGGTGGACGGCGTTCAGCGGCGTCTGCTTCAGGGGGCCTTCAGGGGCGGACATGGCGCTCCTCCTGGGTGTCAGGGGCGAACGGGAACAGGGCGACGCGGCGAATGGGACGGACGAGAGGGACGGGGAAGAACACAGCACCGGCAAGCCGGCGCCCGGGGCATCGGGGCGGGACCAGGGGCGACCCCCGTAGACACGGGGGTCATCGTACCGGGGCCAGAGCGCGCCGACATGAACGGGCTCGATCTGTAGGTTGGGAAAAGAGAACCGGGACTGGAAGCGACGCTGATTCTTTAATGACCCTGGGTCTTTGTCAAGGGAAAAGTCAGCCCATGTCTTGAGCGGGCAGAGAGTCTAATCCCGGTAAATCTCTTTCCGGTGCCGGACGCGATACAAGACAACCTCCGAGCCGATCACGTCGTAGCGAACCCGATAGGGCCATACCTCAAGACGCCATTGACCCGCACCTTTGCCCTTCAGTTTCTTGATCTTGGGCGGCGGCCCAAACGGGCTGGTTTCCAGACGCCTGATGGCGTCCAGGATTTTCTCTTGCGCTGAAGGGGGGAGGTCTTCGAGGTCCCGTCGGAAGCTCGGAGTGAGGTGAACGGAGAATTGGGCTGGCATGTGTCAGCCGGCCCGACGCCTGACCGATCGTTCCTTCAGATACTCCCGAAGGCTGATAGCCTTCCCGCCTCGATACTCCTTGGCTGCGACCTTGAGGCTCTTTTGGAACTCCGGGTCGAGCTCCTCCAGCATGTCGTCAAAATCTCTGATCCCGAGGAGCACAGCGGTCGGTTTGCCACTTCGAGTGATGACGAACCGAGCCTTATGGCTCTCCGCCTTCTTGAGGATCGAGCCGAGTTGGGAGCGGACGATATGGGCAGGAACGGTGCTGGAAATTGTCCGGGCAGGCATGCTTCCTCCTTCAGAACATGCATACTGATTATGCCAGACGCATTATAGGCGTGTGAGGGGGAGAGTCAAGCGTCGTGGCACCGACGCCCTATCAAACCACCATGCCCCCCATGCCGACCGACCGAACCCCTTTGTGGTCAGCTCACAGTCACTGGTTGCCATCAGACGCGCAACCAAGCAGTCAGCCATCCCGCTACTCGCCCCCGATGATCGAGATGAGCAGTCGTTCCATGAGCAGATCCTCGGGGGACCCTGAACTCTTCAGGGCGAGGTCGGTCTCGTGAATCGCCTCCAGCGCCCGCACCAGCTCGGACAGGGAGTACCGGGTGGCCCCCTTGAGCACATTGAACGCCCGGAAGGGATGCATCTCCAGCAGCTTCGCCGCCGACCCGTCGTCCCCCTCCACCTTTTTTTGCAGGCGGGGGAGGACGCGGGACTGGAACGTCCCGTAGGCCATGCCGGGATCCAGAGTGCCCTCGAGCTTCTGCTCCAGCGCGCCGCGAGCGAAGATCAGGGTCCGGATCTCGCTGGCAATCCTCCCGAGGGTCGGGGGAATCGGCTCCCGCTGGGCCAGGAGGCCTCTGAGGGCCCGCAGGGCCCTGGCGGCATCCCGGTCGCAGAGCGCATTCGTCATGTCGAAGATGCTGGAGTCCCGGGAGTTGCTGAGCACCTCCATCACGTCAGCCGGGGTGATCGCCGGACGGGTCCCGACGTACAGGAGGATCTTCTCCACCTCCGATTCCAGTGCCCGCATGCTGAACCCGGTGCGTTCGACGACGCTGGTGACCGCATCCCCGGCGATGGTCTTGCCCGCGGCCGCCACCATCTCCCGGATCTTCTCCCGGGCCCTGTCGGGGTTCATCTGGGTCTCCCCCGTCCTCCCGGTCCGGACACCGCAGTCAATGACGACTCCGGCGGCGCTGATCCTCTTGAAGAGCGCCCGCCGCTGGTCCACCACCTCGGCGGTCAGGACCAGCGAGGCGTTCCCGGGGATGCCCCGCTGGATCGCGTCCTCGTAGATCCCGGCCAGGCCAGCGCCCGTCGCCTCCGGGATCGCCGCCCCGTCCGCGACGGCGCGGCCCGCGATCTCCCGGAGCCACGGCGCCGCCTCGGGGTTCTCCTCCATCCCGAGGACCCGCTCCCACTCGGGATCGGATAGCTCTCCCCGGCCCGCCCGCTCCAAGAAACCCTCGCCCTCGCCTGCCGCCCCCACGGCCTGGAGGAACAAGCGCAGCGCCCGTTCGGCGTCCCCAGCCTGCCACGCCTGAAGGCTCTTCTTGGCGAGGTCGCCAAGATTCTGCTTCGAGACGAAGGCCTTGCTGTCGTGAACCACGACCACCTTGCTCCCCCCCAGGAGGGGAAGCGTTCTCAGCCGCACGGGCAGGCTGGCGAGATCCCGATCCTCCGTGATCACCTCGACGTTGAGGGTCTGCTGCTCGGGCGGGACCAGCGCATCCACGATGGCCTTCGCCCCGTCCTTCGACAGGAGCTCGTCCCCGTGGAGAAGGTAGACGGGGTGCCGGGTTCCCCGCGTGATCTCCGACACCACCTTCTGGATCGTCTCCGCCATCCCCGCCATGTCCTGTCACCGCCCTGCAGGAGTGGGAGAATTCCGGCGCGGCCGATCGGGGGAAGGGGCCGTCGCCAGGATCTCCAGGATTTCCCCGCCGAAGGTCTCGGCGCGCCAGCGCCGGAGGCCCTCGATCTTCCCCAGGGTCTCGCGGTCCGCGGGGACCTGCTCCGCCAGGTGCTCGATGAGACGGCGCGGCAGGAGCAATCCGGGATCCAGGCCGAGCCGCTCGGCTGTGGCCGCCCGCCACCGCGTCAGCGTCTCCATGCGCCGCTGCACGGCCGCCGGGATCCGGGGTTTCTTCGGCCGGGGATACGTGGGAAGGTCCGACTCCGGAATGGCGTCGACGCGGGCGATGGCGGCGAGCAGGCCGTCCCCGTATCGCTGCACCACCTTGGGCGAACAGCCCGGGGTTCGCTGCAGGCCTTCGCGCGTCCGCGGCCGCTCGGCCGCCAGGGCGAGCAGCGATTCGTTGCCCAGCACCTTGAACGGCGGCCGCCCCGCCTCCCACGCCCAGGCCTCGCGCGCGAGGAACAGCTCACGCAGGACGGCCAGTCCCCGGCCGTCCAGGTTCTTGGCCCCCTTCACGTGGACGGAGTCGTTCGGATCGAAGACCCGCTGGGCCGCCGGGGTTGCGGCCAGGGCCTGGCACTCCTCCTCGACCCACTCTTCGCGAGCCTGCCTCCGCAACTCCTGCAGCAACCGCTCGCGCAGGGGGATCAGGTACCGCACGTCTTCCGCCGCGTAGGATTCCTGGTCCGGGGTGAGCGGGCGCTTGGCCCAGTCGTCCTTCTGGCGCGACCGGCCGGGTGCGATCCCGAAGAACCGTTCCAGCAGGGAGGCCAGGCCGAGCGCCGGCAGTCCCAGGAACTGGGCCGCAACCATCGTATCGAAGATGCCGGCGAACGCGAAGCCGAAGTCCCGCTTCATCGAGGAGAGGTCGTAGGAGGCGCCGTGAAAGACCTTGACCACGGCGGGATCGGCGACAAGCGGCGCCAGGGCCGACAGGTCCCGCACGGCCAGGGGATCCACCAGGCTGACGGTTCCCCGCTCGTCGGCCACCTGCACCAGGCACACCTTTTCCGGGAAGCTGTGCAGGCTGTCGGATTCCGTATCCAGCGCGACGATCCGTCCCCCCGCCAGGGCGGCGGCCAACGCCCGGAGTTCCTCGGGGGTCCGGACCCACTTGGGTGCTGGAGCGGGGGGCTGGTTGGATCGACGGCTGTCGGGCATCGAAGACGGCGCCGGCCCTGGCCCGCCCGGCAACGGAGTCAGAGAGCCGGAGGACTACTTGATGGCAAGCTTCCCCCGCGCGTCCAGGGGACCCAGCCACGCGAGGCCAGTGCATCCGTACGAGTAAATCCCCGAGCGATCGGCAAGCACGGGGATGGAAATCTCGGTGCCCGCCGGGACAGTCTTGCGGACCTCTAGGTCGGGGATCTGGAACACGTGCTGCTTCCCCACACTGGCCACATGGATCGTGATCAAGAGAGACCGACCTTCCCGGTCGGCAGCCAGCACGGCCGGCTCGCACCGGTTATCGCGCGCCACGATGTCGAAGGTGACGCGCTGGACATCCGCCGGCGCCGTCGCCGCCGGCGTCCGGTCCGCGAAGAGGCGCCCGCATCCGGCCGTCAGAACCATCGCCATCACGAGCCAGCCCGCGTACCGTCGGTTCACCCGCATCCCTTCTCCCCTTCGGAAAGCCCGCACACGGTAACACAGGACCTCGCACATTGCAACGACCGGCTGTGATCCGTCACGGCCAGTTCCTCGTTGACGGCCGTCTTCGCACTCTGATATTTTCCACCCAACTTTCATCGGAGTCCTCATGCGCCAGCGGAATCCCTACGGCACCTGGGCCTGCCTCGTTCTTCTCCTCTCCGCCGGTTTCGCTCTCAGCCTGGGCGCGGCGGATGCCGCCACTCTCGCCCTGGGGGAGATCAACCCGCTCACCGGGCGCTTCGCGGCCCACGGCACCGCCCTGCACCGGGGGATCCAGCTCGCCGTGGAGGAGGCCAACGCGTCAGGCACGCTCCGGGTCACCCTGGCGACCCGCGACGACGAGGCCCGACCGGACCGCGCGGTGGCCGCGGCCGAGGAACTCATCACGCGGCTCCGCGTGGCGGCCCTGGTGGGCGGTTACGTGGACACGCTGGTGGGGCCCATCAGCGAGGTGGCGGAACGTCAGAAGGTCCCCTACGTCGCGACCGCATCCCTGGACGAGCGCCTGACGCAGCGGGGCTATCGGTACTTCTTCCGCATCAGCCACCTCCAGGCCTACGTGGACAGCATGGTGGGGATCGTCGTGGACGTCTTCAAGCCGCGCAGCGTGGCCATCCTGTTCTCCGCCACGCCGGGCGCCTCCCAGCTCGCCCGGCGCCAGCGGGAGCGGCTGGAACAGGCCCGGCTGCACGTCCCGGTCTTCGAGATGTTCACCTCCGGAATCACCGATTTCACCCCGCTGCTCACCCGCGTGCGCGACAGCGGTGCCGAGGTCCTCATCGCGGACGCGTTCTTTGCGGATCACCTCGTCATGGTGCGGCAGCTCCGCGCCCTCGAGGTGAACCTCAAGGGATTCCTCGGCGCCTTCGGGATGGAGTTCCCCGAGGTGGTGCGCGACCTGGGCCCGTCCGGCCAGTTCCTCTTCGGCACCACCGGCTGGGAGCCGGGCATCACGGAGCCGGGAACCGAGGCGGCATCCCGCGCCTTCGTGGAAGGGTACCGCAAGCGATTCGGCGTCGAGCCGCCCCCCCTGGCCATGCACGGCTACGTCGGCGCGCGCGCCATCCTCGCGGCCGCGAAACGCGAGGCGGGCCGGAGCCGGGAGGTCGGACCCGAGGCCGTCCGCCAGGGGCTCCAGGCCCTGGACCTCTTGACGCCGCTCGAGCGCCTGCAATTCGACAGCCGGGGCGAAGCCAAAAACTACCGCCGCCTGATCGTGCAGATCCAGGGCAACGCACGCGTCGTGGTGTATCCGACCCAGCGGGCCACGGGAAAGCCCGTGTATCCGATGCCGCCGTGGAAGGAACGATGATCCACATTTCGAATTTCGAATTTCGAATTTCGGCCCCGGAGGGGCCGGTGCAGGTGCGGCGTGCTTGAGGCCATCGTGGGCGGCCTTATCACGGGGGCCTTCTACGCCCTGCTGGCGTCCGGCTTCGCCCTGATTTTCGGGGTCGCCCGCATCTTCAACCTGGCTCACGGGGACCTGGTCGTCCTGGGGGCCTACGTGGGGGAACACCTCTGGCGGGTGGCGGGCTGGTCGCCGATCCTGGCCATGCCGCTGGCGGCGCTGCCGGCCATGCTCCTCGCCGTGGCAGCCCGCCCACTCCTGGCGCGGGTGGGAGAGCCGTTCGTCCTCCGTTCCATCGTCCTCACCTTCGGCGCCTCCCTCCTGATCCAGAGTGGGTTGCAGACGACCTTCACGGCCGACTTCCGGCTGATCGTGCCGCCGGGGTGGGACCGGGGCGTCTCCCTGCTTGGCGTCCGGGTGGCGGGCGGGCGCCTGCTGATCGCAGTCACCGCGCTCATCATCCTGGCGCTGCTGCATCTGCTCTTCACCCGGACCTTCTTCGGGAAGAGCCTCCGGGCGGTCAGCCTGGATCGCGAAGGGGCCGCCCTGGCCGGCATCAACCCGGTGTGGGTGGATCGCGTCGCGCTGGCCCTGGGCGGGGGACTGGCGGGGGCGGCCGGGCCGCTCTTCGCCGCGATCCAGTACGTGACGCCGTCGGCCGGGATTGGCCCAACGCTGACCGCCATCGTCCTGACGATCTTCGGAGGCGTGGGCAGCATGAGCGGCCTCCTCCTCGGCGGCCTCCTGCTGGGACTGGCGGAGGCCGTGGCCGCCTGGGCTGGCGGGGCGCCCTGGCGGGAGGTAACGAGCCTTGGGTTGCTGCTCCTCCTCCTGCGCTGGCGCGGGACCGGGCTCGTCGGTGGGCGGGCCGGCTGATGCGCAAGGAGCCATCCACCGGCGTCCGCTCTCCGATCCTGGCGACGTTCCGTTGGGCCGGGACCGGAGGAATGATCGTCGCCGTTCTGTTGCCGGTCCTGGTGGCGCCGAGCGACTACCTGCTCTACCTTGGCACGATGACGCTGGTCTTCAGCCTCCTCGCAGAGAGCTGGAGCCTGTTGGCTCAGGCGGGCTTGATCTCCTTCGGCCACGCGGCGTTCTTCGGGATCGGGGCGTACGCCTCGGCCCTGCTGAGCCTTCGCGGGCAGCTCTCGCCCTGGGTGTCCCTGATCCTGGCCGCCCTGCTGGCCGCTGCGTTCGGCCTGGTGGCCGCAGAGGTGGCGGGCAACCTGACGGGGGCCTACTTCTCGCTCGCCACGCTGGCCATGGGGGAGATCCTGCGCGTGGTGGCCCTGCACTGGACCGGATTGACCGAGGGGGCTTGGGGCCTCGTGGGCGTTCCCGGCCTGCCGCGGCTCCCGGTCGGCGGGCTGGCGCGCCTGGTCGGCACCCGGGCGACGGATTATTACGCGGCCCTCCTCCTGCTGGCAGCCATGTGCAGAACGCAATCCTGGATCCAGCGAGCCCCCCTGGGCCTCGCGCTGCAGGCGATTCGCCAGGGCGAGGCGCGCGCCGCCGCGTCGGGGGTGGACGCCCGCCGCGTCAAGCGGATCGCCCTGGCCGTGAGCGGCCTGTTCGCGGGAGGGGCCGGCGCCCTGCACGCCCATATCTTCCAGTGGGTGGACCCGGCCAGCGCCTTCAGCATCAACCTGTCGGTCCTGCCCCTGATCATGGCGATGTTCGGGGGGAGCCGGTACCTCCTGGGTCCCGTCCTCGGCGCGGTGATCCTCTACTTGGGGAACGAGCTGATCTTCCAGCGCCTGGCACCGGGCGGGCACCTGTGGCTGTACGGCGGCGCGGTGATCCTGGTCATCCTGGCCCTCCCCCACGGGATCCTGGGATGGGTGGAGGCCCTGCTGGAGGGACGCCGTGGCCCTGTGTGAGGCGATCGGGCTGACGAGGCGTTTCGGAGGGAACGCCGCCCTGCAGCAGGTAACGCTGCAATTGGAGCCCGCGACCATCGTGGCCCTCATCGGGCCCAACGGATCGGGGAAGACGACGCTCTTCAATCTCCTGGCGGGCCAACTGCGTCCCTCGGCCGGCACAGTGCGATGGCGCGGGCGGGAGATCACCGCGTGGCCCCCTCACCGTCGCTGCCGTGCCGGCATCAACCGGACCTTCCAGGTGGCCCAGCCGTTCCTGGACCTCACGCTCTCCGAGAACGTCGCCCTCGGCCTGCTGTACGGCGCGCCGGCCGAGGGAGCCCGGCGCCGGCGCGATGCCCTGGAACGGGCCCAGGAAGTCCTGGGCGAGTTCGGCCTGGCGGCCAAAGCCGCTTCAGCGGCCTGGATCCTGAGCCTGGGCGAGCTGAAACGGCTGGAACTGGCCATGGCCGTCGCCACGCGACCGGCCCTGCTCTTGGTGGACGAGGTCCTCGCCGGGCAGAGTCCCACCGCGGCGCAGGAGATTCTCGGCCACCTCATCCACCTCCGGGCGCAGGGGGTCGCCATCTGCCTGGTGGAGCATCGCCTCCAGGCGCTCCTGCTGGTGGCGGACCGCGTGGTGGCGCTGCACCAGGGGCGCGTCATCGCCGAGGGGAGGCCGGAGGCGGTCATCAAGAGCCCGGCCGTCCTCGAGGCGTATCTTGGAGAGCCCGGCGAATGAGTTGCGTGATTGTCTCTGTCGCGTCCGGCGAGCCGGCGAGGATGGCGTGATGATCGCGCCGTCGCTCTCCGTCCGAGACCTCGAAGTCTTCTACGGGGAGGCGCAGGTCCTGTACCGGGTCTCGCTGGAGGTTTCGGGGGGCGAGATCGTCGCCGTGGTCGGTCCCAACGGCAGCGGCAAGTCCACCCTCCTCCGGACCATCCAGGGACTCCTCCACCCTCGGCGCGGCGAGATCCGCCTGGGCGACGATCGGATTGACGGGCTGCCCGCCCACGAGGTGGTGGCGCGCGGGGTGACCTGCATCCCCGAGGGACGGCGATTGTTTCTCAACATGACCGTGCGGGAGAACCTGGAGGTCGGGGCCTATCTCCCCCGCGCGCGAGAACGGTTGACCGAGAGCCTGAACGCGGTCCACGCTTTGTTCCCGGTCTTGCAGGGAAAGGGCAAGGTGCAAGCGGCCACTCTCAGCGGCGGCGAGCAGCAGATGCTGGCAGTGGGCCGGGGGCTCATGGCCCAGCCCAAGGTCCTCCTGCTGGACGATCCGTTCATGGGACTGGCTCCCCGCACCATCGCCGGGCTCTGCGACACCCTGTGGGCCCTCTGCGGCCAGGGGATCGGCATCCTGATCGCGGGACAGCACGTCCGACGGATCCTCACGCTGGCCGGCCGCGCCTACCTTCTGGAGCAGGGGCGGATCACCGACCACGCGCCTGGCAGCCAGTTGCTTCATTCGCCGCATCTGAGGCGGGCGCTGCTGAATACAGCCTGACGGACGGAAGAGCGTTCGGTCGTTCGGGGGTTCGGCTGTTCGAGAGTTCACGGACGGGGACCGCGTGGTTCGGGAGATCCCGATTCCCGGTTGTCGGTTGTCGGTTTTGAATTTTCAATTGAATTGGAGTTCTCCATGGAGTTCGCCCGACTGACCGAGGTGAGAAGCCGCGACGGCCACGTGGTTCCGGCGTATCTCTTCCGGCCGGATTCACCCGTTGCCGGCGTCGCTGTCGTCCATGGCTACGGCGGCTGCAAGGAGCACATGCTCGGCCTGGCGGCCCGGCTGGCAGAGCGAAGCCTGGCCGCCTGCACCTTCGACATCCGGGGGCACGGGGAGCATCCGGCGCCGCTGGGTGGCGCGATGCTGGAGGACCTCGAGGCGATCCTCGCCTTCCTGCGCCGGTTCGGTCGGGTGGCGGCGGTGGGACACAGCCTGGGCGGACGGCTGGCCCTCATGTCCAGCGCCGACGTGGTCGCGGCCATCTCCCCGCCCCTGCCGCAGCGGCCGTCGGAAGAGGGGCGCGCCATGCTGACGCATTTCGGGAGCACGACGGTCCGCGCCCAGGGCCCCGGCGAGATCCTGGATCTGCTCCGGTCCATGCCGCCCCCTGCGGCGTCGTCTCGCCCGACGCTGCTCCTGCACGCCGAGGGGGACGTCCCATCCCTGATCGAGGCCGTGCGGGCCACGGCGGCCGCGATGCCCGGGGCCGTGCTCCAGGTGATCTCCCAGCACCAGCACCAGCCCGCGGCGCTGCCGGCGAGCCTCCTCGCCTATCTGCCGCGATGGTTCAACCACATTGACCTGAAGGCCAACGCCGAGTTATACGTGAAGGTGCCGGCCTGGCTCGCCGGGCAACTCACGGCGCGTCACGAATGATCCGTTGCCTCCGAGACCGCATCGCCTCCAGACCGAACGGACCGGGGGGCGACCGGGATCCGGAAGGCTCCCCCATCTGGGGCAGCAAAGGGAGCACCTGATGTCCTACCACCGACCCGGCATTCTCGGCCGTCACGGCGTGGTGGCGTCGCCGCATCCCCTGGCGACGCTGGCCGGCATCCAGATCCTCCAGCAGGGCGGCAACGCCGTGGACGCCGCCGTCGCGACCAACGCCGTCCTGGCCGTGGTGCACCCGCACATGTGCGGCCTGGGCGGGGATCTGTTCGCCCTGATCTATCACGCGAAGGAACGCCGGGTCCTGGCCCTGAACGCCTCGGGTGCGGCACCGAACGCTGCCACCCTGGAGCGGTACCGGGAGGCCGGACACACGGAGATGCCCTTCCGGGGTCTCTGGGCCGCGACCGTTCCGGGAGCCGTGGACGGATGGGCGGCCGCCCTGACCCGCTGTGGCGGCATGGATCTGAAGGATGTCCTGCGGCCGGCCATCCACTTGGCCGAGACGGGATTCCCCACCCCGCCGGAGCTGGTCCGGGCCGCGGAGGTGGAGCGGTCCCTGCTGGAGGCGACGCCCGAGACCGCCCGCGTCTACCTCCCCGGCGGGCGACCGGCCCGCGCCGGGGAGATCCTGGTGCAATCCGACCTCGCCCGTTCGCTGCAGACGCTGGCCGAGGGGGGCCGGGAAGCTTTCTATGCAGGGCCCATCGCCGCGGAGATTGCCCGCGCCTCGCAGGCGAAGGGCGGACTGTTGACGGCCGAGGACCTGGCAGGCTCGCATGCGGAATGGGTCGCGCCCCTCACCGTGCCGTATCGGGGGCTCCGCGTCTTTCAGTGCCCCCCCAACTCCCAGGGGATCGCCACCCTCATGGCGCTCCAGATCCTGGCGGGATTCGACCTGGCGGGCGCGTCCGAGGCGGATCGCCTCCATCTCATGGTCGAGGCGAAGAAGTTGGCGTTCGCCGACCGGGATCACTTCGTGTCCGACCCCCGCTTCGTGTCGGTGCCGGTGGATCGCCTGCTGGATCCTCAATATGCCGACGCACGGCGCCGCCTGATCTCGCCGGACCGGGCGATGGCGGCCCCCTCTGAGGGCCAGCTCGACGGGGACACCATCTGCCTGTGTACCGCCGACGGCCAGGGCAACTGGGTCGCTTGGATCCAGAGCCTCTACTCGACCTTCGGCTCCGGGGTGGTGGCGGGGACGACCGGGATCCTGCTGCAGAACCGGGGGGCCTATTTCTCCCTCGATCCAGAGCACGTAAATCGGCTGGCGCCGGGAAAGCGAACGCTCCACACGCTCACCCCGCTCCTGGCCACGCGAGAGGACCAGCCCGTGCTGGCCACCGGCGCGCGCGGGGCAGACGGACAGCCGCAGACCCTCCTCACCATCGTCACCGGCCTGATGGACCGCGGCCTGCCGATCCAGGACGCCCTGGATGCCCCCCGCTGGGTCCACGGGCGTCGAGTGCGGGGCGATGATCCTCAGAGCCTGCGGATCGAGGCGCGCTTCGCGCCCGAGGTGGTCTCCGCGCTGGCCGCTCGGGGGCACCGGGTGACCGTCACGGTCCCCTTCGACTTCAACATGGGCTTCGCCCAGGGCATTCTGCGCGACCCCGAGAGCGGGTGCATGGTGGGGGCCGCCGACCCGCGGGGCGACTGCCTGGCGTTGGCCATCTGACGGGAAAGCGGGATCGCCCGGATCGTAGGCCCGTTATCCCGCTGGACTATTTCGGAAAGACAGGGTTTAATACGCCACCCTTGGGCAGGCCGACCCGCCCCAGGCGGCGCTTCAGCCAAGCGGGAAAGGACAGTCCCTGTGGAGCCTCTTTCCAGGATCGAGTCCCAGCGCCGGTTCATCCAGCAGCGCGCCAAGGAACTGCTGGAACGGGTGGACCGGATGGACGACGAGGAGCTGCGGTGGACGGTCCGGATGTTCGCCGACTGCCTCTCCCCGGAGCAGCGGACGGCGCACCTGGGCGCCTACAGCGAATACTGGACCGTGGACCAGCTCCGGCAATTCATCCCGACCTTCATCCAGGAGTACACGGACCTGGCCCTGGAAGACCTGAAGGCCAAGGAGGGCGCTCAGGGAACCCGGCTGGCAGACCTCACCGAGGAAGAGCTGCAGGGCATGTCCCTGGCGGAGAAGTGGTACCTCCTGGCAAAAGATCCGGGAGGTCTCCGGCCGGACCAACTGCGCCGCGAGCTGGCTCGCCTGTTCATGTGCAAGTCCTACGACCTGTTCCACGACATCGGGCTGTCGGAGGCGGCGGTGGAGTTTCCGGCCTACCACCGGGTGCGGGAGGCGCTGGAGGCTCGCCCTGACGCCGTGACCGACGACCTGCTCCGGATGGTCCTGGAACGGGCCGAGCGCCTCAGCGACGGAACGCCGGACGGCGTGGAGGCGGCCCTGGCGGAGATTCGGGAGGCGATCGGTCGGGCCCTGGGAATCCTTGTCCCCGTGGACCAGCTCTTCGCCGGCCAGATGGTCAAGCTCCCCCTGGAACGCCCCGACGAGATCCCGGAGGCCGTCCCGCCGGAGTCGGGCGCGACCGCGGCCGGGATGTCGCCGGAGGAGCTGGGGACCGCGTTCCTCGTCCTCACGGACCTCATGAGCCTGCGGGAGTGGGAAGAGTACGTGCTCCCCCTCCAGCGCCAGTACCGGTCCATCGCCGAGATCCCGCCCGACGATCTCCGCGCCCTGCTGCCTCGCCTGTCGGCGCGGATGGGGGACCGGCGGATCACCGACTTCGCGGAACGCTACCGGTCCGGCCGCATGGTGGCCGAGCGGAAGGTGGACCCGGGAATCTGGGAGATGCTCCCCACCCCGGAGCAGCTGGCCATCCTGGAACGGGACAACCGGACCATGGACATCGCCCAGGCAGCCCGGCACCTGGCCAAGATCTTCTTCAGCTACCACTACGACATGCTTTTCGACGCCGGGTTTCACGTGGACCTGCTGCGTTCGCCCCGGTACCAGGGGCTGGTCAACCGGCTGATCAGCGGCCCGCCCGGTGACTCCGCGCGGGAACCTGCGGGACGCCGGGTGGAGGAGCTGACCCAGGCCGTGACCCGGATGATGCTCGACCTCGAGACCATGCCGTCCGAGGCGCGGCCTGTGCGCCTGCAGGAGATCCGCGCCGTGATCGCCACGGGCCTGGGTCTCCCGGACGATCTCACCTACCCCGCCAGCAAGGAGGGGCGGGCCTGAGGACCATTGCGGATTTCGGATTTCGGATTTTCGATTGAGAACGGCGCCGGATGTCTTTCCGAAAATCCGAAATCCCAAATCCGCAATCCGAAATCTGACGAGAGGGGGTCAGACATGAAGTGGGAGTACCGGGACGAGATGGTGATGTTCAAGGAGACCCAGGACGGCCTGGTCGGCAACCTGGAGTTCCTGGGCGCCTGGGGGGCCGATGGGTGGGAATTGACCAGCAGCGTGCCGCTCATCGCGCCGAACCGGGATGGCGTCGCCTACGGGACGGTCGGAGCGCTCCTCATCTTCAAGCGACCCCTGGCGGGATGATATGGACATGGCCTCGGAGACTTCGCGCATCGAGGACTGATCGTGCCTGTCGGTAAACGCCGTCATCCCATGTACGAGGGCATCGCCCTCCTGGCCGACCCGATCTACGGCTACATCCAGTTCAGCGTCCCGGTGGAGGGAGGACCCCCGGAGCAGACCGAGAAGGACCTGATCGACACCCCGTGGCTCCAGCGGCTGCGCAAGGTCCATCAACTCCAGTCCAGCTTCTGGGTCTTCCCCTCGGGCGAGCACAGCCGCTTCCAGCACTCCCTGGGGACCATGCACATGGCCGGCCGCTTCGCCGACCGCCTGTACCCCAGCCTGAAGCAGGTCTTCGGGCGCCGCTCCCCGTCCCAGGCGTACGTCAAGGAGATCCTGCGCGTCACGGGTCTCCTGCACGACATCGGCCACGGCCCCTTCAGCCACTTCTTCGACCAGAACTTCCTGGAGCCCCTCTACGGCACCACCCACGAGGAGATCGGCCAGCGTATCGTGACGGAGAAGCTGGGCGAGATCATCCGCGGGATCCGGCGGAGCCCGGACGGGCCCTTCGAGAAGGACGAGGCGATCCAGCCAGAGCACATCGCATTCTTGATGCGCAAGCCCGATCCGGGGGCCGTCGAGCAGATGCCCGAATGGCTCCAGACCCTGCAACCGGTTTTCTCCGGCATCTACACCGCCGACAATATGGACTACATCCAGCGGGACGCCTACATGACCGGTTTCTCGCTGGACATGGTGGACATCGACCGGCTGCTCTATTATACCTTCGTCACCGACAAGGGCCTGACCCTGCACAAGTCCGGGTCCTCCACGCTGCGCCGCTTCGTCAACGCGCGCTTCACCATGTACGCCGACGTCTATTTCCACCGGACCAACCGGGCGGTGGACCTGCACATGCAGGAGATCTTTCAGGACACCATCCAGCTGCTGTTCCCCTTCGATCCCCGGGAGTCGCTGGACGCCTACCTGAGGGTGAGCGACTGGTCCCTGTTGGAGGGGGTTCAACGCTGGGCCACGGACGCGGACCCGCGGAAGCGCACCCTGGCCGCCGAGTGGGCCAAGATCCTCAACCGCGAGGTCAAGTGGAAGATGGCCTACGACCACATGGAGACCATGGACGACCCGCGCGGGAAGAAGTTCTGGTCGGCCCAGGACCTGGAGGCGGCCATCCGCAAGCACCTGCCCGACGGCCTGCGCCACATTCCCTTCAAGGTGGACATGGCTCGGCAGGACCCGCGGCCGCTCAACCCGTGGACCGAGGAGACCAAGAAGATTCTCATCTACGACCCCGCCACGGGGAAAGCCTCGCCCTCGGCCGTGGCGGATCTCTTCCGCTACATCCCCGCCCAGGTCGCCCACTATCGCGTCTTCGCCCTGGACCACAGCCACGACGCGGAGCTGGCGGCTGCCACCCAGGCGGCCCTGGCCAGCCAGGTCCAGGACGCCTTCACCACCAACCTCTGAATCCGTCCTCTCCTCTTCCCTCCTCGGGAGGCTGCGTCACCATGCGCTGCCACGCCCGGTATTCGACAGAAGGCAGATAGCAAATTATCAAGGCCTGACCCCAATGGCGACGCAGGGAACCGCAACGGCAGGCGCCAGGGCCGAGGTGTCCGGCCAGGGTGGAAGGACACGTTCGATCCAGAACTGGAATGGTGGAAGGCTGGAGGGCTCAGCCCTTGCCCAGGATGTGGGCGTCGAGCTGCGTCTGGGCCTCGCGGAGGGTCGGATAGGGCGTCCGCTTGTGGAGGTGTTCCTGCCGATGCCCGCAGGCAGGGCACTGGATGATGTGGACGGTCTCGAGATAGAAGTGGCCGCAGTTGGGATCGGCCGGGTCGGCGGCGAGGCGGACGCGCTCGATGAGGTCCACGTAGCGGAAGGGTTGGCCCCCTTGGCCGCACTTCAAGCAGCGCGAACCCGCTCGATCTTCGGTCACGGTTTGCCGACCCGGCGGCCCTGGATTTCGGATTGCGGATTGCGGATTGCGGATTTTTCCGAGGCGCCCACGTCATTCCCCATCCGAAATCCGAGATCCAAGATCCGACATCCGAAATCGTTGTCAGGCGGCCGGCACCGGCTGGCGTGCCTCGATCAGGAGCAGGCGCGTGCCCTCGCTGCGGGCGACGTTCCGCTCCGCCTCGATGCGGGCCAGGGTGTCGCGCCACGGCGTGAGGTCGAACGGCTGGCCCTTGGGATGGGCCAGGTAGCCGTCAATCAGATCCCGGTAGAACCGGACCATCTCTCCCACCAGGGGCACGGGATATTCGCGCCCCTGGATCTTCAGGCAATGGACCCCCAGGTCGATCAGGTGCGGGATATCCTCCAGCAGGAAGAACGCATCGTTCTTGAGGGCGACCCGATCTTCCCATTTGGTCGCGCCGCTGTACAGCTCCCACGACTCCAGGCAGACGCGGTAATCCAGGCCACCGCGGTTCGGGCTGCCCTTGAACTGGTCCTTCCCGAAGGGATCCGTCGTCCGCTCCAGCCGGTGGTAGGGGGACATCCAGCACTTCCCCAGGTACGTATAGCAGTAGTTGGCGTGGATCAGGATCTCGATCCCGACGTCGATCTGCTCCTTGCGCGAGGCCAGCTCCCTGAGGGTCAGCTTGGTGTCCGCGACCACCTGGGACACCCCGATGGACCGGTAGAAGCCCACGTCCTCATTGTTGAGGATGTTCGCCCCGATGCTGGCGTGAATGGTCAGGTCGGGGAAGCGCCGGTGGACCTCGGCCATGGCCCCGATGTCCGTCATGATCGCGCCGTCCACTCCCCAGGTCACGAAGCGTTCCATCTTACGCAGCATGGGCGGGATCTCGTGCGACTGCATGTTGGTATTGATGGCCGCCCGCAGCTTCGCCCCGCCGGCGTGGGCCATCGCGATGGCCTCGCGGACGTCCTCGTCGGTCAGTTCATAGCGGTCCCGCCGCCGGCTCCAGCCGCGCGGACCCACGTAGATGGCGTTGGCGCCGTTCGCCACCACCGCTTCGACCATTGGAAGATTACCCGCCGGTGCCAAAAGCTCAATCATGATTCCCACTCCGTGTTGGAAAAGTGGCCCGCCCCCGCGGCGGGCTGTTCGGTAACTCACGGGCCGCGGGCCAGCGGCCTGATGTTGATTGCGAATTTCGGATGTCGAATTTCGGATGGTGAACCCGTTTCGAGAATCGCCGGATAAATTCGAAATTCGAAATTCGCAATCCGAAATTCAACCCGTCGAGGGCGTTATGGTCAGGAACGATCCGACCGCGTCCGGCCGGATCCCCGCGTAGTCCATTCCGCTCTTGCCGAAGTAAAACCCGTTGCACAACCCGATTCGCGCGTGGGCCCGGACCACGTCCCACCACCCTTCGTCCTGCTGGAAGGGTGCCTCCGCGGCGCGGCGCAGCGCCTCGCGGTACACGGCCCCCACCTCGCGCCGGTATTCCGGGGTCTCCGACACGGTTTCGATCCGGAAATGCCGGTGGCCGTCGGCCAAGAGAAGCGGCAGGTGCTCCAACATGCAGACGTCCTTGCCGCTCAGGATCCCCTTGCCCACCGACTTCATGGCCCAGTCCCCCTGCTTCAGGAACAGGTCCTTCTGGCAGAGGTCCGGGCACTTGATCCCCCACTTCTCCTCGTATTCCAGGAGGAAGCAGTAATCCGAGATCCCCAGGGGCATCTTGCCGTGCACCAGGAGTTCCATCGCCGCCCCGGACGTGGTCACGATGTCCCGGATCTCGTCCAGGCTCAACTCGTAGTTGGGGGTGAACCGCACCGCCCCGAACCCCCGCAGGACCTCCACGCCGGCGTTGGTGTACACATTGGCGAAGCCACCCACATGTACCGGCAGTCCCGGGACCTCGTCGTGGGCGATCTTCAGGATGCCCAGGTTGTGCACCTCCACCGCCTGGGCGCCCGCGGTCGCCGCGACCTCCAGCATCTTGCGGACCTTGGGCAGGAAGTCGTTCCGCGGCGCGGCATAGGTGGTGACGTAGGCCCGCTTGCCCTGATCCCGGAGGATGCGGAGACCCTCCCGCAGATCCTCCGGGTGCTCCAGGAAGTTCGCCTCGTAGAGGCGGCAGTAGATGTCCCCCAGGTAGACCGCATCGTAGGCGTTCAGGTCCGAAGCTAGCAGGTCCCGCAGGTTGGCGATCGAGGTGTTCAACTCGAATGCGCTCACGACCCTATCCTCGATTCCGTCCGGTCCATCTGCGTTCATCTGCGGTTGCATGGTTTTGGATTCGCCTTTCACCGCCCGACCACCGTCCACGCCGCCGGCAACTCCGCCGGCTGGCCCGGCATCCCGGCGTCATCCATCCGCCCGTCCAGCATGTCCCGGTAGCAACGGACCAGGGGCGTGAGGAGTTCGGGCGGCAGGCTCCTTCCCTGCAGCTTCAGGACATCCGCACCTGCCGCTACATAGGCCCCTACCTCGGCGACGCGGCTGATCTGCCGGCTGGGGAAGAGCCGCCGGTCCATCCAGCGATCCCCCTGGAGAAGCTCCCAGGGTTGCTGGCAGATCTTGAAGCAGGCCCCCACGCCGCCGCGCTTCATGCTCCCCGTCTGGCGCAGGCCCCGCTCGGCCCCCTCGGGCAGCGCGAACTCCTGCGGCTCGGCGGGATGGGAGGACGGCGGCAGCGGCGACGGTTTCAGGTGGATGTAGCTTGGCATCCAGCATTTGCCGAGGAGGACGAACTCCTCCACCATGTGGATCATGACTTCCAACTCGATCTTCTGGACGGCCCTCATCGCGCATATCTCATCGGGTCCGACGGTCCCCGGCAGGACCACGGCATGCGCCCCGAGATCCCGGAAGAAGCCCACGTCGGCGACCGTCTGGGCCCCACACCCGATGCTGGCCGTCAGGTGAAGCGCCGGGAACCGGCCTCGGAGAGCCGCCAGGATGCCGATGTCGTTGACGATGAGGGTTCGGATCCCCAAGTCCAGGAGTGGGGGAATGCGCTCGAAGAGCCGCGCCCGTTCCTGGGGCTTCGGGATGATGTTGAGCGCAACCTGGAGTTCTCGACCGGCCGAGGCGGCGCGCCGCTGGGAGGCCACCAGCTCCTCCCAGGTCAGCTCGCCCCGCGCCCCGCCGCGGCTCCATCCCTTGAGGCCGACGTAGACGGCGTCAGCCCCCGCATCGAGCGCGGCGCAAACAGCCTCGGGACTTCCCGCGGGCGCCAACAGCGTCGCCACGGTCCCTCCCAGCAACAGAGAAAATACAGGGATTTGTACCACCCCAACCGGTCGGCGGCAACGGAAAACTACCCCGCTTGTCTGCAGGTGAATCCCTTTTCTCCCGCAAGAGTCTCTCCCTCCTGACCCCCCCGCGTACGACGCGGGCCTCAGGGCTGTTTTCCGAGGAGGAACGCGATCCAGCCCCCCTGGTCCCGCCGGTCGAGCCGGCGAAGGTTCGCACCTCCCAGGGCCGCCACGACCGCCCCTTCCCCGGGTGCCTGGAACCCGGAGAGGATGATCTTCCCCCCGGTCCGGCAGTACCGGGAGAAGATCGGCAGCCAGGACTTCGCATCACCTGCCGAGTCCAGGTTGGCCAGGACGAGATGGAAACCTTCGGCCCGCCCCAGAATGTCCGGGGTACCCGCCGCGACCGTGACGACCCGGTCAAAGCCGTTGCGGCCCACGTTCGCCCGGGCGACCCGGCAGGCGTGGGGGTTCACGTCAATGGCCACCACCCTCCCCGCGCCCAGCCTGGCGGCCGCGATCGCCAGGATACCCGACCCGGTGCCCACATCCAGGACATGGTCCCCGGCCACGAGGTGCGCCTCGATTTCCCGGAGGCACATCTGGGTGGTCGGGTGTGTGCCCGTCCCAAACGCCTGACCCGCATCCAGGATGATGGCTCGGGGATCCGTCCTGATGTACTCGGCATCCGCCAGGGATGCCAGGATCAGGCGATCACTGATCCAGATCGGCATGCCATTCTCCGATTGGAAATTTTGCGAGGCTCGCCCGCCATTACCCCCTCACCGTCGCCAGGCCGGAAGCGGCATTCGGGGCGTCGCACTGGCGGCGGATTATACGGCCGAGCGGATGGCCGGTCAATCCGGAGTCCCCTCCACCCCCGGGAAGATCGTCCGCACCCGGACCGCCGTATCGCGGAGCCGCCCCCCCGGGGACTGTCCGACCGGGGAGGAGTTTTCCAGTTGACACGCCTCGCGCAAATCCGCATGATACCGGCACTTGGCCTGCCTCCTCCGGGGAGGAAGCAGGCCTTCTGTTTCCCCAGGCCGATGAAAGCCGCGATCCGCTCGTGATCCACCCCCCACCTTATCTCCCATTGGCGTGAGGATCTTCCGGGGAGGAGGAACTGGCAGTGGCCCAGGAGAAGCTCAAACAGGTGACGCCGCCGCGCGGCCTGACGACGCCGCGCGAAGAGGAAGCCGGCAAGGTCAAAGTCATCTACGGCGTGCACGCGATCGAGGCCACCCTTGCCGGCCGGACGGTCCTGAGCGTTCGCGAGGCGCTGGCCCAGCCGCTGAACATCAGCCCCCGGGCGGTCGCCCTGGTCAACGGCCAGGAAGTGGACAGCACCCACGTGCTCGGCCAGGGAGAGTTGCTGGAATTCGTCCGCTACGCCGGGGAAAAGGGAACGGAACTCACAGAGGTCAACCACCCGACCCCAAACCGCGACTGGATGGAGAAGCGGTATGGGCTGTTGGGCGACGGCCGGCTCGACCTCACCATCAACGGAGAGACGTACGATCTCTACGCCCTGCTGGAGGTCTTGGGCCTGGCCTTCGAGGACATCCGGCCCATTGACGCCCGCGTGATGGGCGAGAACCTGTTCACCATCCGCTACTTTGACTCCGAGGAACGGAGCATCGTAGCGTACGAGTTCGATTCGGACTTCCGCCGGATCGGCGAAACCATCGTCCACATCGAGGAATGGATGGGAGACGCGTATTACGATTTCAACTGGGGGGCGTGGTGCCCCTGGACCCTGTAATGCAATGGCTGGCACGTGGGCCTTTCGCGCCCGGACCTGGGGACGGCCGGGATATACCGCCCTCGAAGGCTCGGCCTCCTTCGATGGCCAGAGTGCCGACTTCTTTCTCGTCGTCGGATCAGCGCACATCAGCCTGGATGAAATCCCGGTCAACGCGGCGTGGTCTTTTCCCCCCGAGCGACGGGAGGAACTCCTGAGCGCGCTCGAGCGGCTTTTGTGGGCGGTCCCCGCAGGGGTGAGCCTTTCCGCGGGGGAACCCAAGCGGTAGCCAATCACGATCCGGGGGCAGGGGTGGACGCGGACCAGCACTGGCAGATGCGGCTCCGACAGCTGGAGGACCGGGAGCACCAGTTCCTGCAGGGCCTCGATGACATGGACCCGGATGAGATGCGGTGGCTGGTCCGGTTCCTCATCGACGCCCTGACCGAGGAACGCCGGCGGACCCTCCTGGCCGGATACCACGAGCACCTCCCGGCAGAGCGGATGCGCCCGTTTCTCGAACGGTTCACCCCCGAGTGCATCCAACTGGCGATCTTGGATCTCCAGGCCACGCGAGACGCAGACGGGGAAAGCCTGGACTCGCTGACGGACACCGATCTGCAGGGCATGAGCGCCCTGGAGAAGTGGCAGATGATCGCGAAGGAGCCCCGCGTCCTCAATTCCGAGCGGACCGCCCGGGAACTGGCGCGGCTGGGCCTGTGCTTTCGATCAGACCTGCTGGATGACGCCATGCTCCCCCGCGCCGTCATCGAATTTCCCCTGTACTTCCGCCTGCAGGAGGCCCTGCGGCAGCTCCCCACGACGGAGATCCACCGCCTCGCCGATCTTGCGGCTGCCAGCGTCCCCGCCATGGACCGCCTTCCCCCGGCGGAGGCGGGCGAGCGGCTGGCCGGCCTCCGCCAAGAGATCGCGAAGGCTGCGGGCTTCACCGCGCCTCTGCAGGAGCTCCTGGGGGCGTCCATGGATCGGCTGCCCAGGGAATTCTTCCCTCCCGGAGGGTCGGAGGTGGTCTCGCCGGACCAACTGACCGAAGCGCTGCGCCAGTTGGAGGGTCATTCCCCGGAGGAGTTGCGGCTGAACCTGCAGATCCTGGCGGACCAACTGAGCCTGCGGGAAGCGCAGGCGTTGCTGGGGTCGCATCGATCCCAGTACCCCAGCCTCAGCCAGATGCCTTCCGAGGTCCTGCGGCGGCTGGTGGCCACCCTCGTCGTTCACCTGGCCGGCCGGGGCCTGTGCGATTTCAATCAGCGGTACCGGACGGGGAAGTTCCTGGCCATCCCTCCCGTCACCAGCGAGGTCTGGAACCTTCTTCCCCAGCAGGCGCGGCTGGGACTCCTCCGGCAGGACAACGCGGCCATGGATATCGCGCAGATCGCGCGACACCTCGCCAGGATCCTGTTGAGCCACGAGTACCAGGCGCTGGACGATGACAAGAGCCAGATGGCCATCGTCCTTTCCCCCCTCTACCAGAGACTGGTGCAGCGCCTGACCCACCTCGACGATCAGGATGGCGCACCCAAGCTCTTGGCGCTGCATCAGACCGCCACAGAGCAGGTCCTGGCGATGGAGCAATCGCCACGGGAGGGGCGGGGGGAGATGCTGGATCGGATCCGGAGGACCATCGGAGCTGCGCTGGGACTCTCCGAGGAGGATCTTTCGGGCCCGCGCAGCACGGCAGACCACTGACCCGCCCCCACTTCAGGTCACCCCCGGATTTTCCGTACCAGCCAGAGGGGGAAACGTGATGCCGGACGCAACACCGCTGCCTCACGAGACGCCGTCGCAGACCCCGCCACCGGTGCAGGCCCTGGAATCCGCGCTGGAAGAGCGACGCGTGGCCGGCGATGCGGCCGCGCTGGCCGAGACCTGCATGAAGCTGGCTCAAGCCTATGCCGCCCAGGGCTCGCTTCGGCGCGCGCTCACGACGTACGAGGAGGCGCTGAAGACGTTCGAGGAGCAGGATGACCGGGCGGGCCGACTCCTGTGCCTGAAGAGCATGGCCGGGCTCTGTTACCGGGAGGGGGCCTGGAACCGGGCCCTGGCGCTCTATCACCAGGCCCTGCAGCTTCTCCGCGATCCCGAAGAGCGGCCGGAGATCGCCCAGACCCACAGCCAGACCGGAAGCGTCTACCAGGGGCAGGGCGACTGGGAGAAGGCGATCGCGGCCTACCGGGAGAGTCTGGAGATTCGCGAGAGCCTGGGAGACACCCGGGGGATCGCCCTCCTCCACAACAATTTGGGCGCGGTCTACGCCCGGCAGGAGCGGTGGGAGGAGGCTCGTCAGGCTTGGGCCACGTGCCTCGCCCTGCACGAAGGCGTAGGAGACATCACCGGCCAGGCCATCACCTTGGGCAACCTGGGGAGCCTGGCGCAGCGCCAGGGTCGCTGGGAAGAGGCCCTGGGCTGGTACGAGCGCAGCCTACCCCTCTACCGCCAGAGCACCGATCCCCTCGGTGAGGCCACCATCCAGAACAACGTGGGATTCGTCCAGAAGCAATTCGGACGACTCGACAAGGCCCTGGCGGGGTACCAGGAAGCGCTCACGCTGCTGCAGAAGATCGGGGATTCGCTGCGGGCCACCGTGGCCATGTACAACATGGCCGTCGTCCACGAGGACCAGGGGAACTACCGCGAGGCCCTGCGCCTCCTCGAACAGGTCATCCAGCTGGATCAGCGAATCGGCCACCCGGACCTGCGCCGGGACATGGAGACATTCCGGCGGGTGCGGCAGAAGCTGGATGTGGAGCGCGACGCGAAGCGCATGGAGGAAGAACGGGCCTGAAACTCATTGCGGATTTCGGATTGTGGATTTCGGATTGGAATCAAATACGTCGGTCTGATAAATCCGCAATCGGCAATCCGAAATCCGAAATCGAGAGGGGGATGGAAAGAACAAGGGCCCCTGGTGCCCTCACCAGAGGCCCTTGCCATCGGAACAGCAGGCGTGCTCCGGGTACAGGACCTACCCGCCCTTGGAGGCCTTTTCCCGCAGGACCCGCCGCAACAGCTTTCCGGTGATGGTCCGGGGCATCTCGGAGACGAAGATCACCTCGCGCGGCAGCTTGTACACCGCCACCTTGCCCCGGCAGAACTCGATGAGCTCCGTCTTCACCGCCTCGGACTCGGCCGTGCCCTTTTTCAGGGCCACATAGGCCCGGGTCTTCTGGCCCATGATGGGATCCGGCACCCCGATGACGCCGGCGTCGGCCACGGCCGGATGGGTCACCAGGACGTCCTCAATCTCCTCGGGGCCGATGCGGTAGCCGGACGACTTGATCAGGTCATCCTCGCGGCTGAGGAACCAGATGTAGCCGTCCTCATCCATGGAGACCATGTCGCCCGCCTTGACCCAGCCGCTGATCACGGAGCCCTTCTGCTTGTCGTTGTCCCGCCAGTAGACGGTCCCCGTCGGGCCGCGGGCCATCAACATCCCCGTCTCGCCCCGCTTGGACTCCTCGTGAGTTTCCTGGTTGATGACCTTCAATTCATATCCGGGAATCGCCGGGCCGATGGAGCCGGGCTTCACCTTCTTCGTGGCGGCACTGGAGATGAAGACGAACATCATCTCCGTGGTTCCGAGGCCTTCGAAAATCTCCAACCCGAACTTGTTCTTCCAGTCGTGGTACGTTTGCGCCGTCAGCGATTCGCCGCCCCCGGTGCAGATGCGCAGGGAGCTCAGGTCGTACTTCTTCTCCGCGTCGGGCACCTGGAGCATCTTGCGGTAGGCGGTGGGCAGGATCGAGAGGATCGTTACCTTGTGGTTCTGGATCGTCTCGAACATGGCCTCGGGGGTGAACCGGGCGATGAGGGAGACGGCCGCGCCGAAGCGGTACGGGATCACCGCCACCGCCGAGTAACCCGCCGCCATGGCGATGGGCGCCGAGCCCCCGATGATGTCATTCTCGGTGACGTTCCAGCAGTATTTCCCGAAGCCGTCCGGGACGATCAGGGCCTCCTCCATGAAGTGGGCGGTCCCCTTGGGCAGCCCGGTGGTCCCCGACGTGAACAGCAGGACCGAGACATCCATCCGGTCGCGGCGGACGGGGTCGCACTCCGGCTTCTCGGCGTCGAGCAGCTCCTGCCACAGGAGGTACCCCTTCGCCTTCCAGGCCGCCTGCTGCTCCGGCGTGCCGCCGACGACGATCACGTGCGTGACCGTCTTGCAGTTCGGCCGCGCCTTCTCCAACTCCTCCAGCATGGCCCCCGCCACGATGACCGCTCTCGCTTCGGCGAGATTGGCGACGTGGGTGATCTCCGCCTGGGAGAACAGGACGGACGTGGGCAGGCTGACCGCCCCGATCTTGATGATGGCAAAGTTGGCCATCACCGCCGGCGGGATGTTGGGCAGGCGCAGGATCACCCGGTCGGCTTCCTCGATGCCCAGGCGCTTGAGGGCGCTGCCCAGCTTGTTCACGTTGGCCAGGACGGCCTTGTAGGGAATCTTCTTGTCCTCGAAGTAGATGGCGATCCGGTCCCCCGTGCCCGCCGCCACCTGTTTGTCCAGCAGTTCCTCGGTGCTGTTCAGCCGCTGCGGGTAGGATTGCAACTCGGGGAGTTTGTACATCCGTTGGGGCCACAGCTCCTTCGGTGGCAAGTAGTCGGCTGGGATCCGCCCCATGGCCACCTCCTCTCACAGGCTTTTGAGAATGCCCGGGCCGCTTGGTCAGGCGCTCGTCGCAACGCTGCGACCCGCCTCGGGCGGGCACCGATGGACGTCCGCCCCTGCGGCGCGCCGCGCGTGCCCGGCGACGATGCGCCTCCCTGGCCGCTCGGACTTTCTTGACCAGCCTGGGTTACCAGGGTGCTCGGTGGCACCCCGCGAAATCCTACGCCTTGTTGATAAGGTTCTGCAGGGCCTCTTCCACGCCGACCAGGCGGCCCAGGTCCTTGTCGCTCCTCGGGAAGACCTCTTCTGGATACCGATCACCATCTTTGGCGAAGACGAGCAAGGCCGGGACCGTCTTCCCCATGTCCTCTTCCAGCGCCCCCTTGGCCCCGAAGACTGCGCGCTTGGCGGCACTGGGGCCAGTCACTGCGGCATTGTAGATCTTGAAGGCAACCGGCTGCTGCGAGCAGTCCTGGACAACCACAGTGACCCCCTTCGCCTTGAGCTGCTCGCAGAGCCCCAGGGCCTTCGTGTTGTCACAATGGAACTGCATCGCCGGCTCGTCCTTGCTGCTGTAGTAGAAATCCACCTTCACGATGTGTTCCTCCTTGCCCGTATTGTTCAGATCCGGACACTCTCCCCCATGAGAGGTCGCCCTCCCGCCCCTGCCTGTTCGTTCACCGCCGTCTTGCCTCAGGCAAAAATAAGCCACGGCTGCTCATCACAGCCGTGGCTCATCCCCCCTCCACCACTTCCCCCAGGGAGCGGCCCTACGTGCCGGGCTTCCATCCCTTGGGGATGATCCGGACAAAGGGCCAGTCGATCTTGGTGCAATACCCGTCATAGGCCTGGGCGACGTAGGCGTCCAGGGCGGGCTTGAAGCAATCGGGGACTCCGTGGATCGGACACTTTGTCGCTTGGTCAGCCATGCTGGTTGCCTCCTTCTTCAAAGCTTTCGTCGCAGGCGGAGCCGCCTGAGCCGCGGGCGCCGCCGCGGGAGGAGCAGCGGGTTTCGCGACCGGTGGTGCCGGCTTGGCCAAAGCCGTAGTCGCGACCTTTTTCCTTGGCGCAGGCTTGGCCGGAGTCCTGGCCGCTACCTTCTTTTTTGCTGCGGGAGCGTGTCCCTTCCGGGCAACTGGCTTCGCCGCCCGCCGGGCTTTCGGCTTCCGGGCCTTGACTGCCGCCTTGGCCGGCGCAGCCCACCGACCCTTCGTTCCTGCCCTCTTACTCTTTGGCTTGGGCATCTAGTCCCTCACTTCTACGAATAATCCCTCCCCTCCATGATGAACCGCGGCCGGCTGCCCACCAGGTCTTCGGGCTTCAACGGCCCACCGCTCACCGGCTTGCCCCGGATGCTCTTGCGGATGGGGATCGGCTTGCCGACGAAGTCGGCCCGGGCCATGACCGGGGGGTTCACCTTCGTGGTGTCGGTGATCTTCGTCTTGTAATCCTTGGACTGGGCGTAGCCGGGCAGCTTGTCGTGCGGGGGCTGGGCCTCGGTGGGACCGGAGACACGCACCCCATTGTCAAGCTTCAGCGCCCAGATGGCGCCGCAGCCGGCGCACTTCACCTTCCCCTCGAAAAACCAGAAGGTGAAGGGGTCAAGGTAGTTGACGATCTCGCACTTGGCGCATTCCAAGAGCAGCGAGCACTTCTTGAAGTCAGCCATGCAGCCACCTCCTTGGTCGGCCCGCAGGGCCGCCCGGATGTCCCCTGGGCGGCCCTGCTGCCCATCCTAGATGATCTCGTTCTTCTCCAGCTCCCTGATCTGGTCAAGGCCATAGCCGCAATACTTCTGGAGGATGTACTCGTTGTCGGCCCCCACCGGCTTGAAGGCCCAGCGGTGCCGGGCAGGAGTCTCGGAGAGATGGTACGGCAGCCCCTGGCTCAGCAGGTCTCCGAAGTACGGGTCATCCAGCCAGTGCAGCTCGTCCCGCATCTGGAAGTGCTCCTGCTGGGAAACCTCCTTGTTACTCCAGACCGGCTGGCTGTTGATGTTGTTCTCCTCCATGAACTTCCAGGCATCCTCTTTGGTCTTGTCCTTGGCCCACGCCTCCAGGGCGGTGTAGATCTCCGTCTGGGCCGCCGGCTGAATACGATCGGCGGCCTTGGCATACTTGCCCGCCAGCGGCTTCAGGTTCGGCACCGCCTGGCAGAGCTTGGCGAAGTCGCTGTCCTCGGGGGCGGAGATCAGGATATACCCCTCCTCCATTTCCTGGGGGTTCTTGGAGGTGGGATACGAGGACTTGCCGCACTTGACGATCCCGTGGACGCACATTTCGGTGTCCCAGTCCCCCCACCGCTGCTTGATGATCCCGTAGCGACCGTAAATCGGGAGGGCGCTCTCCAGGTGACGGGTGGCGCCGTGGACCTGGCTGTACTCGATGAACTCCCCGACGCCCGAGACGTTATCCCGCCACCAGAGGGCGGCCAGCCCGGCGAAGCATCCCATCATGCCGCCCCAGTAGTCGGCCAGCCAGATGGTGTGCTTGGACGGCAAGCCGATGGCGGGATGGCCGTGGCCCGGACCGGGGAATCCGGTCACGGAGAAGCAGCCTCCCGCGGCCTGGCCCAGGATGTCGTAGGACGCCCGGACGCGCCCTGGCCCCCACCCGCCGAAGCCCCCCATCCAGATGTAGGTCAGGCGGGGGTTGATCTTGGCGGCCTGGCGGTAGCCGATCCCCCACCGGTCGAAGGTCCCAGGCCGGTAGTTCTCGGCCTGAATGTCAGCCTTGGCCTGGATGCGGTGGACGATCTCCACCCCTTCGGGCTTGTGGAAGTCTACCGAGAGGAAGTATTCGTTGTGGTTCGCCCCGAAGAAGCCCAGACCCGTGCCCTTGTCCGGCAACTGCTTGGACAGGGGGTACAGGAACGGCTCGTTGTACGGGGTGGTGTGCCGCATCGGCTCGCCCCGGCGGGGCAGCTCGATCTTGATCGTCTCCATCCCCAACTCGGCAAAGTAGTTGGCGCAGGACGGGCCGAGGATGTATTGGGTCGTGGAGATGGCCACGTATCCCTTGAAGACCTCGGGTTTCTCAAAGATCTTCTTCGCGTCGAAGGTCTCGCGGCAGTATTCTTCAAAGCTCTTCATCTGTTCGGCCATTTGCTCATTCCCCCCTTTCAACAGCCCTAAATGATCCCCTGCTTCTTCAGGCGGTCCAAGTCGTCCTTCTTGAAGCCCAAGATCCGACGATAGACCTCTTCGTTGTCATAGCCGGTCGGCCGGCCGATCCACTTCAGCCGCGGCGGGGCCTTCTGGGCCAACTGGGGCGGCGGGGCGTGGAGGACCTTGCCGTACAGGACGTCGTCAATCACGTTCACGTGACCCCGGTACTTGAAGTGGGGAAACTCCGCCACCTCGTCGGTGAAGCTCACACCACCGGACGCCACCTCCTCAGCCTGAAGCTTCGTCTCGGCCTCGAGCCGTGAGTTGTCCTTGAACCACTCGGACAGGGTGGTATAGGTCTCGACCTGGGAGTAGAAGGGGAGCCGGTCCACCACGACCTTGAGGGACGGATCCTCGATGATGTGCTCCTCCAGCTCCGGCCGGTCCTTCCCCACGGTCTTCCAGATCCGGAACCAGAGGCGGTCGTGGCCGCCACCCACCATGATCTGGCCATCCTTACACGGGTTCACCGCATAGATGTTGATGGCCAGGTCCCAGTTTCCGAAGCGGGGCCGGACGCTTCCATCCATCCCCTGCCAGCCCCAGTTATAGTCAATGATCCGCATCAGCGCGGCCGTGCCGGTTGACTCGACGAACTGGCCGCGACCCGAGACCCGCTCGCGGTAGTTCAGGGCGGCCATGATTCCCATGGCAGCCGTGGTTCCTCCCACGTGATCGCAGACCCAGAACCCGGAGCGGGTGGGCCGGCCCCCGAAGGCCACCGGGGCCCCGGTGCCATGGGTGAAGCCGGAGGAGTTTTGCGCAGTCGGCTCATACATCCAGGGCCGGTCTTTCAGTGGTCCCCACTGCCCCCGCTGTCCCACCCAGCAGTACACCAACCGGGGGTTGATCTGGGAGAGCTGGCGGTATCCGATCCCCCAGGCATCGAACTGTCCGGGGGGATAATTCTCGATCAGCACATCCGAATCCACCACCAACTTCTTGAGCAGCTCCCGGCCCTCGGCGGTCTCCAGGTTCAGGGTGATGGAGAGCTTGTTCCGGCACTCGTGGAGGAACTTGCCCCCGACCGCCTCGCCGGTCACGCTGTCCTTGAACATCAACTCCTTACGACCGAAGGGGGTGTGCTTCCGCGTCGGATCCCCTCCTGGGGGCTCGACCATGATGACCTCGGCCCCGTGCTCGGCAAAGAGCGACGAGCACCAGTGACCGATGTTCATCTTGATGGAGCAGTCAAGAACCCGGATGCGGTTGAGCTTCTCCTCCTTCTTGCCCACATCGCGCCAATGGACATTGGCCTCCAGCCACGTGGGATATTCCCGTGCCGCCTCGCTCAGACCCTTGTAAACCTCATCGGGAGTCGGTCGTGGCACTGCTGGCCACGGCAAAACGGGGATGTCAGAACTCTTGATTTCTGCCATGCTGTCTTCCCCCCTTGATGAGACAATTCCGGATTCGCGAACACTCGATCAGGAGCTGTGTCTTCTCCCCCCTCTCACCTCCCTTCGCCGTTCCCACCTTACATCTTCGACTTGTACATCCTTCAGCTTCCGCTTCCCTGGATGATCCAACGATGAAGCCGTCCCCTGCCGGGTGTCAGGTCAGGGCCTCCGCGGCGATTTCGTATCCCAGGCGCTGCGAGATCTTCGTGCCCGCCTCTTTGACCAGGGGCACCAGCTCGGTTTGGACGCGCTCCGGAGAAAAGCGCGAGACCGGGCCCGACAACCCCACCCCCGCGACGACCTTGTGGGAGTAATCCCGCACCGGAGCCGCCACGCAGCAGACCCCGTCTTCCAGTTCCTCGTTGTCCACGGCGAATCCCTGGCGGGCCACTTCCGCGAGGTGCTCTCGCAGCCGGTCCAGGTCAGTCATCGTATTCTCCGTGAGTTTGCGCAGGGGATGGTCCTTGAACAGCTCTTGCAGGCGGTCCTGGGATTCGTAGGCGAGTTGCACCTTTCCCGAGGCCGTGCAATAGGCGGGAAGGCGATGCCCCAGGCGAGGGATCACCCGGACGGTGTGGTTGGTCTCGTGCATCAGGACGTACACCGCATCTGTGCCATCCGTTACGGCGAGATAGGCGGTCTCGTTAGACTTGGCGACCAGCTCCTCCAGGATGGGACGCGCCTGCCGCCGCAGGCCGAGGTGATGCAGGAAGACGTTGGCCACCTCGAAGATCTTGATGCCGAGGCGGTAGTTCCCGGTCTTTTTATCCTGCTCGATGTACCCCCGGGTCTCCAGGGAGGCGAGCAGGCGGAAGACATTGTTCTTGTGCAGGTTGAGTTTGTGGGAGAGCTCGGTGACCCCAAGTTCTTCCTCGTTATAATTGAACGCTTCGAGAATGTCGAGCGCTCGGTCTACGGCCTGGACGACGTACTCGGATTTTTCCTTTCGGCGATGCTCCATTCGAACGCCCTGTGGCAGGAACTCCTCGGCCTCACCCTGTGGATTCCGTGTGGATGAGGTGTGGAGCAGGGACAAGAGAAGACCGCACGTCCAGACAAACTGCCGCCGGTCCTGGGGAAGTTGGGGGACCTATATAAAATATCGTTCTAAAGGTGTCAAGGAAAAAATGCTCGTTTCGGGGCTATTCTTACTCGGAAGGGAGGTATGGGAGGAACATGCGGGTTGCTTGTATCTTGAGGATGGGCAAATTACGTATTAGATCAAGCAAAATCAATTAGTTACAAAAGCCTTGAGCTAAAAATACACTTTGAGACGCTGATTCAATACACGTTCTAAAATCGGTCAACTGTCCTGTGGCTTCCGACGGAATCTTTCGATTCCTTGTGACCCGGCCCAATCGAAAACTGAAGAAGTAAAATGCCCATTGAATTTTCATACTTGGTCACAAAGGAACGTCTCCCAAGAATCCACAGGATGTCCCCTCATCCCCGTGATGAGATGATGGGATCGTTGCCGTGACGAAGCGTGTCGGGCGGTCCTCAAGAGACCTTGGGAACCTTCTTCCAATCCGCCAGGAACTTCTCCAGCCCGATGTCGGTCAGGGGATGTTTCAGGAGCTGCCGCAGAACCGCGGGGGGCATGGTGCACACGTGTGCACCCGCCAGCGCCGCCTCCACGAAGTGCAGCGGGTTCCGGAGACTGGCGGCCAGGACCTTGGTCGGATACCCGTAGTTCCGGTAGATCGTCACGATCTGCCGTACCAGGTCCATCCCCACGTGGCTGATGTCGTCCAGCCGCCCGACGAAAGGACTGATGTAGGCGGCGCCGGCCTTGGCTGCCAGCAGCGCCTGGCTGGGGGAGAAGCACAGCGTGACGTTCGTCTTGATCCCTTCCAGGGTGAGCTGCTTGACCGCCTTCAAGCCCTCGGCGATGAGGGGAATCTTCACCACCACGTTCGCGTGGATCTTGGCCAGGTCCCGCGCCTCGGCGAGCATCCCCTGGGAGTCGGTGCTCACCACCTCGAGGCTGATGGGCCCATCCACAATCTGAATGATCTCATCCACGATCTCGCGGAAGGGGCGACCCTCCTTCGCCACCAGCGAGGGATTGGTCGTGATCCCATCCACGAGGCCGAGACTGGCGAGTTCACGAATGTCCTTCACATCGGCCGTATCCAGAAAGATCTGCATGTCGCACCTCCAAGTCCCCCTCACCTCCGCCTCTCCCCCAGTGAATGGGGGAGAGGGATGGGAGAGGGGGGGTCAGCCGGGCCGGGGGCCAAAGATCGCCGTGCCGATCCGCACCAGCGTCGCGCCCTCCTCGATGGCCACCTCGAAATCGTGCGTCATGCCCATGGAGAGCTCGGCCAGGGGGAATCCCTCCCCCTCCAGCTTGTCGCGGAGGGTGCGCAGGCGGCGGAAAAACGGCCGGCTCTGTTCGGGATCGGGCAGGAGAGGGGGAATGGCCATCAGACCCTGGATTCGCAGATGGGGAAGCTGCCCCGCGGCTTCCAGCAGCGGGCGGACGCTGTCCTCGGACGTCCCGCTCTTCGCCTCTTCGGCGCCAAGGTTCACCTCGATCAGGCAGCGCACCACCTTCCCTGCTTGCTGCCCATAGCGGTCCAGGACCTGGGCCAGCTTCAGCGAATCCAAGGAATGGATCATCTCGAAGAGTTGGACGGCGAGTTTGGCCTTGTTTGTCTGCAGGTGCCCGACCAGATGCCATGAGGCCAGGCCGGGAAGTGCGACGATCTTGTCCTGCGCCTCCTGGACCCGATTCTCTCCGAGAACCGCCACTCCTGCGGCGACGGCCTCCCCGATCACTTCCACCGGCATCGTCTTGCTGACGGCCACCAGCGTGATCAAGCAGGGCTCTCGCCCCGCGCGCACGGCGGCGGCCCGGATCCGCTCTTGGACACGGAGTACGCGATCCCGAATGGTTTCGGCCACGACAGGATCCTCGCGTTGCTTCGTACCCTAACAGAGCACCCCGGCACTGTCAACGCGCCCGTGGATGCAATCCCCCGTCGCAAGAATGGCGTCAGAGCGGACCGATTCATCCTCCGGGGTCCGGCCGGGGTTCACCTATTTCGCGCTAGTTCGCGGTCGAGGCCCGGTGCCGCGGGCGGTGCGCGGTGAGGCTCTTGCGGCGGACGGCCACGAGTTCGGCCAGGATGCTGGCTGCGATCTCGGCGGGGGTCTCGGCGCCCAGGCTGAGACCGATGGGGGCGTACACGTGCTGGATGTCCTCTTCGCCCACGCCCATCCGGCGCAGGAACTGGAACACGGCTCGGACCCGGCGCTGGCTGCCGATCATCCCGACGTAGGCGGCCGGCTTGTGGATCACCTGCAGAAGGGCCGCCTGATCGAAGGTATGACCACGCGTCACCAGGACGAGGTAGGTGTTTGGGCCGATCCGGAGGTCAGCAACACTCTTGGCGATATCAGCGACGATGATGCGATCGGCTTCGGGAAACCGGGCGCGATTGGCGAAGGCCGACCGGTCGTCGATGACCGTGAGCTCGAAGTCCAGGACCTTGGCCATCCTGGCCAGGGGGACCGCGATGTGCCCGGCGCCCACGATCACCAATTCCTCGGGCGGCGCCAGCACCTCGAGAAAGACGGCCGCCTCGCCCGCCGCGCCTTCGATCGGCACGCCGATCCGGCGGCTGCGATTCTCGGCGATCGCCTGGGCCGCCCGTTCGAGGATCACCGACGCGCCCGGCAGCCTCTCGACGCCCTCCTGCCGGGTGGACCAGATGACCGCCCGGGTGCCGAGGGGGAAGCGGATGGGGTCCGGCGTTGTCACCAGCGTGGCCAGGACCATGGGCTCCCGGTCGTCCATGGCCCGAGCCAGGATCCCGGCGACGCGGATGGAAGAGGGTCCGGGTCGGACTGGATCAGCCGGTAGCATGGGATCGATGAAGATCTCCATGATGCCGCCGCAGTTCGTGGGACTCTCCTCGCTCATCTCTCCCGTGAGGTCCACGACCGACATCATCGGCCGGCCCTCGGCCAGACTGCGGACAGCGTCCCACAGGACCTGCGCTTCCCCGCACCCGCCGCCCACCGATCCGGCGATCTGGCCCTCCCCCACCACGAGCATCTTGGCCCCGATCTCGCGCGGGGTGGAGCCGCGGGATGCGGTCACCGTGGCCACGGCAACGGATTGACCGGCCTGCAAGAGGTCGCGGATTTTGCGGTACATCGGATACCCTTCAACCGCCAAGACGCCAAGGGCGCCAAGGTCGAATCCGGCACAAAATCTTCCTGGCGCCTTGGCGGTTAGATGAATCGGGCGATTTCAATGGGTGGGTTTGGGCGCCATGAAGACCAAGAGCGTAAGCGGCTCATCGGCTGTATTGGTCACGCCGTGTACCGCTTCCGCCGGCGCCAGGACCGCCTGGCCCGCAACCAGCTCCTGCTGCTCCTCGCCTACGCGCACGGTGGCCCGGCCAGCCAGGACGTAATAGATCTTGTCCGAGCCGGCGTGGGCATGGACCTTTTGTGCCTGCCCGGGTTTGAGGCAATATAGATCGAAGAAGAACCGGTCGGTCTCGAAGAGGCCGACCTTCTGCATCTTCTCGTCGGCAAACTGGACCTTGGCTCCCATGGTCACGATCTGCATGGGCATTCCTTCATCTCGCGCATTCGAGGCGATCTGCCCGTCCTCCGTCGGCCTGGCTCACCCTTGCCCGGGCTCTCTCCGATGTTCCCGGAGGAATTGCTCCACCTCCCGGATGAGGTCGGCGCCGCCGGGCAGGTCGCTGGCTGGGACCCCCTCGCCCTCGGATGTCTCCTCCCGGGCCACCCGCTGCTCCAACTCCTGAATATATCGGGCCACCTCCGGCTTCTGCGTAAGGATACGGGCCAGTTGCCGGTCGTATTCCGCTGCGGCCTCTTCCAGCTCCCCCAGGTCCGTCTGCCACTCCAGGAATTCGAGGACGCGGCGCACCAGGGCCAGGATGGCGTGGGGATTGCTGACCTCGGAGACGTAATGGGGAACACTGGCCCACAGGCTGACCACGGGAAGTCCCGCGCGTCGGCAGGCATCATTCAGGGCGCCCACGATCCCCGTCGGCCCCTCGTAGCGGGTGGGACTGGTCCGCAACCGCGCGGCGAGCTCCGGATCGGTGCTCACCCCCGTGACCTGAATGGGCCGGGTATGCGGCACATCCGCCAGGAGGGCGCCCAGCGTGATCACCATCGTCACCTGGGCGCGACGAGCCACCTCCAGGATGTGGCTGCAGAAGGTCTGCCACTTGAGGTGCGGCTCGATCCCGATGCCGACGACCACGTCCCGGGACAGAGTGGGTTCCTGGCCCAGGAAGAACTCGTTGGCCGGCCAGCGGATCTCGCGGGTTTGGGAGCCATCCTGAATCCGCACCTCCGGCCGGGTCAGCCCGAAGTGAAAGAACTCCTCAGGCAGGATCCGGGCGATGCATGGCGCCGACCAGCGCTGGGCGAGAAAGCGCGCCGCGGACGTGGCGCTCTCGGCGGCGTCGTTCCATCCGGCGAAGGCCGCCAGCAGGATCGGACGACGAAGTCCCTCGGGAAGCCCCTCGATCACCAGGGGGGAAGAAGATTCGTCCATGACCATTGCTCTCGGTTATAGTGGTCGGACGCGCGTCCCTCAGGTGGCCGGCGGAGACGTCGAGCTCGGTCTCCGTCCGTTTCGGTAGCGGATCACGCCCGTCTGGTCCAGGTAGAACCACCGAACCTTCGTGCTCCCGTCCTGAGGACTCGCATAAATCGTGTAGGTGTTCAGCGACGGGTCAGACGGATTATCGGTGGACGTCAGGTCCAACTGGTATTTCTGAACTACCCTGGAGCTGGTGGTTGTGGTCGATCCCCCGCGACGGGGGGTGCGGCGGCGAACCTTCGTGAAGTTCACCGCGTCCGGAATGAACCCGGTCTGCTCCAGCTCGTCGAAGTCGCCGGAGTTGCCGTCCGAGTCGGTCTCCAGCCGCCACTCCTGCTGGCCCTTGTGCACCTCCCGCAGGTACTGGATGACCGCGGTCTCCCGGGCCCGCTGCACGAAATTGAGATACGATGGAATCGCGATCGCCGACAGCAGGCCCACCACGGCGACCGCGATCAGCAGTTCGATGAGCGTGAAACCGCCCCGACACTGGCCGGGGACCTTCCGCCGTCGCATTCGGAGAGCCCCCCCTCTCAGTTCGGTTCAGGCAATTTGGCCAGGATCCCCTCCATCTTGACCAGCGCCTGCTGGACCCCGGGCGGCACGCTGGTCCCCCCGATCCCCGCCTTCAGCTCCGCCAGCGCCGCCCCCAGGCGCCCCGTGAGCTCTCTGCGGACCATTTCCCGGTGGACCAGGGCCTCACCCACGGCATTGACGGTCGTCTCCAGCTCCTTCAGCCGGTCCCAGCGACGCAGGCGGACGCGCATCCCGTAGTTGCCGGCCGCAAACCCGTCCATCACTCGCTGGATATGATACGCCGGCCCCACGACCCGGTGGGTGACGAAGATGGACTGCGCCGCCACCAGGACGGCGACCACCAGGACGGCGGGCCAGAACCGCTTGTGCAGCTCCAGGACCTGCCGGGCAATCCAGAACTGCTGGTCCGGGTTCGCCGTGGCGGCGAACTCGTGCTGGAGGGGATAGAACATCAGAAAGCCGAGCAGAAGGGAGTAACCTACGATGAAGAGGAGGACCGTCACCGCGATCCGCAACTGGTACCACGGCTGGATCAGGACCTTTCGCCGACGGAACTTGGGCCATCTCTCCGCGACTGCTGGTTCGGCCATGCTCGTCCCCCCAGATACTTCCAGGTCCCCCTGAAGGGCCGCCGACCCCATCTCTTCGCCCACGCGACGGGATGCGTCAGCGACGCGTTGAGATCGGCGGCCGGCGCCGGACCTGCTCAGCCTACCTCGGTCGGGTTGTGTGGATCCCGCTCCCAGTCGTACCAGGAACCGGCGTAGTTGACCGCCGACGGGTAGCCAAGCAATTTCAGCGCCAGCAACCCGACCGATGCCGACACCCCTGCATTGCAGTAGGTGATGACCCGCTTGTCCGGCGTGACCCCCGCCGCCTCGTGGATGGCGCGCAGGGCCGTCTCCCCCTTCCAGGTCTTGAACGGGCCCTCCCAGAAGGTGCTGATGGGGACGTTCACCGCCCCGGGGATCCGGCCTCTCCGCTCGCCGCGCCCCACTTCCCCCCGGAAATCGACCGGCCCACGGCAATCAACGAGTCGTACCCGCGCGTCCCCGATGGCTCGCCGGACCTCGTCGCTGGCCGTCCGCCATTCCGCCTGCACCCTCGGCGTGAAGGGAGCCGGAGCGTGGCGCGGCACCTCGGCGGTGACCGGTCGCCCCTCTGCCGCCCACTTGGGGTAGCCGCCGTCCAGCAGGCGGACGGCCGGATGCCCATAGTAGTTCAGGATCCACCACAGGCGCGCCGCGATGTGGTTGCCGTCGTCGTCGTATACGATGACCAGATGCTGGTCCCCGATCCCCAGCCGTCCCATCAGTGCGGCGAACCGCTCAGGCGAGATGACCGTCATCTTCACGGGGGCGTCCGGCTCCACGATATCCGTCAGCCACCCCACGAAGACGGCGCCGGGCAGGTGCGCCTCGGCATACCTCTCCCGGCTCTCCAGGTACCAGGGCTTGGGAGCATCGGGCGGGCGGATCACGCCGCGGATGTCCACGATGCGGATCGCGGGATCGGCCAGATGGGCGGCCAGCCACTCCGTGTCCACCAGGAATTCTTCTCTCCGATTCGTCGCCTTCACGCTTTTCTCCGATACACGCGTCCCGTACCCGACGCGCAGGCATCATATCGCGTGAACTCGGGAATGTGTCAAGGTGAAAGTCCAAGAGGTATCACGAAAAAACGAGGGGCATCGGCGCGGATGTGGTGCCCGGCACCGGGACGTTCAGGCTCGAAGGCGTCTCCTCATGGCGAACTCAGACTCCGGGGAACCTGGAGGGCAGGGGCGAAACTTCTGTGGATCTCCGGTTTTTACCAACTCACCGCAAGGGGATATCCTCAGTCGAGGTCGATGTCGCGGACCGGCTTGGTGATGGGCTCGTCCTTCGCCTTCTTCAGCGCCTCCTGGAACTTCCTGTCGAGGAGATTCTTCTTGCTCTTCTCGGCCTTGAGGGACTCCTCGAACCTGGCCTGGCGCTGGGCCGCCTCGGCCTGCAGGCCCTTCACGGCCTCGGTCAGATCCCTGACCGTCCGCTCTTCGGGGGGCGGCTCGTAAGACAGGACCGCCTGCAGCTCCGGGTCCACCCGCAGCTTTGCCTGGCAACAGGGACAGACGACCTCGATGGGTTCCTTCGCGTCCTGGCTCATAGCCGCCTCCGGCACTCTCCCCAGACCTTTTTAGCAGGAGGAGGTGCGCCGATCAAGCGCGAACTCAAACCGGGGGTCCAGGATGCCTGCAATCCCGACCAGGTACTTCCCTCCGGCCGCCGGTGGGAGTATAGTGCCGCCCATTCGCCCAGGAGGGGACGTTCCGTGAGCCTTCCGAAGAAAACCCTGGACGCCCGGGCCATGGCCATGGTGGTCAGCCTGTGCTTCTTCTGGGGATTGGCGCAGATCTCCATCAAGGTGGCGAACCGCGGCGTGAGCCCCATCTTCCAGGCTGCGTTGCGATCCGTGGTAGCCGCCCTGCTGGTGGCGGTCTGGGCCCGGGTCCGCAGCCTGCCACTCGTGCACCGGGACCGGACCCTGCTCCACGGGCTGGCGATCGGCCTCCTCTTCGGCGCAGAGTTCGTGTTCATCTACGTGGGCCTGAACTACACGACCGCATCCCATGCCGTGATCTTCCTCTATACGGCCCCGTTCTTCGTGGCGCTGGGCGCCCACTGGCTCCTGCCCAACGAGCCGCTCACCGGCCGGAAGTTGGCCGGCCTGGTCCTGGCCTTTGCCGGGGTGATCCTTACCCTGTGGGACAGCCTTGGCCGCCCCACCCGGATCCAGCTGGAGGGCGACCTGATGAGCATCGCGGCCGCGTTCCTGTGGGCGGCCACCTCCCTCTACCTCAAGGCAGTCGTCCGGGCCAGCATGACGCCGTCCCAGATGCTCTTCTATCAGCTCGGAGTCTCTGCCGTGCCGCTTTTCCTGATCAGCCTGCTCTTCGAGCCTCAATGGATCCGGGATCTCAGTCCGCTGGTGGTCGGCTCTCTCGCCTACCAGGGAATCATCGTGGCCTTCGCCAGTTATCTGGTCTGGTTCTGGCTGATCCAGGTCTACCCGATCAGCAACCTGTCAGGATTCACATTCTTCACGCCGATCTTCGGGGTCCTGTTGGGCGGCCTGCTGCTCCACGAGCCGCTCACGGCAAAGCTGCTGACCGGCGGCGGGCTGGTCACAGGCGGGATGATCCTGGTGAACTGGCCGGAGAATCGGGCACGGGAGGCTTGAAAAATCACGGCCCGGTACGAAGGCCGGGCCGTGGATTCTCCGTCCTCGGGAGGGAAAGCTTTCTCGCCTCGCGGCTCGTGGCTCGTGAGGGAAGGCTACTTCCCGGAGTATCGGTACTCGAAGTCCTTCAGGACCCCCTTCGTGTCGAACCGGACCGTGAGCATCTCGACCCGCTCGGTCGTGCGGGAGAGCAAACCCGAGGTCTGGTCGCGGTAATAGATGAACGTTTCGAGCCCGGGGGTGATCACGATCTCCTGCGGAATCCCGAAGAGATCCCGCACCTCGCCCTTGGTGGTCTTGCCCTGGACCAGGCGCTTCAGGCCCTCCTCGTCGGCGATCCGGGCACCGGCTGGCCGGCGTGGCGGAGGGGGCGGCGCCGGCGTCGCAACCGGGGCCGGAGGAGGGGCGGGTTGCGACACCTCGGGCGGCTTCTCTTTGGAGCGTGAGAAGAGGCCGCATCCTGCGCTGGGCACGACGAAGGCGACCAGCACCGCCACGGCCAGGGCGGTTCGGGATCGACGAGAGTGGATCATGCGAAAGGGTCCTCCTTGAATAGGACACCCGCTGCAGGCGTACGGGGTAGAGGGAAGCCGGCGTCCCTTGCATGTCTCAGCGGGTGGGACAGGCCGGCCTCCCTCCGCCGCCCACAGTCTGGCCGGTCTTCCTAGCGATTTCCGTATTCGATCAGCCTCAACTGGCCTTGCCGCCCGCCCCGCACATGGAGAACGCGACGCTGTACACTCCCAGGATCAACGCGACGGCGTACAGGACGCGGGACGAGAGACCAGCCACTTCTCCCACTCCGAGCTTGGCCACGATCGCCAGGATCAGGCAAAGACCGGACAACGCAAGGCTCGCACACGCGCACCACCCGATCGCCTTCATGCTCCTGCCTCCTTTCCCTCCTCCAAGTGACGGCCTATACCCCCGACGCTCCCGGACACGGTCCGAGAGACCTCCCTCCCCCACAGAAACCCTCTCGACCAAGAGATAACGCCAGGCCCCGCGCCCCCGCACTGAGAGACCCGGGGATCCTCAGGGCGATACCGGGATCGTCCAGCCGAACGGATCCTCCATCTTGCCGTACTGGATGCCGGTCAGTGTCTCGAAGAGCCGCTGCGTCCAGTCCCCGATCCGCCCCTGGTTGTGGTGTGGTTGCTTCAGCTCTCGCCATCCGGCTGGCCCATCGGTCTCACCCCTTCGGAATCGAAGACCCTCGTACGTGCTCCGTCCATCCGCCGCGGCGGAACAGGGTCTGGAGATAGACGCCGAGGCCGACGGCTGCCGCCGCCGAGAGGCTGCCCCGCACCAGCGCCCCGATACCGCCCGGACCGGGGGAGCGCAGGAACTCCCAGATCCCGTAGCCCAGGAACATGGCCACGGCGCTCCCGATCAGGATCTTGTGGGCCGTCAGGACGGACATGTCGCCCCAAGGGAAGAGGACTGTACGCTAGCCAGGTCAAGCGCCGCGGCAATCCCGCGACCCTTTTCCCGCAAGACGCCCTCTCGTATGTACCGTCATGGCACTCTAGAACAGGCGACTCTGAACCGTCAACCCATTTCCATCCCAGGCGATGATCCGGACGAGCGTGCGCTTTGCCGCTCCCTCGGTCGCCGATGCCTTCCGGTCCACTCTCGTCTTTCCCCAGGCCCGTCGCTCCGCTTTCGCCATGCGGCTGCTGATTACGCCTACGCCGTGCCACGGGAAGCGGGGCGCGTCACTCGGAGAATCCCATCGCCCTGCGACGCCGTAAGCAAATTCTCAAGGCCTGACCCCAAGTATGACCCCAAGGACATTCATGCCTTCTTGGTCAAGCGATCGATTTCCGCCATGTCGTCTGGCGTGAGCACCCAGTCAGTGGCTTTGACATTCTGCTCCACCTGCTCTGGGCGTGTGGCTCCGGCGATTACGCTGCACACCCTCGGCCGTGCCGCTAGCCAGCTAAACGCAAGCTCCAGCAAGCTGCGGCCTCGTTTGGCGCAAAAATCATCCAGACGTTCCACGATCTGCCAGTTCGCGTCTGTCAGATAGCGATCAGCGAACCTCTGCATGTATGTCAGGCGCGCCCCCTCCGGCATGGGCGTATTCCGCTTGTATTTACCGGTGAGAAGACCGCACGCCAGAGGAAAATACGGCAGTAACCCGAGCCCATATGCTTCCATCGCTGGCAGGAGCTCGCGTTCCGGATCCCGGACGAGCAAGCTGTACTCGTCCTGACACGAGACAAAGGCGTTGAAACCGAGATGCCTGGCCGTCCACAGCGATTCCACAACCTGCCACGCAGGAAGATTCGAGCACCCGATGTAGCGCACCTTGCCTTGCCGGATCAAATCCTCCAGGGCCCGAAGGGTTTCCTCGATCGGCGTCAACGGATCCGGCGTATGAAGCTGATAGAGGTCAATCCAATCCGTCTTGAGCCGCCGGAGGCTGGCTTCCACTGCCGAAAGAATGTAGCGGCGCGACGCGCCCTTGAGGATTCCCGCTTCATCCATCGGCATGCCGAATTTGGTCGCCAGGACGATGTCCTTGCGCCGATCGCCCAGGAGCTGGCCCAGCACTGTCTCTGAGCCGCCACGCTCAGCGTACATGTCCGCCGTATCGAACAGGGTGATTCCAAGGTCGAGTGCCTTATACACGGTCTTGCGCGACGCCTCCAAATCGGCGCGTCCCCCGAAATTGTTGCATCCCAGCCCAACCAGCGACACCTGGAGGCCAGACTTGCCAAGCGTACACTGCTTCATTCATCTCCCCCAGTCTTGTGGTGATGTTGCAGCTTCAGTGGCTTTGCGCCATCCGCCCCCTCTTTTGGACTTAGGCGCTGAGATTGCCTTGCACCGCCGTATAGGAGGGGACATTGCCGCTTTCGTAGTTCTTTCGATTTTCTTCAATCACAGCACCGCAGCCTGATCCTATTCACCCTGACTGCACCTTTCCTGGGAAGGGGATGTAGTGTATTTGCTGCATGTATTGAGACTGGCAAGGCGCCCCAAGTATCCCCGCCGAAGAAAACGCCGACCCTCACATGAGAATCGGCGCTGGTTCTGCTCAAGATTCCCTCCACTGAAAACGGGGGTTGGGGATCGGGGGCTGGTCAAAAGAAAAGTCCCGACCCCGGAGCCATTCCGCTATCCGAGGGTAACCGTAAGTTGCGCGTGGCTTATATCAGGAACCGGATTGCCGTGCAAGTCGGGAGCGTAATATGGCAGGTGGCCAACTACGCGAAAAAAGCCGGAGAGGGCCTGTAAGCCGGATTCTGTGACGTCCCGTTGCCGGAACCGGTGATCATTTCTCTCGATCCCGCATTACTGCGGGACTCTAGCGGCCAACCCGGGAGTCTCGGACGGGCCATCCTACCACCCCGCCGTTGCCGACGGGGACGCTCCCCTATTTGGCCTTGCTCCGGGTGGGGTTTGCCATGCCAGCCCCGTCACCGGGGCCGCGGTGCGCTCTTACCGCACCTTTTCACCCTTACCCCGGGCCGACCCTCGCGGGCCGGCCTGAGGCGGTATGTTTTCTGTGGCACTTTCCCTAGGGTCACCCCCGGTCGGCGTTACCGACCACCCTGCCCTGTGGAGTCCGGACTTTCCTCTGCCCCCGCCTCGCGGTGGGAACAGCGACCACCCGGCCCTCTCCGGCCGATGCCAGCATACCCCAACCCTGCTGGGGATTCAAGAAATCCCCATGCCTGCTTTGACCCCTCTCCATCCCCATGCTACATTCCCCGGCGACATGAGTTCGTCGCGGAATCCGGATCCGGCGGCCTGCCGCGTGATCATCCGCGGGGGGAATGACATCGCGTCGGCGGTGGCGCATCGGCTGTTCTCCGCCGGGTATCCCGTGGTGATCCTCGAGGCGCCACAGCCGCTCACCGTGCGCCGGGGGATGGCGTATGCGTCCGCGGTCTATGGGGGGCGCGTTACGCTTGACGGTGTAACCGCTGAGCATGCTCCGACTGTTGAACGAGTCCTGGAGCAACTCAGAAGCCGCTCGGCAATCCCTGTGGCAACCGTCGGCGCCGAGGAGATCCTGTTCATCTTGCAGCCCCGGGTCATCGTGGACTCCCGGCTCCGCAAGAAGGAACGAAGCACCTCCCGGGTTACGGATGCGCCGCTGGTCATCGGCCTGGGGCCCGGCTTCACGGCGGGGGTCGAGGGGCATCTGGTCATCGAGACGAACCGCGGGCCGAATCTGGGACGGATCATCACCGAGGGCGAGGCGGATCCCTACACCGGGGAACCGGTCGAGATCGCCGGCCACAGCAAGGACCGCTACCTCTATGCGCCCCGACCAGGGATCTTCCGCACTCCCCTGGATCTCGGAAGCCATGTAGAGACCGGCCGAATGGTCGGCCTGGTGGACGGCGAGTCCCTGACCGCAAAGGTCAGCGGGATCATCCGCGGGATCGTAAAAGATGGCCTCCGGGTGCAAGCGGGAACCAAGCTCGTGGACATTGACCCCCGTGGCGACCCGACCTACCTCTCGGAGCTGTCCAAGAAAGCCTGGATCATCGCCGATGCCGTTTTGAAGGCCATCCAAACACATTCAACACCAGGCTAGAGCACGACTCATCAACGCCTTCCTTCCATCTTTCTTTCCTCGCTCCAAACTTAGTCCAGTCCATTTCTAAGTCATCGGTTCGTAACTACTCGGAAGCAATAGGATTGATCGTATCTGCAAAATCCACTTGACACGAATCTGGGATTTGGAATAGAAAGCGCTGCATACAAGCAGACATTCCCATACAGGTCTCTACATGAAGCTTCTTCAAATCCGGCTGAACCGCAAGAGCTTCATCCCCCTTTACTCCCAGATCTACACCGCCATCGCCGGCATGGTCCAGCGAGGCCAGCTCAAGACCGGCGATTCGCTTCCCTCGGAACACCAGCTCTGCCATCACCTCGGGGTCAGCCGGCACACCGTCAGGCAGGCCCTGACCCGGCTGGGGCGGGAGGGCCTTCTCGTCTCCCAGGCCGGGAAGGGAACCTTCGTCGCCTCGAAGCCACCCGCGAAGCACCTGGCCATCGCCCTCTTGGTCATCGGATTCTCGGAGCAGATCTATCAGAGCCGCCAGGGCGTGTACGGGAGCCTGGTACGTGGCGTGGCCGAGGTGACGGCTGCCAAAGATGTCCTGTTCAACATCTTTCACTTTCCCCTCGGGTCCGAATTCGCGGCGTGCCTGGGCAGCGTCGAGCCCACCCTTTACGACGGCATCCTGGTCCGCACCTACGAGAACGTTCGGAAACAGGACATCCAGGCGCTGGAAGACCTGGGCCTTCCGTACGTGATCATCAAACGCCGGATCCCGGGACAATCTATCAACGCGGTCCTGATTGACGAGGTCAAGGGTGGATTCCTGGCCGCCGACCATCTGGCGGGGCTGGGGCATCGCCGGATCGCAGTGATCGCTGGCCCCCGGGAGATCCAGGTGTTCGCCGACCGGATCGCCGGGGCGGCTCAGGCTTTGGCCGCGCGCGGCCTTCGCCTCGATCCCGACCTCGTCCGGACGGCGCCCAACTCCATTGACGAGGATGGGTTCCGGTGTGCGGCATCCCTCCTGGGGAGGCCGTCCCCGCCGCGCGCCCTTTTCGTGGCGAGCGACCTCATGGCCCTGGGAGCCTACGAGGCCATCCGGCAGCGGGGCCTCCGGATCCCGGAGGAGATCTCGATCGTCGGGTATGACGACATCGAGGTAGCGAGCCGACTGAGTCCGCCCCTGACGACCATCCGGACGTCCTACTTCGACCTGGGGCGGGGCGCGACGTCGCTCCTCTTGGAGATCCTCGCGCAGCACCGCTCGGCACCCGTGGAGATCGTCATCGAGCCCACGCTGGTGGTTCGGGAATCCACCACGAGCCCCATGGAGGCGGAGGCGTAACCGGGGGCGACTGCCCCATTGAATATAGCGGTGAGCAGCGGCAGCGAGGCCGCAGGGAGGGGAGCGTCATGCGAGGGATGAAGTTGTGGGGAGCAGTGGTGGTGATCGCCTCGATGCTGTGGGCGGCGGCGGTGTCCGCACAGCAATACACCATGCGGGCGGGCAGCATCTGGGCTCGGGGCCACAGCATCGGCCAGGGGTACGACAAGTTCGCGGAGCTGGTGAAGCAGAAGTCCAACGGGCGCGTCGTCATCCAGGTGTTTCACGAGTCGGCCCTCGGGAACGAGCGCGAGATGGCCGAAAGCCTCCGGCTGGGGAACCTGGAGATCCTCGGCACCGGGGGACCGGGGCTCGGGCGGTTCGTCCCCGAGGCCGACATTCCGGAATTTCCGTTCCTCTACGAGAATATGGCCCAGGCCATGAAGGTCTGGGACAAGTTCGATGTCGAGCTGGACAAGATCAGCACGCCGAAGGGGTTCAAGATCCTCGGCTCATTGCACCAGGGGACCCGGTACATCATCTCGCGCAAGGCGTTGCGCTCCATGGACGACATGAAGGGATACCGGCTCCGCTCGCCCGATTCCCCCTTCTACATCGGGATGATCAAGTCCTGGGGGGCCACCCCGATCCCGATGGCCTTCGCCGAGATCTACACCTCTCTCCAGACCGGGGTCATTGACGGGATGGAAGGTCCTCCGATCACCATCTGGTCGTCGAAGTACCACGAGCCGTCCAAGAACCTGATCCTGACCGGGCACATCCTGACGGGCCAGCGGATGGTGATGAATGCGTCGTACTACGAGAAATTGCCCGCCGACGTAAAGAAGATCATCCACGAGGCCCTGACCGAGACGCTGGCCTGGCAGCGCGACCTGGGCCAGAAGCTGGAAGACGAGCTGGTGGGCAAGATTCGGGGGGCCGGTGTCACGGTTATCACGCCCGACGCGGCCTTCCGGGGCGGCCTGGTGAAGGCCAGCCACCAGTTCAACAAGGAGTTCGTGGAAAAGATGGGCGCCAAGGCCGTGGAGCTGTACGGCATCCTCCAGAAGATGATCTCGGAGACAAAGTAGTTCTCGCGGCCCTGCCCCGGACCCGAATCACCGGCCCGGGGCGGGGCGATGGAGTCGTCATGGACCGGGTCCGATTGGGGGTCATCGGCTGCGGGCGCTTCTGCACATCCGCCATCTTCCCCGTCCTGCACCTCGCACCCATCGCGCTCCAGGCGGTCTGCGACATGGACGAGGCGAAGGCCCAGGCCGCCGCGACGGCCTTCGGTGCGCCGCGGTGGTACCTCGACCGCCGCCGCATGCTGGACGCCGAACAGTTGGATGCCGTCATCGTGGTCATCGGCCCCCAGGCCTATCCCGCCCTGGCCACCGAGTTGATGCGCCGGGGATTGCACGTGTACGTGGAGAAGCCGCCGGCCCGGACCTGCGCGGAGGCGGCCGAGATGCTCCGGGTGAGCAGGGAGACGGGACGGCTGTGCGCCGTGGGCTTCATGAAACGCTTCGCCACCGGGTACCGGATGGCCAAGGCGATCTCCCAGACCCCGGAGTTCGGCCCGGTGACCTTCGTGGAGGCCAAGCTGACTTACGGAAACTTCGTCCCCACGTGGGTCGAGCGGCTGACGCCGAATGCCTTTCTCCTGGACCACAGCATCCATCTCCTGGACCTCATCCAGCACCTGGCCGGGCCGGTGGACCGCGTCTCCGCGGAACCGGTGGATCGCGGAGAGGATCGGCTGGGGTTCGCCGTCTCCCTCCGCTTCCGGTCCGGGGCGGTGGGCACCCTGCACCTGTCCAGCCTGGAGTCCCGGGGCCACCCGACGGAGCGGCTGCACCTGGTCGGGGTAGGCCAATCGGTCCTGGTGGACAACCTGCTCACGGTGACGCATTACCGGGATGCGCCCCTCGCCGGGCCGGAGCGGCTGCTCGACCTCCAGCGCGACGCCATCCGGTGGGAGCCGAACCTCACCTTGCCGTTCATCGAGAACTCTTCTCTCGCCCACCTGGGATATGTCGGAGAGATCCAGGAATTCGCCCGGGCCGTCCTGGGGGAGGGTGGACGACCACCGGATATCGCCGACGGGCTCGCCGCAATCCGGCTGGCCGAGGCGATCGAGAGCAGCAAGGGCCACACCATCACCGTCACCTGAGCGAGGAATCGGTATGACACGCATCGGGATGGCGAACTGGGGGTACACCTGCGAGGGGGCGCCGCCCTTCGAGGCGGTGCTGGACCGCTTGGCGGCGCTCGGGTACGGCGGGATCGAACTGCTGGGGGCCCCGGGGCGGCATCATCCGGATGAGATCCCTGCGGGCGCGCCGCACGCCGCCCTCCGCCGCCAACTGGAGAGCCGGGGCATGGCGTCGCCCCTCTACTGTCCGCGGCTGGGGGGGTTCCCGCCGACTCACGTGGGCCCCGAAAATCATCGGGGCTACCTGGACCTGTTCGCCAAGAACCTGGCGTTTTGCCAGGAGGTCGGGATCCCGATGATCCGCGTGGACACCTGTCTGGATCCGCAGGAGATGTCGCCGGCCGAGCACGTCATAGCGGTTCGCACGCTGGCGGCGACCTGGCGCGCGTGCGCGCAGGTGGCCGATCGGGCGGGCATCACCATCGCCTGGGAGTTCGAGCCGGGGTTCTTGTTCAACAAGCCCAGCGAGATTCTGGCCATCCTGGAGGGCGTGAATCACCCCCGGTTCACCGTCCTCTTCGACACCTGCCACGCCCAGATGTCGGTGGTGGTCGGGGCCCGGCAGCCCGGGACCCGGGAAACCTTTCCGGGGGGATTGGCTGCCTTCGTCCGGCGCCTGGGCCGCCACATCGGGTACGTGCACCTGAGCGATTCGGACACCACGCTTCACCACGACAAGACCAGCACCCACGCCCCGCTGGGCAAGGGCGTGATCGACTTCGACCCCGTCCTGGAGGCGCTGCTGGAGGTCGGCTACCGGGGGCCCTGGTGGACCGTGGATCCCTGCTTCTGGCCGCGACCCTGGGAGGTCCTGGAAGACGACAAGCGCTTCGTGGACGCGCTGCTCCGTCGCCACGGACTGCTGGAGGGCGGAAGAGGTCCTGCATGAAATTCGGAATCATCGCCATTACCTGGCAGCGCCCGTTCTTGACGGAACATCTCTCCCTCCTGGAGAAGATCCGCACGCTGGGCTTCCGCCTGGTGGAGTTCGCCGTGGAAGACGAGCGCCACCTGGACTACGGCAAGACCGCCCGGGTCCTCCGGGAGACCGGCCTCACCTGCTGCATCTGCACGATGCTCAACCCCCAACGGGATCTCGCCGGTGACGATCCGGCGGCCCGCGCCGGGGGCAAGGCCTACCTGAAGCATTGCATTGACGCCGTGGCCGAGATGGGGGGGCGCCTGGTGGACGGGCCGGTCATTGGGGATCCCCTCTACTTCGCCGGTCGGAAGGCGACTGTCCGGGATACCGCCGAGAAGGCGCGGAAGCGCGCGCTCGTCGTAGAAGGACTCCGGGAGATCGGGGCCTATGCGGCAGCGAAAGGAGTCACCGTCGCGGTGGAGCCCCTGAATCGCTTCGAGACGGCCCTGCTCACCACCGCGGCGCAGGCCAAGGACCTGATCCGTGAGGTGGGGAGCCCGGCGGTCCGGATCCACCTGGACACCTTCCACATGAACGTGGAGGAGGACAGTTTCGGCGGGGCGATCCGCACGGCCGGCGCGGACCTGGCCCAGTTTCATGCGAACGAGAACCACCGGGGGAACCCCGGCGAGGGCCACGTGCCCTGGGGGGAGGTCGCGGCCGCCCTGCGGGAAATCTCCTACGAAGGTCCGGTCGTGATGGAGCCCTTCCGTCGCCCCCCCGTGGATTTCGGGACCGCCGCGGCCCACTGGCACCCCCCCACTCCGGACGAGGACGGCCGCATCGCCCGGGGACTGGCCACCCTCAAAGATCACTTCCGCCGGGCCGGGTACGAGGTATGAACACCGCTCGACCCACCCCGTACGAGCGCATCCTGAAGGCCGGGATCGTCTTCTCCTTCGGCCTGACGGTGCTGGCCGGTATCGCCGGCGTGGCCTTCCGCTACATCCCGCCGATCTCTCACCTGGGCTTCTGGACGGACGACGCCGTCCGGTACTCCTTCATCTGGGCCGTCTTCCTGGCTGCCGCGGCGGCGACGCGCCAGAAGCTGCATATCGCGGTGGACCTGTTGCCGTCGGCCCTGTGCCGGCGCCACCGGGAATGGCTGGAGGCGGGGATCAGCCTGTTGTGCCTGGGATTCGTGATCGTGCTGGGACTGGGCGGGATCCAGGCCGCCAAGGTCAGCGCCGAGAGCACTTCCTGGTCCACCACGGAGGTCTCCCGGGCATGGGCCTACGTCGCGGTCCCCGTGGGGAGCTTTCTCATGGCCTGCGAGTTCGGCCGCATTATTGTCCGCACGCTACGAGGAACCACCCCGGTCTCCGAGGCGGACTCGCGGGAGGCCGCTCCGCTGGAGCTGTAACGCATGGAGACCGCCGCCCTCTTCGTCCTGCTCTTCCTCTTCATCGGGGTGGGGATGCCTATCGCCTTTGCCATCGGCATCGCGTCGCTGGGGGTGCTGTACTTCATGCAGAACACCTCCTACACGGTGGCGGCGACCCGGGTCTTCGGCGGAATGGATTCCTTCCCGCTGATGGCCATCCCCTTCTTCATCCTGAGTGGCCAGGTCATGAACCGCACGGGCCTGACCCAGCGCATCGTGGACCTCGCGTCGGTCCTGGTGGGCCACCTGCGCGCCGGCCTAGCCAAGGTGACGGTCGTGGCGGCCATGATCTTCGCCGGCGTCTCCGGCTCGGGCAGCGCCGACGCGGCCGCCATCGGGGCGCTCATGATCCCCACCATGCGCCGGGCGGGCTACCCGGCCGACTTCAGCGTCAACCTGACCGCGGTGGCGGGATCCATCGGGCCGATCATCCCGCCCAGCCTGATCTTCGTGATCTACGGGTCCATCGTGAATGTCTCCATCGGCCGCATGTTCCTGGGAGGAATCATCCCCGGGGTGCTCATCGGCCTCGGCCTCATGACCCTGGCCCACTTCTGGTGCAAGCGACAGGGGTTCGGCATGAGCCGGGGGGTCCGGGCATCCGTCCGGGAGGTTTGGAGCGCCTTCCGCAGGGCGATCTGGGCGCTTCTCACCCCCCTCATCATCCTCGGCGGAATCGTCACGGGGTGGTTCACGGCGACGGAGGCGGGGGTGATCGCCGTGGTCTACAGCCTGGTGGTGGGGGGCCTGGTGACCCGGACGCTGCACTGGCGCGAGATGCCCGACCTTCTGGTGAGCGCCGCCCTGACCTCCACGGTGGTCATGCTGATCATCGGAACGGGGTCCCTGTTCGGGAACCTGCTGACGCGCCTCCAGTTCCACGAGCTGGTCACCAACGCCCTGCTGGCCATCTCGCCCAGCGTGAAGGGAATCTTCCTGCCCATCCTGTTTCTGCTGATCATCCTGGGGGCCTTCATGGATGAAACCCCCATGATCATCATGCTGGGACCGATCCTGGCCGCGCTGGCAACGCGGTTCGGATACGACCCGGTTCACTTCGGTGTGTGGATCTGCGCCACGACCATGATCGGGTCGGTCACCCCCCCGGTGGCCACCATCCTCTCGGTCTCCTGCGCCATCGGGAACGTACCGCTGTCCCGGGTGATGTGGAGCGTGTGGCCGTGGCTAGGCGTCCTGGTGGCGGTGAGCATCCTCATCGCCTATGTCCCCCCACTCGTCCTCTTCATCCCGAACCTGCTCATGCCCGTGCGCTGAGCCGCGTCGCGCCAGGAGGAGCCCCCCATGAAGATCGGCATCTACACCGTGCTTTTCAACGACAAGCCCCTGGCCGAGGTGGCCAAGTTCGTCTCCGGCCTAGGCTACGAGGCGGTCGAGATCGCCATCGAGAAGCGGAGCAACCACCTGGACCTGGACCGCATCCTGACCGATCCGGCGTACGTCAAGGACGTCAAGCGGCTTCTGGCCGACCACGGCCTCGTCCTGTCCGCCCTGGGGAACCACTTCGACGGGCAACTGGTCCTGGGGCCCCTCGACTGGACGACGGACACCTGGTCCCCGGAGAAGACGCCCGAGGGGAAGATCCGGTACGGCACCGAGCAGATGAAGAAGACCGCCCGGGCGGCCGCCATCCTGGAGGTGCCCGTGGTCGTCGCCTTCGTCGGCTCGCCCGTCTGGGGCAAGTGGTACGTCTTCCCGCCCCAGAACCTGGAGGCCTACGAGAAGGCCTGGGCGCTCTTCGCGGAGCGGTGGCACCCGATCCTGGACGTGTACAAGCAGGAGGGGGTGAAGTTCGCGCTGGAGGTGCACCCCACGGAGATCGCCTACAACATCGAGACCGCGGCCGAGGCCCTGAAGGCCCTGGACCACCGGCCGGAATTCGGGTTCAACCTCGACCCGAGCCATTTCGTCTGGCAGCTCATCGATCCGGTCATCTTCATCAAGACCTTCACGGACCGGATCTTCCACGTCCACGCCAAGGATGCCGAGATCCAGAAGGACGAGGTCGCCCGCTCCGGCGTCATCCCCACCGGCCCCTGGACGCGCATCGACCGCGGGTTCCGCTTCCGGACCATCGGGTGGGGAGACGTGCCCTGGCGCCGGTTCATGACGGCCCTGGCGGAGATCGGGTACGATTACGTCCTGTCGGTGGAGCACGAGGACGCGGTCATGGCCCGGGAAGAGGGCGTGGAGAAGGCCATCGAGTTCCTCAAGCCGCTGATCATCAAGAAGCGGATGACGGACTTCGGCTCCTGGTGGCGGGTGCCGGGAAAGCAGTGAGGCCGACCGTGCGCATCGGGGCACACACGCTGATCTGGGTCGCCCCCTTCACGGGGGAGACCCTCGACCTGGTGGACCGGGTTCGGGATCTGGGGTTTGACGCCATTGACATCGGCGTGGGAGAAGTCCCGCCCCCCTTCCCGGCGGCCGAGTTGCGACGCCGACTGGCCCGAACGGGCCTCACCGCATCGCTGGCCACCTCCCTGAATGCCCAGCGGGACATCACCAGCGATGACGCGGATGCCCGGCGGGCCGGGGTCGAGTTCCTGCAGGGGGTGGCCCGGCTCTGCGGCGAGGTGGGGGCCGGCACACTCATCGGTCCCATCCACTCGGAGCTGCGCCGCCAGCGCCTGGATTCTCCCCCCGTCCGCGAGGAACGCTGGAAGCGGTGCGCCGACGGGCTGGCGGCCGTGGCGTGCGAGGCCGAGCGGGCCGGGGTCTCGGTGGCGGTCGAGCCCCTGAACCGGTTCGAGAGCGACTTCCTCACGACGACGGCCGACGGGGTCCGCCTCTGCCGGATGGTGGGACATCCCCGCCTGGGCCTGCTCCTGGACGCCTTCCACATGAACATCGAGGAGCGCCGGATCGGCGACGCGATCCGTTCGGCGCGAGGACACATCGTCCACTTCCACACCTGCGAGAACGACCGGGGCGCCCCGGGGAGCGGCCACGTGGATTGGGTGGAGGTGCGGGACGCCCTGCGGGACGTCGGCTACGACGGGGTCTGCGCCATCGAATCGTACAACCCCGATGTCTCCGCCCTCGCCCAGCGGCTCTCCATCTGGCGGCGCTTCGCTCCCAGCCAGGATCAATTGTGCTCGGAGGGCCTCGCGTTTCTCAGAAATTTGTTCCAGTCTTGAACCGACCGCGACGCCGCGGCAGGAGGGGGGTCATGGGATCGCGACGGAACGCCCGGTGGCATTGGAGCCTGTTTGTCTGCCTGACGCTGAGCCTGATCTGGCCCGGGTCGGCCCTGGCGCAGCAGATCGTCCTCAAGGCGGGCCACATCCAGAAGCCGGATCATCCCTTCCACCTGGGGGTGGTGGAGTTCGCCAAGCGGGTCGCGGCCAAGACCGGCGACCGGGTCAAGGTGGACATCCTGGCGGGCGGGATCCTCGGCAGCGAGGCGGACATGTTCCAGGCCCAGATGAAGGGAACGACCGTGGACCTCACGGTGAACACGCCTGCCAACATGGAGCAGTTCGTCAAGGAGGTGGGCCTGTTCGACCTCTACTACCTGTTCGATGACTTCGATCACTGGAAGCGGGCGGTCAACGGCCCCATCGGCCAGAAGATGGCGGACATCGTCGAGAAGAAGACCGATGTGAAGATCGTCGGGTTCTATGGGGCCAGCGAACGGATCGTCTTCAGCCGGACGAAGCCCATCCGGTCGCTGGACGACCTGAAGGGCTTCCGGATGCGGGTGTTCGCCGGCGGGGTCCTGGCGAAGTCGTGGGAGCAGCTCGGCACGGTGCCCACGGTCATCGCCTTCCCCGAGCAGTACGGAGCGCTCATGGCCGGCGTGGTGGACGGCGCAGAGAACGAGCCGCCCACCATCCTGAGCGCCAAGCTGTACGAGCCCTCCAAGTACATGGCCCTGACCAACCACCAGATCATCATCCGGTTCCTGACCATCAGCGGGAAGAGGTTCCGGTCCCTGCCGGCGGACGTGCAGGCGGCCGTGCTGGAGGCCGGCCGGGAGTCGGCGGACTTCGAAACCCGGACCGAGCGGGAGATCTCCGAGAAAGCGATCGAGCGCTTCAAGGCCTTCGGGGTCCAGATCAATACCGTGGACCGGAAGCCGTTCATCGCCCGGATCGATCCCTTCAACCGGCAGATCGCCAAGGACCTCGGTGCGGAGGCTCTGCTGGAGGAGATCATTGCCCTCCGCCGGCGATAAGACAGCACTGCTGAGCGCATTCGGCTGATCGCTCGAAGTTGATGGGACAGGGGGTGAGAATGCGGTTGCGTGACCGGGTTGCCATCATCACGGGCGGCGGGGGCGGCATGGGCCGCGGGATCGCCTCGGTCCTGGTGCGGGAGGGCGCCCGGGTCGCGGCAGCCGATCTGAACCTGCGAACCGCCGAGGCCACGGCCCAGGCCCTGCGGGACAAGGGCGGCCAGGCCATTGCCGTGGAGATGGACGTGACCCGGCGCGAGTCGATCGATGCGGGGTTCCACGCGGCCGAACAAGCCTTCGGCGGGGTGGACATCCTGGTGAACAACGCCGGGATCAACCAGGTCATCCGGTTCGAGGAGCTCTCCGAGGCGGACTGGGAGCGCGTCCTGCGGGTCAACCTGACCGGCGTGTTCTTGTGCTCGCAGGCCGTGCTCCCCGCCCTCCGGCGGCGGGGCGGCGGCCGGATCATCAACATCGCCTCGACCGCCGCGGCCACGGGGGCCGTGATGTCCGGCGCCCACTACACCGCGTCCAAGGCGGGCGTGGTGGGCCTCACGAAACAACTGGCGAAGGAGCTGGCGGCCGACCGGATCCTCGTCAACGCCATCATGCCCGGGTTCATCGACACGGACATGCTTCGCGCGCTGCCGCAGGAACGCCTGCAACAGTTGCTGTCCACGGTCCTGCTGGGACGGGTCGGCACCCCGGAGGAAGTCGGCGCGGCCGTGCTCTTCCTGGCCTCCGAGGATTCCCGCTACGTCACCGGGACCGTCCTGAACGTGAGCGCCGGGCAGTTGATGCAGTAGGGAGGAACGTCATGTCGAAGGACAAGGTCGAAGTCGTCACCCCCATCGGCCGGGTGCGCGCCGACGCGCCGCGGTCCCCGAACCCTCGCCCGGGGGACTTTCGCGGGAAGGTACTGGGCCTCCTGGACACGCGAAAGCCGAACGCCGATGTGTTCATGGACCGGATCCAGGAACGGCTGAAGGCCGCGGACTTCGGGTTCGCGTCGATCATCCGGCGACGGAAGCCGACGATCGCCAACGAGCCCACTCCGCGCGGGATCATCGCCGAACTGGCCGAGCGGTGCGACGTCGTCGTCCACGGGATCGGTGACTGAGGGGGGTGCACCTCGTGGTGTATCCACGATTGCATCGAGCTGGAGAAGGCAGGGGTCCCCACGGTCGCCATCATCAGCCAGGAGTTCCTGGGCCTCGGCCTGGAGGATGCGGCCGGGCTGAACATGCCAGATCTCCCGCTGATCACCGTCCCGCTGCCACGCGGGGGCGTGGGGAGCATCGAGCCGGGGGTGGCCCGCGCCAAGGCGGATGAGGTCTTCGACGACCTGGTGCGATTCCTGTCCCTGTCGCCTGCCGAGCTGGAACGCACGCGCACGTCCTACCTGGACCGGTTCCCCGAGGCCCGCGCCGCCCGCCAGGCCTCGGCGGCCCGGCGCCTGCTCCCGCCCATCCCGGAGACCGAGCGGATCGAGGACACGCTGGACGCGGCGGCTCGCCTCAGCGACGACTGGGCGCAGCGCGGGTGGACCGATGGGCATCCCGTCGTTGTCCCGACCGTGGCCCGGCTGCAGGCGATGCTGGAGGCCTGCGGGAAGCAGCCCGGAGAGGTCCTGGGCATCCTGCCGCCGAAGTACGGCGTGGGCAGCGCCGGCGTCGTGGCGGCCAACGCCGTGATGGCGGGCTGCCGCCCTGCGCACATGCCGGTCCTCCTGGCCGCGGTGGAGGCCCTCGCCGACCCGCAGTTTCTCCTGGAAGGCCTGCAGAAGACCACGCACAACGCCTCCCCTCTCCTCCTGATCAATGGGCCGATCCGCCACGCCCTCGGCATCAGTTGCGGAGAGCCCGGGACGTCGTGGCAGGCCAATGCCGCCATCGGCCGGGCCATCCGCCTGGTCGTCATGAATGTCGCCGACGTCCCCGCCCGGGCCAACGCGAACACCCACGGCTGGTTGGCGAAGTACGCCTGCTGCATCGGCGAGAACGAGGAGAAGAACCCCTGGGAACCGCTGCACGTGGAGCGCGGGTTCCGCCCGGAGGACAACACGGTGACGCTGTTCCAGGCGGAGCCGCCCCACAACATTGACGACCAGGCCAGCGCCAGCGCCCAGGGGGTCCTGACGACCATCGCAGGGACGGTGGCCTCCGTCGGGTCGGAGGATTTCATCAACCGGGGCGAGCCCCTGCTCATGCTTGGCCCGGAACACGCGCTGCGGATCAGCAACGGGGGCTTCACCAAGGCGGACATCCGGGCATTCCTCTTCGAGCATGCCCGCGTGCCACTGGGTATGGTGGCCCCCGAGTACACCCGGATCTTCTCCGACCGCATGAAGAAGCTGTACACCAACGTGCCGGCCGACTATCGCCTGCCCATGGCGGACCGGCCCGAGGATTTCATCGTGACGGTGGTGGGCGGGCTGGGGCAGCACTCCCTGTGGATCGCCACCATGGGCGGGGCCCGCTCCGTGACGAAACGGATCGCCCTCTGAGCGGAGGCGTCCCTCCGGATCGCCGCCGGGAAGGGGGAACCATGTCTGTGGTGCTCGTGAGACTGCGGGTAGGGCTGCAGCTGATCCTCGCGGTTCTCCTCGCCGTCTTGTTTGCGGATCTGGTGCTCCAGATCGGGTCCCGGTATCTCGTCCAGCGCGCCCTGATCTGGACTGAGGAGGTCTCCCGCTTCCTGCTGGTCTGGATCGTGTTCCTGGGGGCGGCCCTGGCCGTGCACGCCCGGGCACACTTCGTGGTCGAGATCCTGACCGAGCGTCTCCCGTCACGGCTGCACCGCTGGTGGATGGTGGCCATCGCCGCCAGCCTGATCGGGCTGATGGCCACGTTCCTCTATCAGGGCATCGTGTTCGGAGAGTTGGGACTTCACTCACGGTCTCCCAGCCTGGGACTCCCCATGATCTACGTCTACGCCGCCGTGCCGGTCAGCGCGGCCTGCATGATCGTGTTCTTCCTGGCTGAGATCCGGCAACGGCTCGCCGATCGGAGGGGCTGACCCCCATGTGGGAGGCAGTGCGCCCCTTCCTGGTGATCGGCGGCTTCTTCGCCCTGGTCGTCCTGGGCTACCCCATCTCCTTCGCCCTGGCCCTGATCTCCCTGCTCTTCATGCTGCTCGATCCCTCCATCGCCCTCTGGATAATGGTCCAGCGCGCGATCGCCGGGCTGGATTCCTTCGTGTTCATGGCGATCCCCTTCTTCGTGCTGACGGGGAAGATCATGGACACGGGCGGGGTGTCGGAGCGGCTGGTGTCCCTGGCCAGGCCGATGGTCGGGCACATCCGGGGTGGCCTGGCCCACGTGACGGTCGTGGTGGGGATGTTCTTCGCGGGGATCTCCGGCAGCTCGACGGCCGAGAGCGCGACCCTCAGCACCGTGTTCATCCCGGCCATGCGCCGTCGGGGCTACGACGCGGGCTTCGCCACGTCGCTGGCCGCGGCGGCATCCACCATGGGCATCATCATCCCGCCGAGCATCCTGATGGTCATCTACGGGGCCGTAGCCAACGTCTCGGTCGGCGCGATGTTCATCGGCGGGTTCATCCCGGGGATCCTGATCGGGTTGTCCCTGATGGTCGCCGCCTACGTCGTGGCCCGGCGCCGCGGGTACCCGCCCGAGACGGAGCGCTGGCTTGGAGCCATCGCCATCCTGCACGGCCTGAAAGAGGCGGCGCTGTCGCTGCTGGTCCCGGTCATCGTGGTGGGAGGGATCGTGGGGGGGGTGTTCACGCCCACCGAGGCGGCCGTGGCGGCTGCCCTGTACGCCCTGATCCTCACCGCGCTGGTCTACCGGACCGTGACCGCTGCCATGCTCATGCAGATCCTCGTGGAGACGGCCCAGATCTCGGCCGTGATCCTGTTCTGCGTCTCCACCGCAACGGTGTTCTCCTACCTGCTGGCCTACTACAAGCTGATCGCCCTGGTGGAGGCGGGGTTCCGCGCCGTGACGCAGGATCCCGTCGTCCTGATGCTGCTGATCGTCCTCCTGTTCATCGTCCTGGGGACCTTCCTGGATGCCACGCCGGCCGTCCTGATCTTCGTCCCGGTCCTGCAGCCCATCGCGGAGGCCGTCGGCATCCACCCGGTGCACATGGGCGTCGTGGTGGTGATGACCATGGCCCTGGGACTGCTGACCCTCCCCTATGGCCTCTGCGCGCTGACCGCGTGCTCCATTGCCAGGATCCCCCTGGCGGACATCTTCAAGATGCTGCACCTGCTGATGATCCCGATCATGCTGATCATCGTCCTCTGCGCGGTCTTTCCGAGCCTGATCCTGGTGTTGCCCAAACTCGTCGTGCCGGCCTGGGTGGGACGATGACAACGGGGCTAGAAGGCGGGAATCTGCTTACGTCAGGGCCTGGGCGAGATCGTCGATCAGGTCGTCCGCGTGTTCGAGACCGATGGAGAGCCGGAGGAGATTGTCGGGCGTCCGGGTGTCCGGGCCTTCCATCGAGGCGCGATGCTCGATCAGGCTTTCTGCACCACCCAGGCTTGTCGCGCGGGTGAACAGCCTGACCTTCGCGGCAACCTCGAAGGCCCGATCCCGCCCGCCCTTCACCTGGAAGGACAGCATCCCGCCGGGCAGCGTCATCTGCCGGGCCGCGATCGCGTATCCGGGGTGCTCGTTCAGCCCTGGATAATGGACGGCTTCCACTCCGGGATGGCAAGCCAGGAACGCAGCGACCCTCAGGGCGCTTTCCGAGTGTACCCGCATCCGAGCGGGCAGCGTCGGGATACCCCGGAGGACCAGCCAGCACTCGAACGGGGACGGTACCGCGCCCCCGTTCACTTGGATCTTCCTGATCCGTTGGAAGAACTCCCCGTCGCTCCTCGCGATCAGGGCGCCCCCCAGGACATCGCTGTGCCCGCCCAGGTATTTCGTGGTGGCGTGCATGACCACGTCGGCGCCGAGCGCGAACGGCCGTTGCAGGATCGGCGTGGCCCAGGTATTGTCGCAGGCGCAGAGCGCGCCAGCCTCGTGCGCAATTTCTGAGACCCGCGCGATGTCGGTGATCTTGAGGAGAGGGTTCGAGGGGGTCTCCACCCAGATCAGTTTCGTATTGGCGCGGACGGCCTGCTTCACCTGGATCGGATCGGTCATGTCCACGAAGCTCGCCTGCAGACCCCAGGGAGCAAAGGTCTCGCGCAGGAGTCGGGCCGTTCCGTGGTAGACGTCATTCGGGGCGATGACGTGGTCCCCCGGCGCAAGCGCCTGGAAGACGCTCATGGTTGCCGCCGAGCCGGAGGAGAAGGCGGCCGCCACCGCACCGCCTTCCAGGGCACTGAGACACTGCTCCAGCGCTTCCCGATTCGGGTTGTTGGTCCGGGAGTAGATGTAGCCGCGCGGGTAGCTCCCATCCGCCTCGCGCGCGAACGTGGTGGACAGGTGAATCGGCGGGGTCGCCGCCCCCGTGGCAGGATCAACGCTGTGGCCCGCGTGCACCGCCAGGGTCTCAATTCTCATCAGTGAATCTCTCCCAGGCCTCACATTCCGTTGTTCCCGAGAACCCCACCCTATTGCCACCCGGCCGCATCAACGGCGAATTTGAGCTGCCATGGAATGCCTCCATGAACATGCTTTGGCGCTCGGAGAAATGCGGTGCCCCCTCTCGTGGTCCTCTCACTCATGTTGAAACGTGAGGAGTTTCTCCAAGACCAAATCCACTTCTTGACGCGTCATCCACCCCTTTTCCACCAGGATGGTTCCGAGCGGCCTATGAGGTCTTCCGGCGAAGTCGTCATCCACCTGCTCACCCATGGCCTCTCTGACTTGCCCCACGGTCACAAATCCCATTTCCACTGCCAACATTCCGAAACGAGGGGCGTACTTCTTTGGAAGTATTCCGTTCGCCTCATTACCCATCATCC
>Ga0082335_1000591_pt1 | contig 88455 bp, 70 predicted proteins | sample Subgrocontami58m_FD_72375 | JGI IMG/M metagenome (GOLD analysis project Ga0082335, IMG submission 72375) | Subsurface groundwater microbial communities from S. Glens Falls, New York, USA - GMW37 contaminated, 5.8 m (SPADES assembly) (version 2) ...
GCCGCCTGGGAAGCCTACCGCAACGCCATCGGCGGCACGGTCCACTGGCGTTTCACCACCGCCGATGCCCGTATCAAGCTCCTCCACCTCTACCCACAGTACGCGCGTTAGACCACTAGGAGCACGTAGCTATCTCCACGTATCCATTCACGTTCTATGCAAAGCTGGCACTGAAATATGATTTCCAGCAGACTATGAGCAACCTGCTGCGCTCGTTGCTCAAAGGGTATGTGGTCAATGCTTTCCAAGAGTGCCAGACTTTTCAATGCGGCATTCCACAGTTGGTCAGTGCTCCAGTTCCGACAACTAGCCACAAGCTCTGGCGTAGGACTAGTCACGATGTCCATAGCTGCTCCCCCCTTATCCTCCGCTGAATCATATCACTGAGGGCAACAAGCGATTGCTGAGCAACGTCTGTTCCACCAGCCTGGCGGCCTCGACATCGGGCCTCATAGCGTAAGCGTAGCGGTTCCACCCTCGCTGAGACCTTCGGCCACCGGATATGGTGGCGGTGCGACTTTCGTGCAGTTCCGGACCTCGACCACGCTTGACGGCGCGCGATGGGGCGCGCAGACTGCGAAGCATCGCACAGTCCTTGTGTCCAGCGGGTGACAGCCATTGCAGCAACGGCATTGAAGCGCGCAGACTGCGAAGCATCGCACAGTCCTTGTGTCTCTAGCAGGTCTGTAGCAGAGCGGACGGGCAAAGAAAACACCCCGGCCATAGTGATCGGAGCGTGCTTCGTGTCTAGAAGATAGTGGACGCTAAAAGGCTTGAACCTGTGACCGCCTCCGTGTGAGGCGGACGCTCAGCTACCCAACCACTCTTCCTCCTGCACCCCGGCCAGCCGGAGTACTTCCCGGAGCAGCGCTGTGCTGAGGTCGCCGTGATGCGGGTTTGGGATGGGCACCCGAACCTTGCCGCGCTCCATGAAGGCGTGCCGGCCGCCTGCGTAGGGACCATCGAAACCGAGCCGGCGAAGCCGCGCCACGAGTTCCCGCCGGGAGACCGGCGAGACGGGCATTAGGTGGCGGCCTCGGTAACCTCCAGGGTCAACCCCTCGACCGCTGGAATGACGGCGCCGTGGGAAAGGCCCACGATGAGCCAGCCTTCCACCACCTCGCGCAGTTCCTCGCGGCAGGCTTCCAACGTTGACGCAGTCGCCCAGGCCCCGGGCAGGTCGGGCGCCTCCCCGAAGTAGGCGCCGTCATCGAGCAGCTTGTAGTGCGCTCGTCTCAGTACGGCGGCGATGTACTCGGTCAGCATCTCAGTGCCCTCGGTTCGTGGATGTCCGGCTCCGTACCACTGTTCTCGCACGATCGCGGGCGCAGGTCAACTGCCGTTTCGAGGCAACGGGGTACGCCCCGGTGGTTGGCCGGGGCGTTGGGGTGGTGCGAGCGCGAATGGTGGGCGGTGCAGTGCTTGAACCTGTGACCTCTTGCGTGTGAAGCAGCGCTCACGACCCTTCCACGTCCATTTATCCGCGGTAGGCCCGGTCGCGTTGGTGCACTCGCAACACCACGAGTGTCCGCTCCGGTGCATAGGTGAAGCGAGCTCGGTAGTCGCCCACTCGTAGCCGCCATTCGGCGCGGCTACCATGAAGCTTCCGTACGTCGCCCCGCCCATGCTCCGCGAACTGATGCACTGCGGCGATAATGCGGGTAGCCATATCACGGGGCAAGCGGCGCAAGTCATCCCGCGCCTTTGGGGTCCATACCACGCTCACTAAGTAAACTCGCGCCTCACCTCATCGGCGCTCAGCACGCGACCGGCTCGCACATCATCCCAGGCCTCAGCGACGGCAAGGCGCTCGTCCTCCATCTCGGGTTCATCATCGAGAGGGGCGGCCCGCAAAGCGGCCAAGACCGGGTCATGCACATCACGCAGGTACTCCAAGTACCGCTCGGCCGCGTGCCATTCGTCCTCTGAGAGCTCGTCGATAAGCTCGTGGAGCCGCGTCTTTGTCGTCATGGTGTGCCTCCTTGGGCCCGCTCCGAACCGGAAGCGCCCGTCAGCAAAATTGCCGGCTGAACGCTCCCGCGCTACGGCCGGCCCAACTGTTAGGGATTCCCCTCTGGGCTACGGGTGGCGGAAGAACGTGGAGTGAAGGCCACCAGCCCTCACGTTCGTTTTGACTTTCATGGGTTTTGTTCCTTGGTTGGTATCGATCCTGCGACTGTTCTCCCACGATTTCAGGCGCCGGTCAACTGGCGCCTTAGCCGGGTGCAGGCTGGCCCGCCCGCTGCCGCCCCACCCTCCACTATTTCATCACGGCCTTGATGTTCTCGACATGCGTCCAGAAGCCAGTGATGTTGCCGGGGAAGGTGTAGCCGGCCACCACCTGCGGGTTCAGCACCACCTCGGTGGGCAGCCAGAACAGCGGGATGTTCATCTGGTTGGCAAAGGCGTACTCGCCGATCTCCTTCAGCACGGCGCTGCGCTTCTCGGCGTCGATCTCCGACCGGGCCTTCAGGAACAGGGCGTCGGTGGTGTGGCTCTCCGCGCCGAAGCGGGGCGGGATCGAGTCGTTGTAGACCTGCCAGCCCACGATCACATCGGAGTTGCTGGCCGCCAGCGAGATGTGGTTATCGAACTTCAGGTCGCGGTCGGTGGCGATGCGCTGTCCGGGGTCCATCTGCACAATGTTCACCTTGATACCGGCCTTGCGCCAGAACTGCACCACCGCCTCCTGCACGTCCTGGCTGCTGGGCACCGACTCCACATTGGTCAACACCAGGTTGGTCTCCAGTGGCTTGGCGGTGGTGTAGCCCGCCTCGGCCAGCAACGCCTGAGCGGCCGCGGGATCGTAACCGTACTCGGCCTTCCAGCGGGTCTCCCAGCTCGGGTCCCAGCCCTCCCGCGTCTTGTGGAACGGGCCGTTCAGCATCACCTCGCCCTTGCTGTTGAAGAAGGCCTTGTACAGGTCGTCGCGGTTGATGGCCTTGTTGAGCGCCTTCCGCACCTTCACGTCCATCAGCGGGTTGTTGGGGTACAGGTACTGGCCGGGGTTCTTGGCGTCCACGTAGATGCCGTGGAAGCGCAGCCAGGCCCGCTGGGCCGCCAGCGTGCCCGCCACCACCTTCATGCCGCCCTTCTCGGCCTGCGGCTTCAGGTCCTCGGGTATCTGGGTGATGTGCACCTCGCCGGTCAACAGCGCCGCCACCCGCGTCGAGGCCTCCTTCTGGAACCGGTACTCCAGTTCAGGGAAGTCGGGCGTCTGCCGCCAGTGCTTGAACGGCGCCCGCTCGAACACGATGCGGCTGCCCTGCACCCACTCCTTCTCCTGATAGGGCGCCGTGCCGGGGACGGCCGGGTCGGTCACCTTCTTGGGCAGGCCGTTCTTGTCGAACCAGGCCTTGCTCTGGATGAACACCGTGTTCTCGCGGCTGATGGCGTACTGCCACAGTGCGTAGGGCGTCGGCTGGCCAATGGTCACCTGGTACTTGCCGTCGGCCTTGGCCCCGGTGAAGAAGGTCTTGTTGGTGGAATTGGACTCCGCGGCAAGCTGCACGTCGAACGAGTGCACTACGTCGTCGGCCGTCATCTCCCCCATGTTCTGGTGGAACTGCACACCCTCCCGTAGCTTGGCGGTGATGGTCTTCGCGTCGCTCGCCAGCGTCCACGAGGTGGCAAGGCCCGGCAGGTACTTGCCGGTGGTGGCGTCGGTCTCCAGCAACTGCTCGTACATCGGCCGCACCAGCCAGCTATCGGGCGAGCCCACCTGCGACCCAATGTTCGTCTCGGGACCCGACGAGGCGCCCGTCACGGCAATGACCAGGCGTTGCACCTTCGGCTCCGTACCGCCGCTCTGCGCTCCGGGTTGGGCGGCGGGCGCTGCCGGTTGCGACGGGCTGGCACAGGCGGCGCTGAGCACACCTAGCGTGGCGGCGGCGAGGACAAGGCAAAGGTTCTTGACGTTTGGCATAGCGACCCCCTGAGGGTTTGGGTTCGTGTACTGAATTGTCATGCTGAGGTGTCGGCGACGAAGCGCCGTCCTGAGCCCGTCGAAGGGCATCCCCTCTCGACAGGGCCGCGACAGCATGCGGTAGCGCCCCCACCCGGAAAGGGATTCTTCGCCGTCGGACGGCTCAGCATGACATGCGATCGGGGTGCAAGGTCGTCACCGGCGCCGCGACACCGCACTAGCATGCTAGCGGAGCGGGCGAAGTGCTTCAAGCCGGCGCCGTTCGGCGGTAGAATGATGCACCAGACCGCAGCGGGGCCGCCCCGCTCATCACCGCCTACGGACCCACTATGAAAGTCTCCGTCAAATGGCTGCGCGACTACGTGGACTTCACGCTGTCGCCGGTCGAACTCGCCGCCAAGCTCACCGCCTCGGGCACCGAGGTCGAGGATATCCACTACACCGGTAGCTGGGACAAGGTCACCATCGGCCAGATCACCAAGATCGAGCCGCACCCCAACGCCGACCGCCTGCGCCTGGCCACCGTCAACACCGGCAGCGAGGAGCGTACGGTGGTGTGCGGCGCCCCCAACATCGCGGTGGGGCAGAAGGTGCCCTTCGCCGACATCGGCGCCAAGCTGGCCACCATCCCCGAGGGCCTGGCGAAGCGCGCCATTCGCGGCGTCGTGTCCGACGGCATGCTGTGCGCCGAGGATGAGTTGGGCATTTCCGCCGACCACGAGGGCATTAAGGTGCTCGACCCCGACGCCCCCATCGGCACGTCCTTGTCGGAATACCTCGGCGACGCCGTCCTCGACATCGCGGTGACCCCCAACCGGTCCGACTGTCAGGCCGTGCTGGGCGTGGCACGGGAAACGGCGGTGCTCACCAGCACGCAGTGGCGGGAGCCCGATCTGTCCTACCCCGAGGACGGGCCAGCGGCCGCCGGCCTGGCGTCCGTCACCATCGAAGACCCGGACCTGTGCCCCCGCTACACGGCCAGCGTGGTACTGGGTGTCACCATCGGCCCGTCGCCCGAGTGGCTGCAGGAGCGCTTGCGGGCGGCGGGACAGCGGCCCATCAACAACGTGGTCGACATCACGAATTATGTCATGTTGGAGACCGGCCAGCCGCTGCACGCCTTCGATTACCGCAAGGTGCGGGGGCAGCGCATCGTGGTGCGCCGCTCCAAGCCGGGCGAGCAGATGACCACGCTGGACAACGTGGAGCGCACCTTCACCGACAACACGCTGCTCATCTGCGATGGCGCGGGCCCGGTGGCGGTCGGCGGTGTCATCGGCGGCCTCGAAAGCGAGGTGACCGACGCCACGGTTGACGTGCTGCTGGAGGCGGCCAACTTCCACGGGGTCAACATCCGCCAGACCGAGACCGCCCTCCGCATCAGCACCGAAGCGTCTCGCCGCTTCGACAAGGGCCTCAACCCCGAGTCGGCCGAGTACGGTCTGCGGCGCGGTGTTCGCCTGCTGGTGGAGTTGTGCGGCGGCGTGGCGGCGGCGGGCATCATCGATGTGTACCCGAACGCCAGGGTGCCGCACACGGTAAACCTCACGCAACAGCGCCTGACCACCGTGCTGGGCGCCGTCTTCAGCGAGGGCCAGGTGTACGACGTGCTGACGGCCCTGGGATGCCACGTCACCGGCCAATGGGGCCCCGGCCTCACGGTGACGCCGCCCTGGTGGCGGCCAGACCTCCGCATCCCCGACGACCTCGCCGAGGAGGTGGCGCGCATCGTGGGCTACGACGCGCTGCCCACCACCACCGTGCGCGGGGCCATCCCCCACATGGCGCCCAACCCCGGACGCGAACTGCGGGAGCGGCTGCGCGACCTGTTCGTGGCAGCAGGGATGCAGGAGGTGCTCAACTACTCGCTGACCAGCCTGGCAAACCTGCAGCGGCTGGCCCCGCACCCGCTGGTGACCGAGGTGCAACCGATGAAGGTCGCCAACCCCATGTCCATTGAGCAGGAGTACCTGCGCACCAGCCTGCGGCCCAGCATCCTGAACACCCTGGCCGCCAACGAACGGCAGAACCCCGGACGGCTACAACTGTTCGAGATCGGCCGCACCTACCTGCCCCGGCTCGATGACCTGCCCGACGAGCAGGACTGGGCGGTGGGCCTGGTATCCGGCGCCGCCACCGAGCCCTACTGGGCGGCGGCGGGCGGCGACGCTGCCTTCGGCGACGCCAAGGGCATCATCGAGGGCCTGCTGCAGCAACTCGGTGTACCGGCCACGTTCACACCCGGCGCCGACCCCAACCTGCTGGACGGCCACACCACCGCCATCATGGCGGGCAAGCGCCAGGTGGGCCTGGTGGGCGAGGTGAGCCCGGCGGTGCTCGACCGCTTCGACATCGTGAGCCGGTCGGTGTACCTCATCGAACTGGAGGTGGCCGCCCTGTTGGAGGCCGGACGCCAGCGCCGCGCCTACCGTCCCCTCTCGCGCTACCCTGGCGTCACCGAAGACCTGGCAGTGGTGGTGGCCGACAGCGTGCCCGCCGGCGATATCGAGGCCGCCATCCAAGGCTCGTCGATGGTGACCAGCGTGCGGCTGTTCGACGTGTACACCGGCGCGCCCGTGCCCGAGGGTCATCGTTCGCTGGCGTACACCATCGTGTTCCAGGCCGCCGACCGCACGCTCAACGCCGGCGAGGTGGCCAAGCTGCGGACCGGCCTGCTGCGCCAACTGGGCGCTCGCTTCGGGGCCAAACTGCGCGAGTAGCGCAACACGACCCACACCGGTTCAACTCTGGGAACCTGGGCCACAAGGGATGTGCAGCATCAGAGAGCCCAGCGGCACCACGCCCTGCATATGTGCTGGCTAGAGCAGGGCAGCCCAACCGTCGTTGCAGCTTGCCTTACAGGCTATAGGTTCACATTCGAGCACAAGGACCGATGCTTCACCGCGGCTTGATGCATCTGCGAAGGCAGCCCTTCAGCCCGGCCGCGCCCAGGGAGCAGCGCCAGAATCGTGTTTCGTTGGCCTACCGCTGCTGCCCTCCGCTGTCGTTCGGTTGCAGCAGCCCATAGGCGCGTAAGGCTGCTATCACCTGCTTCACCTGTGTGGGCACATCCATTCCCGTATCCACCGGCTGCTGCGCTACAGGGTCTACGCCGAGGAAGCCCAGCTTATTGCCTTGGGCTGCGAGGACCGGTCTCAAACCGACTTCCCCTTCAACGCCCGCAATCAACTGCCACTCCGCACCCTCATTGGTGGCGCTGGAGGCCCCCTTTGTACGCGCCAGGAGTTGCGCCACGGTATGCCAATTGCCATCGCTGCCCCAGGCCTGCCATCGGATGTTCGACAGGCTCACACCGTCACCCACTGCTACGCGCGCCCCATCGGGATAGACCCCCTGCTGGCGCCGCATCGTAAGGTCCGGTGGATCGTTCGATTCCTCCAGGACGAGGTTCCGAGCGCTGATGGTGTAGGCACCGCTACGGGGATCAAGCTCGATATGCGGCGAAAAGGGCGCCGGTGCGCCGAAGAGGTAACGTCCATCGGGGGTAATAGTCACCGCGAAGGCGCTCGCTGCTGTCGTGGTAGCGGTTGGTTCAGCGGCACTGGCTGCGTTCGGGGCCGACACACCCGGAGGAGTTCCCAGCGCCCGCGCGCTGGATGAGTCAAGAGTGGCGGTTTGTTCCGCTAGCTTCGCTGTCGCCAAGAAGGCTATCCCTGAAGCAAGAATGAGCATGGCAGCGAGTCCTACGAACACGCCACCGGCGGTGGGGGGGTTGGAGCGAGGCAGCCTGGCAGCCATGGCATGTGCCCGCCCACACTTTGGGCAGAAGTTGGCTTCTTCGGCAAGCAGGGCCCCACAACCTCCACATCGGAGGTGTGGAGGTTGGTTCGCAACGCCACCACTATTGCCATCTTGAGACTCCATCGCGTATTGCCTCCCTCGCGGCGAGCGTTCCCTACTGAGAAGTCCTTGCACACGGCCTGCCGGTACGCATCCACCGGGTGCCCAGCCTGCATTCTGCCCCACACGCCCTACAGGACACTAGCGCCCCGCAGACACAGGCATATCAGATTCCTCGCATGTGTCGGCCGGGCTGGACACGCCTCGCCTGACACGCAGTGCGCTTTTCACGCCCGCCGGTGTTGAACCGTCGCAACGAGGAGGCCAAAAGCAGGAGGGAATGAATCTGGCGGTGCGGCAGTACGGCGGTGCGGCAGAATGCCGGACCGCCGTACAAACGCTTTGCGTAGGAAGGAAGGCTCGTCCACTTCGTCCCGAACCGACCTCCTAACGGAACGCCTACTCATGGCCACCAACCGAGTGTTAGACTAAAGAGAATTCCCCGGTGCAGAGGGTGCCGTGATTCAGGCCCGCCACCTTGTGAAGCGCTTCGGAAGCTTCACCGCAGTCCATGATGTGACGTTTGAGGTTGCGCCGGGCCAGATTCTGGCGTTGCTGGGGCCTAACGGGGCTGGAAAGACCACCACCATACGCATGCTGGCTTCGCTGCTGCGGCCCTCGGGCGGCAGCGCCACGATCGCCGATTTCGACACCGTGGAACAGCCGGAGCAGGTGCGCCGGTCGGTGGGGCTGCTCACCGAGCTGCCCGGTCTCTATGGCCGCATGACCGCCGAAGCCTACCTAGCGTTCTTCGGCGGTCTGTACCCCATCTCGGCATCGCGCCGCACCGCCAATGCCGAGGCCCTGCTCACCTACTTTGGCATCTGGGAGCACCGGGCCCGCCCCATCGGCAGTTACAGCAAGGGCATGCGCCAGAAGGTGGCACTGGCCCGGGCGCTGCTGCACGACCCTCAGGTCATCCTGCTGGACGAGCCGACCTCCGCCATGGACCCCGCCAGCGCCAAGTCGGTGCGCGACTACATTGCGGGCCTGCGGCGCGCGGGGCGCACCATCCTGATGTGCACCCACAACCTCGCCGAAGCCGAGACGCTTGCCGACACCATCGCCATCATCAAGCACGGCAGGGTGGTCGCCCACGGCTCGGCCACCGGCCTGAAGCGGCAATTGCTGGGCGACCCGCAGTACGAGGTGCGCCTGGGCCAGCCGCTCGGAAGCACCCCCGACTTCGACACGCTGGTGACAGTGGAAGCGTACGGCGACACCTGGCTGCGCTACCGCACCCCCACGCCCGAGGTCACGAACCCGGCGCTGGTCAAGCGCCTGGTAGACAGCGGCGCGCAAGTGGTGAGCCTGCAACCGGTGGGCCAGAGCCTGGAAGCGGTGTACCTGCACATGGTCGAGGAGCCGGCGGCGTGATCTCTCGCCTTGCCCTGGGCCTCACCCGCCGCGAAGTGCGGGAGACCATGACCGATTGGCGGCTGCTGCTGCCCATGGGCACGCTGGCCCTGCTGTTCCCTGGCATCATGGTGCTGGGTATGCACATCGGCCTGCCCTACGTCTCGCAGATCGACCCGGCGCTGGCCGAGAACAAGGCATCGCTGTTCGGCGCCATCATGTCGGCCTTCTTCCCCACCTCCTTCAGCCTCATCATCGCGTTGGAGAGCTTCGCCGGCGAGAAGGAGCGCAACACCCTCGAAGCGCTGCTAGCCACCCCCATCTCCGACAGCGAACTCTTCGTCGGCAAGTTCCTGGCGGTGATGATCCCGCCCATCCTGCTCTGTGCGCTGGGCCTGAGTGTGTACACCTTGGGAGCGATCTTCATCGTGCACATCCACGTGCCCACGGAGTTCCTGGTGTTAGCGTTCCTATTGGGCGTGATGCAGGCGCTGACGATGGTGGCGGCGGCGGTGGTGGTCTCCAGCCAGACCGCCAGCGTGAAGGCCGCCAACCTGCTGGCCAGCTTCATCATCATTCCCGTGGCGCTGGTGGTGCAGAGCGAGGTGCTGCTGATGCTGGCGGGCTACGGCCAAGTGCTGTGGCTGGTGCTCATCGAGTTTGCACTGCTCACCGTCGCACTGCTCCGCCTAGGCATCCGAGTGTTCAACCGCGAGGACATCCTCACCCGCGAGAACGACGAATTCCGCTGGAGCGACGTGCGGGCAAAGGTGCTCACGGTGTGGTCGCAGCTCCCGGTCAGCGCCTTCGCCAGCACGCCTCCCGCCCCCTTCAGCCTGGTGCGGCTGTTCGCCCGCGACATCCCGCAACTGGCCGGCCTCTACCGCGGCCCGGCGCTCATGGTGGTCGGCACCCTGCTGGTCGGAGTGGTCATCGGTGTGGGGTTTGCGCATGAGCATCCACTGCGCCTGCCGGGGCTCGACATGACGCAACTGGCAGGAACCGTCTCCAGCACCGGCGACCTGGGAAAGATCACGCCACTCGACATTTTCAGCCACAATCTGCGTACAGTAGCGCTGGGCGGCCTGCTGTCCGTCTTCAGCTTCGGGGTGGCCGGCCTGGTCATCGTGGTATTGACTGGCGGCTCCATTGGGTTCTTCGCCGGACAGGCGGCCTTGAATGGGCTGGATGTGCCGCAGTTCGTGCTGGCGTTCCTGGCGCCCCACGGCGTGCTGGAGCTGCCGGCGCTGGTGGTGGCGGGAACGCTGAACCTGTGGATGGGGATGTGCCTCATCACGCTGCCCAAGGGCCACTCGTTGGGCGACGGCCTGCTGGTGGCGCTGGTGCACTGGGCCAAGGGCGCAGCCCTGTTCGTGCCGCTGCTGGCCGTGGCTGCCATGCTGGAAATCTGGGTCACTCCCGGCGTGGTGCGGGCTGTATACGGAGGCCATTGATGCCGGTGACCGAAATCCTGATGAGCGTGGAGGATGCCCGCACCCGCATCCTCGCCAACGTGGCGCCGCTCAACCCGGAGAGCAGCGCGCTGCTCAATGCGCTCGGCAGGGTGCTCGCTGAAGACGTGCATGCCCCCTTCAACGTGCCACCCATGGCCAACTCTGCTATGGACGGATACGCCGTGCGGTGGGAGGACATTCAGCACGCAGCGCCGGACCACCCGGCCGTGCTCCCCATTGTGGGCGAGGTGGCCGCCGGCCATCCGTCCACCCTGCCGCTGCGGCCGGGCCAGGCCATGCGTATCATGACCGGGGCGCCGGTGCCCGAGGGCTGCGACACCGTCGTCCAGTTCGAAGAGACCGACGAACTCGACCAGCGGGCGCGCGGCGTGACGTCGGCCACACTCAAGCAGATCGGCATCGTGACCCCATTGCCCAAAGGCGCCAACGTGCGAGAGGCGGGCGGCGACGTGCGGACCGGGGCGCTGATCATGACCGCGGGCACGCAGTTGCGGGCGGCACACCTGGGCGTGCTCGCCAGCATCGGGCGGGCGGCGGTGCAGGTGGTGCGGCGGCCGGTGGTCGCCATCATGGCCACCGGCGACGAGCTGCGGGAGCCCGGCGAGCCGCTGGGCCCCGGCCAAATCTACAACAGCAACAGCTACGCCATCGCCGCCCAGGTGCTGGGCGCCGGCGCCATACCCATGGTGCTGCCCATCGCCCGCGACAACCTGGCCGACCTGTTCGCCAAGACCGAGCAGGGCATGACCGCCGACTTCTTCATCACCTCGGCCGGCGTCTCCACCGGCGAATACGACCTAGTGAAGGACGTGCTGAGCCAGCAGGGCTCCATGGACTTTTGGCGGGTGAACATGCGGCCCGGCAAGCCGCTGGCCTTCGGTCTGCTGCGACGGGCGGACGGCGCCCAGGTGCCCCACCTGGGCCTGCCCGGCAACCCGGTCAGTTCGATGGTGGCCTTCGACCAGTTCGCCCGCCCCGCCATCTTCCGCATGATGGGCCGTCCGGGGTCCTCGCACCCGCAGGTGTTGGCGGTGCTCGACGAGGCGATCGGCAGCGGCGACGGGCGGCGCACCTACGCCCGTGGCATCCTGGAGAAGCGCAACGGCGAGTACCACGTACGGCTCACCGGGCCCCAGGGGTCGAACCTCCTCACCTCCATGGCCATGGCCAATTGCCTGCTGGTAGTGCCCGAGGAACAGGACCGGGCCGGGGTCGACGCCGGGTCCAGGGTGGCAGTTCAAGTGCTCGAAGGATTCGAGGACATCTTAGCGTGATCTACCCAGCGCAGGGCTTCGAGTTCCAACCGCCACCGCCGGTGGCACGGGCGCGCCGCGTGCTCATCAAACCCAACGCAGCGTATCCCGCTCCCTACCCCATAACCACCAGCGCCAGCACCCTGGCGGCCATCGTGCGCGGCATCCGCCGCATCAGCGACGCCGACATCGTGCTGCTGGAGGGCCCCATGGGGGGAGTGAGCGCCCGCTCGATCTTCGAGACCCTGGGCTACCAGTTGCCCCGCATCATGGGCCTCGACGTAAAGGACTCCACCTTTGTGGAGGTGGAGAACCCGCTGCCCAAGCCTTACGTGCTGGCAAACTTCTGGCTACCCAACGTCATCCTTTCGTGCGACTATCTGATCTCAGTGACGCCGCATCAGGTGCTGAATGGGCGGGGGTGGTTCAGCACGCCCAACCTGCTGGGGCTGCTGCCGCGCAACAAGTATGGCGGGTCGGTGGGCCGGGAGCGCACATCGCTATCGCGGCTGGACCTGCAGCAGGTACTGGCCGACCTGTACTTCACGCTGCCGTTCGACCTGGGCGTCATCGACGCCACGGTCACCTACCGGGCAGGCGCCGATGCCACCCAGGGCACCTCAGAACCATTCGGCAGCATCTTCGTTGGCGAGCCCTATGCCGTGGACAAAGAGGCGGCGGAGGCGACTGGAGCGCCGGCCGACTACCTGCAGTACATTGAGACTGCGCAGCTCGATATTGACACCCACGTTTCCAACTGACCTTAAGGAACACACATCATGACTATGGACACGCCTAGCACCGTTGTAGACGCTGCCGTCGACTACGCCGCGATCCTCACCCAGCGCTACCACATCGAGCCCATCTGGTACGAGCGTGCCGGCATATCGTGGGACTACGTCGTGAAGCAGCGCATCCCCACCGACGCCCTGGCGGCACGGGAGTCGGCCGGCGAGGCCCGCCGCTCGGTCCGCAGCGAAGCCGGCAAAGGTGTGCGCTTCGCCCGCCAGGCCAAGGCCACTGGCGACGACCCCGTCGCGCTGATCCAGGAGCTGGCTCCGGACTCCACCACCTATCGCGACCCCGGCCTGCCCGTGAAGGAGATCCTGTTCCGCATTCTGCTGGCGGGCGGCAATGCGCCCATGACGGTGCAGGCGCTGTACGACGAGGTGATGGTCTGGGTGCGCGGCGGCGACGGCCGGGTCATCACGCCCGAGGTGCTGCAGCGCACCCTCACGGCGGACCAAGACTACGGCTTCATGCCGGTGGACTAGCGTTTCGTACAGGCCTTCGCCCACGTTGCCCAGTGGCGCCCTTCGGCGCGTTAGGGGGCAGGTCGCGCGCCGAGCCTGACGCCCAATCTCAGGAGCGGACTACTGTACCGTCACGCTAATGTTGGTGACCAGACTGTCATAGTCCCAGCCGCTCCCGCTCACCTGCACCGACAGTAGTCGCTGTGGCGGTGGGCTCAGCGCCATCAGGTTGAAGGGCGAGGCGAAGTGGCTCCAACTGTCCTGGGGTACCTGGGTGCCCACGTCGGTGCGATTGTTGTCAGGGTTGGCGTAGTAGAAGCCCCAGGCGGCCGACGTCTCGTTGCCCGCCGACCGGTAGGTGAGCCGCACCAGCACCGGGTATTCGGTGCCCAGGTAGCCCCCGCCCGACAGGTTCTGGTTCCGGATCCGCAGGTCCAAGGAGAGGCGCAGGTCCTTGTAGTCGCTCAGGTCCTTGTCTAGGTCCTGGTACACAAAGGTCTCACTGTGGGTGCCGCGGCTGCCCCTACGCACGAAGTGTGACGCCAAGCGGCCCTCGTCGTTCACCAGTTCGTGCACACCCGGCACATCGGCCCCCTCGCGGAACCCAGCAACATTCCCAACGCGCCAGCCATTCAAGCCCTGCGTAAAGTCGCCGTTGTACACCAGTTCCTCGGGGGCCAGCGTGGGCGGCGTGAAACCGGCGGGCCCCATGTCGGCATGCTCGCCATCACGAATGGTGATGCCGCCGTGGGCCGACACCAGCCGGGCCTCGCCTCGCTCGGCCACCCGCACCTTGGTGGCGGTGGAGTCGACCGTGACGGTGTAGCTCCCCTCGCTCAGATCCATGCTGCCATAGGGCGTCACCATTCGCAGTGTGCGCCGGTTGCCCGCCACAGGCGCCACGCCTACGTGCAGCTTCCCCTGCGACAGCGTGAGCACCACAATGGCCTGGGTCGAGTCGAAGCGTTTGGTGGCATGCTGCGTCAGCTCCAGCTCAGTGCCCGAGTACACCTGCAGCGTGCTATGGTCGAACAGGCTGACGAACGCCTGCGACACCCCATCAGTCCGCAGCTTGTAGCCCTCGCTCAACGCGGCCTGGGGGCCAGCGCTCACCCACAGCGTTTGGCGCGGCTGGCGCACCAGCACCGTCCCGCTAATCGTGGTGACGCGGGCATCCTCGGCATCGGTAGCGGTGGCCATCACATGAAGGGCCAGCGCCCCGGCGCCCGCCAGCAACACCAGGAAACAGCCGAACGCCAGCCATAGCACCGTCCACGCCAGGCGCTGCTGCCGGGCCGACGCTACCGCCGGGTGGTCGCGTTCCGGCGTGGCCACTACCGCCGTGGCAGACGGCGCGTGGTCGGGCCGGGGAAGGCTGGGGGGATATGTGGCCATGGCAGGGGTGCGCAGCCGTCTGGTTCCATCACTGCCGTCAGTATAGCCCAGCCACCTCCTGCACGCGACGGCGCGAGGGGGCTGGGCTATCGCATCCTAGTTGGGTGGTGTGCACACGCCCTTCCGGCAGGGCGTGCAGAGGGGCAGCCGCCCCTCTGCCAGGGAGCCCAGGCGCCGCCCTGAGCTTGTCGAAGGGGGTATCCCCTCGGTTAAGGAGTAACGGAGGGCGGACGGGTGGGTATGCCGTGACGGGATCCATCCTGCAGTGCCACTGTCGAAGGCCTCACCACGAACGGAACCTCGCGCCTCAGCGAGCATGCGATCGCCCATCCACGCACCGCACCCGCTTGCGGCGGGCCGGCAAATGGGCGGCCCCGGCCTACCCGAACGCGCGTCCAGAACGAGTGAGCGGAAAAACCTTGACAGAACAGGTGAGCGCCGTTACATTTCGGTAGAACGGTCGTTCTTCAAGACATATGATCACAAGGGGGCGGCGCCCATGAAGACACTCACTGCCCGGCAGAAACAGATCCTGGATTTCATAGACGGCTTTGGGCGAGAACACGGGTATGCTCCCAGCATCCGTGACATCGTCAAAGGCTGTAGCATCTCGTCGACATCCGTGGTCGACTACAACCTGCGCATCCTGGAGCGTGAGGGCCTGCTGCGCCGCGACGCCGAGGTGTCGCGGGGCATCGTGCGCATCGGCGCGCTGAAGTCCGGCTACCGGGCGGTGCCGGTGCTCGGCCAGATCGCCGCCGGCCTCCCCATCCCAGTGCCCTCGCCCGACACGTGGTCATCGGCCGCCGACACCAGCGAAATGGTGGAGGTGCCCAACGAGATGGCCCGCGGCACCGAGGACGTGTTCGCCCTGCGGGTCAAGGGCACCTCGATGATCGACGCCCTCATCAACGACGGCGACATCGTGGTGATGCGCCCCACCGACAGCGCCGGCAACGGCGACATGGTGGCCGCCTGGCTCAAGCAGGAGCAAGAGGTGACCCTCAAGAAGATCTTTTTTGAGGGCGACCTGGTGCGGTTGCAGCCCATGAACAGCACCATGCAGCCCATCTACACCCACGCCAGCAACGTGGAAGTTCAGGGACGCGTGCTCGGCGTCATCCGCCAGATGGACTAGCGCTCGATTGGGCCTGCTGCGCCAGCGCTGCCAGCAGGCCCAGGAACAGCCACAGCAGGGCGATGGTGTGCGGGAACTGCAGGTTGAAGAAATAGTGGTCGAACAGGCCGGCACTCAGTGCGCCCAGTACGCCGGCCCCCACTCCCAGCATCAGCCCCGGTAGCTGCGGGTGCGACAACCGCCCCGCCGCCCGCCACGCGCCGTGCAGCACCAACCCCACGCACAGCAGGAACGCGGCCACGCCCACCAAGCCCATCTGGCTGGCGATGAGCAGGTAGATACTACTGCTCGCCACGTAGAGGTCCAAACTAGGCGCCTGGCCGAAGCCGACGCCGAACACCGGGTACTGGGCAATAAGGCGAAGTGCGTCCTTGTACTCGCCCAAACGCATTTGCGCCGCCCGATCGGTGAACGTGACGCCCGAGAAGAAGCGGTCGAGCAACTGCTGGCCCGGCGGCGACGCCACCACCCCAGCACCCGCCACACCACCCGCAAGCCACAGCCGCCGGTAGCGGACCCCCGCCAGAAACATCACGCCCGTTGCCGCCCCGAACCAGGCGCCGCGGCTGTAGGTGAGCGCCAGTGCCGCCGCCACCAGGCCCAGCAGCGGCAGCGTCCAGCGGCGGCGCAGCACCGGCCGGGCATCGGCCACCTGGGCCGTCACCAACGGCAGCGCCACCGCCATCATGCCCCCCAGCACGTTCGGGTCCACCGCCGTGCCGATAGCGCGCAGCGTTTCCGTGTCGGCGATGTACCGCAGCAACTTCTCGCCGCTGGGGTAGCCCACGCGGCCCAAGCTCAACAACAGGTCGGTGGCAAGGCCCGGCGGCGCCAGGTACAGGCCGACCGCCGCCGCCGCCGCCCCGCCCGCGGCCAGCAGCAGCATCCGCCCCACCAACACCAGGTCGGACCCCGACCGCAGCACGTTCACCACGGTGAAATACAGCAGCACGCTGTTCACCGCCTTCACGAAGAACCGGAACACCTCGGCCGTCACCGTGTCCTGGCTCAGCAGCAACGCCGTGACCATGATGCCGAGGAACGCCAGCACCGCGGGACCGGCCGGCGTGAGGACAATGGCGTCCCGCCGCTCGGCCAAGGTGCGCAGCACCCATATCCCAAGGACTAATGAAAGTGTTATGTCAAGTAATGATGGTTTGATACCGCCAAATGGCGCCGGGGCGACTCCGAACGGCAGCAGGTACACCACCGCCACCACGCCAACCACTCCCAGCGTGGGCCGCACCGCCACCGCCGCCACATAGGCCAGCGCGACCAGCACCGCGTAGCCCAGCCACGGCTGTCCCTGGCTAGTGAGCGCACCACACAACGCGCCCAGCGCCAGCACCGTACCCCACAGCGCACCCGCTCGCACTCGGCCGCTCCCCGTCAGCGAGGCGAGCGACGGCGTCACGCCCGCACCGGCTGCCGCAGCAGCGACTGGTACAGCGCCACGTGGTCAGCGGCGATACGGTCCCAATCGAACCGCTCGCCAAGTACCTTTGCGCCCGCCTGCAGCCGCCGCCGCAGCGCCGGATCGTCCAGCAGCCGGGCACAGGCGGCAGCCAGCGCAGCCGGGTCCCCCGGCGGCGTCAACAGGCAGTGCTCACCATCCAACAACGACGGCAGCGACGGCTCGGCAGCCTCGGCAGGCGCAGGCGCGGTGGTGACCAGTGCCGCGCCGGTGACCAGCGCCGCCAGCAGCGTGCTCTGGCGGTACGAGGCGCCGGCCACGAACGGCAGCACGCAGGCGTCCAGGGCCTTCAGCACTTCCGTGACCTCGCCTGGGGGCAGATGGCCAGTCCACACCATGCGCTCGTCCACGCCGAGCGCCGCTGCCAGCGTACGCACCTCAGCAAAGTAGGCCCGGTTGGTCGGGTCGGACGCCCCGAAGGGGTCACCTAGCATCAGCAAGCGCACGTCACGCCCAGCGCCGGCCAGCAGGCGCAGCGCCCGCACCAGCGTGTCCGCGCCCTTCCCGTGGTTCAGCATGCCGAAGAAGCCCAGCAGGCCCGCCGTCACCGGAATGCCCCAGCGGGCGGCAATCTCCGCCCGGTCCATCGGGTCGCCCATGGCCGGTACGGCGCTGCCGATGGGGATGACCCGCACCCCATCAGGGTCCGGGCGCACCGCCCGCAGCGCGGCGGCGTCAGCGCCGTTGGTGGCCACGGCGGCGGCGCTATCGCACCGCAGCCGTCGCATCACCCAGCGCCGCGCCAAGTGGGCCTTGGGGAACAGGTAGGGCTCCCGCAGGTCGTGGAAGGTGGTGACCCAGCGCACCGGACTGCGGCGCGCCCGCAGCCACCCCGGCGCCAGCATCACTGCCGGGTGCATGCCGAACGCGCCGGTCTGAAACTGTAGGTGCACGATATCGGGCCGCTTCCGGGCCAGCAACTCCCGCAGGTGTCGCAGCACGCCGAAGTTCCAGCGGTGCACCGTCCGGTACACGTTCACGCCGTAAGGGTCGTTGGGCACAAACTCGCCGCCATCACTATCGAAGCTGGTCAGCACGTCCACATCCACGTCTAGGCGCGCCAGCCGTTGCGCCAGCAACTGGGTGTAGTCGGCCACCCCCCCCACCATTGGGGGGTATTCGCCGGTGACCAGCAGTGCCCTCAACGGCTGAACGCGTGGCGCAGCACGTCGCCATACAGCGCGATGCGCTCCCGCCGCATGGCCCGCTTGTGCCCGGCCACCAGCTTCACCGCATCCTCCAGGATCTGTACGGCGTAGTTCAGCATGAGGAAGCGCCGCACCAGCGCCGCCTGCCAGCGGCCGAAGTGCTTGCGGTAGTAGCGCACCTTGCTCTGCACAAAATGGATGTGGCGGCCCGCCATCACCTGCTCGCTGCTGCGCCCCCCCAGATGGGTCACCCGCGCCGACGGCTGGTAGTACGCCCGCCAGCCCGCCTGTGCCGCCCGCAGGCACCAGTCGGTCTCCTCGAAGTACAGGAAGAAGCCCTCGTCGAACCCGCCCACCTGCCGCAGCGCCGCCCGCCGGAACAACAGCGCGGCGCCCATCAACCAGTCCACCCGCTGCTCAGCAGTATCGGGCGTGTCCAGGCAGTAGTAGCGGGCAAGCTCGCCATTGTGGGGGAAGGCGGTCTGCAGGATCGTGCTCTCCAGGAAGGCGGTGCGCAGGCGGGGGAACCGCCGCCGCGACGGTTGCACTAGGCCGTCGGCCTCCACCAGCATCGGCCCGGCCACCCCGGCGTCGGGATGCGCCTGCAGCGTGGCGGCCAGCGCGCCGATGCAGCCGGGCGACACCTCGGCGTCGGGGTTCAGCAGCAGCACCGCGTCCACGTCGTCGGGCAGGGCGGCCAGACCGGCGTTGAAGCCACCGCCGAAGCCGGCGTTGCGGCCGGTCTCCAGCAGGTGCGCCGCTGGAAACCGCTCCCGCACCAACGCCGGGCTGCCGTCGTGCGAGGCGTTGTCGACCACCCACACCTCCACCCGGCCGTCGCGCCAGTCCGCCGCCTCCCGCTGCAGCGACGCCAGGCAGGCGGCCAGCAGGTCGCGCACGTTCCAACTCACGACAATAACAGCGATGTTCATGGGTGCAGTGCGTCTCGTCCCCAAGTATACCCCGTGGCTATTGGCGGTAAGGTGGCCCATACTACGGGCAATCCCGCCCACCTCCCATCGCACCGCTTGCCTCCTCCGCGTGAAGACCACCGCACCACCGGCCACCCCCGCCACCCGCACCGCCTGGGAAGCACGCCTGCCGTTCTTCTACGGCTGGGTGATCGTGGCGGTGGCGTTCCTGCTCAGCCTCATGGGGTCGGGCCTCAACTGGGTGGCCATGGGCGTGTTTGCGGTACCCATGCAAGAGGACACCGGCTGGAGCCGCGCCGCCCTGTTCAGCGCGCTCGGCCTGCGCACGTACATCTCGGCCATCGCCTCGCCGTTCATCGGCCGTTACTTCGACCACCGCCACGGCGCCCGCCTGCTCAGCATCGGGTCTGGCGCGCTCATGTCGCTCAACCTCGCGCTCATCTCGCAGGTGCAGTCCGAATGGCAGTTCGTGCTGCTGTTCGGCGGTGTCGGAGGGCTGGTTTCGGCCGGGCAGAACGGGCAGGTGGCGGCCATCGTGCCCAAGTGGTTCGTGCGGCGCCGCAGCTCGGCCATGGCGGTGGCCACCACCGGCGTGGGACTGGCGGCGCTCGTCTTACCGGCCGTCTTCTCGTTCTTCATCACCGCGTTCGGCTGGCGCGGGGCGTGGACAGCGGTCGCCGTGGTGACCTTCGTGGTCGCCGGCCTGCCCGCCCTGTTCATCCGCCGCCAGCCGGAGGACGTGGGGCTGCTGCCCGATGGCGGCGCGGCGCCCGACGCGGCCAATCCCCGGCCCCGCTTTCGCGAGGAGGCCAGCTTCACGGTGACCGAGGCCTTCCGCACCCGCTCCGCCTGGCTGGTGCTGGTGGCCACCTCATTCATCACGCTCTACTCCGCCGGACTGCCGGCCAGCCTGCCGGCCATGCTGCAGGACCTGGGCCAGCCGCGCGACCTCGCCGTGTTGGGCCTCACCATCTACGGCGTTGGCTCGGTGTTCGGACGCTGGGTGTGGGCGGGACCGTCGGCCCGCTACCACGTGCGCTGGGTCATGCTGGCCGTCACGCTGTACTGCGCGTTGCTGACGCCTACCCTGCCGTGGTTACCGCCGGGCATCGCGCTGGCCTACCCGTTCTTCCTCGGCATCGGCATCGGCGGCAACGCGTCCATCGGCCAGCTCGTGTGGCCCGGCTACTTCGGGCGGGCGCACCTCGGCGCTATCACCGGCGTGGCACGGCTGCCAAATGCGCTACTGGGCGGGGTATCGGCAACGGTGCTGGCGCTCAGCTTCGACACCTTCCACGACTACGGCCCGGCGCTCTGGCTGATGAGCGCCTGCGGCATCGTCGCCGTGCTGGCCTTCCTGGCGGCCCCTCCGGTCGCTCCGCCTCACCGCGCCGCCACATCAACTGAAGCCAGGGCTTCACAACCGCCGGCTGGGTGACCGTAAGTGCTGCGTCTTATGGGAACCAGCAACAAAAATGGACGCCAGTCCTTTCCGGCGGGGAGTCCAGAAGGGCTGCAAGCCCCTTTGGCAGGGTGTCCGAGGGGTGTCCCCTCGGTCCTTCCGAAAGGAGTTCTGTAGGGCGGGCGGGTGGGATGCGCTGTGACGGGATCCATCCTGCACTCGGCACCCGGCCCACGCTGGCCACGCGGCCCCCGAGAGCTGCGTTCTTCCAGGTGCCTCGGCCTCCCTACGTGCTAGAGTGGCTGCGCCGCCCATCAACCCACGGCCGAACCACCGAGGAGACCCACCCATGCCCACCCTGCAGCACCACGACGCGTCCATCTACTACGAGGAGTACGGCGCCGGCTACCCGGTGCTGCTGTTCGCGCCCGGCTCGCTCACATCCACCATCGAGGCCTGGCATCGCGCCGCGTGGGACCCCACCAAGGAGCTGCCGTCCGAGTACCGCGTCATCGCCATGGACCAGCGCAACGCCGGACGGTCGCACGCGCCCATGACCGCTGCCGACGGCTGGGACGCGTTCCTCGGCGACCACATCGCACTGCTCGACCACCTGGGCATCGAACACTGCCACATCATGGGGGCGTGCATCGGCGTATCGTTTGCACTCAAGCTCATCCAGGCCCAGCCGTGGCGGGTGTCAGCGTGCGTGATGCAGCAGCCCATCGGCGCCAGCGCACCGCGCGCAGCCAACCAGGGGTTCGATACCTGGAAGGCCACGCTGACCGGCCACTCCGAAGCCACCGACGCGGTGCTGGACGCCTACCTGCGCAACCTGTACGCCCCGCTGTTCGTCTACAGCGTCACCCGCGACTTCGTGCGCACCGCCTGCCCCACGCCCATGGTCATCCTGCCTGGCAACGACCAAGCCCACCCGTTCGCGATCGGCAAGGAACTGGCGGAGCTGGCGCCCAACGCCGAGTTCATCCCCGAGTGGAAGGAAGGCCCGGCGCATGCCGCTGCATTCACCCGGGTACGGGCGTTTCTGCACCAGCACACACACTCCTAGGGGTGCGCCGGCTTATGCGTGGTCGACACCCCAGGAGGCGGTACAGGATCGGGTTGAGAGCAGGCTTAGCGGCGCACGCCTCAGCTACTTCGCATAAAAGACCGTCGACTCGCCGTCCACGAAGCCTTCGTGGATCACGAACTCAGGGGTCAACTCCTCGTGGCGCGGCACGCCGCTGCGGCCGACCGGCGCCTTCGTGGGGTCGTACACCCGGAAATACACCACGTTACGGCCCGAATACAGGCCCTTGTGCCGGGTCATCTTCAGGCTGTCCAAATCAGCCGCGACGACGCCACGAGCACCTAACTCCTGGCGGAGGCTAACGCTGATCGCCATTGCCTCGTGCGCCTTGCTGGCAAACGGGTTCCACATACGCCACTCCCTCTCTCCCTGCCATCCGCCCTCGCGTGCCCGACAGCTCTCGCAGCCCGGAGCACACTGCTCCGTCAACTGCCCTGGCCACCAGACGGCGGACCCCGTCTATACGTAGAACGTACGCCTTCGCCGCCACGGGGTCAAACGGTCCAGCATCGGGGCTCGACGGGTGCACGCCACTACCTAGCACGACAGGAGTTGGCAGCCGCACGCACCTATGTCTCAGGCGTATAGGAGCCATGCGTCTCAGGTTAGGCAAAGGATGTTCAACGACCGGCAAGCTCAGGGCGAACGGGTTGAGGGTGACCTCCCATCACGAGTCTCCGGCCGCTACCCCGGCAACGGCGGCATCCACGTGCGGTACCAGTCCAGCGATACCGCCATCACCTCATGGATCGCCGGCTCCAGGTACACCTCGTAGTGGCTGTAGCCGCGCAGCGTCACCAGCTTCTTCGGCTCGCCCGCCCGCCGGTACAACTCCTCGCTCTCCTCGGGCAACACCAGCAGGTCGTTGTCGGTGGTGATGAACATGATGGGGCGCGGCGCAATCCGGTCTACCACCCACTCGGGATTGAACAAAAGCGTCTCGTCCACGTACTCCAAGGGCAGATCCGTCACCGCGCCCGGTACGTTGCGGCGGGTGGCGGTGGCAATGCGCAGCGAGTCCGGGTCGGGCAGCAGGATCTCGTTGCGGGGGCGCAGTTCCGATGTGCCGGTCAGCGCCCGCTGCACCCGGTCGGCCTTCGACTGCTCCAGCAGATCCCGCCACTCGTACGGACGCCGCACCCGGCTCATCCACCGCGCGCCGTTGCCGATGCCCACCACGCCCACGGTGCACCGCACTCGCTCGTCGATGGCCGCCACCCACGTCACCGTCGCGCCACCGTAGCTGGTACCAAAGATGCCGATGCGGTCCTCGTCCACCTCCGGCTGCGCCCCCAGGAAGGTGATGGCCGCCTGCACGTCGGCCACCCGGCCGTGGGGGTTCAGGCGGCTGCGGGGCTCACCCTCGCTCATGCCCCAGCCCTTGTAATCGAAGATGAACGCGGCGTACCCCGCCTCCACGAACATGCGGGCGTTGTCCGGCAGATACAGGTCCTTCAGTCCCGTGTAGCCGTGGCACAGCACAATGCCGCCCCGTGGCCGCTCGCCCGCTGCGTCGTCGGGCAGGTACAGGTCGCCCGCCAAACGCACGCTCTCGCTGTAAAAAGTGACGGCCCGCTTCTGCATCGCGGCCTCCTCTGGTGTGACTGCGGGCAGTGTACCTGGTTTGCCGTGGTGCGTAGACCCGCTGGGGTGATTCGCCACCGGGTGAGTCCAGAGAGGGCGGAGCCCTCTTTGGCGGGGTGCCCGAGGGGTGGCCCCTCGGTAAGGAGTTTTGAGGGTGGGCGGGTGGGATACGACGCGAACGGATCCACACCTAAGCCCCCGGACGGCCCCATATCGCTCCAAGGCATCGGCGGCCAAATCGCCGGTTCTTTTTGACACGTTACGTCCACGCAACCTAGAATCAGTACGCGCTTGCACCCTTGGGGTAGCAGGCGCGTCACTATCTGGCGATCACGCCACTCCTTCACCAAGGGTCCACCATGCGCTCCATGACCAGCGACCAAGTCCGGGAAGCGTTCCTGCGCTTCTTCGAGGCCCAGGGGCACCAACGGGTGTCCAGCTCCTCGCTGGTGCCACGCGCCGACCCCACCCTGCTGTTCACCAACGCCGGCATGGTCCAGTTCAAGGACGTCTTCCTGGGCGCCGACAAGCGGGCCTACAGCCGCGCCACCACCAGCCAGAAGTGCGTGCGGGCCGGCGGCAAGCACAACGACCTCGACGCCGTGGGCCGCACCGCCCGCCACCACACCTTCTTCGAGATGCTGGGCAATTTCAGCTTCGGCGACTACTTCAAGCAGGATGCGATCCGGTTCGCATGGGACTTTTTGTACGGTGAGCTTGGCCTCCCCAAAGAGCGCATGTGGTTCACCGTGTTCGAGAACGACGACGAGGCGCTGGAGCTGTGGAAGCAGATCGCCGAGGTGGGCGACGACCGGGTGCTGCGCCTGGGCGAGAAGGACAACTTCTGGGCCATGGGCGATACCGGCCCCTGCGGCCCCTGCAGCGAGATCCACTTCGACCGCGGCGCCGAGTTCGCCTGCGGGCCCACCTGTGGCCTGGGCACGTGCGACTGCGACCGCTGGCTCGAGATCTGGAACCTGGTGTTCATGCAGTTCGAGCGCGACGCGGCCGGCACGCTGACCCCGCTGCCACGCCCCAGCATCGACACCGGCATGGGCCTGGAACGCATCACGTCCATCCTGCAGGGGAAGAGCAACAACTGGGAGACCGACCTGATGTGGCCGTTGCTGCAGCGGGTCGAGGCCCTCTCCAAGGTGCCCTATGCCCCCGGCGAGGCCGGTTTCCCGCACCGGGTCATCGCCGACCACGCCCGCGCCTGCACCTTCCTCATCGCCGACGGCGTGCTGCCCGGCAACGAGGGCCGCGGCTACGTGCTGCGCCGCATCCTGCGCCGGGCCATCCGCTTCGGCCGCCAGATAGGCCTGACGGAGCCCTTCATGGGCCCCATGGCCGACGCCGTGGTCGAGCGCATGCACGGCGCCTTCCCTGAACTCAACGACAAGATCGACTTCGTGAAGCGCGTGCTGGAACTGGAGGAGGAGCGCTTCTCTGAGACGCTGAGCACCGGCATGGCACTGTTGCAGGCGGAGCTGGAACTCTGCGCCGAAGCACTGTTAAGTCTCAGGAATTTGGAGGATGACCTAAAGGCACTCCCGGAGTACTCCGTCAATGATCGCGTTGGACGACACATGCTCGCCACTCTAATCGAGCGCGAGGCCTTTCGGTTCCGTACCGCACTGCACGACAAGGGACGTCTGCAAGCATCTGCAATAGGTTCCCAAGCCTGGCCTGAGTACTTAAAGAAGATCGCCAATGAACTTGACCCGACGGCTCACAGCCGACCTGCGCGCCTTGACGAGACGGCAGCCGAACTCCATGCCAGCGGGATACAGGCGCAAACATGGAACCCGCAGATGCCAATGGAGTTGCAACCTCGCGAAGCGCTGGACGTGGAACCCAGCACGATTCTTGAACCGCTGAGAGCGGCAGCAGCGCAGGTCGAAGGCCAGACGGCCTTCCGCCTCTATGACACCTTCGGCTTCCCCTACGAGCTCACCGAGGAGATCGCCGCCGAGCACGGCCTGACTGTCGACCGCGCCGGGTTCGACGCCGAGATGGCCGCCCAGCGCGAGCGGGCGCGCGCCGCCCGCCGCAACGCCGGCCACGAGGCGGGCGGCTTCGACTACCGCGAACTGCCGCTGCCGGCCTCCCGGTTCATGGGGTACGAGACCGTAGTTGCCATCGGTGTGGTGCAGAGCCTGGTCCTTCGACAGGCTCGGGACGAGCGGGTAACTGCCACCGAAGAGGCCAGCGAGGGCGCCGAGGTGGAGGTGGTGCTGGACCAGACGCCGTTCTATCCCGAGGGCGGCGGCCAGGTGGGCGACCAGGGCACGTTCGACGGCGCCAACAGCCGGGTGCGCATTACCGACACCTATAAGGCGGGCAACGGGCTGATCGTGCACCGCGGCGTGGTGGAGCACGGCGTGCTGGCGGTCAACGACCAGGTGGCCGCCGAGGTGGACGCCGAGCGCCGCGCCGACGTTGCCCGCAACCACACCGCCACCCACCTGCTGCATGCGGCGCTGCGCCAGGTGCTCGGCAACCACGTCGGCCAGGCCGGCTCATCGGTGGCCGCTGACCGCCTGCGCTTCGACTTCTCGCACATCGCCGCCATGACCCCCGACGAACTGACCGCCGTGCAGGGCCTGGTGAACCAGCGGGTGCGCGAGGATTGGGACGTGCAGCACCACGTCTCCAGCTACCAGCAGGCGGTCGAAAGCGGCGCGCTCGCCTTCTTCGACGAGAAGTACGGCGAGACCGTGCGCGTCATCGAGGTGAGCCGTCCCGACCGCGAAATCCCGCACACCCAGGCCATCCCCGCCGACCTCCAGGTGTTCAGCAAGGAGCTGTGCGGCGGCACCCACCTGGGCAGCACCGGCGAGATCGGCTTCTTCAAGATTGTGGCCGAGAGCAGCGTGGCCGCCGGCGTCCGACGCATCGAGGCGGTGACCGGACGCGGCTTCGAACAGTGGGAGGCCAGCGTCGACCACGAGGCCCGCGCCATCGCCCAGGGCATGAACACCTCGCTGCTGCGGGTGGCCAGCCATCAGGACAGCCTGGCCGAGCGGGTGGAGCGCCTGCTGGCGCAGAACCAAGAACTGCAGCGCAAGCTCCACGCAGTCGAACGCGACGCCGCCCGCCAACAGCTCGCCGACGTGACGTCCGCGGTCATCGACATCAACGGCGTGAAATTGCTGAGCCTGAAGGTGGAGGCACAGACCACCGTCGCGCTGCGCGAGCTCACCGACGCCCTGCGCGACAAGCTGCCCGACGCCGTCATCGTACTGGGCGCCGCGCTGGAGAGCGGAGCGGCGTTCATCGCCCTGGCGCCCAAGCCGCTCATCGAGCGCGGCCTCCATGCCGGCAACCTCGTCAAGGACGTGGCGGCGGTGGCCGGGGGCAAAGGCGGCGGCCGCCCCGACCTCGGCCAGGCCGGCGCCCCCGACGCCTCCAAGCTGGCCGAGGCGTTGCAGGCGGCCGGCGGCATTGTGCGGAAGCAACTGGGCGGCTAGCCCATAGTCCGCCCGGAGCGCCGCTCCTTGTCTCGCGTCTACCTCGACCCCACCGACACCGCTGCGGCGGTCCGAGCCCGCGTCAGCACCGCCGGCCAAAGCGACGGCCCGATGGAACTGATCGTCCCCTTCGGCCAGCGGGTGTTGCGCACCGCCGCCGGCATGCTGCAACTGCGCCGGGCGGTCGAAGACGCTCAGACTCCCGTGTACATCGTCACCAACGACCGCCACATTCGCTCCCTCGCCCGCCGCCAGGCCATCTCGGCAGGGGGTAAGCTGCTGGACGGCACGCCACTGATGCGGCTGCTGCTGGACGGCAGCGCCGGCACGTCCACCGGCTACGACCGCTACCGCCACGAACTGCGCGAGCAGGGCAGGGCGCTGCGCAACGCAGTGGTCCGCACCCTTGGATGGGGCGCCGCCCTGCTGCTGCCGCCGCTCACCGCCGCCTGGTTCATCCTGCCATCCGCCACCATCACGGTGCGGGTACCGGCCGAACCCATCGACCAAACGCTGCGGGTCACCGTCTCCAGCTTCACCAACACCGTGGAGTCCACCAACGGCGTGGTACCCGGCAGGGCGGTGGAGGTGCCGGTGGAGGTCTCCGTCAGCGCCCCATCCACCGGCGTGGCGGCCGACCCGGAGAAGACGGCCAAGGGCGCGGTGCGGTTCAGCAACCGCGGCGACCAACCGGTGCGGGTGCCGGCCGGCGCCAAAGTCGCCACCGTTGCCAATGTGGTTTTCCTTACCCAGTCCGAGGTGAGTGTGCCGCCCGCCCGCCCATCGGGCATTGATGTTGCAGTGGTGGCCGAACGGCAGGGCCTCGCCGGCAACATCAAACCCAAAGAGATCATCAAGTTCGATGACGAACAGCTCGGCAAGCAGTTGCTGGTGGAAAACGAGGCCACCTTTAGTGGCGGTGCCGAAGGTCCCGACAAAGCGGTGGCCGAGGCCGACTACCAGCGCCTGCGCCAGAAGGCATTGGAAGAGGCCCGCACCAAAGCCCAACAGATGGTCGAGGGCCAATTGTCCGGTGACGCCGCTGTGGCGCCTGGGTCGTTGCGGGTGCGCGTGACTGGCGAGGAGCTGGACCCCCGCATCGGCACCGCTGCGCCATCGCTCACGCTGAAGGTCAAGGCCATGGCCCGGGCGCTGGTGTTCAACGGCGACGACCTGCGCGTCGTGGTCCGCAAACGCATGGGCGCAAGCGCCGACCTGGCCGAGACCTTCTCGACCAAGCTGAACGTGGCCATCGGCGCCAGCCTGGCAGCCGATAACGACAATGCCACCTTCGACGCCCGCGTGCAGGGCACCATCGGCCACTACCTGGACGAGAACAAGCTGAAGCAGCTCATTGCCGGCCGTACCCCCAGCGAAGCCCGCATCGCCCTGCTCACCCAGGCTCCCGCGTCCGCCCCTCAGATCCGCCTCACCGCATTCTGGGCCGACCGCCTGCCCTCCTTCCCCTGGCGCATCACCATCCGCCAAGTCACTGGGAGCTAGTGTGGTGATCCTGGCGCTCGACGTCGGCAGCCGCCGCATCGGCGTGGCGGTCAGCGACCCAACCGGCCTGCTCGCCTCGTCGCGCCCGGTCATCCACCGCAAGAGCCTGGCGCAGGCGGTGCAGGCCGTGGCGGCCGCCGTGCAGCGCGAGGCCGCCGAGCAGGTGCTGGTGGGCCTGCCGCTCACCCTCGACGGCGAGGTGGGCCCGCAGGCGCGCGAAACGCTGGTGTTCATCGACCACCTGAAACCGCTGCTGGCGGTGCCGATCGCCACCTGGGACGAGCGCTACACCACCGTAGAGGCAGCCGGCATCCTGCGCTCTCAGGGCGTGCGCTACCACCGTCAGCGCGAGCGCATCGATTCGGCAGCGGCAGCCGTGCTCCTCCAGCACTATCTCGACACCCAGCGCACTGTCACTGCAGGACAAGGCCATGCTCCTTAGGCTGATGGCGGTGGTGGGCGTCCTTCTGGCGGCGGTGGCGGCACTGCTGTTCGTCGCGGCGCAACCACGGCTCGCCCACCAGGTCATGCCCTCAGTGGTGGAGAAGGCGGTCGACGTCATCGACCGGCATTCCTCCAACGCCCAACCCGTCGCCTTCTCGGTGAAACCGGGCGAGACCGGCGCCGAGGTTGCGGACCGCCTGGTGCAACTGGACGTGATCCGCCAACCGCTGCTGTTCCGCTACCTGCTGGCGTTCTACGGCGCCGAGTCGGCGTTGCGGGCGGGCGAATACCGGCTCGACCCCTCGGCCGGCGCCAAGGCCGTGGTGCAGCAACTCATGGGCGGCGGCAGCGACAAGCTGGTGTCGGTCACCGTGCCCGAGGGCCTGCGCGCCGAAGAGGTGGCGGCCATCGTCGAGCGAGCGGGCGTCGCCGGCCGCACCGACTTCCTGCGGCTGGTGTTCGGCGGCACCTCGCCCGTGCCCGGCCTGCCGCTGCCCGGCGCCAGCTCACTGGAGGGCTACCTGTACCCCGAGACCTACAACGTGCCGCCCAACTTCGGCGCCGAACCCATGCTCCGCATGATGGTCGAGACCTTCCGCGATCGCGCCCTGCCCGTTCTCAAGGCCGCCGCCGCCAGCGGCCTGCCACCGCAGCAGGTGCTGGTCCTGGCCTCCATCGTGGAACGCGAGGCTGCCGTGGCCGACGAGCGGCCGGTGCTAGCCGGTGTCTTCCTCAACCGCCTCAAGCTGGGCATGCCCCTTGGCGCCGACCCCACCGTGCAGTACGCGCTGGTGCCGCCCAACACCCCCTCGCCACCACCGGCGGGCTACTGGAAGCGCGAGCTGGAGTTCACCGACCTCAAGCTGGCCTCGCCGTACAATACCTATGTCGTCACCGGCCTGCCACCGGGGCCCATCGCCGGCCCAGGACTCGGCAGCATGAAGGGCGCCGCGCAGCCGACCCCATCGAACTACCTCTACTTCGTGGCCAAGCCCGACCACACCCACGCCCTGGCCGAGACCTTCGAAGAACACCAGGCCAACGTGGCCCGCTACCAACGATGACCCATGACCACCCGCACGGCGATGACTCGTCATTTACTCAGTAGGTCGCTCGGAAAGGGCGCCCCGCACCGACGCCGCCTGACCCTGCGCCCTAGCGACCGCTCACTCTGGCAGGTGAGTGCAGGGAGGGCGCAGCCCTCCTTGCCGGGGAGCCCGAGGGGTGTCCCCTCGGCAAGGAGTGTTGGCGGGCGGGAGGGTGGGATACGGCGTGACGGGATCCATCCTGCAGCCCATCGCCCGTTGGGGCACAGGGCGCCCAGCACACCATGACCCTAAAGAGCACCCCATGACCCAGTACCTCGGCCTCATCGGCAACCCCGTCTCCCACTCCGTCTCACCGGTGTTCCAGCAGGCCGCCCTCGACCACTACGGCCTCGACATCCGCTACGAGCGCTGGCAGCTCACCGAAGCCGAACTCCCGGCCTTCATTGCGTCGCTGCGAGCGCCCGACCGCCTGGGCTGCAACGTCACCGTGCCCCACAAGCAGGCCGTGGCGGCCTTGCTCGACGCCCTGGACGAGACAGCCACCGCCACCCAGGCCGTCAACACCGTGGTGCACCAGCCCGACGGGCGGCTGGTGGGCTACAACACCGACGGCACGGCCTTTGTGCGGGCGCTCCGCACCGAGGCCAAGTTCGAACCCGCCGCCGCCAACGTCCTGCTGCTTGGCGCCGGCGGCGCCGCCCGCGGGGTGGTGCACGCCCTGCTCAAAGCCGAGGTCGCCACGCTGGGCATCGCCAACCGCACCCCCGCCCGCGCCGAGACGGTGGCCGCCGGCTTCGCCCGCCTGGCCGCCGAACAGGCCGTGGCGCTCTACACCGTGGCCTGGGGCGACGCCCACTTCACCGAGGCGCTGGCCCAGGCCACCCTGGTGGTGAATTCCACCACCATCGGCATGCTGCACGGCCCGGCGGAGGGACAGTCGCCGCTCGCGGGCTACACCCTCCGCCCAGGCACGCTGGTGTACGACCTGGTGTACAATCCCGAACGGACGCCGCTGCTGCAGCAGGCACAACAGGCCGGTTGCCCCACCCTCGGCGGCCTCGCCATGCTCATCTACCAGGGCGCCGAGGCCTTCGAGCGATGGACCGGCAAACCGGCCCCCATCGACGTGATGTTCAACGCCGCCCGCAAGGCGCTGGGGGGAGGATAACGATGGACAGAGTGAAGCCCGCGGACAACCCACTCATTAACCGGAGGATAGAGGTCATGGGCATGTTTTACGTTCCCATGACGGTCACCAACCTTCAGAGCGGTGTGAACACCACCGTGGATGCGCTGGTTGACACCGGCGCTCATTACCCCGTCGTTCCTGTAGCACTTTTGCAGCAACTCGGTATCGAGCCAACCTCATCGGAAATGTTTTCGTTTGCCGACGGTCGACGAGACACCCTGAAGATGGGTGAAGCCCGGTTCACCGTGCAGGGCAAATCAACGCCTTCTCTGTGCATTTTCGGCCCCGCCGGTTCGGAACCTATTTTGGGTGTGCTCGTCCTCGAAGGCCTCGGCCTGACGGTTGATCCCGTGAACCAACGATTGCTTCCCGCGGAACTTCTGCTCCTCTGAGCACACCGACCTAAGGACACCCAATGCCACACTTCCGCTTCCTCACCACCGGCGAGTCGCACGGCCCCGGCCTCACCATCGTCATCGAGGGCATGCCGGCCGGGGTCGGCATCACCGAGGAGTACATCCGCGGCGACCTGGCTCGCCGTCAGGGCGGCTACGGCCGCGGCGGCCGCCAGAAAATCGAGACCGACTGGGCCCGCATGCGGTCGGGCATCCGCCACGGTTTCACCATGGGCAGCCCCATCACCCTGCTGGTCGATAACAAGGACTGGGAGAACTGGCAAGAGGTGATGAGCCCGGCCCCCATCGACCGCCAGCTCAACACCATCACCCGCCTGCGCCCCGGCCACGCCGACACCACCGGCGCCATCAAGTACAACCAGAGCGACGTCCGCCCCATCCTCGAGCGCTCCAGCGCACGCGAAACGGCCGCCCGCGTTGCCGTAGGCGCCGTGTGCCGCCGTTTCCTGGAGTACTTCGACATCGCCATCCACAGCCACGTGGTGAACATCGCCGGCATCGTGGCCCAGGCGCCCGATGAGATCGACTGGGAAGCCATTGAAGAGAGCCCTGTCCGCACTTCGGACAAGGCCGCGGAGACGAAGATGATCGCCGAGATCGAGGCGGCCAAGGAGGCCGGCGACACCCTGGGCGGCATCATGGAGGTCATCGCCACCGGCGTCCCCATCGGGCTGGGCAGCCACATCCAATGGGACACCAAGCTCAACGCCCGCATCGCCCAGGCCCTCATGAGCATCAACGCCGTTAAGGACGTCAGCTTTGGCCGGGGGTCGGAGGTGGCCAACCTGCGCGGATCACAGGTCCACGACGTCATCAAGCCCGTGGAAGAGTGGACCGGCGAGGGCCGCCCCGACGGCTGGGTGCGCCCGTGGCAGCGCCGCACCAACAACAGCGGCGGCTTCGAGGGCGGTATGACCACGGGCGAGCCCATCGTCTGCCAGTTCACCATCAAGCCCATCGCCACGCTGCACAACCCGCTGCCGTCGGTCGACCTCATTACCGGCGAGGTGGTGAACGCCCACTACGAGCGCAGCGACGTCTGTGTGGTGCCGGCCGCCGGCGTCATCGGCGAGAGCATGGTGGCCATGTGCCTGGTGGAGGCCATGCTCGACAAGTTCGGTGGCGACCACATCGAGGAGACCCTCCGCAACTACCACAGCTACCTCGCCACCACCGGCCCCCGCGGCCGCGACTGGCCCGTCCCCGCCACCTGGGGGGTGGAGTAGCCGATGCGCCTATCGATACCACGCATCGCCCCCTCGGCCGGTCGCGCCCTACCGGCCATCGCCGCCACGCTCCTGCTGGCCGGCTGTGGCGCTCAGTCCACGGCGCCCGCACCGTCCGGCCCGGCCGGCGCCGCCGGCCAGTCCGACGCCCCTGTCAAGCCCGCCGTCAACCGCGTGGTGCTGGCCGTGGCGCCGCCCGGCTTCGAGAGCAATGAGATGCGGCACATCGGCCAGTCCGACACCTGGCAACTGCGGCCGGTGTACGAGAAGCTGCTGGGCTACGATGCCGCCACCGGCGCAACCTACCCGCAGCTCGCCACCGAATGGAAGCTGTTGCCCGGCGGCCTCTCCTTCGAGTTCACGCTGCGCAAGGGCGTGCAGTTCCACAACGGTTACGGCGAGATGACCGCCAAGGACGTCAACTTCAGCGTGCGCGAACTGGTGAAGGAGGACTCCACCGGCTCGCCCGCCCCCAACTGGCGCCAGATGATCAAGAGCGTGGACGACAGCGACCTCTACAAGGTGGTCCTCAACCTGCGGGAAGCCAACGCCAACTTCATGAACAGCGTCAGCGAACTGGAGGGCGGCGGCGAAATCCAGAGCGCCGCCAACTTCGACAAGACCGGCCCCGCCACCATGCAGACCGGCGCCCTGGCTGGCACCGGCCCCTACCAGTACCTCGAGCGCTCGCAAAGTTCCTTCATCCGCTTTAGCCGGGTGCCCTACCAGCAGTGGCGCGCCACGGCCGACTTCCCGGAGTTCGAGTTCCGCTTCATGCGGGAAGCCTCCACCCGCATGGCTGCGCTACTGGCCAGCGAGGTGCAGCTCGCCAGCCTGCCCAATGACCTAACGGTGCAGGCGGAGCGCCAAGGCTACACGATCATCCGCGGCAAAGTGGCCGGCCTGCGCACCTTCCTCAGCATGTACTGCTGCATGTTCAACGACCCCAACGACTTCTCGAAGGGCCGAGTGGATCCCAGCAGCCCGCTGCTGGACCTGCGGGTACGCCGTGCGCTCGACAAGGCCATCAATCGCGACGAGATGAACAAGGGCATCTTCGGCGGCAAGGGCGAGGTGATGATCCTCAACCACTTCCACCCCTCCCGCCCCGGCTGGAACCCCGACTGGGAGAAGCGCTGGCCCGGCGAGTACGGCTACGACCCCGCCAAGGCCAAGGCCATCCTGGCCGAGGCGGGTTACGACGCTGCCCACCCGCTCAGCACCAGCATGTTCGTGGAGAAGCTGGCCCAATACAGCGGGTCCGACGATGTGGCCGAGACCGTGGCCAACTACTGGCGCGCCGCAGGCGTCAAGGTGGACCTGCTACAGATGGACGCCGCCCAGATCACCAACGCCACCCGCTCCAACAAGCTCACCAACCACTTCCGGGTCACCGCCACCAGCGCCGCCCTGCTGCTGGGCGTTGCCACCTACACCTCCACCTACCCGCAGGGCCGGGGTGTGGCCGGAGCGTTGGACCCGGTGGCCGAGGACATCCTGCTAAACCAGATCTACAAGCAAATGGACGTGGAAAAGCACCCGCCGCTCTACCGCCAACTGGGCGACCGCATGTTCGAGCAGCACATGTCCATCCCGCTGTTCTGGCTGCCCGCCGAGATCGTGGTGAACCCCAAGGTCGTCGGCGGCTATGTGTTCCCCGGCTCGATCTCCGGCACCTGGACCCACGTCCAAAACATCAAAGCCGCCCGCTGACCCACCCACCAGGCAGAGCCGGCTCGGGGGCGCCGACAGGTGACGGGGCCGAATCGCCAGAGCGACCTCCGGTAACAGCTCAGTCTTGCGGGGCCATCGCTACTATGCCGAAACGCCATGCCAGTCTTTCCGGTATGCGCCTTGACACTGCGACGCCGCTCACCCACACTAGCGCGAAGCTTGAGCAAGCACGCTCTATGCAGTGCGGCATCGTACTGAGCGGCATCTACGCAGGAGAGTTCAGGGCATTCGCCCCCCAGGCGTTGGTCAGCAGTCCGGTCGGGCAGGTCTGCGCCACAGGCCTGGTTTGGAGGACACGGTGCGCTCCACCTTTGCCATGTCGGTCCTCACGCTCACAGCGCTGCTGCTGACAGCTTGTGGCGGTGCGCCCACCGCGCCACCACAAGCCGCTGCCCCGGCCGGAACCGGCGCGCCCAAGGTCGAGAAGGTGGTGTGGGCCTCGGAGCTGCCGGCAGCTATCGCTAACAACCCTCGCATGCTGTGCTGCAACGACCATCATCAGCTTCGCCCAATCTATGAGAACCTCATCGGCATCGACGCTGCAACCGGCAAGATGGCGCCCCAGCTTTCCACCGAATGGAAACTGGAGTCTGAGGGACGAGCCGTCCGCTTCAAGCTGCGCCAGGGGGTGAAGTTCAACGGCGGCGATTGGGGCGAGTTCAGCGCCAAGGACGTGGCCTTCACCATGCAGAACTTCCTCGACAACGAGGACAGCAGCAATCGCCGCACCTACTGGAAGGCCATCACCAAGAGCGTGGATGTGGTGAACGAGTACGAGGTGGTGCTGAACATTGTGCCCGATGCACAGTTCTTCAACGGCATCTCGGAACTCTACGGGCAGGTATTGATGCACAGCAAGGCGTATTACGACGCCAAGGGCGAGCCGAAGGGCATTGAGGCGCCCGCTCCCGCCGGAACCGGCCCCTACCAATATGAGAGCCGCGACCAGACCGGCTACATCCGCTTCAACCGCGTGTCTTACCAGCATTGGCGGACAATGCCCGACTTTCCGCAACTCGAGATCCGCTGGATCAAGGAACCCTCCACCCGGCTGGCGGCGCTGCTCACCGGCGAGGTGCACATGACCAAGCTGCCCACCGACCTCATGCCGCAAGCGCTCAAGGCCGGCATGAAGGTGGTGCAGGGCCGTGTCGCGGGCACGCGGGTATTCGGCCAGTTCGGGTGCTGCTACTTCAACGCCGATGGGTCTTGGCCGATGTACCCGAACAGCCCGCTGCTGAACATCAAGGTTCGGCAAGCACTGAACAAGGCCATCGACCGCGATGCGCTCAGGAAGGTGTTCGCTCCCGCCGGCGAGCCCATGTACCTCAACAGCTACCACCCCAGCCGCTTGGCGTGGAACCCCACGTGGGGGACTCGCTTCTCCGACCTCTACGGCTATGACCCGGCAAAGGCGAAGGCGCTGCTGGCCGAGGCCGGCTATGGCCCCAACAACCCGATGTCGACCAGTGTGTTGCTCAACGACATACTACAGATTTCAGGAGCCAACGACTTGGCAGAAGCCATCGCCGGCTACTGGCGCCAGGTCGGCGTCAATGTGCAGTTGGTGCAACTCGACGCCGCTACGCAGGCGGCACAGGGCCGAGCCTTCAAGTTCGACAACCACTTCCAAATCACCGGCACCACCGGCGACCAGATTCAAGGGATCTTCGTATACGGCACCAACCTAAACACGCCGGCGGCCATCGCCTACTTCACCCCGGAGTTCCCAGCCCTGTACAAGCAGAAGATCGGCAGCTACATGGAGGCCGATAAGTGGCTGCCGGGCTTACAGGAGTTCGGCGAACTGGCCTACACCCAGTTCCAAAATGTGCCGTTGTGGTACGTACCGGTGGAAGCCGTGGTCAACCCCCAGGTGGTGAGCGACTGGGTCTTCCCCGGCGCCGTGCACAGCACCTGGACCCACATGGAGAACATTCGGGCGGCCCGCTAACACTACGGTTCAATGGACGCAGCGTCCAACTACGCTCTCAAGGAGGCATCCATGCCAAACATGTTGATCTCAGCCGACGACCACATCGACCTCGGCTACCTGCCGCGCGATCTGTGGACGGCGCGCCTGCCGAAAGCGCTGCAGGATCGCGGCCCCCACGTGGTGGAGCAACCCGACGGCCGCGAGTTCTGGCACTGCGACGGTACGGCTTGGGGCGACTGGCGTGCCGGCAAGTGGTACGCCGACAGCGGCCGCCCGCGCGTCGCCCTGGACCGGGTGCAGTTGCCCGGCAACTTTGGCCAGCGCCCCACCACGGCCGCCCTGCGGCTGGAGGACATGGACCGCGACGGCGTCGAGTTCTCGGCCATGTTCCCGCCTATCTTCGGCATGCGCACCCAAGACAAGGCTCTGGCGCGCGCCATCATCAGCGCCTTCAACGACTGGGCCTGCGACTTCGGCAAGCAGGCGCCCAAGCGTCTTCTCCCCATCGCCCAGCTCTTCCCCGACGACGCCGAAGCCTCCACCGAGGAACTGAAGCGCATCGCCAAGATGGGCATGCGCCAAGTCAACTTCCTGGTAGGCACCGTGACCAACGCCATGTACCAGCCGGATTGGGACCCCTTCTGGGACACCGCCGAAGACCTGGGCATCATCGTGTCGTACCACGTGGGCGGCGTGACCACCGGCGGCGGCTTCCCAGCCCGTCAGACCCCGGCTCCCACCGACCGTAAGGCCGCCTTCGGCATGGGCCTCGGCGACGGCGCCACGGTGTTCTGGGGCCCCACCGTCGGCCTGTTCAGCTACGGCGTGCTGGAGCGGCGGCCCAAGCTGCGCTTCGTGCTCGGCGAGTCGGGCACAGGCTGGATCCCGTTCCAGATTCAGGAGATGGACTACCGCTGCCAGCAGATCAAGGACCGCTCCGGCGAGTACCCGCTGAAGAAAATGCCAAGCGAGGTCTTCCGCACCCAGGTGTGGGCCACCTACCAGCAGGACGGTGTGGGCCTCAGCCTGGTCGACTACTTCGGCGAGGGCCACATGATGTGGGCATCGGACTACCCGCACCCCGATAGCACCTGGCCCAACTCCCAGGCCATCGTGGCCAAGGAGACCGCCAAGCTATCCCCCTCGGTGCGCGACGGCATCTTGCGCGAGAACGCCCGCAAGTTCTACGAGTTGGACTAACCGGACGGGAGTCGGGCGTGCGCCCGACTCCCAGCTCATAGCGTCCTCACCTTTGGCGCCGGTCGTAATCCACGAGGACCGGCTGAATTTCGTCATTACGAGGCGTCCGACGCCGTGGCACTCTCTGGCCTAGACCTACCGTCGGCCAAAGAGTTCGCCTTGTTCCGGGGTGTACTCGAACAAGAGTTGCCACGGCGCTTCGGCTTCTCTGACGAAAATGCGGCCTGGATGCTAGGGACAGAACAGCAATGGTCATGGTGGGTCTCGCAACGACGAGTGCCTGCGCCCCTGGTGCGGCATGTGGTCGACAGGGAACCCGCCATCACGCTCCATCGCCCGACAATGTTAAGACACCCATAACCAAGCGATAACGGCCGGTTAACCACTGCCCTCACACGTGACCACACGATAGGTGTGGTCACTTTTATGCGCCTGTAGCGCAGAGGGGCGCATGCAGAGCCAACAAAGGGAGGACACCATGACCACCCAGTACGAACCAACCGGCACCACAGAATTCGGCGAACCCATCGCCGCCTCATTCACGCCCGCCGCCCCGCCGGCCTTCGCGGCGCCACCGCCGCCTGCCGCCGTCCCATTCAAGCCGGCCCGCCGCAGTGCGCCCATCATGATGGCGGCAGTGTTCGGCGTAGCGGCGCTCTCAGGCGTGCTGGGCGGTGCGATGGACCGCGCACTCTTCGCCAGCCCCGCCGCCGTCCAGATGGCCGACACCTTTGCCAGCAGCACCGGCGTAGCCAAGACGCTCACCAGCGCGATCATGCCATCCGGCGCTGTGGAGGCTGCAGTGCAAAAGGTGGGGCCTGCCGTGGTCACCATTCGCACCGATTCGGGTCTTGGCTCCGGCGTCATCTACGACCGCAGCGGGCTGGTGCTCACCAACCAGCACGTCGTCGATGGCGCCAACACCATCATGGTGGTGTTGTCCGACGGCCGCCACCTCACCGGCAAGGTACTCGGCTCCGACGCCGGGTTCGACCTGGCGGTAGTGAAGGTAGAGGGGTCGAACCTGCCGGTGGCCAACCTCGGTACGTCAGCCGGCCTGCAGGTGGGCGAGATGGTGGCCGCCATCGGCAACCCCTACGGGTTCGAGCACACGGTGACCACCGGTGTGGTTTCGGCGGTGAACCGCCCCATGTCGGAGGGCCAGAAGAGCTACAACCAGCCGATGATCCAGACCGACGCCGCCATCAACCCCGGCAACTCCGGCGGCCCGCTGGTCGACATGAACGGCAACGTGGTGGGCATCAACACCCTCGTGGCGGCGCCGCAGGGCTACCCGGCGCCGGGCCTCGGCTTCGCCGTGCCGGTTGATACCGCCCGCCGCATCATTCCGCAGCTCGCCCAGAACGGCAAGGTGTCAAACAGCGGTCAGCCCTTCCTCGGCGTTAGCCTGGGCGACGCTTCAGCCAACGCCTCCGCCCGGGGCCGGGTGGGACCGGCCCGCCCGCAGACACCCGCCATCCATGGCGCCGTGGCCCAGCAGGTGGACCCCAACGGCCCCTCCGGCAAGGCCGGCCTGCAAAACGGCGACGTCATCACCACCTTCGACAGCAGGGACATCTACGCCACCGATGAACTGCTGCAGGCACTGGTGCTGCACCAGCCCGGCGACAAAGTGCAGATGACCGTCAACCGCAACGGCCAGACCTCGACGCTCACCGTCGCCATCGGCGAAGCCCCCGTGAGGTAGGCCGTTGGGCTGCAGGATTTTACGAAGTAGGAATTAGGAATCGGGTAGGCCCACAGGCGCCAAGGGCCAAGTTCAAATTCAACAGGCGGCGGGGCCGGAAGTTCACCGGCCCCGCCGTCGCGTTCAGACCACCGGGATGCTCACACCCCGACTCCCGACTCCCGACTCCCAATCGGCCAAATGTAACTGCTCAGAATCGAGGTGAATCCCCGGGGTGAGTGCAGAGAGGGCAAAGCCCTCTTTGCCAGGGAGTCTGAGGGGTGTCCCCTCAGGAAGGAGTTCCTGAGGGTGGGCGGGCGGGATACGACGTGAACGGATCCATCCTGCAGCGGCCGCCGCCCGTCGCCACCCAAAGACTGAGCACCTACCCCCAAATTCCCGATAGCCGTCTCCCAACATCACCGTGCTATCGTGAGTTCATGACTGCCCTTGCCGATGCGCTCTACGCCGAGCTTCACGCCGCCATGGAGGCTGCCGCCGACCCGGTGCGCGCCAAGGGCGTGCACGCCTATTTCAAGGAGCCGGTGCAGACCTTCGGCGTGGCGATACCCGCGATGCGGGCCATTGTGCGGCCGTTCGCCAACCGTCTGAAGCGGGAGGGGACGCTGGACGACGCGTTCGCCCTCTCAGAGCTGCTGCTGGCGGGTGGCAACCTGGAGGAGGGCAGCGGCGCCGAGACGGTAATGCACCCCTTCCTCCGCCAGCTCACCCCCGCCCACTTCGACCGCTTCGACCGCTGGGTGGAGTGGTTCAACAACTGGGCCGTCACCGACAGCGTGAGCTGCCACGTGACCGGCGAGTTGGTGGCCGCCCACCCTGAGCTGGCTGCCCGCCTAGCGCTTTGGACCACTGCTGCCGGTCGCTGGCGTAAGCGGGCCGCCTGCGTCACGCTGGTGATGCCGGTGCGGCGCAAGGCGGTGACGCCCGCCGCCGTGTTCGCAGTGACCACGCCCCTGATGGCCGACCGCGACGACATGGTGCAGAAGGGCGCCGGCTGGGTGCTGCGCGACCTCTCTGTGCTCTACCCAGCGGAGGTCGTAGAATACCTACGGGGCTTTCCGCAGGCCGGACGCATCCTCGTGCGCTACGTCCTGGAGAAGGCGTCGCCGGAGGTGCGGGCGGAGTTCGTGAAGCGGCGCTGACCACCGCCGGGCAAGGCGACACGAACATGGCGCAACTCGTTAACGGCCGTAGAACTGGCGCCACCTGTGCCCAACGTATGCAGGCCTCTGGACCACCATGGCCAGCGCTATCGCTGAGCAGGCTTTCAGGCCGGCGCCCACCTACTGCCAGCAAGCTGCTTTTGGGTGTCGGCCATGGATAGTGGGTGAGTGCAGAGAGGGTGTACCCCTCTCTGCTAGGGGGTTTGGGGGTGCCCCCCAAAAGGACAGATCGAGGGCGGGCGGGTGGGATACGACGCGATGGGATCCATCCTGCAGCCACACACCCCCCAATCAACGCAGGCCATGGGCTAGATACAGACGGACACGAGCACACCCATGAACAAACAAGCCATCATCCTCACCGGCCTCTCCTACACCGGCAAGACGGTCGTGGGCCGCACCATCGCCCAGATGCTGGGCTGGCGGTTCGTCGACACCGACGACCTGGTGGTGCCACTGGCCGAGGGCCGCAGCATCCCCCAGATCTTCGCTGAGTGGGGCGAGGCCCGCTTCCGCGGCCTGGAGAAGCAGGCATTGGGCGCAGCCTGCAGCATGGGCAAGGCCGTCATCGCCACCGGCGGAGGCGTGCCGCTGGACGCGGGCAACCGGGCCATGATGGCGGGCGCCGGTGTGGTGTTCTGGCTGGACGCCAAGCCCAGCACCATCTACCAGCGCATGCTGCGCGACCAGGAGCAGAACGCCGACCCCGTGGTCCGCCCACTCATGCACGGCGAGGGCGCCCTGGAGCGCATCGCCGCCATGAAGGACGCCCGCCTGCCCTACTACACCTCCGCCGCCGACTGGACCGTCTCCACCGACACCCTCGACACCGAGGAGGTGGTGACCGAGGTGCTGCGCATGTATGGGCGGCTCAAGGGCCGCCTCGGCATGGCGCTCGGCGGCGTGCCCACCCTGGGCGACTCGCCCGATGACCAGACGGAGCCCACGCCCCATGGCCAGGCCTTTCAGCCCAGCAGCACCGGCGCGGCGGCGGTGGTGAGCACCAACAGCGGGTCCTATCCGGTGTTCGTGGGCAATCGCACCCTCACCACACTGCCCGCCAAGCTGAAGGCGCTCGGTCTCGGCCCCACCGTCTATCTCGTTACCGAGACCAACGTCGCTCGCCACTACGGCGACCGCGCCCTGGGCATCCTGCGCGACGCTGGCCTCAACGCCGAGCAGTACACCTTCCAGGCCGGCGAGGCCAGCAAGAACCTCGACACCGCCATCGGCCTGTACGACTGGCTGATGGAACGCCGCGCCGAGCGCCGCCACACGCTGGTGGCCCTGGGCGGCGGCGTGGTCGGCGACCTGACCGGCTTTGTGGCCGCCACCTACCTGCGGGGCATGCCCTACGTGCAGGTGCCCACCACGCTACTGGCCATGGTCGACGCGTCCATCGGTGGCAAGACCGGCGTCAACCGCAGCGCCGCCAAAAACCTGGTGGGGTCGTTCTACCAGCCCCGCATGGTGATGATGGACGTGGATCTGCTGCGCACCCTGGGCGACCGCGAGCGCAACGAAGGCTGGGCCGAGGTCATCAAGCACGCGTTCATCCGCGACACCGCCCTGCTGGAAGCGATGGAGGCCAACCGCGACGCACTGCAGACGCTGGAGCCGTCGATTACCGCCAAGGTCGTGGCCGCCAGCGCCGCCATCAAGGCCGATGTGGTGAGCCAGGACGAGCGGGAGAGCGGCGTGCGGGCCATCCTCAACTTCGGCCACACCATCGGCCATGGGCTGGAGGCGGCCGGCGGGTACGAGGCGCTGCTGCATGGCGAGGGCGTGGCGGTGGGCATGGTGGGCGCGGCCCGCATCAGCAACCGCATGGGCCTGCTCAGCTCCGACGAGGCGGGCCGCATCGAGGCCGACATCGAGCGCTTCGGCCTGCCGGTACGGGCGCCCGGACTCGACCTCGACCGGGTGCGCGCCGCCATGAAGCTCGACAAGAAGGTCGATAATGCCCGCCAGCGCTGGATCCTCATGCCCCGCTTAGGCCAGACCGTCATTCGCGACGACGTCCCGCAGGACATGGTGAACGAGATCCTGGAAGAGCTGGTGCGTTAGCGCTGCCGATGCCCAGCGAACGCGTCCAACGGCAGATCGACCGCTTTCTCGACGAGGCCGAGGCAGCCATGGCGCGCTCCGACTGGCCCCTCGCCCGCGACCGCGCCGCCAACGCCCTCGCGCTCGACCCCGCCAACGCGGACGCCCGCCACTACCTGGACGCCTCCGAACGGGCGCTGGCGGGTGGTGGGCTCACCCTCACCCCAACCCTCTCCCAGAGAGAGAGGGAGCCGGACTCAGAACCCTCTCCCCCTGGGAGAGGGCAGGGAGAGCGTGGGCCCGCCAACCCACTAGCCGCACCAGCAGGCATAAGCGATCCCACCGCCCTCTACCCCGCGCCTTCGTGGGCCGCGACGCTGAACTCGCCCTCACCCGCCTGCACCTGGCCGAACTGCTGCTGGATCACTACCCCGCCGAGCGGGCCGAGGCCATCGAGTACCTAGACTTCGCCATTCGGGAGTGCCGCGACATGAAGATGGCGCCGTCGCTGGAGCGGGCGCTGCGACGGCGTGAGGGGATGGCGACGTGACATGGTAGGGGCGTAGTGCATACGCCCTCCGGAGCCGCCCACGAACGCCGACACACACCAACCATGCCACAGCGCTACGATCCCACCATCCACCATCGTCACACCATCCGTCTGGCGGGGTTCGACTACGCTCAGGCCCACGGGGCATTCGTCACCATCTGTACGCACGACCGGAACCCAGAGTTTGGCATCGTAACGGACGGCGTCGTAGAGCTGTCACCCGCGGGTATCATTGTGGAGGAAGAACTGGTACGAACGGCAGCGGTCAGGGTTAACCCACCGGTGATTCCCGGCGCCTACGTGGTGATGCCGAACCATGTACAAGCTGTTTTCTTTTTGCTCGACGGTACCCAAGGGCTCGACGCGGGCGGAGGGCGTATGCAATACGCCCCTACAGACCTCGCATCGGATAAGGTGGTGCGGTCGCCGCGCCAGACGGTAGGGGCCATCGTGCGCGGTCTCAAGGCCGCTACCACCTCGCGCATCAACATGTTGCGGGGCTCTCCGGGCGCTCCCGTTTGGCAACGTAACTACTACGAACACATCACCCGGTCGCCGGAGGACATGGACCGCATCCTGCGCTATATCGAACAGAACCCCGCCCGCTGGGCCGAGGACGAGGAGAACCCGGACCGCCGCCCGTAGGGGCGTATTGCATACGCCCTCCCGCTTCCCGCCCAACATCCAGCTAACACGGCCACACCACCATGCCCAACCCCCTCACCTTCACCCTCGACGCCGCCGATGGCGCGGCGCGCGCCGGCACGCTGACTACCCCTCACGGCGTGGTGCGCACGCCGGTGTTCATGCCCGTGGGTACCCAGGCCAGCGTGAAAGCGGTGCATCCGCAGCAGTTGCACGACCTGGGGGCGCAGATCGTGCTCGGCAACGCCTACCATCTGTACCTGCGGCCCGGCCACCGCACCGTCGAGCAGTTGGGCGGTCTGGCCCGCTTCTCGGGTTGGAACGGGCCCATGCTCACCGACAGCGGCGGGTTTCAGGTGTTTAGTTTGGCCCACATCAACCGCATCAACGACGAAGGGGTGCAGTTCCGCAGCCACCTCGACGGCAGCCAGCACCTGCTGACCCCTGAACTCACGATGGAGATCGAGCAGGCACTGGGCGCCGACATCGCCATGGTGCTCGACCAGCCGTCGTCGTGGCCGGTGGAGCGGACGGCGGCCGAGGCGGCATTGGAGCGCACCCACCGCTGGGCCGAGCGCTGCATGGCGGCCCACAGCCGGCCCGACCAGGCGCTGTTCGCCATCGTGCAGGGCGGCTTCGAGCCGGACCTGCGGGAGGTCTCGGCCCGCACCCTAGTCGCCATGGACTTCCCCGGCTACGCCATCGGCGGCCTCAGCGTGGGCGAGCCCAAGGAGGTGATGTGGGACCTGCTGGGCGTGACGGCCCCGCTGCTGCCGGCCGGGAAGCCCCGCTACCTCATGGGCGTCGGCTCGCCCGAGGACCTGCTGGCGGGCATCGCCCTGGGCGTCGACATGTTCGACTGCTCGTTCCCCACCCGCATCGCCCGCAACGGCGCGCTGCTGACGCCCAGCGGGCGGGTCAACATTCACAACGCGCAGTACAAGACCGCCGCCGGCCCGGTGCTGGAGGGCTGCGACTGCGACACCTGTGCCCGCTTCTCCGCCGCCTATCTGCATCACCTGTTCAACGCCCACGAGCTACAGGCGTACCAGCTCGCCTCTATCCACAACCTGCGGTTCATGGTGCGGCTGGCTGAGCAAGCCCGCGCCACCATCCTGGCCGGGACCTTCGCCGCGTTCAAAGCCGCGTTCGACGCCGGCTTCACCGCTACCGACCAAGCGGTGCGAGCAGAACAAAAGGCCAAGTGGGAGGCCTCCCGCCAGCGCAAGGGCGCCCCGGCAAAGGGTTGACCGCGGCCACCCTAGCTCATGGAGCAGTCGGCCGCTAGTCCCGGCGCACGGCCAGATAGACCTGAGTGTCGGGCGCCACGCGCGTGCCGGGGCCCGGCGTTGTGCTCAGCACGCAGCCTACACAGACGCCCCGTAGCACGGTCTCGGGCACATCGCTGTGCCCTTGATAGTTGGAAAAGCGGGCCGGTGGCAGGCCCGCTTCGGTAAGCAACCGGCGGGCTTCCGCCTCAGTACGCCCCACCACGTTGGGCACCTCCTTGGCCGGCTTGCCAATGCTCACCACCAGCGTGACGGTGCGGTCGGCGCCCAGCGGCTGACCGGCGGCGGGCTGTTGCGCAATGACCTGCTCGAGCGGTGCGGCGTCAGAGTTCTGCTCCTGACGTTTCGGCGTCAGGCCGGCTGCGGTGGCCTGCTCGCTGGCCTGCTGCCAGGTGAGACCGGTCAGGGCCGGAGCGCTTGTCAGCGGTGTTGCAGTCGGTGTTGGCGTCACTGTGGGCGACGCTGCCGGCCGTTCGGTGGCCCGAGGTGTCGCCACGGACGTCGCCGCACCGGTGGCGGACGGAGTCGCTTGGACCGCAGGGGCCGCGGCCGGTTGGTTCACCTGGGCAGCGGTGGGCGTAGAGGTCAGCTCCGGTGGCGTCTCCACACGCGGGCCGGCGGCGCTCACGGCGCCCCGCCAAACGCACACGCCGGTGGCCGCCAGCATCGCAATCAGCAGTAACAGCACAATGAGGCCTACGGGCAACTCTCGAGCCGGCGACGGCAACGAGTCGGCCGCGTGAAGGTCGTCGGCTGCGGGCGGCAGCATCGTGGCCAGGCGGACGGCGTCGAGACCGAGGTAGCGGGCGTAGAGGGTAAGCAGTCCCTGGGTGTAGGCGCGCGCGGGCAGGTGTTCATACTGCTCTGTTTCCAGAGCTTCCAGGAACACACGACGGACCTTGGTGGCCCGTTCCGCCTCTTCCAGGCTTATGTTGCGGCGCTCACGCGCCTCACGGAGGGCCTGCCCCAACCCCTCCAAGCCATCACCTTCCCACCGCGGTCTACCTGGCACAGCTTATAGGGGGTTTTGATGCCCCTGTCAAATATGGCGCGCTGTTACGAACAAGTGTTGCCACGTTGCGCCATCACCCGGCGCATCACCGTTACCAGCTCCCGCGCCGTAGCCTACGATGTGAGTGCCGTATCAGGCCTTTCCGCTGGAGCCGAACACGCGTAGCTTCTCGCGCGTCACGTCCATGACGCAGTCTCGGGCCCGCGCCAGCGCCGCCCGCGGGTTGTTGTCGTCGGGCCTCGCGGCCAGCACCTCGCGAAACCCCTTCAAGAACGCTTGATTCAGTTGCGTAGCGACGTTGAACTTGCACACCCCAGCGCGTATCGCCGCCTGCACCAGATCGTCGGCCACACCGGAGCCACCGTGGATCACCAGCGGCACTGCCACCCTCGCCCGGATGGCGGCAATGCGGGCAAGGTCCAGCGTGGCTGCGGCGGTGCGCATGCCGTGCTGGTTGCCCACCGCCACCGCCAGCGTGTCGGCACCGGTCTCCTCAACGTAGCGCGCTGCTTCGTCAGGGTCGCTCATGGTGCCCTCGCCCTCCGCCACAAACACGCCCTCCTCCACGCCACCCATCTGGCCGATCTCACCCTCGACACCCAGCCCAGCGGCGTGCACCACCGCGCACACTTCCCGCGTCACGGCAATGTTCTCGGCCAGCAGGAAGGGCGTCCCGTCATACATCACCGAGGTGAACCCCAACCGCACCGCCTGCACGCACTGCCTGAAATCCACGCCGTGGTCCAGGTGCAGCACCACAGGTACCGTGGCGCGCTCGGCGGCGGTGCGGGCCATGGCGGCGGCATAGTCCAGCCCCGCATGTTGCACGTTGGCAGGGTTGAACTGCAGCAGCACCGGCGATCGCTCAGCCTCCGCAGCAGCTACCACCGCCTGCAGCATTTCCAGGTTCTGCACGTTGAAACCGCCCAGCGCGTAGTGCTCGCGCTGGGCCCGAAGCATCAATGCTTTGCCGTCAACTAGGGCCATGCGTACCGTCCTTGCAACTTCAGCGCCACGTAGGCTGTTTAAGAGAGTATGGACGGGTGCGCCAAAGCGCGCCGTCAATGAAAGGAGTCCTACTTGCAGTCAAAGCTATGGATGCGGAGCGCACTGGGTGCGACGCCGCTGGTCCTCGCCGCCACCCTCATGTTCACTATGGGGTGCTACGCCCAAACCTCGGGACCTACCACGGTCAACACCACCAGCCAGGCACAGGGCATTTCGGTGGCCGGTGAAGGCCGGCTGACCGCAACGCCCGACGTGGCCGTCCTCACGCTGGGCGTCGAGGTGACCGCGGCCTCGGTCGACCAGGCCTACCAGGACGCCAACAAGGCCATGGACGGCGTTATCGCTGCATTGAAAACCGCCGGGCTGGCGGAGAAGGACTACAAGACTACCCAGTTCAACATCAACATCATCCGCCGCACCGTCAATGGCGAAGACACTATCCAGGGTTACCGGGTGAACAATCAAGTGAGCGCCAAGGTACGGCCGGTCGCCTCCGCCGGCAAGGTGCTGACGCAGGTGACGGCTGCCGCCGGCAACGCTGCCCGGGTGCAGGGCATCCAGCTCACGCTGGACGACCCGGCCAAACTGCAGACCCAACTGCGCGACCTAGCCATGGCTGACGCCCGTGCCAAGGCCGACCAACTTGCGGCCAGGGCCGGCGTCAAGGCCGGCGTCCCGATCTCCATCCAGGACGGCGGGACACCGGTGACGCCACGCCCGCTTGACCTGCCCACCGCCGCCCTCGCCCGCGGCGCCGCCAGCGACGCGCCCATCAACCCCGGCGAACTGGAGGTGCGGCAGACGGTGGCCGTGACCTACGCCATTGTGCCGTAGTGCACCCTCGTTGCTACAAGCTTCGATAGGGCGCGTGATGGGTGCCGGTTCGACCCCCATCTAGCTTCCCCCTAGGCAGGGGGAAGAACTTGCCCGCTCCTCTAGCCTAGGCTGGGCACGACCCCGCGGCTGCGGTCCGGCATGTCCGCGACCACGCAATGCGCTCTCGCCCACCTCAGGACCGGTGTGGCGCCGCGAGACGCAGGTCTGGGTGCGAACTTGGCGCGGCGCGTAGCTTCACCGGTAGGGCACACCTCACGTATACTGGTCGCGACATGGTGAAGAAAAGCACAATCTCAGCGCGCTCCCATAGCCCCAGCCTCGGACCGCTGCGTCCATGAGCAAGATCGTCGTCATCGGCACCGGCTACGTCGGGCTGGTCACCGGCACCTGCTTCGCCGACCTCGGCAACGATGTCGCCTGCCTCGACATCGACGAGAGCAAGATCGCCATGCTGCGGCGCGGCGAGATGCCCATCTTCGAGCCCGGCCTGGGCGAGATGGTGAACCGCAACCTCAAGGCCAAGCGCATCACCTTCACCACCAGCTACGTAGAGGCGATGACCAAGGCCGACTTCGCCTTCATCGCCGTCAACACCCCCAGCGGCACCGGCGGCGAGGCCGATATGCGCATGGTGCGACAGGCCGCCGAGGGCATCGGCAAGAGCGCCACCAAGCCGCTGGTGGTGGTCAACCGCAGCACCGTCCCCATCGGCACCGGCGACATGGTGGCCAGCATTGTGCGGCGCACCAACAGCGACGTGGCGTTCTCAGTGGTCTCGAACCCCGAGTTCACCCGCGAGGGGTCAGCGGTGCGCGACTTCATGAAGCCCGACCGCGTGGTGTTGGGCGCCACCGAACGCCCCGCCGCCGAGCAGGTGGCCGGACTGTACAAGTCGTTCGACTGCCCCATCATCATCACCGACCTCAACACCGCCGAGATGATTAAGTACGCGTCCAACGCCTTCCTGGCGACCCGGTTGGCGTTCATCAACGAGATCGCCGCGGTGTGCGAGAAGGTGGGCGCCGACGTGCGGGAGGTGGCCAAGGGCATGGGCCTGGACCCCCGCATCGGCAGCAGCTACCTGGACGCCGGCCTAGGCTACGGCGGCAGTTGCCTGCCCAAGGACGTGCGGGCGCTGGAGCACATGGCCGCCATCCACGGCTGCCACCCCAACCTGCTGCGCTCCGTTATGGACATCAACCGCGACCAGCGGCGGGTGGTGGTGCAGCGCCTGCGCGACCTGCTAGAGAGCTTTCCCAACCCCGGACGGCGCGGGCTGGAAGGTCGCACCATCGGCGTGCTGGGCCTCAGCTTCAAGCCCGGCACCGACGACATCCGCGAGGCCCCATCGCTGGAGGTCATCCACCTACTGGAGAGTGAGGGCGCCCACGTCAAGGCCTACGACCCCGCCGCCCTGGAGCGGGTACGCGACGAGGCGCTGCTGCCCAACGTCGAACTGTGCGATGACCCCTACTCGCTGGCCAAGGACTGCGACGGCATCGTGGTGGTCACCGAGTGGAACGAGTTCAAGAACCTGGACCTCCTGCGGGTGAAGGACCTGATGCGCCACCCGGTCATCGTCGACGGCCGCAATATCTACGAGCCCGGCCGCATGCACGAGTTGGGCTTCAGTTACTGGGGCGTGGGACGGCCGCTGCCCCGGCACTTCCTGAGCAACGGCAGCGCCGGCGCCGTACGCAACGCGGGCTAGGCGAAGGCCATGGTGCAAAGCCGGACCGGTGAGACCATCGACGGGATCATCGACGAATATCGCGGCCGCCAGGGCGTCCTGCTCCATGTGTTCCATCGCATTCAGGCGGCCTACGGCTACGTGCCGCAGGAGGCCATGGAGCCCATCGCCAAGGCGTTCCGGATGCACCCCTCCACCCTGTTTGGCACGCTGACCTTCTATTCGGAGTTCCGCACGTCGCCGCCGGCCAAGGTGCAGGTGGGCATGTGCCTGGGCCCCACCTGCCACATCAAGGGCGCTGAGGTGGTCAAGGCCATCCTGGAGCACAAGCTGGGCGTGCACGAGGGCCATCAGCACGGCTACGGCGGCGACGCCCCGGACTTTGCCATCCACGAGGTCGAGTGCGCCGGCCACTGCCACCTGGCGCCGCTTGTCTACGTCAACGGCGAGCCGCACGGCCCAGTGGAGATCGCCAACGCGGCAGCGCTGGCCGATGACGCCCGCAGCCGCCTCAACGGGGCCACCGCTTGATGGACACCTTCGAGCGCCTGGCCGCCGCTGCCGCCGCCAGCCTGACCGTTACTCGCACTCTGGTGCAGGTGAGCATGGGCTCGTGCGGCATGCACCGCGGCGCCGAGGCCGTGCTGGCCGCACTGCGCACCGCCATCGCCGACGGGCTCGACGCTGAGGCCGGCATCGTGGGCTGCAACGGCATGTGCTGGGTGGAGCCGATCGTGCGCATCACCCGCCCCGGCCAGCCCGCCATCGTCTACGGCCCGGTCTCGGCCGAGGCGGCCCCCGGCCTGCTGCGCGACGTGCTGGCCGGCAACCTGCGCCCGGACCTCGCCCTGGGCACTGAGGGCGAGACGGCGGTCGACGGCATCACGCCGTTCAGCCAGAAGCCCTACTTCCAGGTGCAGCGCCGTAACCTGCTGGCCCGCATGGGCAAGGTCGACCCTGAGAACCTGGACCACTATCTGGCCACGGGGGGCTACGCCGGGCTCGACAAGGCCCTCAGCGGCCTGTCGCCCGAAGACATCGTGAAGCTGCTGCTCGACGGCAACCTCACCGGCCGCGGCGGCGCCAACTTCCCCGCCGGCCGCAAGTGGGACTTTCTGCGCACGGCCCGCGGCTCCGAGAAGTACATGGTGTGCAATGCCGACGAGGGCGACCCCGGCGCGTTCGTCAACCGCATCCTGCTGGAGAGCGACCCGTTCCTGCTCATCGAAGGCCTGACCATCGGCGGCTACGTCACCGGCGCCCCTTACGGCTTCATCTACATTCGCGACGAGTACCCGCTGGCGGTGGAACGCGTGCGCAAAGCGCTCGACGCCGCCCGGTCCCGCGGCCTGTTGGGCAAGAACATCCTGGGCACCGGCTTCAGCTACGACATGGAGGTGGTGCAAGGGGCGGGCGCCTACGTGTGCGGCGAGGAGACCGGCCTGATCTCGTCCATCCAGGACTACCGCGGTATGCCCCGCATCAAGCCGCCGTTCCCGGCGCAGGCGGGCGTGTTCATGAAGCCCACCAACGTCAACAACGTGGAGACCTACACCTACGTGCCGGGCATTCTGGCCAACGGGCCGGAGTGGTTCAGCAGCGTGGGCCTGGCCGCCAACAAGGGCACCAAACTGTTCAGCCTCAGCGGCCGCATCAACCGCCTCTGCATCATCGAGGTGGACATGGGCACGCCCATCCGCACCCTGTACGAGGTGTGCGGGGACGGCATCGGCGAGGGCCACACGCTCAAGGGCATCCAGCAGGGCGGTCCGCTCGGCGGCGTCATCCCCGCCGACTGGCTGGACACCGGCCTTGACCCGGCCAATTTCAACGCACAGGGCACCATCATGGGCTCGGGCGGCCTCATCTTCCTGGACGAGCGGGACTGCATCGTCGACCTGTGCAAGTGGCTCACCGCGTTCGACATGGACGAGAGCTGTGGCCGCTGCACCACCTGCCGCATCGGCTCCATGCGCATGGTCGACATCATGGACCGTATGACCAAGGGCATCGCCGGGCCCGAAGACCTGCAGGTGCTGCAACACCTGGAAGGCCTGATGAACAACGCCAACTGCGTGCACGGGCAGTTCACGCCCAAGCCGTTCAACGCCGCCTACAAGTGGTTCAAGGCCGAGTTCGACGCCCACGTGTTCGAGCACACCTGCCCGTCCGGCTCCTGCCGCGACCTGCAGGAGTACAGCATCGACCCGGCGCGGGCGACCGGCGCCGTGGTCGACCGCTTGGTCGCATCGTGCCCGGTCGACGCCATTGTGCGGTGGGACGGCAGCGCCACCATCGTGCAGAACCAGTGCGTGCGTTGCGGCCTGTGCAAAACGGCGGCACCCGACGCCGTCACCGTCGGCCCCCGCAGCGAGGCCCCGGCCGCCAACCGCGAAGTGCGGTACGAGCAGACCGACTGGTCGTCCACCAGGTCGTACATCTAAACAGCGTTTCGGACCCTGGGTCAATTAGACAGGAGCGGCCGTGGAAACCGTCACGATCAGCATCGACGGCCAGCGCTACGAGGTCGAGAAGGGCATCCCGCTGGTGCTCGCGGCCGAGCGCGCCGGCGTGCGCATCCCACACCTCTGCTTCAACGAGGGCCTGTCGGTGTTCGCCGGGTGCCGCCTCTGCGTCGTCGAGATCGAGGGCGCCCGCGGCATGCCCACCAGTTGCACCACGCCCACGGCCGACGGCCAGGTGGTGTGGACCAAGACGCCGCCGGTGCTCGACATGCAGCGCGGCGTCATGAGCCTGATCCTGGCCGACCACCCGGACCGCTGCCTGAGCTGCCACCGCCAGGAGCACTGCGGCATCCAGGGCGTGTGCCTGCGCGACGCCGAGGTCACCTACCGCTGCCTCACCTGCGCCAAGAACGGCCGCTGCGAGTTCCAGAGCACCTCCGAAGAGATGGAGATGCACAAGTACCCCATGCGCTACTACCAGGAGCGCCACTCCTGGTACGGCCCCGACCACGTCGAACTGCCGATCAAGCGCGACAACCCGTTCATCGAACTCGACTTCAACGAGTGCATCCTGTGCACCCGCTGCGTGCGGGCCTGCGACGAGGTGCGCGGTCTCTCCTGCTACGAGCTGACGTACAAGGGGCCGGAGGCGCGCATCGGCACCAGCTTCGACCTGCCGCTGCAATCGGTGGGCTGCGACGGCTGCGGCGCCTGTGTTGACGCCTGCCCGGTGGCCTCCATTCTGGACAAGCCCAGCAAGTGGCAGGGCGTGGCCCAGCGGGTGGAGAGCACCACCTGCACCCTGTGCTCGGCCGGCTGCACGCTCGACATCGAGGTCAAGAACGACACCTTCCTGCGGGCATCGGCCAACAAGCAGGCGCCCGCCAACCACGGCGTGAGCTGCGCCCGCGGCCGCTACGCCCTGGCCGGCCAGCAGCGCGACAGCCGCCTCACCGTCCCCCTGATCAAGCGGGACGGCCGCCTGGTGGAGGCCACCTGGGACGAGGCCGTGCAGGCCGTGGCCGCCGGACTCGCCGCCGCCAAAGGCAGCTTCGCCTCCATCATTTCCGACCGCCTTACCAACGAGGACGGCTACACCCTCAGCACGTTCGCCCAGGCCGTCATGAACGCCGCCGCCCCCGCCCTCTTCAGCGGGGTGAGCGACGCGGCGCTGGTGGAGCCGCTGGGCGCCATGCTGGGCGTGGCGGCCTCCACCAACCCGCTCGATGACATCGCCGCCGCTCGCTGCCTGCTGGTGTTCGGCTCCGACCCCACCCAGACCCACCCGATTGCCGCCTACCAGGCCCGGCGCGAGGCCCGCTTCACCAACGGCCACCTCATCGTCGCCAGCCCCCGCCGCATCGAACTGTGCGAGCGGGCACACCTGTGGCTGCAGTACCGGCCCGGTACCGAGAGCGCGCTGGTGGCGGGCCTGCTCAGCACCATCGTCGAAGAGGGCCTCATCGCCACCGACTTCGTGGCCGCCCACACCGACGGCCTCGAAGCACTGGAGGCCTCGCTGGCGGACCGGTCGCCCGCCCAGGCCTCCGCCATCACTGGGGTGGCGGAGGCCGACATCCGGGCCGCCGCCCGCTCCTTCGCCGGCAGCCCGGCCTCGGCTATCGTGTACGACACCACCATTACCCAGTACACCAACGACGGCGGCGCCGTGAGCGCGCTGGTCGACCTGGCGCTGCTCACCGGACAGGTGGGTAAGCCGGGCGCCGGCCTGCACGCCCTCCGCGCCGGCGGCAACGCGCAGGGCCTCAGCGACCTGGGCTGCCTGCCCGGCGCGGCGCCCGCCACGCTGGACGCAGTACGCGGCGGCAGCGCCCGCGCACTGCTGGTGGCCGGCGCCGACCCGGCGGGCACCGACGCCACCAAGTCCGCTACAACCGCCGTCGAGCGGGCGGGGTTCGTGGTGACCTTTGCCACCTCGCGCAACGCCACCGCGCTGCTATCCGACGTGGTGCTGCCGCTGACCGCCGCCCTGGAGCAGGCGGGCACCGTCACCAATAGCGAGCGGCGGGTGCAGCGCACCGCGGCCGTGCTACCGGCCGCCGGCCAGAGCCGCCCACTGTGGCAGGCGCTGCAGGCCATTGCCACCGCCATGCAGGCCGGCGGCTTCGCAGCCGCCGACACCGGGGCCGTGTTCGCCGAACTGGTCCAATCGACACCCGCCTACCAGGGTTTGACCTACGCCGCCACCGAAACGGGCGTGCAGTGGGGCGGCTCAGTGCTCCACGCCGCCGGCTTCCCCGGTGGCCGGGCGCACTTCCGGCCGGTGGTGCTGCCGGAGGCCATTGCGACCACCGCAGCGCTGCCGCTGCTGGTGGCATCGGGCCGCGAGCCGCTGGGCTACCACCGCGAGGTGCTGGCCGAGCGCGAAGACCCACACACGCGCGCCTGGGACGAGGAGTTGGTGCAAGTCCATCCCCAGGACGCCGCCACCGCCGGGATTGCCGACGGCAATCGCATACGCCTGGTGACCAGTCGCGGTGAAGTCGCCGCCACTGTGGCTATCACCGACGCGGTGCCCGCAGGCGTGGTGTTCGTCACCCTGCCGGTGGCGGAGGACGCCGCCGCCACGGCCACCGGGGTCACCGCCGAGTTGGCCGTCCACCTGAATGGTACCCGTCTCATGGCGGGCCGGATCGAAAAACTGCCGTAGACTACGAAACCGAGGTACCCCCCGTTGGAGAGTGAGCGCCCCAAGGTAGACCGCAAGCTACGGTTCAGCATCCCCGCTCAGACCATCCACAAGCAGGCCCCCCACGAGCGGGTGTGCAACTGGAACGAGGTCACGCTCGGGTTCGCCGATGACGCCGCCGCCATGAAGGAGGCGGAGCGCTGCATCCAGTGCCCGGCCGCCCCCTGCATGAAGGCCTGTCCCATCGGGAACGACATTCCCGGCGCCTTCTGGGAACTGGAGCACGGCAACTTCCTGGAGGCGGCGAACATCTTTCGCCTCACCAGCACCATGCCAGAAGTGTGCGGCCGCATCTGCCCGCAGGAGCGCCTGTGCGAGGGCTCGTGCGTGGTGGGTAACCAGAAGCGCGTGCCGCCCACGCCGCCGGTGCACATCGGCCGGCTGGAGGCATTCGTCGCCGACCGCCAGCGCACGACCACTGGGTTCCCTAAGCCGGTCCTCGCCGCTGCCACCGGCCGCTCGGTCGCCGTGGTAGGCTCTGGGCCTGCGGGCGTGACCGTGGCCGAAGAGCTGGCCAAGGCAGGGCACCGGGTCATCGTGTATGAGGCGTGGCCCAAGCCGGGCGGCATCCTGTTGTACGGCATCCCGAACTTCAAGCTCGCCAAGAGCATCACCGAGGGCAAAATCCGGTTTTTGGAAGAACTGGGCGTCGAGTTCGTGTGCAACACCCGTGTCGGCACCGACATCACCCTGGACCAACTGCGCGCTCAGTATGACGTGGTCTTCCTGGGCCATGGCGCCAGCATCGGCGCTTCAGCCAGCATCCCCGGCGAAGACCTGCAGGGTGTGTACTGGGCCACCGACTACCTAGCGCGCGGCAACGTACCGACCTTCGAACTACCCGAACATCAACGCAAGCCGGTGCCGCCCGGAGCCAACGTGGTGATCATCGGCGGCGGCGACACCAGCATGGACTGCGTGCGTACCGCCGTGCGCCTAGCGATTCAGGCCGGCCGCAGCACCACCGTCACCTGCGCTTACCGCCGCACCGAGGCCGAAATGCCCGGCCGCGAGGAAGAGCGCCGTCACGCCAAGGACGAGGGCGTCCAGTTCACCTTCCTCACCGCCCCCACCCGTTTCGTCGGCGACGCGAGCGGGCACATCACTGCGGTCGAGTGCATCCGCATGGAGTTGGGCGAACCCGACGGCTCGGGCCGCCGCCGCCCGGTCGAGGTGCCCGGCTCCACCCACCAGATCCCTGCCGACACCGTCGTGCTCGCGATCGGCTACTGGACCGACGAGGACCTGGCCGAGGGCGCCCACCTGCAGCACAAAAGCGGCCGCCTCATCGTGGATGAGGCCACCGGCGCCACCAACCTGCCCGGCGTGTTCGCCGGCGGCGACGACGTGCGCGGCGCCGACCTGGTGGTCACCGCCATCGCCGAGGCCAAGCGCGCCGCCGCCGCCATGTGCGCCTACCTGTCTGGAGTGCCAGCCGAAGCGGAGGGGTAGGTTTTGGCTCAACCTGAAGCGCGGTCGTTTACCCTACGTCAGCGCTTCTTGCGTTCCCTCATGCGAGGTATGTTTCGGATTCTGTCGGTGGTGGAACGCAACCGGCGTGAACGTGCCGGTTACTTCGTTGCCCATGGTGAGACTTGGCGTACACGGGGTGCCAGTTTTGAAGCTTGGACTGCGTCCGAGGCAGCGGTCGTACTCGATCCGAGCCTAGCATCAGCCCATCGACTCATGGCGTTCGCGCTGCGTGACCTCGGGTTCAGAGCGGAAGCGAGTGCGTCGCTGCTGGCACTAGCGCGGGTGACCCCGGCCGACGCCGCCCCCTACTATACTGCGGGATGTTGGGCTACCGAGGCTCAGGCTTGGGACAATGCAGCCCGCATGTTTAAGACCGCTATTGTTCTCGAGCCGACAACCGGGCAAAACTATGTGGGTCTCGCCGCTGCACTTTGGGGGTCGAAGCAATTCGACGAAGCCAGCGATGCTATCGATACGGCACACCTGTTACTGCCCGACGACGCCGAGGTAGTGCGTATTTCGCGGGATATTGATGCGGCCAGGTCGCAAGCAAGGCTCCTGGCCGAAGATGAGTCAGGACTGGCATAGGAGGGAAAGAAGATCACCCCCGCATCATCCGGCCGTTGTCCTGTAAGCTGGGTGGGTAGACGCACGCTGCAACCCACTACGGTCAGTCATCCGTCAAGCCGGGGAACGCCATGAAGGTCATCCATGTCAAAGAAGCCACCACGCTCGCTGAGGTTCTCTCGGAGGCTGTTAGGGAGCCGGTGATCGTGGAGCGGAACGGCGATACGTTCGAGGTACACGCTGTGGCGACCGGCGCTGACCCTTTTGCCCACTACGACGCCGAGGCCGCCATTGCAGCGCTCGACCGTCTCGCAGCGCAATTCCATATCGTGGACGCTGAGCAGTGGAAGGCGGAGATAAGGGCCGCACGGGGGCAGGCAGGCCGAGAGTTCGACCAAGATGCCTTACCTTCTTGATTCTGACTGGCTGGTGGACTACCTGAACCGGGAGCCAACAACGGTGCAACGGGTTCGGGAGCTGGCTCCCAACGGTCTGGGAATGAGCATCGTAAGCTACATTGAAATCTGCGAGGGGGCCCATGGCCCGATGGGCTCCGCAGTTGCGGCCTCGCTGCTGCGTGGTTTGCGGGACGAGATCCCGGTTCTTCCGCTGTCACTTAGCGTAGCTGAACGCTGCACTTCTCTGCGAGCGTCCCTCCGCCAGCAGGGTAAACGAGTCAATCAGCGAGCCTTTGATCTCGTGATCGCAGCCACCGCGCTAGAGCACAAGCTCGTTCTTGCTACTCGCAACGTGCACGACTTCGAGGACATCCCTGACCTCCTCCTCCTCACCGCATAGCGGCCCAACCGCACTCATGCCCTCGCCCACCACCGACCCCGCTCTCACCCCGGTCCGCAAGCAATACCTGGAGCTGAAGAGGCGCTACCCCGGCGCCATCCTGTTCTTCCGTATGGGCGATTTCTACGAGACGTTCGACGCCGACGCGGAACTGGTGGCCCGCGAGTTGGAGATCACGCTGACGTCGCGGCCGCTGGGGCGGGCGGGCCGGGTGCCGATGGCCGGGGTGCCGCACCACGCTGTGGAGCATTACCTGGCGCGCCTCATCGCCAAGGGCTATCGGGTGGCCATGTGCGACCAGTTGGAGGACGCCAGCGCCAGTAAGGGCCTGGTGTCCCGCGGCGTGGTGCGGGTCGTCACCCCCGGCACGCTGGTGGAGCCGCAGTTGCTGGACAGCCGTCGCAACAACTACCTGGCGGCTTACGCCCCCGGCCCCGACCGCTGCGGCATCGCCTACATCGACATCACCACCAGCGAGTTCGGCGTGACGCAGTTGCCGCCCGACCGGGCCGCCGCCGAGCTGGCCCGCCTGGGCGCCGCCGAGGTGCTGGTACCGCCGGGCGCCGACCTGGTCAACGCCAGCGGCATCGTGACCACCGTGGACGCCGACTGGTTCCACCCGTCCGACGCCCGGGAGCGGGTGCTGGGCCACTTCCACGCCGGCACGCTGGAGGCCTTCGGGTGCGAGCGGCTGCCGCTGGCTACCGCCGCCGCGTCAGCCATTCTGGCCTACCTCGCCGAGACCCAGCCGCCGGCGCTGGCCCAGGTCACCCGCCTGTTCACCTACAGCACCGAACAATGGATGGAGCTGGACCCCCAGACCCGCCGCAACCTGGAGCTGTTCCAACGCGCTCGCGAGGCGACCGCCCAAGGCTCGCTGCTGTCGGTGCTGGATACAACGAAAACCGCCATGGGGGCTCGCCTCTTGCGCCGCTGGCTGGAGCGCCCGCTCAAAGACCTGGCGCCGCTGCAGCAGCGGCTCGACGCGGTCGCCGCCTTCCACGACAACACCATTTTGCGTGCCGAGACGCTGAAGCTGTTGGGCCGCGTCCCTGACCTGGAGCGATTGGTGAACCGGGTGCGCGGCGGCTATGCCACCCCGCGCGACCTGCTGGCGCTCCGCCAGGGGTTGGAGGCGCTGCCGCAACTCATCGCGCTGCTCGACCGCCACGAGGCTGGTCGGCAGTGCGGCTGGATCACCAGCCAGTTGCACAGTCTGCCCGAGGTGTGCGACCTGGTGGCCGCCGCCCTGGTGGACGAGCCGCCGCCCGCGCTCGACGGTGGCGGGGTCATTCGCCCCGGCTATTCGGAGGAACTGGACGAGTTACGCGCCGGCGCCGGCAAGGCGCGCGAGGCCATTCTCGGACTGGAACGCCGGGAGCGCGAACGTACCGGCATCCGCTCGCTGAAGGTGGGGTTCAACAAGGTGTTCGGCTACTACATCGAGGTGAGCAACACCCACCGCGACGGCGTGCCCGACAACTATCACCGCAAGCAGACGCTGGTCGGCGCCGAACGGTTCTTCACCCCGGAGCTGAAGGAGTGGGAGACCACTATCCTGAACGGCCAGGACCGGGCGCTGGAACTGGAGCGCGACATCTTCCGCCAGGTGTGCGGCCAGATTGCGGAGGCGAGCGAGACCATGCTCACCAGCGCCGCAGCGCTCGCTGCCGTCGACGTGGCGGCAGCGCTGGCCGACGTGGCCGCAGCCCACGGCTACACCCGGCCGGAGCTGCACGACGGCGACGACCTGCATATTCACGATGGCCGTCACCCAGTGGTGGAGCGTTCGCTCGGCGACGGCTCCTTCGTGCCCAACGACACCGAGATGTCTGCCATCGAGTGCCAGATCGCCATCATCACCGGGCCCAACATGGCGGGCAAGTCCACCTACTTACGTCAAGTAGCGCTTATCGTATTGATGGCGCAGATCGGGTCGTTCGTGCCGGCCACCTCGGCCCGCATCGGACTGGTGGACCGCATCTTCACCCGCATCGGCGCGCAGGATGACCTGGCGACCGGCCAGTCCACCTTCATGGTGGAGATGGTGGAGACGGCCGCCATCCTGCACCACGCCACGCCACGGTCGCTGGTCATCCTCGACGAGATCGGCCGAGGCACCAGTACCTACGACGGCATCTCCATCGCCCAGGCAGTGGTGGAGTACCTGCACAACGACCCGGCGGTGGCGGCCAAAACCCTATTCGCCACGCACTACCACGAACTGACCCGGCTGGCGGGCTACCTGCCGCGGGTGCGCAACTACACCTTTGCCGTGGCAGAGGAGAAGGGGCAGGTGGTGTTCCTGCGCCGCATCCTGCCCGGCAGCGCCGACCGCTCCTACGGCATCCACGTGGCCCGCTTGGCCGGCCTGCCCGACGCGGTGTCGCGCCGCGCCGAGGAGGTCTTGCAAACCCTGGAGTCGGATGCTGCCGCTCCGCCCGCCACCGGCCCCCGCACCCGCCGTCCCAAGGCCGAGCCCTCGCCACAGCTCCCGTTGCTGCCCCCCGCCGACTCGCTGGCGGCCGACCTGCGCGACCTCGACCTCGACGCCATGACCCCGCTTGAGGCGTTGACGCTGCTGTTCAAGCTCAAGCAGCGCGCCACCGAGCGGTAACGGGCGACAGCTCCCCTCTAGCTCCCCCCTGCCTAGGGGGGAGCTAGAGGGGGGTTAGCCCAACGGCACGCAACGCCTGACAGCCACCGCTCCGCCGCCTCCCGATTCCCGACCCCCGCCTTCCGTTTGCGCACCGCACGCCCCCGTCCGTATACTGCGGGCAACTTCGCACCGAGGGAACAGCAAATGGCCATTCGCAGTCTGCTCAAACTTCCGATTGTGGGCTACGCCGATGAGGCGGCCTTTTTGAAGGACATCGACGCCATGGTCGACCTGGCCAAGAAGTCGCCGGGGTACATCAGTTGCGAGCTGTGGCGGTCGCTGGACCGTGACGGCGAGGTGGTGTATCTGGTGGAGAGCGAGTGGGAGACCCGGGAAGCCATGTCGGCCATGGAGCACCACCCTGACCACGACGCCGTGATGAAGGGCTACCCGATCCACGAGCCAACCCACCTACGCGTGGTCCCCTGGGTACGGGGTATGGCCTAGCCGGCGCGCACAACCATCCTGGAGACATCCCATTGATCCGTCTCAGCAAACTCGGTCACGTCAATATGCGGGTCGCCGATATCGAGGCCTCCAAGCGTTTCTACACCCAGGTGCTCGGCTTCCAGGTGTCGGAGGAGGACCCTATCCATGGTGGCTGCTTCATGACGCTGGGCGACAACTTTCACACCATCGACGTGGGCCAGCACCCCAACCCGGCGCAGGCCCAACGCCCGCGCGGCGACCAGGTGGGCATGGCGCACATGGCGTTCCAGGTGGCGGATTATGCCGCCCTGCGCGACGCCTATCTATGGTTGCAGGCGAAGGGCGTATCCATTCATCACGCCACCGACCACGTGAGCCAGCGCAGCCTCTACTTTGACGACCCCGACGGCAACCGCCTGGAGATCTACTACGAGATGCCCGATGCGCTCACCCGTTTCTCCACTGAGGAGCGGGGCGACCGCGACGTGGTGTTGGAGGTGGGCACGCCGGGCGGCCCGCTGCCGGAGTGGCTGCACCAGGACTGGCCGTACGAGGGAGCGCTGGTCCACGTCGGCCGGCCGGCTCCGGCCCGCATGATGTAGCGCCGGACGTCCGTCCAACAACCTCGCCCGGCCCATAGGACCGCCGTCCCATCGTCATTGCGAGGCCCGTCCGACGGGCCGTGGCAATCGTAGCGTCGTAGGTCTACGGGCCGCCGCCACACTGCCGGCCGCAGGAACACGGGCCGTCGGCAGGTGGGGCTGGCACCGATGCCCCTTCGACAGTGCTCAGGACAGGCCTCGACGGGGCTCAGGCAACGGTGCACCCCGTACGGGGGTTCCCGGCGACGATCGGAGCGCTCACGCCCCCGTCCTCACGGTTTCCTCACACGGGCGGCGCAGCCCTCACGGCAAGCTCACCCCCGCAGTGCGACCATCGGCGAAGGGGCGGGAAACCGCCACGACACCACCTTCCACCGTCGAGGCGCCATGCTTACCACTACTGACAACCAGACCCTCTGCCGCGTCGGGCAGGGCACGCCCATGGGCACGCTGCTACGGCACTACTGGCACCCCATGATCCTGTCCGAAGAGTTGCCTGGGCCCGATTGCGAACCACTGCGCGTGAAGCTGCTGGGCGAAAACCTCATCGCCTACCGCGACAGCTTTGGCACCATTGGCCTGATGGCAGAGGCGTGCCCGCATCGCGGGGCCAGCATGTTCTTCGGCCGGAATGAGGAGGCAGGCCTGCGCTGCGTCTACCACGGCTGGAAGTTCGACAGCACCGGCGCCTGTACCGATATGCCCAACGAGCCGGCCGAGAGCAACTTCAAGAACAAGGTGCGCATTCAGGCCTATCCCTGCCGCGAGCGCGCCGGCATCGTCTGGGCCTACCTCGGCAACGAGACACCCATCCCCGAATTGCCCGACCTCGCTTGGGCCGTCCTGCCGGCGGAGAACGTGTACATCTCCAAGCGGTGGCAGAGTTGCAACTGGGTGCAGGCGTACGAAGGCGGCATCGACTCCAGCCATGTGGGGTTCTTGCACAGCAAGCTGCACCCGGAGCGGGCCATCGCCGCCAACGAGTCCGACGCGACCTTTACCCGCCTCACCCACGCCGACCGCACCCCCCACTTCGAGGTGGTCGACACCGACTATGGGGTGGTGGTGGGGGCGCGCCGCACGGCCGACCGGGACGCCTACTACTGGCGCATCACCCAGTTCATGTATCCCTACTACACCTGCATCGCCGGCCCGCTCGACCCGGCGGGCAACATTGGCGGCCACGCGTGGGTGCCCCAGGACGACGAAAACACCATGACCTGGAGCATCACTTGGAACCACACCCGGCCCCTGCGAGAGCAGGAGGTGGAGCGCATGAAGTCCTACCCCGGCGGCGGCATCCACGTGGGGCGGGCGGGCATGCAGCCCAAGACCTCCGCACCCGGTGGCGCCTGGCGTCCGCAACTCACCATCGACAACAATTACGGCGTCGACTACGAGTTGCAGCGCAGCACCCTGTTCTTCGGCGTCGAGCAATTCGGCATGCAGGACCAGGCCATCCAGGAGACCATGGGCCCCATCTACGACCGCACCGGTGAGCGGCTGGGCAGCGCCGACACCGCCATCATCGCGGTGCGCCGCGGCCTGCTGCGGGCCGTGCACGACCTGCAGGCACGCGGCACCCAGCCGCCCGGCGTGGCAAGGCCCGCTTCCTACCGAGTGCGGTCCGCCTCGATCATCATCCCGAAGGCGGCGAGCTGGTTCGAGGCCGCCCAGGAGCGCCTGACCGTTCCGGTCTAGGCCACACGCGGCATCGGACCCGCGGCGTCCGTGCTGACCACCGGCAATGGGTAAGAGGAAGGCGGGGCCAACAAATGGCCCCGCCTTGCTGTCGCTCCTCAGTCAGAGCGCTACCGTCCGTCGGCCACCAACACCTCTTCCGGGTACATCTCCGGCATCAACTCCTGTTGCCAGGGAATCGCCGCTGAAAACACCTTCTGCGTGGCGCGGATGGCGTAGTAGCTGTCGTCGGCGCCCTGGGGATTGGCCCCCTCGCGCACGGCCGTTACGGCCTGCTGCAACAGGCGGCGGGCGGCGATGACCGCCTTATCGGCCGGGCCGAGGTGCTCGCGGCTGCGGTCAACGATGGCCCCCATGCTCTCCTGCACTGCCCGGTCTTGGGCGTTAATGCCCGGGATGCCGGTGAAGGTGTCGACCTTCTGCACCGACCGGTCGATCATCCAGTTGTTGCGGCGGCTGCCCTTCGCTTTGAAGCCGTTGTCGTAATCGACGTAGGCCCGGCTGTTGCCGCCGCCCTCATGCTCCCGCTCGCTCTGGTCGAAGGGCGTTTCACCGAAGGTGTAGTTGAAGTTCCACACCATGGTGTTCTGGTCATCAATGGGCACCCAATGGTGACCCGAGACGGTGGTCTTCTCCTTGTCCTCACTCACGCCGTCGCCGGGACGCAGTTGGGTGAACGGCATGACGAAGTGGTAGCCCCGCACATACTGGCGGTCTTCGCCCAGGCGGCGGATGCCCAGGTAGCGGTAGCCGTAGTCGGTCGTCTCCACCTCCAGCACCGGGGGGCGGCCCTGCACAAACGGGGTCGCCGGCGGAATGCCCAGATGGCCGGCCTCCTTGCGCAACGCACGGTGCAGAATCGGCGCATGCGAGGTATCGATACCGCCCTCGAACGCCTGCAGCCAGTTGCACTCCTCCAGCACCTTGGTCACACCACGGTGCGCTTCGTCGGCCTGCGTGTACTCAAAGCGCGGTGGCGCCGGCTGCCGGTCGGCCGGCCCCATGTACACCCAGACGACGCCCCCCATCTCGTTCACGGCGTAGGACGTTACCCGCACCTTCTGGGCGAACGGCTCGGGCTCGTTCATCTGGTCCACGCACTGGCCGTTCACGTCGAACTTCCAGCCGTGATAGACACAGCGCAGGCCGTCCTCCTCGTTGCGGCCCAGCCACAGGCTCGCCAGCCGGTGGGGGCACAACTCGTCCATAACGCCCACCCGGCCGCTGGAGTCGCGGAACGCCACCAAGTCCTCGCCCAGCAGGCGCACCCGCACCGGCGGGCAGTCGGCCTCCGGCAGCTCCCACGAGAGCAGGGCCGGCATCCAGTAGCGCCGCATCGTCTCGCCCATCGGAGTACCCGGACCCACGCGGGTCAGCAGTTCGTTCTCTTCCCTCGATAGCATGGTTGCGTCCTTTCGGAGCGGGTGTTGTGTATGTTGGTAGCATCGGTGGCTGGGTTGTGTCAAACGGGGCGCTTGCAAAGAGCGGCGGATCAGAAAGGCGGGGCCTGGTGGCCCCGCCTTTTGCAGCTTAGGTTTGGGTGTAGCGGGAACCCTCACCCTAACCCTCTCCCAAAGGGAGAGGGAACCGCAGCGGCTCTAGCGCCCCTCGTAGCCGAGCAGCGGCCAGGTCGGGACTTCCTTGGTCATGAACTCGAGCATGGCGGGACGGCCCGACTCGGTCACCTTCACGGCCCGCTGTACGGCCGCCTTGATCTCGCCGGGGTTCGTCACCCGCTCCGCCCAGTAGCCCAGGCCGTCGGCCACCTTCAGGTAGTCGCCGGTGAGGAAGCGGCTGTTGTACTTCTCGGTGCTCAGCGGCATGTAGCGGTCGTAGCCACCCATGGCGCCGTTGTTGATGAGGCAGGTGAGCACGGGGATGCGCTCGCGCACGGCGGTCTCCAGGTCCATGCCGCACATGCCGAACGCGGTGTCGCCCAGGAAGTTGATGCAGAGCTTGTCGGGCCGGGCCAGCTTGGCGCCCATGGCCATGCCCATGCTGGTGCCGAGCTGGGTGCTGTTGCCCCAGCCCAGGTAGCTGTTGGGGCCGGGAGCATCCCAGAAGGCCGTCACCTGGTCGCGCACGTTGCCCGAGTCGTGGGTGGTGATGGTGTTCTTCACGTCCACGCTGTGGTACACGTCCCAGATGACCCGGTAGGGGTTCATGGGGGTGCCGTCGTCGGTCAACTGGTGGTTCCACTCCGCCAGGTAATCCTTCTTGATGGCCTGCACTTCGGCGGCGGTGTTCAGGTTGCGGGGCCGTTCGCCGAGCTGCTTCTTGGCCTCTTCGATGAGCTGCTGCAGCACCAGCTTGGCGTCACCGATGACGGCATGGTCCACCCGGTACTCGGCGGCGATGTCGCGCTCGTCGATGGTGCAGTGCACAAAGGTCTTAGTCTGGGGGTTGGGCACCGCACACGACACGAGCGTGGTCGACAGGCTGGAGCCGATGGCGAAGATCAGGTCGCTGGCGTGCAGGTAGTGCGACGCCATTTTGGTGACGCTGACGCCGCCGTGGCCCGCCGACAGCGGGTGGTTCTCCGGCAGCACGCCCTTGGCCAGCGTGGTGGTCATCACCGGTACCTGCACCAGCTCCGCAAACTCCTGCAATTCGGCCGACGCCTGCGCGTATTGGACGCCCTGGCCCACGTGCAGCAGCGGCGTCTTGGCGTTCAGCAGCATACGCACGGCCTCGGCCACGTCGGAGGGATTGGCGCCGGCCTTGGCGCGCACCGCCGGACGGTACACGTCGTCGGTCTCCTGCTGCAGGATGTCGACCGAGAAGTCGAGCAACACGGGCTTGCCGCGGCCGTTCTTGAGCTGGGTGTAGGCACGGCGCAGCTTCGGCTCCACCTGGGAAACATCGCGGATCGTATCGGCCCACTTCGTGATGCCCTCGTAGTTGCGGGGGGCGTCGTAGGAGACGGGCAGCCCGAGGCGGTTACGGGTGGCGGCGCCGGGCAGAATGAGCAGCGGCGTAGAGTCGGCCGCCGCCTGGGCAATGCCGCCGTACGCGTTCTCGATGCCGGGCCCCGCCTGCACGATACAGACGCCGATCTTCTGGCCGTTGTTGATGCGGGTGTAGGCGTCGGCCATGTTGATGGTGGCGCGCTCGGTGCGGCTGATGATCGGACGGATACCGCCGGCCGTGGCCAGGTCGATCAGGGGGTTCTGCGGGAAGCAAAAGACGTACTCGGTGCCCTCTTTCTTGAGGGCGTCAATAATGGCGGCGCCGGCCTTCATGCGGGGATCCTCCTTGGACAAATCGGGGGCGGTTCAGCAACCCCAACAGTATAGTCCAAGGCCAGAAGTTAGGAGCAGGAGCCGGTGGCCCCCTGCCGCGCCAGCGCGATATAGCAGGCGGTTAGGCGCAGGTACTGGTCGCCCCAGGCGTCGGTCGGCTCGATGGCCGTTTCCTCGAAGTGCTCGTTCCAGCTATACACCATGATGGTCTCGGGGTGCAGGGCCAGCGCCCGCTCCCACTGCGCCTTGTACAGCGCACCGTTCTCGCGGGGGTAGTCCATGCTGAATGAGCGGCCCAGGTGCTTATCGGTATAGCCGGGGATGACCGGGACGACGCCATTGATGACCGGCGGCGGCGAGGGCGACCAAAACGGCACGTCCTCGGGGTACAGGAACCCTTGCTGATTGAAGGTGTTGCGTCCCTGAGTGTACGTGAACGTCCAGTACAGGTCCTGAAGCTTCACGCCCGGAACCTGCATATCGTCCACCTGGGCGGCGTGAAAATAGATGACGGGATGCCCATCGACCTGGAGGTAGGACGGCGACGTTGTGAAGCGCGCCACAGCGTCCGTTGCCAGGCGCATCTTGTCGGCGGTGCTGGTCGTGAACGAACCATCCAGCATCACCGCAGCCTTCAGCTTGTGCCCCTGCAGCCGATCGAAGAACAGCGCTGTGTTCTGGGTGAGCAGCGGCTGGCCGGGTGGCAAGTTGATAATGGCGAAGTCAAAGCCTGCCGCTTCCATCTGCTTGACGTGCTGATCAATGACCGCGGGGTCGCCGGAGTCATAGAAGCCGGTGTTGGGACGGCCCTCGGACGGGCGCACCACCGTGTAACCGTTGCCCCAGCCCTGGGGGGTCGAGCGATACCAGGGGAAGTAGTACACCCCGATGAGCGGACGTTGGGCGGACAGCCGTTCCGCGATTTCTCTGCCGCTGAACGACGTCGCCATCCAGCGCCGTAGGCTGGTGTTGTCGTCGCCAGCCGGGTCGCGGCCGAACGCCTCCTGGAAGGCGGCCCTGACCTCGCCCGCACGCTGGCTTTCGGGCGATGCACCGATGCCGGCGTTCACGCCGTTGATGTCGTAGGGGCTATCCACCCAATCGCGCAGGCCGGCGCAATCGCCACGCATGGGGTCGCGCCCGATGGTCGATAGGTATGCTTGGCGCACCATGCGGACCCGCTGGCCTTCCGTGGTGTCGATCAGCTTAAGCCACAACTGATGGTCCGTGAGGTGAGCGCCGATCCAGGTGGCATAGGCCGTTGCATCGGGGGCGCGGCACATGATGCTCGGGAACACGCGGCCCACCGTGATCACGTCCACCAGCGGGACGGCCGGGCTGTCGTCGGCGGTAGCGGCCGATGCGACGGGGAGAACGGCCAAGGCGGCGGTGACCAGCCCCAAGGCGAGGCGGACCATCGGCCGAAGCGTTGGGTGCACCATAAGCGTCAAACGGTTTGGCGTACCAGTCCTTGCGCCAGCGCCGACTGCGCGGCGGCCAAACGGGCCACCGGGACTCGGTAGGGCGAGCAACTCACATAGTCCAGACCGATGCTGTTGGCGTACTCGATGGACTCAGGGTCGCCGCCGTGCTCACCGCAGATGCCCACCTCCAGCGACGGGCGGGTCGCGCGGCCGGCATCCAGCGCCAGCTTCATCAGGCGGCCCACGCCCTTACGGTCGAGCACCTGGAACGGGTTCTTGGGCAGGATGCCCCGGTTCACGTACTCCAGCAGGAACTTGCCTTCGGCGTCGTCGCGGCTGATGGCAAAGGTGGTCTGCGTCAGGTCGTTGGTGCCGAAGGAGAAGAACTCGGCGTCCTCGGCGATCTCGTCGGCGGTGAGGGCGGCGCGCGGCACCTCGATCATGGTGCCGAACTTGATGTGCTGGTCCAGGCCCAGTTCGCGCTGCTTGGCCCCCACCTCGCGCAGCAGCAGGTCTTTCAACAGACGCAACTCGTTGATGTGGCCGATCAGTGGGATCATGATCTCGGGCTTCACTTCGAGGCCCTCCGCCTGCACAGTAGCGGTTGCCCGTACGATGGCCCGCACCTGCATCTGGTAGATGTGCGGGAAGCGAATGCCGAGCCGGCAGCCACGCAACCCGAGCATGGGGTTGGACTCGCGCATCTCCTCCACGGCCTGCAGCAGGTGCTCCAGTTCCTGGGTGTGGGCGTCGTGCTCGCCGCGCACCCGGGCCTCGGTCACTTCCACCAGCAGGTCTTCATAGTGCGGCAGGAATTCGTGCATGGGCGGGTCGAGCAGGCGGATAACGACCGGCAGGCCGTGCATCACCCGCAGAATGCCCTCGAAGTCCTTAGTCTGCACCTCTTCCAGCTTCGTCAGCGCCTCATGAAACTCTAGGTAGGCAGGGTTCTCCAACTTGCCATCGGCTTCGGCCGCGGTGGCCTCGGCGGCGTTCAGGATCATCTGGCGCACCACCGGGAGGCGGTCCTGCTGGAAGAACATGTGCTCGGTGCGGCAGAGGCCGATACCCTGAGCGCCAAACGCGCGGGCCTTCGCGGCATCCTCCGGGTAGTCGGCGTTGGCCCACACCTGCAGCCGCTGCGCATTATCGGCCCAGCCCAGCAGCATCTGGAGGTCCGGCGACAGCTCCTTCGGCTCGATGAGCGGGGCAGCGCCCAAGAACACCTCGCCGGTGCTGCCGTCGATAGAAAGCAGGTCGCCCTCGCGCACCACCACGTCGTCCACGCTGAAACTGCGGGTATCGGGGTCGATGTGCAGCGCCTCGCAACCGGCCACACACGGCTTACCGAGGCCACGGGCCACCACTGCTGCATGGCTGGTGGCGCCACCACGGGCCGTCAGCACCCCTTGCGCGTGGATGAGCCCGTGCACGTCGTCAGGGTTGGTCTCAGGGCGGACGAGGATGACCTTCTCACCCGCGCGGCCGAGCTTTTCCGCGCGGTCGGCGTCGAACACCGCCTTGCCCACCGCGGCGCCGGGCGCGGCGTTCAAGCCCTTGGCGATGACGATGAGGTTCGGCCGGGTCTCCGGGGCGATGAATGGGTGGAGCAACTGGTCGACCTGATTGGGCTCCACGCGACGGAGGGCCTCATCACGGTCGATCAAGCCCTCCTTCACCATCTCGACGGCAATGCGTACCGCGGCGGCGGCGGAGCGTTTGCCAGAGCGGGTCTGCAGCATGTATAGCTTGCCGCGTTCTACGGTGAATTCGAGGTCTTGCATGTCCTTATAGTGGCGCTCCAGCATCTCGGCGTACTGCTGGAACTGCTCGAACACCGCGGGCATGTCCTCGCGCAGTTGGGCAATAGGCTTGGGGGTGCGGATGCCCGCCACCACGTCCTCGCCCTGCGCATTCTGCAGGTACTCGCCATACAGCACCCGCTCACCGGTGAGGGGGTTGCGGGTGAAGGCCACGCCGGTGCCGGAATCCCAGCCCATGTTGCCGAACACCATGGTCTGCACGTTCACGGCGGTGCCCAGGTTATGGGCGATGTTCTGATTCTCCCGATAGGCCACGGCGCGGGCACCCATCCAGCTACCGAACACCGCGCCGATGGCGAGGCGGAGCTGATCGAGCGGCGCGTCGGGGAAGGGCTGGCCGGTTTCGCGCTGGACCACCGCCTTGAACTCGGCGACCAAGTCCTTCAGATGGCCGGCATCGAGGTCGGTGTCCTGCTTGGCGCCGACGGCCTGCTTCTTGGCGACCAGCCGGTGCTCGAACTTCTCGGCGTCGATATCCAGCACGATCTTGCCGAACATTTGGATGAACCGGCGATAGGCGTCGTTGGCAAAGCGTTCGTTGCCGGTCTGCTCCACAACGCCCTGCATGGTCTGCTCATTCAGCCCCAGGTTCAGCACGGTGTCCATCATGCCCGGCATACTGTCACGTGCGCCCGAGCGCACCGAGACGAGGAGCGGATTGCTGGGGTTGCCGAATCCCTTGCCGGTCTGCGCCTCGACGCGGGCCAGCGCTTCCATCGCTTGGTCCCACATGCCTTCAGGGAACTGCCGGCTGTTGTCGTAGTAGGCGTTACAGGCCTCAGTGGTGATCGTGAACCCCGGCGAGACCGGAAGCCCGGCACGCGTCATCTCCGACACGCCTGCCCCTTTGCCTCCGAGCAAGTCCCGCATCTGGGCCGTGCCCTCGGTGAACAGGTACACCCACTTGTGTGCCATAACGCCATTACCTCCAGACCATCGGCGCGCGAGCGGCAGCCCCATTGCCAGCCACGCGTCAACTTTCAGAAATGTACACCCGAGGGGCAAGGGGCGTCATCGCGCCCATCACACTGGAAACTCAAGAAGGGGTTGTTATCGTGAAGCGCCCTAAAGTCATTGACAGTAAGAATACCCGGCCACTATAGTCGGGCCACTCAGGCGTCGAGGCTTCACCCCAGGCCGCCGGCGGAGAGCCTTGCGGCGACGCAAGATATTGTGACACACGAGGGCCAGCGACGCCAGTGGCGGGCCTCGGCACCCAGAAACGGGAGGTAGATGTGTCGTCTATCCGAGCGATAGCAGCGATCCCACTCATCGCCCTCGGCGCCCTTACTGCGGCGTGCGGGCCCTCTGCGTCAGCGCCCGCTCAGCCGCCAGCCGGCGGTGGCGCAGCGGCCCCAGCAGCCGCTGACGCCCCCATCACCCCGAAGGTGAACCGCGTGGTGCTGGCCACGGCGCCGCCCGCCCAGGCCGAGAGCAACGACAACCGCATGGTCGGGCAAATCGACGTGTTTCAGCTTCGTCCTAACAATGAATTCCTGATCGGCTATGACGGCGTCACCGGCAAGCTGGTACCGGAGCTGGCCACTGAGTGGAAGCTGAACCCCGACGGCAAGTCGTTCACGTTCACGCTCCGTAAGGGCGTGCAATTTCACCGCAACATGGGCGAGTTCACCGCTAAAGACGCCAAGTTCAGTTGGGAGAACCTGACCCAGGCCGACTCGCTGCAAGTGGAAGCCCCCACCTGGAAGCGGGTGGTGAAGAGCATCGACATCGTGAACGATTACCAGGTGGTTTACAACCTGGACCCTGACGCCAACTTTATCCACGGCATATCACGCGCCGAGGGGGGCATGGAGATCCGCAGCAAGGCGTCTTGGGACAAGCTGGGGCACGACCCCACAATGCAGGACCCGATGCTGGCCGGCACCGCGCCGTACCAGTACAAGGAGCGCAAGCAGGCCGAGTTCATCCGCTTCGAACGCTTCGACAACCACTGGGGCAAGATCCGTCCAGATTTCCCGGAATTCGAGTTCCGCTGGATCCGCGAGCCGTCCACCAGGCTGGCCGGCCTGCTCACCGGCGAAATCCACATTGCGCCGCTGCCCAATGACCTGCTGATCCAGGCGGAGAAGCAGGGCATGAAGCTGGTGCAGGGCAAGGTGGCCGGCCCCCGCATCCTGTTCCGGCCCTACGGCTTGGACGTGAAGGACCAGAACAACCTGGACGCCGGTTGGATGTTCCCCGAGAGCCCCCTAACCGACCTGCGAGTGCGCAAAGCGCTGCAGAAGGCCATCAACATCGACGAGATCAACAAGAGCATCTTTGCCGGCAAGGGCCAGGCCATGTTCCACACGGTGCTGCACCCATCCCGCCCCGGCTGGGACCCTCGCTTTGAGAAGGACTTCAAGGACGAGTACGGCTACGACGTTGAAGCGGCCAAGAAGTTGCTTGCCGACGCCGGCTACGGCCCCGGCAAGCAACTGGAGACCAACGTCCACCTGGTGGAGTTGGCCCAATTCCCCGGGACAGCCGACGTGTCGGAAGCCATTGCCAACTACTGGCGGGCTATCGGCGTGAAGGTGAACCTCGTCACCATGGACACTGCGCAGCGGAGCACGCTGGCCCGCCAGAAGAAGTTCAGCAACGACTGGATCATCGACGGCACCAGCTCCGACGTGCACATCTTCCTGCAGACCCGCTGGGGGCCATCCCAGGGCGGCGGCGGCGGCGCCGTTCCCGACGGCGGCCGTGACCCAGAGGTAACCCGCCAGTTCCTGGCACTGCGGTCCATGCTCGACGAGAAGAAGCTCGACGAAGCCTACCGCCAGTTGGGCATCCGCGGCTGGCAGCAACACATCTCGCTGAACCTGCTGTGGCTCCCGGCCGAAGCCGCGGTGAACCCCAAGATCGTGTCCGACTACCAGTTCCCCGGTTCGATCTCCGGCACCTGGACCCACGTGGAGTTTGTGAAGGCAGCACGCTAGCCTCCGGACCGGCCCCAACCGGGGGGCCCGAGCTGCCAGTACTCAGCCTCGTCTCGCTTGGAGATGACGCGCCGGTGGTCAGCGACACCTAGTGTGGGTGTTATCGTTGCGGCGACCTCACATCATGCGTCTCCGACCCCTAGATGGGGGTAGAAGTGCTGACCTGGCTAAGTGACGGCGCCATTTCTACCCTCCCGTGCCCCTCCCTGGTGAAGAGAAGAACGCAAATCCGTCCACTCGCATTTTTCCGCGGTGGTGGCATAATGCGTGCATCCCACCACAGGAGCGACCACGTGCCCCGTATCAAGTCACTCACCACCAAAGAAGACGTTCTGCCGGAGCAGGCAGCAGAGATCGATGCCATCGTCGCCACCCTGGGCCGGGTCGGCGGACCGTTCGGCATCCTGCTGCACAGCCCGGGCCTAGCCCAAAAGGTGATGGAAGCCGGCGCCCATGTCCGCCTGCAGACCAGCCTCACCATGGTCGAGCGCGAACTCGCCCTGCTCTCGACCCTGCGCGAGAAGGACGCCGCGTACGAGTGGTCGGGCCACGTGCAGGTTGCCCGCAAGGCCGGCATGCGCGAGGAGGCCATTGCGGCCATCCGCGACCGCAACAGCGACGTCAGCAAGCTGGAGCCGGACGAGCGCGACGTCATCACCTACACCCGCCAGCTCCTGCGTAATAACAAGGTGGACGAGGCGCTGCAGAAGGCCATGATCGCCCGCCATAGCACCCGCTGGATGGTGGAGATCACCGCCACCATCGGCCAGTACCAGTACATCGCCGCCATGAACTGCGCCTTCGCCGTGGAGCCCCCGGCCGACGCCCCGGACAAGCTGCCGGTCCCCTGACCGATAGGCACCTTCGAACAAGAAAGGGCGGCTCGCCGGAGCCGTCCTTCTGTTTTGAGCAAGGCGTTCCAGCAGATCGTCGTTGCGAGGAGCCGCAGGCGACGTGGCAACCGTGGCGGCTAATGAGTCGACCATGGGCACAAAGTCCGGCTGGACCCTGAGGCGGTAGGACGGCTGGGGCAGCTTCGAGGCCACGATTGCCACGGCCCGCCGGACGGGTGCTCATATCGGCATCTGCCGCAGGCTAAACGAAAGGACGGCCCTTGTGGGGCCGCCCTCTCGTTACAAACCTGAACCCGTTACTTCACCCGGCGCAACTTCTGGAAGCTGCGGTAGGTGCGCGGCGGGGTCTCGCGGCTCCCCTTCATGGTGAACGAAACGTCGCCCACGTAGAGGTCGCCGCTGGAGTCGACCACGCAGCCGTGGGGAGCGATGAACTGGCCGGGACCCTCGCCGTCCATCGTGTCACCGATGCGCGCCAACCGCTTACCGTCCTTGGAGTGGATGCTGATGCGGTGCCCGGCCTCGTTGTAATCCTCGAAGCCGGCCTGGCTGCGCAACTCACCCACATAGAACACGCCGTTCTTGTCCATGCAGAAGCCATCGGGCCGGTAGATGTCATGCCAGATGCCTTGCAGCTTGCCGTTGCCGTCGAACACCTGCACCCGGTTGTTCTCACGGTCGGCAATGTACACGTACTCGTCGGCATCGATAATGACGTTGTGCGGGTGCTGGAACTCGCCCGGCTCGCAGCCCACGCCACCCCAGCTCTTCAGCAGCTTACCGTCGGGCGAGAAGCGGTGCACCATGGAGTTGCCGTAGCCATCGCTCACGAAGATGTCGCCGGTCTTCGGGCTGACCGCCATGTGCGTTGGGCGGTTGAAGGGTGCGCCGCCCCACTTCGGTGCGGGCTTGCCCTGGTCGCCCAGCGTCCACACCAGCTTGCCCTCGGTGGTGAACTTGTGCACACAGTGCTGGGAGTCGTCGACGCAGTAGATGAACCCGTCGGGGCTGCAATTGATGCCATGGGCGCGGCGGGTGAAGGTGCCTTCCCCAAACGACCGCAGGAAGTTACCGTTCTTATCGAACACGATGACGGGGTGTTCGCCGCGGCAGAACACGTAGACGTTGTCCTGTGCGTCCACCGTCACGCCGCCCACCTCGTGAAACGTCCAGCCGTCCGGTAGCTTGGCCCAATTGTCCACTGGTTCAAAGGCGTAGTCGCCCGACCGCAGATGCTCCAATCCCATTGTTGTCTCCTGGTGGGGAAGTCGCCACGGGACGGTAACGGGGGTCCGGCGGCGCAGTGCCCCAAGGGTAGGCGGCAGGCACTACAATGTCAACGAACGGCGAGTCACCGTCATAGTCGCAACAGCGCAGGGAGGTGGGGCATGCAGCTAGGCATGGTCGGCTTGGGACGCATGGGCGGCAATATGGTGACGCGCATGCGTCAGCATGATCACCAGGTGGTGGGCTTCGACGCGAACCCAGCGCTGTCCGATGCGCCGTCGCTGGCAGCACTGGTGGAGCGGCTGCAGGCGCCGCGCACCGTCTGGGTGATGGTGCCCTCCGGCGAGGCCACTGAGCAAACGCTGAACACCCTGGCCGGCCTGCTCTCGCCCGGTGACCTGCTCATCGACGGCGGCAACTCCTACTTCCGCGACTCGCTGCGCCATGGCGAGGCCTTCACCGCCAAGGGCCTGGAGTTCATGGACATCGGCACCTCGGGCGGCATCTGGGGCCTGACCGAGGGGTTCTGCCTGATGGCCGGCGGCAGCCCCGCGGCGTTCGCCCGCATCGAGCCGGTGCTGCAGGCACTGGCCCCGCCCGATGGCTACCTGCATGCGGGGCCGGTGGGCGCCGGTCATTTCACCAAGATGGTGCATAACGGCATTGAGTACGCCATGCTGCAGGCCTACGCCGAGGGGTTTGAGATCCTGCAGAAGTCGCAGTACGACCTGGACCTGACGGCGCTGGCCAAACTGTGGCGGCACGGCAGCGTGGTGCGAAGCTGGCTGCTGGACCTGACCGAGAGCGCACTGACCCGTGACCCCAAGCTCGAACACATCAAGGGCTATGTGGACGACTCGGGAGAGGGCCGCTGGACGGTGTTGGAGGCTATCCACGAGAGCGTCCCCGCCCCCACCATCGCGCTCAGCCTGTTCGCCCGCTTCGCCTCCCGGCAGGACGACTCCTATGCGATGAAGCTCATCGCAGCGCTCCGCAACGAGTTCGGCGGCCACGCCGTGCAGTCCACCTAGGGGACACCGATGACGCTACAGTCGCCCCGGTCGCAGGACATCATCATCATCGGTGGCACCGGCGATTTGGCCCGCCGCAAGCTGCTGCCGGCATTTTACAGCCTGTCGCGCAACCACCTGCTGCCCGCCACCGGCGACATCATCGGCCTGGCACACGGCGACTACACCGATGAGCAGTATCGCGAGCTGGCCCGCAGCGCGGTGCAGAGCTTTGCGGAGACCGGGTTCGAGGAGCGGAGCTGGCGCACGTTTGCCACCCGGTTGCACTACCGCAAGGTAGGGGCAGAGGCGTATGCGGAACTGGCGGCGCGTCCCGCCAAGCAGCGGCTGGTGTACCTGGCCGTGCCGCCCGCCAGCTTCCCGGAGATTGTGGCGGCGTTGGGGGCAGCCGGCCTGGCGCATGGCACCCGCGTGGTGTTCGAGAAGCCCTTCGGGGTGGGCGTGGTGTCGTCGCTCGCGCTGGACCAGGCGGTCCACAGTGTATTCGAGGAACCGCAAGTGTTCCGCATCGACCATTACCTGGGCAAGGAGACGGTGCAGAACATCCTGATGTTCCGCTTCGCCAACTCGATGTTCGAGCGGGTGTGGAACCGCGACGGCATCGACCACATCCAGATCACCGCGGCGGAATCCATCGGCATCGAGGGCCGCGGCAGCTTCTACGAGCAGGTGGGGGCGCTGCGCGACGTGGTGCAGAACCACGTGCTGCAACTGCTGTCGTTATTGGCCATGGAGCCGCCCTATTCGATGGCGCCGGATGCCATCCGCGACGAGAAGGCCAAGGTGTTTCGCGCCATGCGCCCGCTGGACCCACGGACCGTGGTGCGGGGCCAGTATGTGGGTGGGGTGGTGGGCGGGCAGCCGGTGCCGGGCTACCGGCAGGAGCCGGGCGTGGCGGCCGATAGTGACGTGGAGACCTTCTTTGCGGCCAAGGTCGAGATCGACTCCTGGCGCTGGGCCGGCGTGCCGTTCTACCTGCGGGCCGGCAAGCGCATGGGCGCCCGCCAGACTGAAATTGCCATCGTCTTCCGTCCGGCGCCGCTCTCGTTCTTCGAGGGCTGCAGCGTGGAGGCATACCGGCCCAACATGCTGTTCATCCGCATTCAGCCGGAGGAGAGCATCGTGTTCCGCTTCATGGCGAAGCAGCCGGGACCAGAGATGTGCCTACAGCAGGTGAACATGAACTTCTCGTACCAGGACTCGTTTATGACCAAGCCCGCCGAGGCGTACGAGCGGCTGCTGCACGACGCCATGGACGGCGACCAGACGCTGTTCCTACGGTCCGACAGTGTGCAGCGGGCGTGGGAGGTGGTGCAGCCGGTGCTCGACAACCCATCGCCGGTGAGCTTCTACGCTGCAGGGTCGTGGGGGCCGCGGGAGTCCGACCAGTTGCTGGCGCCGCTGCACTGGGCCCAGCAACGTGCAGCCGGCGGTCCGCCGCCGCCACCGCAGCCCGAGCGCCGGGCAGCGCGCTGAGATGCCACACAAGCTGGTGGTGACCGATGACCTGCCAGCGGCGGCCGAGCGCTTGTTTCTGGACATTGCCCCCACCACGTTGGTACTGGCGGGCGGTAGCACGCCGCGCCCCATCTATCAGCGGTTAGCGGGGCTGCAGTACGACTGGGCGTCGGTGCGGGTATTCTTCACCGACGAACGCTGCGTGCCGAGAGATCATCCTGACTCGAACTACCGCATGGCCCACGAGACCCTGCTGGGGAAAGTGCCGGCGCAGGCATACCCCTTCCCCACCGACGACGACTGGTACTCCTACGAACTGATGCTGCACGAGGTGTTCGACGACGTGGAGTCCCCGCCGTTCGACCTGGCGTTCCTGGGCCTGGGCGCCGACGGCCACACGGCGTCGCTGTTCCCCGGCGACGCGGCCCTCGACATCACCCACCGTTGGGTGGCCCGGGTGCTGCGCGCCGGGCACACCCGCCTCACGCTGGCGGGGCTGGCGGGCACGCGGCACGCCGTCTACCTGGTGTCGGGCGCCAATAAGCGCGACGCGCTGCGGCGGGTGCTGGCGGGCGAGGACCTGCCGCCAAACCGGGTGCACGCCGCGCACAGTGTCATTCTGGCCGATCCGGCCGCTGCGCCTTAGGAAGCTGCTTGAGCGTGAACGGCGCTACTTGTAGGCGGGGGCGTGCTCCAGGTAGAGCGGCACCATCTCGACCTGCGGTTCGCCGGCGATGCCCAGGCGCTTGATACCGGGAATCAGCCGCATCTCGACGAACCGCTGGAAGTCCTCGGCCGAGTCCCACACATCGGTGACGCGCAGACCGCCGTTGTCGAAGCCTGCGATGTGCAGCCGCTGACCCTTGGGAGCATCGCCCTCCCAGTTCACCACCCGGCGGGCGGCCTCATACTGCTCCGGGGTCACCATCTCCCATCGCATGATCATCATGACCGCCATGCTTTAGCTCCAAGGCAGGTATGTTACTGGGCTACGACCGGCACCCGACGGTCCGCAAACGTGAAGCGACCTATGCGTGGTATGCGCGTTGGCCGTGCCCGCCGGCTCTGCGCTTGTCCGGCGGCCGTGGGTAACGCGCTAGCGGCGCCAGCCCCAGGGCGACCCCTCGGGCTTGGTGGCGAACTTGATGACCTCGCCGGTCTCCAGGTTGTAGCGGCAGCGCTCCAACCCCACCAGGTCGTGGCCGTAGACATGGATTTCCACCGTCGGCCGGTCGCTGGGGTTGTGTACGATGTGGATCTCGTCCTCTTCCGGCACCAGCACCGACACCTCGCCCGGCTTCGAGGTGACGAGGCGGTCCTCCTCCAGCTTGGCGAAGCCTTCCTGTGCGTGGTTATCCAACCGGCGGAAGCGGGTCTCGTCGATGGCATTGGACAACACGCCGATCATGCCCCAGGTGTGGTGGTCGTGCGGGTCGGTCTTCGCGCCCGGCTTCCACACCACCACCTGCACCGCAAGGCCGTCGTCCTGCGGGTTCTCCACGTACAGCGGATGGTTGCGGCGCTCCGCCAGTTCTTCAACGGTGGCGCCCAGGTTAGCAGGGTCGCTCACCAGCCGCTCCAGCAGGCTGTAGCCCTTGTTCAGAAACGCCTTCGGGTCCGGCGTGCTGGCCATCAGCGACTTCGCGTCGGCGACGAACTCTTCCAGGAGATAGCGGGCCATCGGAACCTCCGCACTACGGTAGTGGTGTTATTGTCGCGCTGTACGCGGGACGGCGTCGAATCGTGTCAACGATCCTGCCAGTAGCCTGGCCGGCGGCGTGAGTGGGCGACAGCGACCACCGCTAAGGCCTCACCATCCCCGCTTCGGATGTACACGACGAATGGAAAGCGCCGTAGCATAGCCCTCCGACTCCCGTCGGCGGTGGCGGGAAATCGCCTCGGGTTCTCGGCGATCGCATCCAGCACGCTGCCCAACGCATGCCGAAATGCAGACCCCGCCGCTTCGCTACGATCGGAGTACCACATAAAGGCTTCGACGGCTTCCTCGGCGGCGGCTGGATGAAACCGGACCTGCCCTGGCTCCATCACTCACGCATTAGCCGGCGCCTTACCTCCGACCAGGGAACAGTCTCCACCTGTCCAGCATCGAGTTCCCTTATCCGGCGTTCGATCTCCAAGCGCCAGGCAGTTTCAATATCTTCGTCCACCCCCGGGTCAAGGCTTTCAATAAGGGAACACGCGATGGCGGCGCGTGCGCCTACCTCTCGTGCCAGTGCTTCCCTAAGCAACTCTGCTGCTTCACGTGTCACGGCAGTCTTCCTTGTCAGACTGATAGAGGGCGTCGTCGACCCAATGCTACCACCCTGCGGGGGCCGCTGCCTCACCCCCGGCGCCTCCCGCCGGCGCAGCGCCCCCTGCAGCGCAGGGCCACGCCCATCGCCCGGCACTCGACAATCGCGAAGTCCAGGTGCCCCAGCGGTATCTGCTGCCCAGCGGGGTAGTGGTCCCGCCGCAGCCCAGCCCATTGGCGGGCCATCCGTGCTCGCGTTGACACCCACCAATGGAAGCGCGATCCTGCGGCCACTCGCCCCGGTGCCGTTTGTGCACTGTGCACGAGGCTCACCACGTTCCCATCTGTCGGTACCACACCCCACCAGGGAGGGGCCATGAGCGAACACATCCACATCACCATCAACGGCGTGTTGCAGCATGCCGACCTTGAACCTCGCACGCTGCTGGTGCACTACCTGCGCGACGCGCTGGGACTCACCGGCACCCACATCGGGTGCGACACCACGTCGTGCGGCGCGTGCACGGTGCACCTGGACGGCGAGGCGGTGAAGGCCTGCACCACGCTGGCGGTGCAATGCGACGGCCGGGCCGTCACCACCATCGAGGGCATCGGCAGCATCGACCACCTGCACCCATTGCAGGAGGGATTCTGGGAGCAACACGGCCTGCAGTGCGGCTACTGCACCCCCGGCATGATCATGTCGGCCGCCGGCCTGCTGGAGCGCATCCCCAACCCCACCGAAGCGCAGATCCGCAACGCGCTGGAGGGCAACCTCTGCCGCTGCACCGGCTACCACAACATTGTGCGGGCGGTGCAATACGCCGCCGAGAAGATGAAAGGCTAAGAGGCTCGCCATGACCACACCAGCCACCCCCAACATGATGGGCTCGCCCATCAAACGCCGCGAGGACCCCCGCCTCATCACCGGCGGCTCCGCCTATACCGACGACATCCGCCTGATGGACATGCACTACCTGCAGGTGGTGCGCTCGCCCTACGCGCACGCCCGCATCACCGCCATCGACACCGCCGCGGCCAAGGCCATGCCGGGCGTGGTGGCCGTCTACACCGCGGCCGACGTGAAGGGCCTCGGGCCGCTGCCGCCCGGCCGCCCGGCGCACTACGCGCTGGCCGACGGTATCGTGAAGCACGTGGGCGACCCGGTGGCCGCGGTGGTGGCCACCAGCCGCCACGCCGCCCGCGACGCGGTGCGCGCCATCGTGGTCGACTACGACCCGCTGCCGGTGGTGGTGGACGTGGAGGCCGCTATGGCCCCCGATGCGCCCAAGATCCACGCGGAACTCGACAACAACATCAACTCGGTGTTCCCCATCGTCACCGGCGACGTGGACGCCGCCTTCAAGCAGGCCGACCGGGTGGTGAGCCTGCGGTTGCGTAACCAGCGGGTCATCCCAATGTTCATGGAGCCGCGGGCCACCGTGGCCATGTGGGAGGCCGGCATCCAGAAGCTGACGGTGTGGGTGAGCACCCAGATCCCGCACATCATGCGCCGCTACTTCTGCGACTTCTTCAAGCTGCCCGACCAGCAGGTGCGGGTGGTGGCGCCCGAGGTCGGCGGTGGCTTTGGCGCCAAGATCGGCTTCTATCCCGATGAGCTGCTGACCGCCTTCGCGGCCATCCAGATCGGCAAGCCGGTGAACTACGTCGAGGACCGCTCCGACAACTTCCAGCAGACCATTCACGGCCGCGACCAGATCGACTACATCGAGGGCGCCGTCAAGAACGACGGCACGCTCATCGGCCTACGGGTCAAGGTCATCGGCGACCTGGGGGCCTACATCGGCCTCAACGGCGGCAGCATCCACAACCTCACCGGCCTCATGATGCCGGGCGCCTACAAGGTGCAGAACTACCAGGTGGAGGTCAACGGCGTCTTCACCAACAAGACGCCTACCGATGCCTACCGCGGCGCCGGCCGGCCCGAGGGCATCTACAACATGGAGCGGCTGATGGACGCCATCGCCTTCGACCTGGGGCTCGACCCAGTGGAGGTGCGGCGCCGCAACTACATTCAGCCCGACCAGTACCCCTACCAGAGCCCCAGCCACCTGGTGTACGACAGCGGCAATTACCCGGAGGCCATGAAACGGGCGCTGGCCGCCATCGACTACGAGGGCTTCCGGCGGGAGCAGACCGAGGCTCGGGCGCAGGGCCGGCTGCTGGGCATGGGCATATCAAGTTATGTCGAGTTATGTGGTGCCGCGCCGTCGGCCATGCTGCCCTGGGGCGGCTGGGAGGCGGCTGCCGTGCGGGTGGAGCTGAGCGGGCGGGTGACGGTGCACACCGGCATCTCGCCGCACGGCCAGGGCACCGAGACCTCTTTCGCCCAGATCGTCGCCGACCAGATCGGCGTGGCCGTGGACGACGTGGTGGTCGTCCACGGCGACACCGACCGAGTGCACCAGGGCATCGGCACCTTCGGCAGCCGGGCCATGGCGGTGGGCGGTCCCGCCCTCATGAACGCCAGCGCCAAGGTGCGCGAGAAGGCTATCCAGATTGCCGCCGCCATGCTGGAGGCCAGCACCGACGACATCGTGTTCGAGGGCGGCCGTTACCAGGTGAAGGGCGCTCCCGCCCGCAGCCTCACGCTCAAGGAGATCGCCGCCAAGGCCTACTACCCGGTGGGCCTGCCGCGCGACATCGAGCCCGGCCTGGAGGGCCACGGGTACTACGAGCCGGTCAACTTCACCTTCCCCTTCGGCGTGCACTGCGCCTTCGTGGAGGTGGACCCGGACACCGGCAAGGTCACCCTCAAGCGGTTCGTGGGCGTGGACGACGCAGGCAAGGTCATCAACCCGCTGCTGCTGGAGGGCCAGATCCACGGCGGCATCGCCCAGGGTGTGGCCCAGGCGCTGATGGAGGAGGTGGTGTACGACGAGAACGGCCAGTTGCTCACCGGCACGCTCATGGACTACGCCATCCCCCGCGCCGACGACCTGCCCAGCTTCGAACTGCACAACATGGTGACCCCGTCGCCCAACAACCCGCTGGGGGTCAAAGGCGTGGGCGAATCGGGCACCATCGGCAGCACCCCGGCGCTGGTGCTGGCGGTGCTCGATGCGCTGAAGCCGCTGGGCGTGCGGCACCTAGACATGCCCATGAAATCCGAAAAGGTGTGGCGGGCCATCCGCGACGCCCAGAAGGCCTAGGAGACGGACCATGATTACTGCGACGTTCGAGTATCACCGGCCCGCCACCCTGGCGGAGACCATCGGCCTGCTGCAGCGCTACGGCGGCGAGGCTAAGCTGCTGTCGGGCGGCCACAGCCTGCTGCCCATGATGAAACTGGGCTTGGCGGAACCGCCCGCCCTCATCGACGTGAGCAAGGTGCCGGAACTCACCGGCATCCGGCGTGATGGCAACGATGTAGTCATCGGTGCGGCCACCCGCCACTTCCAACTACTGACCTCGGCCATCGTGCAGCAGGGCGCGCCGTTGCTGGCCGAGGCCGCCTCGCTGGTGGGTGACCAGCAGGTGCGCAACCGCGGCACCATTGGCGGCTCGCTCAGCCACAGCGACCCCGGGGCCGACCTGCCCGCGGCGGTTTTGGCCGCGGGCGCGAGCGTGCGGGTGCAGGGGCCCAGCGGCAGCCGCACCATCGCCGTCGACGACCTGTTTGTCGAGTTGATGACCACCGCCCTCGGCCCCGACGAGGTGCTGGTGGAGGTGCGGGTGCCGGCCCTTGCGGCCGGCCAGGGCAGCGCCTACGAGAAGTTCCCGCAGCCTGCCAGCCGGTTCGCCATCGCCGGTGTCGCCGCCGTGGTCACCCTCAGCGGCGACACCATCACTAGGGCCAGCGTCGCGCTCACCGGGGCGGGCCCCAAGGCCAGCCGCCTCACCGGCGTGGAGCAGGCGCTGGCCGGACAGCCGGTGTCGGCCATCGCAGCCGCCTCGGCCCACGCCGCCAACGGTTGGGAACCGAACGAAGACATCCACGCCTCGGGCGAGTACCGCCAACACCTGGCCACCGTCCTCACCCGCCGCGCCCTGGAGCGGGCCGTCGCCATCGCCCGCGGCCAGGCCACCAACCGGTTTGGGCTGCTGTAGGCGACTTCGAGAGAACCCGAAGACTTCGGTCAGCGTGAGCCAGTTGGTCTTACCCTCCCCTAGCCCCTCCCTAGGCAGGGAGGGGAATCCGGTTCTCCCCCCTGCCTAGGGGGGAGCTAGAGGGGGGTAAGCCCTCTGTATATGCTGCCTGAGATAGAACGACCTCATAAGGCGACAAAGCGACACCCACAATGCCCGTCCTAGGCTTCGACATCACCCGCCGCCGTCCGCTCGATGGCGGCGCCCCCTTCGGCGACTGCGGCCCCTATGAGGAGGTCACCGGCATCCTGCGGTTCGCCGTCGACCCGGCGCATCCGGCCAACCAGACCGTCACGGACCTCGACTTGGCGCCGGTGGAAGCGGACGGGCGGGTCCACTTCGATGCCGACTTCACGCTGGTGTGCCCGCTCAACCCAGCCCGCGGCAACGGCCGACTGGTGCTCGACGTGCCCAACCGGGGCCGCGACCGAGCGCTGCTGCGCTTCAACGCCGCGCCCGAGTGGCCGGCCGGCGGCGACATCAACACCGGCAGCGGCTTCCTGATGCGCCGCGGCTTCACCACGGCCAAGGTGGGCTGGCAGTACGACGCTCCCGACGAGCCGGGCCGCATTCGTCTGCGCGGGCCCATCGCCATGCAGGACGGCCAACCGGCGACCGGCCTCTGCCTGTGCGAGATCCAGGTGGACGCCCCCACCCAATCAGCCGCCCTCTCCGACCTGGCCCACCGTCCCTATCCCGCCGCCGACCTGAACGACCCGGCGGCCACCCTCACCGCTCGGCCGTACACCAGCGCGCCACGGCGGGTCATCGCCCGCGACCAGTGGCAGTTCGCACGGGCGGTGGATGGCCGGCCGGTGGCCGACGGCGGTTGGGTATACCTGCCCGCCGGGTTCCAGCCCGGCCTGCTGTACGAGGTGGTGTACACCGCCACCAATCTGTCCATCGTCGGCCTCGGGCTGCTAGCCGTGCGCGATACCGCCGTCTGGCTGAAGTACGGCGATGCGGCGTCCGGCAACCCCTGTGCCGGGCATATCACCCACGCCTACGGCTTCGGCGTGTCGCAGAGCGGCCGCTTCCTGCGCGAACTGCTGTACTGGGGCCTGAACGAGGACGAGGCGGGCCGCATGGCGTTCGACGGCCTGCTCCCGGTGGTCACCGGCGCCCGCCGGGGCGAGTTCAACCTGCGCGCCGGCCAGCCGTCCAAGACGCTGGGCGAGGGCATGGGTGCGCTCTACCCCTTTCACGACCTCGGCCAGATGGACCCTGCGACCATGCGGCGCGACGGCCTGCTGGCCCGGGTGCGGGCCGGCGGCAACGCACCCAAGGTGCTCACGCTCAACACCGCCGCCGAGTACTGGGGCGGCGACCGCGGCAGCGGCGGCCAGGCCACCCTGCTGCACACCGACACCGCCGGCGCCGTCGACGTCGACCCGCCCGCGGAGAGCCGCCTGTACCTGCTGGCCGGAGCACAGCACGTGCCCAACTTCTGGCCGCTGCGCGACCGCACCCAGGACAACGTGCACTGCGCCGCACCGCTCAACTGCATCGATTATCGGCCGCTGGAGCGGGCCGCGCTCATCAACCTGGACCGCTGGGTGACCCAGGGCGTGCCACCGCCCGATTCGCAGGTGCCGCGGCTGGGCGCCGGCACCGCCGTCCCGCCCCAGACCGCACTCGCGACCTTGGGTCACATCCCCGGCCTGCGCACGCCCGAGCACCTGTCGGTGCTGCACCACCTCGACTTCGGCGAGAGCCCCAGCCGCGGGGTCCCGGCGCACCTGCCCCCGTCTCTCGGCGAACCCTACCCCTACTACGTGTCGGCGGTGGATGCCGACGGTAACGAGGTGGCCGGCATCCGCCACCCGGACGTGGCCGTCCCGCTCGCCACCTACACCGGCTGGACCACCCGCCACCCGGACATCGGCGGTGCGGGCGAACTGGTGCCCATGGCCGGCGCCACCTACCCCTTCGCCCGCACCGCGGCCGAGCGGCAGGCCACCGGCGACCCACGCCCGTCCATTGCCGAGCGCTACGCTGGGCGCGGCGACTACCTGATGCAGGTGCGCGCAGCGGCCGAGGACCTGGTGGCACAGCGCTTCCTGCTGGCCGAGGACCTCGATACCGTGCTGCAGGCGGCGGCACTGCGCTGGGACGCCTTGGCAGGCGATTAGCCCAACCCGCCGTCCACCCCACCAACCGTAACGCGATCGCGCGCTGTCGGCGTTGAAGTCGTGTTAGCACTGCGTTACAGTTGACGCCACCTTACCTATGAGACACTCCACCGAAACCCAATGGTCGCCACCCACGGACAAGCCGGCCGGCAAGCTGGCGATGTTCGATGTGCTCAAGCACCGCGACTACCGGCTGTACTGGTTCGGACAGTTCACGTCCGTCATCGGCCAGAACATGCAGTTCGTGGCGCAGAGCTGGCTGGTGCTGCAGCTCACCGACTCGCCCGCCATGCTGGGGCTGGCCGGGCTCGCCAACGCCATCCCCACCATCGGCTTCACCATGGTGGGTGGGGTGGCCGCCGACCGTATGGACCGCAAGTCGCTGCTGCGCACCACGCAGGCGTGCCAAGGACTGGTGTACGGCCTGCTGGGGCTGCTGGCGGTGCTGCAACTGGTGAACATCTGGTGGGTGTTCGGGTTCGCCTTCGTGTCCGGCACCCTGCGCGCCTTCGACCAGCCGAGCCGTGCCGCCCTCATCCCGCACCTAGTGCCGCGGGCCGAGCTGTCGCAAGCTGTGGCGCTGGGCGGCAGCATCTGGCAGTTCTCGCGCCTCATCGGGCCTTCGCTGGCGGGCATCATCATCGCCACCACCAACGTGGGGCTCGCGCTGATGGCGGCGTCGCTCGGCTTCTTCAGCTTCGTCGTGCTCCTCACGCTGATGCGGGGCGGCAGCGCGCCGCCGGAGCCCTCGAAACACGCCGGTATGCTGGGCGAGATGCTGGGCGGCCTCAACTTCATCCGCAAGAACGAGCTGTTCTACACCCTCATCGGCCTCACGTTCTTCAACAGCGTGTTCGGCATGAGCTATACGGTCATGCTCCCCTACTTCGCACGCGACATTCTGGACGTCGGGTCCCAAGGCTACGGCTTCCTGCAGACCGCTTCGGCGGTGGGTGCGCTCGCCGGCACGCTTATCGTGGCCACCACCGCCGACTACGGGAAACGCGGCTGGCAGATCCTCGTCGGGGCTGCAGCCTTCGGGTCGCTCATTGTGGTGTTCGCCGGCTCCACCATGTTCCAGCTCAGCTTGGTGGTGATACTGTTGATGGGCGTGGCTAACCAGACCTACATGACCACCATTAGCACCGTCCTCCAGACCCAACTGCCCAACGACCTCCGGGGCCGAGTGATGGGCATTCACGGACTCACCTTCAGCCTGCAGCCGCTGGGCGGCACCTTGGCCGGCGCCATCGCCGAGCACGCGGGCGTGCCGTTCGCGGTGGGCGCCGGCGGGGCGTGCGTCGCGCTCGTGGCGGTGGCCATCGCCATTTGCCTGCCGCGCGTGCGCCGCATCGTATGACCCAACCCGCCACGCCCGTCGCCAGCCTGCGGTTCCTGGGCGCCACCAACACCGTCACCGGTTCCCGCTTTCTGCTACAGGTGGGCCGGAAGCAGGTACTGGTGGACTGCGGTCTGTTCCAGGGCTTGAAGGAGTTGCGCGAGCGCAACTGGCAGCCCATGCCGGTGCAGGCCCACGACATCGACGCGGTGGTGCTGACCCACGCCCACATCGACCATTCGGGCTACCTGCCGCGGCTGGTCAAGGAGGGCTTCCGCGGCGACATCTACGCCACACCCGCCACGCGCGACCTGTGCCGCATCCTGCTGCCCGACGCTGCCCGCATCCAGGAAGAGGACGCGGCGTACGCCAACCGCAAGGGCTTCTCCAAGCACTCGCCGGCGCTGCCGCTCTATACCGAGGAGGAGGCACAGGCCGCCCTGAAGCGGTTCCACACCGTCCGTTACCGCGAGCGTTTCGACCTGGACCACGGCCTTGCCTTCGCGTTCACCGACGCTGGGCACATCCTGGGGTCGGCGTCGGCGCACTTCGAGATTGCCACGAACGGGGGCTCGCCCGTTACCGTCCGGTTCAGCGGCGATGTGGGGCGCTACCACCAGCCCGTCACCACCGACCCGGCGGGTGGCGGCGACGCTGACTACCTGGTGGTGGAGAGCACGTACGGCGACCGGTTGCATGCCCACGAGGACACTAAGGCGGTGCTGGCTGGCGTGGTGAACCGCACCGTGGAGCGCGGCGGCCATCTGGTCATCCCGGCGTTCGCGCTGGGCCGCACCCAGCACCTGCTCTACCTGCTGCGCGAGATGGAGGAAGAGCACCGCATCCCCAACCTACCGGTGTTTGTCGATAGCCCTATGGCCACACAGACCACCGAGGTCTACCTGCAGCACGCCGCCGAGTTAGACGCGGAGACACGGGCTGTGATCGCCAAGCACCGGAGCCCATTCCGCACCAGCCAGACCCGGTTCGTCGCTTCCGTGGGCGAATCCAAGCAGGTGTCGGCCCTGGACACCCCCACCATCGTGGTGTCGGCCAGCGGCATGGCCACCGGAGGCCGGGTGCTGCACCACCTGTCCAAGCGCCTGCCCGACCCGCGCAACACGGTGTTACTGGCCGGCTTCCAGGCGGCCGGCACCCGTGGCCGCCGGCTGTTGGACCACGAACCGGAGGTCAAGATCCACGGGCAGTGGGTACCCGTGCGGGCCGAGATCGCCCAGATCAACAGCCTCTCCGCCCACGCCGACGCCAACGAGTTGATGCGATGGCTCCGCAGCTTCAAGCGGGCGCCGCGACGCACCTACGTCGTCCACGGCGAGCCCGAAGCCTCCACCACCCTCGCCACCCGCATCCGCGCCGAACTGGGGTGGGACGTCGTCATCCCCACGTTTGGCGAGCTGGTGGAGTTGACGACCGCATAGGTCAGCGACCCCGCACCCACGGCCTCAATGCGCTGTTAAGGCCCGGCCGATGAGATGGCATTCGGCCCAGCGTGAGAGGGATGCTTCGTCGTCAGACTCCTCAGCATGACATGCCGAGGTGGGTCCGCCTAAACGCCGTCAGTCAGTCGTTCACGGTTTGGCTTCACCTTGGTCGGTTCGGAGTAGGTGAGTGCAGAGAGGGTGCAGCCCTCCTTACCAGGGGGTTTGGGGGGTGTCCCCATAGGAGTGGGCAGGTTTTGCGGTTTGTGCCTGAGAGGATCATGAACCGCTCGTCCTGAGCCAGTCGAAGGACGGTCCTAACCTGCCGGAGGCGATGGTTCCATCGCGCTACCCAGGCGTGGTTCGACAAGC
>Ga0082335_1000593_pt1 | contig 88375 bp, 76 predicted proteins | sample Subgrocontami58m_FD_72375 | JGI IMG/M metagenome (GOLD analysis project Ga0082335, IMG submission 72375) | Subsurface groundwater microbial communities from S. Glens Falls, New York, USA - GMW37 contaminated, 5.8 m (SPADES assembly) (version 2) ...
GCATCGCTATAATACCTATAGGCCGCACCAAGCGCTGGGCTACCTTACCCCCTTGGCCTTCCTACAACAACACCATCTCAACGAAAGGAGCCAAGTGTAACGGATCACCTGAACGAGTACACCTCATTGACATACAGCGAATCGCATACCTAAGATGAGATGGCATCCGGCAGCTGTCAATAAAGGTAGGTCTTGATAGAGCAGGCGTGATAGAGGAAATTAGCCAATCTTTGGCACTGGAGAAGGTCCTATCCTATTCCTTTCACGATCCCGCTATCTTGCAGCAAGCTCTTGTCCATGCCTCCTATCTGCACGAGCACCCGGGGCTCTCCCTCTCCTCTAACGAACGTCTTGAATACCTGGGTGACGCCTTCCTTGACTATGTGATCGCGGATGAGCTGTATCGGCGGTTGCCACAGGAGACGGAGGGGGTTCTGACCAAGCTGCGGGCGGTGGTGGTGCAGGGTGTGTCACTGGCAAAAGCCGCTGAGATGCTGGGACTCGGCCAGTTTTTGAAACTGGCTCGCGGAGAACAACAGGCCGGCGGACGAAATAGGCCGTCCAACCTTGCCGATGCCTATGAAGCGGTGCTCGGCGCAATTCTGGTGGACGGTGGCGAAGGGCCCGCCAAAGCATTCGTCTTGCGAACCCTCCAGGAGCTTCTCGGCGCGGCCGTCTCAGGTTCCCTGAATGACGACTACAAGTCGTTGCTGCAGGAGTACTGCCAGGCGAGAAAGTGGGACGCGCCCCTTTACCTCATCATTGGCGAGGAAGGGAAGCCGCATGCAAAGCGATTTTCGGTGCAGGTGCAGGTGGGTGATAAAGTGATGGGCGAAGGCACGGGCCCCAGCAAACAAACCGCGGAAAAAGCGGCGGCAAAAGAGGCCATGGACAGGCTGAGCCAGCTAGAAGCCCCGCTGCTCTGACGCTTCCCGTCACTCTCTCTTAGGAGGAGATTCTGTTCAATCGACTGTTTCAACGTAGTGAGCCTCAGCAGAAAGAGGACGCCACAAAAATCCAGCAGGCGGTGTCTGCTACCAAGCGCACCTGGTTCTCCAGAGTGGTGGACCTCTTCCAGGCCGAGGAGATTACCGATACCCTCTGGGACGAATTGGAGGAGGCCCTCATTTCTGCAGACGTGGGAGTGGAGATATCGCAACAGCTCATCAGCCGTACTCGCAAGCGGGTCGAGGACAAGTTTTTTGCCACCCCGAAAGACGCGCGAGAGATTCTGAGGGAAGAGCTTATCCAGTTACTGACTCCTGCGCGAAAGAGTGATTCCGAAGGCCCCGCACCAAAAACATGGGTTGTCCTGGTGGTTGGTGTGAATGGCTCCGGCAAAACGACCACCATTGGGAAACTCGCCAGCCGCTATCGTGCCATGAACAAACACGTACTGCTGGGTGCTGCCGATACCTTCCGCGCCGCGGCTATCGATCAGTTGAAGCTGTGGGGGGACCGTGTGGGCGTGGAAGTGATCGCCCACCACATCGGGGCAGACGCGGCAGCCGTTGCCTTTGACGCGGTTGAGGCTGCGCGTCACCGCGGAGCCGACATCGTTATCATCGATACCGCTGGCCGTCTGCAGACCAAGATCAATCTGATGGAAGAGTTGAAAAAGGTAAAGCGGGTGATACAGCGTGTCGATCCCACCGCTCCCCACGAGGTGCTGCTGGTGCTGGATGCGACAACGGGCCAGAACGGTTTGAGCCAGGCTGCTCATTTCACCGAGGCCGTGGCGGTGACCGGCGTTGTGCTGGCCAAGCTGGACGGCACCGCCAAGGGAGGAATTGCCCTGGCTGTCTCGTCAACCCTCGGTCTCCCCTTACTTTATGTGGGAACCGGAGAGAAGGTGGAAGACCTCATTCCCTTCGATCCAGCAGCATACGTGGACGCGCTCCTTTCATAAGCCTCCTCTTAACGTTCTCTTGTTCAGCGTGAATTCCTTTCACCACATCCAGGCGTGACGGTGCAGACGTTCCTGGTCTGGTGGGCTGTTCTTCTTGCGCTGGGCGCAGTGGCTATTCCCTACGTTTTTGTGGTCTTTCGTCACCTGCCGGATAGGGGCCTTGGCTTTGCCAAAGTCTTTGGGCTGCTTTCGGTGAGCTACCTGGTCTGGCTTTCCGGGAGCTTGCGGGCGATCCCGAATGGACGGGGCGCCGTGGTCCTGGCCCTGTTTATCTTCGCTCTTGGTGGTCTCCTGATATTCACGAGGAACCGGGCACAACTGGCCGGCTTTCTCAAAGAGCAGTCCAGAACCATGTTGGTGTATGAGGTGGTCTTTGCGCTGGCCTTTGCGGGATGGACGGTTGTCAGGGCGTTCAACCCAAACATCGAGGCCACAGAAAAGCCCATGGACTTCGCGATGCTCAATGCAGTGCTGCGGGCGGAGTCCTTTCCGCCTCTCGATCCCTGGCTCAGCGGCCACACCCTCCAGTACTACTACTTCGGTTATTTCAACATGAGCGTCTTGGTGCAGCTCACCGGAACGCCGCCGGCGGTTGGGTTCAATCTCTGCCTTGCCTTCCTCTTTGCGGCGGCCACCACCGGCATGTGGAGCCTGGTGACGAACCTTGTCAGTGCCCATCAGAGGAGGGGGGCTGTTGGAGGGCGTATTTCGGGCAGCGCGTTGTTCTATGGCGGTGTTGGCGCATTCCTATTAATGGGAATGGGCAACCTTGTGGGGGTGCTGGAGCTGGCGCGGGCCCACGGCGGCGGCTCTCCGGATTTCTGGAACTGGGTAGCGGTGAAGGACGTAAGCGGAGCGTACCAGAGCGCTTCATGGTACCCGGACCAGGGCTGGTGGTGGTGGCACGCCACGCGGGTCATAGACACGGTGCAGGCCGGCCAGAGCCTTGACTACACCATCACGGAGTTCCCTTTCTTCAGCTTCCTTCTCGGAGATATGCATCCTCACGTCATGTCACTGCCGTTTGTCGTGCTGGCCCTGGGATTCACCGCTAACTTCTTCTGGGGACCGGCGCCCAGCTTCTGGCTGTGGCTGAATAACCTCAGGGGAATGCTTCTGCCGGGCAGTCTTATCCTCGGCAGCCTGGGCTTTATCAACGGATGGGACCTTGGCCCGTTCATGCTGCTTTTCCTGGGAACAGGCGTCCTACGCGTCCTGCTTGGCTGGCCGAAGGCGACGCGAGAAACTTGGCTCGATTTCTGCCTGTGGACGGCCCTGGTGTCCTTTGCGGCATTCTTGCTGTACGCGCCATTCTATGCCAGCACCGCGTTTGGCGTTCTCGGCGCGCTGGCCACTGCGCAGCAAGATGCCGCGGTTAAGGGCTTCCCCGTTGCATGGTGGAACGGGCCAGGCACGCGCCCCCTCCACTTTCTGCTGATCTGGCTGCCTTTTATGACGATGTCCGGCGCTTATCTCATCGTTCTCGCGAGGGCTCGGATGCGAGAGCGTCTCCCAATGCTCGTGGGCGTGGTTGTGGGGGCCGCCGGCGCGTGGCTGCTCATTGAACTGGGGATGCTCGTCTTGCCGGAACGGATTGTGGAGGCGCATCCTTTTGCCTTGCTGCAGCGCACATGGCTGCTGGGACCATTGGCTGCCGCCCTCCTTTTGCTGAAGTCCTTCGTCTCGTCCTGGGACCAGGAGGCGAGCGAACGGGCCAGGGATGCGGCGTTGGTCTTTGTGCTAGCCCTGCTGATCGGCGGGCTCGCATTGCTGACCCTCAGCGAATCGTTCCGCATCAAAGATGTCTTTGGAAACCGCATGAACACCGTGTTCAAACTCTACTACCAGACATGGTTGTTCCTGTCCTGTCTTAGCGGTTTTGCTGTCTATTATGTGAATCAACGGTTTTGGCGAGGGAAACTCATGGCCTCAAAGGGCTTGCTCATTTGGAATAGCATTGTCGCGTTGATCATTGGTGCGGGCGGCGTCTACTCGATGGCCGCGTTGTTGAGCAAGACCGACGCCTTCAAAGGGCCAGCGAACCTGGATGGCCTTGCCTACGTGGAAGCAATTGCACCTGGAGAGCTTGAGGCGTTGCAGTGGCTGAGAGACCAGCCAAGGGACCCTCAAGCGGTGGTTCTGGAGGCTACCGGGTTGCAGTATACTCGTTACGGCAGGGTATCCAGCGTCACCGGTATGCCGACAGTTCTGGGTTGGGCAGGGCATGAGGTGCAGTGGCGAGGCTCGGACGCCCTGTTCCGCGGTCGCGCTGAAGACATTGCCCGGATGTACAGTGAACCGGATAAGACGCAGGTATTGCCGTCCTTACAGAAGTATAATGTTCGCTATGTGTATGTGGGCGCCCTGGAAAGGACAGACTTCCCGGCCGCTTCCCTTGCAGGTTTCGGGCAGGTGATGGATACAGTCTTCCAGAATCAAGGTGCGACGATTTTCAGAGTCAGGGATGTCATTGGCGCAGGATAACAGAAGGATGCGGATGACCATTGCCGACGTTCCTGCCGGCATTGTTTGCGCTTCATTTTTGGTGCTGATCGCCTTTGTCCTGCGGCTTCTCTTCCTTGACGCTCGTCTCTTGTTGCCTGATGAAGGCGTGCGCGCCCTGGCGGCGTGGCAGCTTACCCAGGGTCACGTTCCGGGGTGGTGGGATGCCCCCGCGCAATCAGTGCTTTCCGCGCTATTCTTCCTCCTTTTCGGTGCGGGTGACGGCGTTGCGCGGCTGCCCGGTGTCATCGCCGGCAGCGGGATGGTTGCGTTGCTGTGGCTCTTCCGCGGGTGGCTGGGAACTCCTGCTGTGCTGGGCGCAGGCCTGCTGCTGGCCGTCTCCCCGACCGCTCTCGCCGTCTCGAAGTCGACCTTTGAGGAGCCGTCGGCGGCGGTGCTCACGCTGGTCCTGGGCTGGGGAGCAATCAAGCGCTGGGAAGATATAACCCCGCGCGCGCAGATGCTGGGCGCGGCGGGCGTAGCCATGCTCTTCCAGCTTGGCTACGCAGGGCTGGCAGGTTTCTTGGTGTTGGCGCTTTTCAGCGTTGCGTATTACTCAGTCAGGCCGCAGGGGATCTCGTCCACGGCGCCGCGTTGGTTGACCTCTTGGTCACGACTCATTGTTCCCTTCGTTGCGACGACGCTTCTCTTGAGCACGGGGTTCTTCATGTATCCGGATGGGTTTGGTGTGCCTGCGTTGCAGGCATGGGTGCGGTCCTTTGAAGCAAACGCGCAAGCGGCGCCCTGGCACCAGATGTGGCTCACCATAGGCGGGTACGAGCTACCCGTATTTTGTCTTGGGAGCGTGCTGGCGGGTCGTACGTTGCTGGGGTGGGCGAGAAACCCTCTGGAGCACGGTTGTGCGGCGCGGGCGTTCCTGTCTGTGTGGGGAGTCCTCGGCCTATTGCTCTATTTCATTGCCGGCGAGCCGTCGATACAGCGGCTGTTCTTTGGTTTAGCGCCTCTCACCATGCTGACGGGCATCTTCCTTGGGGAACAGGCGGCAATGCTTCAGCGGCGGACGGTTGCAGAGCTTTTGCCGTCCGCCATCCTTGGGGGAGTCGCCTTCATGTATGCCGCCCTGACCGTATCGGAGCTGGCCGGCGGAAATGCGGCGGATCAGGGACTCAAATTCTTCACCGTTGCAGCGTCAGTGGTTGTTGCGATACTGTTTGTGGGGATCGGCCTCGCGCAGACGGGGCAAACGCGGTCTGCAGCGGTCTTCCTGATGACGTGCGTCACGATGATCTTCATGGTGCACGGCTCTGTGCGGCTGATAGCCGACCCATGGATGACCCACTGGCGTCTGTCCAGCTACGGTATCTTGCCGGTTGCGCAGTCTGTGAGCCTGACGCCATACACGTCGCAGGGTTCGTTACTGCAGATAGCGGTGGCGGAGGACCTGAGACCGGCCGTGGCGTGGTACCTGCGCGATACGCCCGGCGTTGCCTACGTGCGTCAGACGTTACCTGGCCCCAGTCTCGTCGTGAATCGTGAAGGGGTTCCCCTTGCCGACGCAGCAAGCTATACCGCCCGCACGTTTCCGCTGCTGGAGGTCTGGAACCCCCAGCCCTATAGCTGGCGTGACGCGCTCCGCTGGTTCATCAACGGCGACCGAAAGCCTGAACACATGCTCTCTCAACGCATGATAGTATGGAAAAAAGTGATGTAACGGAAGGGAACCATCTGGCATCCATGAGCGCTGTCCCGCAAGTCCAGATAACCGAACAAGACGAGAGCGCTCCGTCGCTCTTGGACAGGCCGATTTGGCAGGTCCTATCCTTGGATTGGGAAAAGACCGCCTTTATTGTGGTGGTGGTGGTTGCGGCGATGCTGCGGTTCTGGGACCTGGGGAGCAGAGCGTTGCACCACGATGAGAGCCTCCACGCGGTCTATGGTTGGTACCTGACGACCGGGCGGGGCTACGTCCATGATCCCCTCATGCATGGCCCCCTCCAATTTCACGGAACCGCGCTGATGTACTTCCTCTTCGGTGTCAGCGATTATACCGCCCGTATCTTTCCGGCGTTCATCGGGACGGTGACCGTTGGGATGCCGTATTTCTTGCGGGACAGGCTTGGGCGCTGGGGGGCGCTGGCTGCGGCTGTTTTGCTGGCCATCTCTCCATCTCTGCTGTACTACAACAGGTTTCTTCGAGAGGACACCTATGTAGTGCTCTGGCACATGGTCATGGTGGTGGGCATGTGGTGGTTCATCCAGTCCGGCAAGCGTAAGGACCTCCTGATAGGAGTGGCGGGGCTGAGCCTCCACTTCGCCACCAAGGAGACGGCGTATCTGACGGTGCTGATCTGGGGCAGCTTCCTCTTCTTCGGCTGCCTCCCGGAGTTTTTAAGAAGACTGGTCGGTGGCATGGATTTCAGGGGCGTCTCCAACAAGATGGGCTTCTTGCTCACCATGGGCTCCCTGTTCCTACCCCTCGGCTCGGCTAGCGCGGTCATCCTGTTCAAACTCCTGGATTTCCATCCTGCAGGCACGGACAAACTTCTGGTTGGCAGCGCGGTTGTCTTGGCCCTGGTGTCGCTTGCCGCCTTTATTGGGAAGCGCTGGGACTGGGGAATGTGGCTCGCCGCCGCAGGTGTTTTTTACGCAATTTTTGCAGTCCTGTTCACGACGTTTTTCACCAACATTCCGGGGGTTGCTTCGGGGATGTGGGTGGGGCTGGAATACTGGATCAACCAGCAGGACGTGCAGCGGGGCAACCAGCCCTGGTTCTACTACATGCTGCTGATTCCCATTTACGAGTATCTTGCGCTGGCGCTCGCGGCCGTCGGGGCGGTGTATTTCGGGATTCTCAGCCGTTTTAGCGGCAGGTTCCTGATCTTTGCGGGTCTGTGGCTGCTGGAGAGTATCGCGCTGAGTTTGTTCGCAGGCGAATCGATGCCCTGGTTAGTGGCGCAGGTCCCATTGCCGCTTCTCATGATGGCGCTTCGCTTCAAAGACGAGTTTGTGGGCTTTCTGCTGTACTGGTTTCTTGCGAGCATGGTGCTCTACAGCTTTGCGGGTGAGAAGATGCCGTGGCTCTCATTGCACATGTCTCTCCCCCTCATTCTGCTTGCAGGCAAGACGGTTGGCGCATTGCTGCCGGCCATTGACTGGCAGCGGCTCAGGACAAGGGGAGCGCTCTACCTGGGTCTGCTGATCCCGTTGACGCCATTTGCCCTGCTGGCTTTGGCGAACGTGGGAGACCCTCTGGTGGATCGCCCTGACCGGCTGCTCAGGGTGCTGCAGGGGCTCGCGGCGGCATGCGCGCTGGCATTCCTGCTGGGGTCGATATGGCTGCTGGCCCGGGGCCTGGGGGCCAAGTATGCTTCACAGGCAGTTTTTCTCACCGTTATTGTCCTGCTGGGCGTGTTCACCGTGCGCACTGCCTGGCAAGCATCCTACTATCACGGCGATATTCCCGTCGAAATGCTGGTCTATACCCAGACTTCACCGGAAGTCCCGCGTATCCGCGACGCCATCAACAAGCTCGCCGGAGAGTCCGGTCAGGGGTACAACTTCCCCATTACCGTGGATGCGGACCAGGGCTACACCTGGCCGTGGGCATGGTACCTGCGCGACTACAAGAACGTGGACTACCCGGACCTGAAGGCGAACCCGGGAGACCCTCGCGGCCTGGTGCTCCTGCTCAACACGGACAGCGCTGCCGGCATGCAGCCGTTTCTGACCAAGTATGACACGGGCCAGCCGTACCCGCATCGCTGGTGGTTTCCAGAGGACTATCGCACCCTGACCTTGGGCGGCCTAGTCTCAGACCTATTCGATCCCAAGGAATGGCAGCGATGGTGGTCGTATTTCTACAATCGTGAGGTGGGCGCTCCGCTGGGCGCCTCCAACGCGCTGGCCTATTTTCCCAAGGGATCGGCTTTACAATCGGCGCCGGTGACCCAGGCCCCACCTACTGGCGCTCAACCACAGGAAAATCTCCCGCAACCCGCGGCGGTCCAGAGCGATCTGGTGATTGGGCGCACCACGGGCGGACTGGCGTCGCCCAAGGGGATTGCCGCTGACAAAGACGGAAATCTCTACGTGGTAGACAGCCAGACTGCCCGCATCAGCAAGTTTGACCCGTCTGGACGGCTGGTTGCAAGCGTGGGGAAAACCGGCGCCGGAGATGGCGAGTTCACGGAACCCTGGGGAATTGCGGTTGGGCCTGACGGGTCGGTCTATGTTGCGGACACCTGGAACCACCGGGTTCAGAAGTTCACGTCAGACCTTGTGTTTGTGACCAAGTGGGGGAGTTTTGCCAACGTGCCCCGTGGTGGGAGTGAGCAGCCCGGCAGGTTCTTCGGCCCGCGCGCGGTGGCTGTCGATGTGGAGGGGAGTGTCTTTGTGACCGATACGGGGAACAAACGCGTGCAGAAGTTCTCGTCCACAGGGCAATTTATCGGCGCATTTGGTGAACCGGGCAGCGGCAAGGGTCAGTTTCAAGAGCCGGTTGGCATTGCCATCAACGGTGCGGGAGAGGTGCTTGTCGCCGACACCTGGAACCGCCGTATCCAGCGATTCACCAGGGAGTTGCGCTATGTGGGCGAGTTCCCCGTTGCAGGCTGGGCAGGGCAAAGCGTGGTCAATAAGCCCTACCTGGCGGCCGACCGTGAGGGCAACGTTTTCTTGGCTGATCCGGAGGGCCACCGCGTCATCGAATACTCCAGCACCGGCGTCCTGCTGAAGGTCATTGGCCGCTTTGGCGCCGATGCGTCGTCCTTCAACCTGCCGGCAGCCGTTGCTGTTGGCCCTAAGGGGGAGCTGTTTGTTTCCGACGCGGGCAACAATCGTGTCCTGCGCTTTTCTGCCCCCAACTAGCAGGCCGTTGAAGAACCGCTCATGGTGAGATCATCGAGATCATCGAGTCTGAGGACTCTTCAGAGTCTGAATGACCTGAGACTCTCAGATCGAAGATCCCGCAGGGGGTCGAACGACCTGTCGAACCGTGAGCGGTTCATCCTGAGCCTGTCGAAGGACGAGCGGAAACTACTATATCCGCAGCCTGCAAAATGATCCTATTCAGGCTCGCGTCTGCTGCGTCCACCGCAGCGCCCAAATCTTCGAACACCAGCATAACTCCGCAGCGACCGCGTTTTGCCGCCGTGGGCTGGGGAGCGCTCGGCCTTTTCATGGCAGGCTTGGGTCAGATTTATTTCCAGCTTGGATTGCCGCGGCTGGATGGGTTTCTTTTCTACGGAGTGGCCGCGGTAGCATTCTGGCGTCTGGTCAATTATCTGCCGGCGCCCGACGCATTCCCAATAGCGGCGGGAGCAAGACGCACGGCCGCCAGAAAGCTTCCTGCCATAACGCTCTGCTTGTTTGCCATTGTGTTGTCAGGGCTGGCGGTGATGAATCTGGGCAATCCCCCTCGTTTCCTTCCGCCTCAGGCGCTCACTCTTGGGGCAGCTTTCCTGTGGATTTCGACCGGCATTGCGCTGGATGGCTGGGCGGCCACGGTTCGTAGTTTTGGAGGTTGGCTCTCAAGCGTCTCCCGACATGACGCAGCCATACTTGCAGGGATCGTGCTCTGTGCGGCACTGCTGCGCTTTGTCGCCCTTTCCAGCCTGCCCTTTGGCCTCTGGTTCGATGAAGCGAACATAGGACTTGAGGCTCAGGAGATCCTGGGAAACACCACCTATCGGCCCATCTATGCGCCCAGCACCACCTCGCCCGCGGCATTCGTCTACCTGGTGGCCGCCGCGGAGGCGCTGTTTCAACAGACAGTCTTCGCCGTGCGCGCTGTTCCCGCACTCTCAGGCGTCCTGAGCACCTTCCTGGCCTATCTGGTTGGGAGGGCGCTGTTTGGTCCTCGTGCAGGCCTGATGGCTGCCGCCCTTTATGCCGTTGCCCGGTGGGACATCAACTTCAGCCGATTAGGAATGCAGGGCGCGACGACTCCATTGCTGACACTCACCGTGGCGGGTCTTGCGGCGGCGGCGGTTGCATCCGGTCGCCTAGCTGTCTACGCCGCCCTGGGAGTCGCCCTGGGAGGGATGTTCTGGTTCTATACCGCGAACTACGTCTTTCCGATTGTCCTTGCCCTTGGCTTCGGCGCGCTCGTCGTAAGGGACAGGGCTCTTGTGCGGCAACACCGCAATGGTCTGGCTGTCATGCTGATTGGATGTGCGCTGGTTGTTGTCCCGCTGCTGGCATACGTGGTGAACCAACCCAAGGAATTTCTCAATCGCACCCAAATGGCGTCGCTGTTCCGGGACAAGAGCTTTGCCGATAGCCTTCCGGTTGCTCTGGAGAGCGTGGGCAAACACCTCCTCATGCTGCACGTGGACGGCGACCGCAATGGCCGGCACAACCTGCCAGGCGCTCCCATGCTGGATTGGCTGACGGCTATTGCCATGTTCATTGGCGTGGTGGCATCCATCAGGACTTGGCGTGACCCGCGTTCGGCGCTGTTGTTGGGCTGGCTGTTTCTCATGCTTCTGCCCGGAGCTCTGTCCCTGGAGTTCGAGGCTCCTCAGGGCTTGCGGAGTATCGGCGTGGTGCCCGCCGTGGTCTTGCTGGCGGCCCTGGGGATGGACCGGATGGGCGCGCTGGTTTTCCCATTCCTGGCGCCGCGGCAACGTTGGGTCGCCGGCGTTGGCGCCGCGGGACTGGCATTTGTGCTCAATGCGGGCGCATATTTTGGTCTGCAGGCCAACGATGCTACGGTGTGGAGCAGCTTTTCAACGCCTGAAACTTTGATTGCGCAGAGGTTGACGGAGGGCAGTGACAAGAGTGAACGCGGGCTTGTCTCAGTGTTCTATGGGGCCCACCCGACGATCCGATATCTGAGCTCAGTTCGTGGGGAGGCTCTCTCTGCCGTTGACCAGATACCACTGCAAGGAGCCACAGCCACTACCCTCTTCATGCATCTTCTGGAAGACAGCACGTATCGATGGGTGACCTTGTTGTATCCCCAGGCAGCGTGTCAGGAGGTGCGGCGCGCCCCCAAGGACCCGCCCATCTATTTGCAGTGCACCGTCGCACTCGCTGACATCAAGGCGACGCAGGGGCTTTTGTGGAGCGTCAGCCGCCTCGCCGCTGACGGACAGGTCACCGTAAGGCAGGGAGTTGTGCAATCGGCCGCGCTGCCTGTTGGCGGAGTAGAACCGGCAGATACCGTCGATGTCTCCGGCGCGCTTTTTGTGCCGCAGACAGGCGTCTACCGCCTGCAGCTTGAAGGGCCATCCTCGTCCTTGCTGTCGTTGGATGGTGAAACGAAGGCGCGGGGCGGCGAGGGCCCGGTTACGGTGGACCTGGCGCTGGGTCTCCACGATCTGCGCGTGACAGGATCGGGCGAGGGCGACACCGCGCAGACCAGACTCATGTGGCAGCCACCCAACAGCGGTTGGAGCGACGTGCCTGGCATATTCCTTTTTCATGGGAACGTCAGGCCAATGGGACTCACGGGGGCGTACGCGCCCGGCGCGCCCGGCGCTTCCAGCCAGACTTCGCCGACGGTCAGGCAGGTTGAGCCTTCACCATCACAATATTTTCATGTCCCACCGGTGAAGATTCCGTTCAATGCCAGGTGGACAGGCAGCATCTACGCCCCGATCTCTGGGACATACCGATTCGAGATCAATGCGGTGAGCTCCGCACGTGTTGAGATTGACGGCGCTCCCATTGTTTCCACGCGACGGCCGGATGCCGCAGAAACCGGCGCTGCGGGCCTTGGTGTCGGATGGCATCCCATCAGCATTTCCTATGAGGCTAATGAACCCTACCCAAAGATAAGCCTGAAATGGACGAGGCCAGACGGCGCGCATGAAGTGGTGCCGCCCAACAGGTTCAGGCCGTGGTAACGGCTGGCCGCAGGAGAGTTCTATACTATGGATAGGGCGGATGTAGAGTTCCGGAGCTAGCTGTGCTGCTTAATAAACGTGTCTGGGTAGGCTTTCTCGTTACACTCCTCTTCTTGGCGCTCTTTGTGCGGCAAATCGAGTTCTCCCGCATCAGTGAGACGCTGCTGGCTGCACAGTTCGCCTGGCTGATGCCGGCTGTTCCTTTCTATTTTCTGGGTGTCTGGTTCCGGGCAGCGCGTTGGAGGCATCTGCTGCTGCCCCTGCGCTCGTTCGCGTCCTCCACGCTCTTCCCGTATGTGGTGATTGGCTACATGGCCAACGACCTCTTGCCCATGCGCATCGGCGAGCTGGTGCGGGCATACGTCTTTGGAACGCGCCGGGGAATGGCAAAGAGTCCTGTTCTGGGCACCATTGCCATTGAACGACTCATTGACGGCCTCACCCTGATTGTATTTGCTGCGGTTGTCGGCCTTTTTGTGTCGCTGGATGGCTGGACAGGACAAACGCTCCGGGTCACGGCTGCGCTGTTTCTTGGCGCAATTGGCATGCTCTTCCTGGGCCTGCGGTTCCAGGGAAAGAGTGCGGCAATTTTCCTGAGGGCGCTGAGTTTCTTGCCAGCAAGATTTCGGAGTCCGGCTCTCAACGTTGCCCAGGGTATCTTCATGGGCATGGCAGTCCTTCGCAGTCCCAGGCAGCTACTCAGCGTGTGCCTCTTCTCGTTGCTGGCTTGGACCAGCGAGGCAGGAGTGTTCTACTGCGTGGGCCTGGCACTGGGAATCGATGTGCCGATTACGGTGTATTTGCTCGCCATGTCGCTGGGCAATCTGGTCACTGCGCTTCCTTCTTCGCAGGCTGGGATTGGCCCCTTTGAGTATTTCACCGCCCAAACGCTGTTCCTCTTCGGCGTCGAGTCCTCATTGGCAGGGGTGTACGCGCTCTTGCTGCATGCGGTGCTCATCGTTCCGGTGGTCTTGTTGGGACTGGTGTACCTGTGGGTGGAGCAGTTCTCTTTGGGCCAGGTCGTTGCGCAAGCCACCGGCGATGTGGGCGTCGTTGGTGAGACATAGGTGATGGGGCAAGTATGCGTATCGGCGTGATTGGAGGCGGCGTTGCCGGCCTGGCAGCAGCGGACGAGCTCTTGCGGCGCGGGCATGAGGTGCTCCTGTTTGAACATGCGCCCCAGGTGGGCGGACAGCTCCGCACTGTGGACATTCATGGCGCCCGCTTAGAGCAGTTCTACCATCACATCTTCACCAATGACACCCTGATGATCGAGACGATCCGAGAGCTGGGGCTGGAGGACCGTCTCCAATGGGTTGCCTCAAAGGTCGGGTTCTTTGCGAATGGAAGAATCTGGGACTTTGTGACCCCGCAGGACCTGCTGCGCTTTCAGCCGCTTCCGCTCATTGACCGCCTGCGCCTTGGCATGGCGAGTCTCTATCTTCAGCGACAGCCCGACTGGCGGAAGTTCGAGTCCACCACCGCAGAGGCATGGTTAAAGAAATGGGTCGGCAAGCGCAGCTACGACGTCATCTGGGGGCCGCTGCTGTACGGCAAGTTTGGCGACGCCGCGCCGGAAGTGAGCATGACGTGGTTTCACTGGAAGATGCGGCTGCGGTTCGGTTCCCGGCGAGGCTTGCGGCAGGAGTTCCTGGGGTACCTGGTGGGAAGCTTTGCCCAGGTGTGGGAGGCATACGGCCAGCGTATCCGAGAGCGCGGCGGAAGGCTGTTCACCTCTGCGCAGGTGGAGCGCATTGTCGTACAGGAAGGCAAAGCAATTGGGCTGCGTGCCCGAATACCAGAGAACGACGCACAGCAAGCCGTGCAGGCCGTAGGGTACGCCCAGGCCGAAGGTGGCGCGCTGTTCTTCCCGCTCGACAGGGTCATTGCCACAATCCCATCGCCGGTGGTCATGCGGCTGGCTCCCGAGCTTCCCGAGAGCTACACCAAGATCCTCACCGGCAACCGCTACCAGGCGGTGATGTGCCTGATCATGGTGCTCAAACACCCCATCAGCAGCATTTACTGGCTTAACATCACCGATCGCTCCATTCCCTTCGTTGCGTTGATCGAGCAGACCAATCTCATCAGCCCGGACCACTACGGCGGCAGGCACGTGGCCTACATCTCGAACTACATCGACCGGACTGCTCCGCTGTATCAGCGGTCGGACCAGGAAGTGCTGGAGACGTACATTCCACACCTGCAGAAGATCAACCCCAATTTTCAGCGTGACTGGATCGAGGAGTGGCATCTCTTCAGGGAAGATGCCGCACAGCCCATCATCACCACCAACTACTCGCAGAAAATCCCTGCTATCGCAACGCCAATCGCAAACCTCTTCATGGCGAACAACAGCCAGGTCTATCCGGAAGACCGCGGCCAGAACTACAGCCTGCGCATCGGCCGGGAGGCGGCTCGCCTGGCGGCGGAGCCATAGCAGCCGAGCACGCGGGCTACTAAAGTGTTTTCTATTTCCCAGTCGTCCCGTATAATAGGGCGTGTCTAGTGAAGAGTTGCACTAACACGCCTGTTTCGGCGAAGCGGGAGCGTTCACACGCCGCAGCAGGAGTCACAACAAGGCAGGCCCGATGCGAAAAATCACCGTAATTGGCACTGGATATGTGGGTCTCGTCACAGGGACCTGCTTTGCAGACTTAGGCAATGAGGTCCGATGCATTGACATCGATGAGACCAAGGTGGCGATGCTCAGCAAGGGGGAGCCGCCCATCTTTGAGCCTGGGCTGGAAGAGCTGGTCCGCCGGAACCTGAAAGCGAAGCGCCTCTTCTTCACCACCAACTACGCTGAGGGCCTGAAAGACGCCGAGTTCGCCTTCATTGCGGTCAACACCCCCTCCGGCGTCAGCGGCGAGGCCGATATGAGCCAGGTCCGCAGCGCTGCCGAGGGTATTGCTCAGAACTTCCATCCCGGCCTCACCGTGGTCAACCGCAGCACCGTCCCCATCGGGACGGGCGACCTGGTGGCTGGCATCATCCAGCGCGCCAATGGCAGCACGCCCGTCACCGTCGTTTCCAATCCCGAGTTCACACGGGAAGGGTCTGCTGTCCAGGACTTTTTGCGGCCAGACCGCGTCGTCCTTGGGGCCACCGATCGCGCAGAGGCGGAGCGGGTCGCCGGCCTGTATGAGGCTTTCCAGGCGCCCATCATCATCACCGACCTCAACACCGCAGAGATGATCAAGTACGCGTCCAATGCGTTCCTGGCGGCTCGCATCGCATTCATCAACGAGATTGCCTCCATCTGCGAGAAGGTGGGCGCGGACGTGCAGGAAGTGGCCCGCGGCATGGGCCTGGACCATCGCATCGGGCTGGGGTACCTGGACGCCGGCCTGGGCTACGGCGGCAGCTGCTTTCCCAAAGACGTGCGGGCATTGGAGCACATGGCGAGCATCCACGGCTGTCACCCGCAGCTCCTGCGCGCGGTCATAGACATCAACCGGGACCAGCGGCGGCTCATTGTGCAGCGCCTGCGCGATATCATGATGGCGACCTCGCCTCAGGGCGAACGGCACGGTCTTGAGGGCCGTGAGATAGCGGTGCTCGGCCTGAGCTTCAAGCCCGGCACAGACGATATTCGTGAAGCGCCCTCTTTCGAGGTCATCCACCTCATGGAGAGCGAGGGAGCGCATGTCCGCGCCTACGACCCCGCTGCCATGGAACGGGTGCGTTCGGAAGGGCATCTCCCCAACGTGCGACTCTGTCAGGACCCGTATGAAGCCGCCAAAGGCGCTGACGCCATCGTCATCGTGACTGAGTGGAACGAGTTCAAAAACCTGGACTTAGAGCGCATCCATGATATCCTGCGGCAGCCCGTCGTCATGGACGGCCGCAATATCTACGACCCCAAGAAGATGCGGGACCTTGGGTTCACCTACTGGAGCGTCGGCCGGCCGAATGGCGACGCCGGACAGATCGGGTTCCGTGACCTCGACAAAGAGGCGTTGCAGACTGGGAGCTATGCCTGATTACCCATCAGGCGGCGGGAGCCTGCCTGTCCAGTTGGCAGGCCTGGAGAGCATCCTTCGAGAGTTCCAGGGGAGAAAGGGTGTGCTTCTGGAGGTCTTTCATCGCATCCAACATACGTATGGCTATGTTCCTCTGGCGACCATCGAGCCGGTAGGCAAGGCGTTGCACATGAGCGCACCTGCGGTTTACGGCACACTCACCTTTTACACCGAGTTTCGCACCTCTCCACCGCCGAAAGTCCGCATCGGCATGTGCCTGGGGCCAACCTGCCACATCAAGGGCGCAGAGGTTACAAAGGAGATTTTGGAGCATCACCTGGGCATCGCCAAGGATGGCAGCACGCTGGACAACACCTACGGGGTCCACGTGGTGCAGTGCGCAGGCCACTGCCACCTGGCCCCTCTGCTCTATCTAAATGACGAAGTGCACGGCAACGTGGAAATCGGCGACGCGGTGAGGGTTGTGGAAGATGCCCGCCGCCTTGCGGGCGTCGAGGCGACCTAGGTCGTGGACGCCTACGCCGCCCTGAAGGCGAGCGCAGAGGCCCTGTGGGCGGGGCGCGCCGCCCGACCGCGCATTGAGGTGGGGTTGGACTCTTCCAACCAGCACGCGGGCGCGGCCGCGACCCTAACTGCGGTCCGGGAGGCCGTTTCACGCCTGGCTATCGATGCCGAAGTGGGCACCGTGGGCGATCTGGGCATGTGCTGGGCAGAGCCGCTGGTGACCATTACCCGTCCCGGCGAGCCTTCTGTGGTCTACGGCCCGGTCACCGCAGAGAACGCCGCAGCGCTCATCGAGGATGTGCTGATACGGGGCAACCGCCGCAGTGATCTGGCCCTGGGCGCCTGGGGCGACGCACCGCTGGACGGCATCACGCCCTTCTCGCAGCAGCCCTATTTCCAGGCGCAGCGCCGCTATCTTCTCGCCCGCTGCGGCATCATCGACCCGGAGAATATCGACCACTATCTTGCCAGCGGCGGCTACGCGGCTCTGGACAAGGCCCTCTCCTCCCTGAGACCGGAGGACATCGTCAAAGAGCTTTCGGATGCCAACCTGACCGGCCGCGGCGGCGCCAACTTCCCGACAGGGCGCAAGTGGGACTTCCTCCGCACCGCCCGCGGTGACACCAAGTACATGGTGTGCAACGCCGACGAGGGGGATCCCGGCGCCTTTGTGAACCGGATTCTCCTGGAGAGCGACCCTCACCTTGTCCTGGAGGGGATCATCATCGGCGGGTACGTGACGGGCGCATCCCACGGCTTTGTCTACATCCGTGACGAGTACCCCGTGGCCGTGCAGCGGGTCCGCCACGCGATCCAGCAGGCCAGCGAGCGAGGGTTGCTCGGCCTGAAAGTCCTGGGCAGCGACTTCAGCTTTGACCTGGAGGTCATACAGGGGGCAGGCGCGTACGTCTGTGGCGAGGAAACGGGACTCATCGCGTCCATCCAGGACTACCGCGGGATGCCACGCATCAAGCCTCCCTTCCCGGCCCAGGCGGGCGTCTTCATGAAGCCGACCAACGTCAACAACGTGGAGACCTACGCCTATGCGCCGGGTATCCTGATGAACGGCATCGAGTGGTTCAAGTCTGTGGGTCACGGCCCCAGCAAGGGCACCAAGCTCTTCAGCCTCAGCGGACGTATCCAGCGGGTGTGCATTATCGAAGTTGATATGGGCACTCCCATTCGCACGCTCATGGACGCCTGCGGCAGCGGGCTGGAGGAAGGCCGGACGCTGAAAGGCATCCAGCAGGGCGGGCCGCTTGGCGGCATCATCCCGCCGGACTGGCTGGACACACCGCTGGACCCAACCAACTTCAACCCTCAGGGCACCATCATGGGCAGCGGCGGCCTCATCTTTCTGGACGAGCGGGACTGCGTCATCGATATGTGCAAATGGCTCATCGCCTTCGATCAAGACGAGAGTTGCGGCCGCTGCACCACCTGCAGGGTCGGGTCCATGCGCATGGTGGACATCCTGGAGCGCATCACCAGAGGGCATGGGGTGCCGGAAGACCTGGAGATCATGCAGCAGCTCTCCGGCGTGATGCAGAACGCCAACTGCGTCCACGGCCAGTTCATCCCTGGGCCTTTCACCAGCACCTACAAATGGTTCCGTGAAGAGTTCGACGCCCATATTCTGGAGCAGCGCTGCCCGGCCCTGGCCTGCCGCTCCATGGTGGAGTACCGTTTGCCCGTGGGCGCGGCCACCGGCGAGCTTGCCGACCGCCTGGTTGCCATCTGCCCTGTGGGGGCGATAGTGAAAGAAGGCAACTCGGCGGTCATCATCGACAGCCGATGCATCCGCTGCGGCCTCTGCGCCCAGGCCGCGCCGGCCGCCGTGCAGAGAGCATCGCGCGAGAGCTACCGGGAGCAGGTGCGGGAAGTGCGGTACGCTTAGGATTGATACTTTGTGCATGAAAAAAAGGTTAGGTCACGGATCAATCGCCGTTTGGCCCCGTAAGATAGAGGTTGTCGAAGGGAATTCGCCAACCCGATTTATTTTGAGTCCGGAACCGTGAAGACAGACGAGAGTATGAGCGGCGTCGAGCACAACGTCCGTATCGGAAAGAATATGAGCGCAGGAAGCAAGCGCGCAGATATGCAGCAGCCAAGTTAGCAAAACGGTTACCAGAGAACGATAGTGAAGGTATGACCCAGCAGAGTGGCGAGAATAGTACAGAAAATTCGGCGACCATCGCCATAGACGGCTAGCAGTAGAAGGCGGTCACGCTCGCATCGTTGAGGCGTAAAGAGGGCGAGCAATGGCAACGGTCACGAGTAAAGAAAAACTTCACTCAGAAGCTGAGATAACGGCCAGCTACCCTGAAGAGTGGGTGACGGTTGAAGTGGTCACCGCTGATAGAAAAGGGTATTGGAAAAGGGGTCGCGTGATTATCCACGGGCCGAATCGGGAGGATTCTCTGAGACGGCTGAGGTATTGGCGAGCAAAGCATCCTGAGGCTCGAATTGCCCACGTGTTCACTGGGCCACTCATGGCAGAAGATGTGGCTATCCTTATCGACCTATGGACCTTTCCCTCTGGGGACAGACCAGTGGAAGACGGTGAGTCTGGCTAAAAGGACGCTCTTGTGGAAACTGTCACTATCACCATAGACGGCGAGTAGCACGATCGAGTCTATGTGTGCCTCGTAGGGTAATGGAGGTGAAGCCGTGGTAGAAACAAGGAAAAAGGAGAAGCTGCTCACTGAGGCGGAGATCACCGCACGCTACCCGAAAGAGTACGTGTTTGTGGAGGTGATCTCGAAAGAGGGGCGCCCGGAATGGAAGAACGGGCGGCTCATCGCTCATAGTTCAGAAAAAGATGAAGTGTTAGACGCGGTCGAGAAGTTTGTGAAGCAGCATTCTGGAGCCCAGACCGCTTTTTTCTATACCGGGCCTATGGACGACTATGCACCTGTAATCGGATGGACCCTCTAGGAGATGCCCGCTCGCGTCCCCTTCCTTCCGGGTTACAGGGTCGTCGTAGTTTGGGGGTTGCTTAACGATGCACATTGGCTCAGATTCTTGGTTGATTCAGGATCAACATATACGCTGCTATCAGAAGAAGTGGCCCGGAGGGCGGGCTTAACCCTGAACGAGCCCTATAGCTGGGCAAGTATCGTGACGATAGAGCATGTTGTGGCGCCTGTGAGATTGGGACGTATCGACAGCCTGAGAATAGGTAGCACAAGATTGCAAAACGTTGAGATGGGCCTTGCCCCTCTGTCTAACGCCTTGGGCGTGGATGGCATCCTCGGCCTGAACGTGCTGCGCAACTTTCGCGTTACCTTCGAGTTTGATTCCTCGACGCTGGTCTTGAGAGAGTCAGCGTCTGCACGGGCATCCCGCTAGAGAAGGAGTGACAGTGGAAACAGTCACAATCCAAATAGACGGCGATAAGTATGAGGTAGAGAAGGGGATACCCCTGGTCCTCGCTGCAGAGCGAGTCGGGGTGCGCATCCCGCATCTCTGCTTCTATGAGGGCACGTCCATCTTCGCAGGCTGCCGCCTCTGCGTCGTGCAGATAGACGGCGTGCGCGGGTTTCCGCCGTCGTGCAACACGGTGACCGTGGAGGGACAGGTCATCTGGACCAAGACGCCGGAGGTGCTGGAGATGCAGCGGGGGGTCATGAGCCTCATCCTGGCCGACCACCCGGACCGCTGCCTGAGTTGCCATCGCCAGGAGCACTGCGGCATAGACGGCATCTGCCTGCGGGACGCGGTGGTGACCTATCGCTGCCTCACCTGCGCCAAGAACAAGCGCTGCGAGTTCCAGAGCGTCTCCGAAGAGATGGAGATGCACAAATATCCCATGACCTACTACCAGGAGCAGCACTCATGGTACGGCCCCCAGCACGTTGAGGGGCCGGTGCGCCGGGACAACCCCTTTATCGAGCTGGACTTCAACGAATGTATTTTATGCGCCCGCTGCGTCCGCACCTGCGATGAAGTGCGCGGCCTGGGCTGCTACGAGATGAGCTTCAAAGGCCCGCAGGCCCGCATCGACACCGCCTTTGGTCTTCCCCTGCAGGACGTTGGTTGCGACGCCTGCGGCGCGTGCGTGGACGCCTGTCCCGTGGCCAGCATCTTGGACAAGCCCAGCAAATGGAAGGGCAGCGCCCAGAGCATCGTGACCACCACCTGCCCCAACTGCGGCGACGGCTGCCAGTTGGACGTGGAGATTAAGCAGGACAGGATCCTGCGGGTCAGCCCCAACAAGCTTGCGGAGCCAAACCACGGCTTCGGCTGCGCCCACGGCCGCTCGGGTCTGGGCTATGTCCACTCGCCCGAGCGTCTCACCACTCCGCTCATCAAACGAGACGGCCGGTTCGTGCAGGCCACCTGGCATGAAGCCATGTCTCTCATCGCCGAGCGGTTGGCTGCCTACAAGGGCGATGCGTTTGCCGCCATTGCTTCTCCCACGGCGACAAACGAAGAGAACTACCTGCTCCAGAAATTCGCCCGCGCCGTCATGGGCACCAACAACGTCGACCACTACACTCGTTTTGACGGGGTTGACGCTACCCAGGGACTCATGGACGCCTTTGGTTATCCGGCCATGACCGGCTCACTGGGCGATATTGTGGATGCAAAATGCGTGCTGGTCATCTCCTCGGATACTGCGGTCAGCCACCCCATCGCGGCATGGCGGGCGCGCAACGCGGCCCGCTACAAGGGCGGCTCCCTCATCGTGGCCAACCCCCGCTACAACGAGATGGTGAAGTGGGCCGGCCAGTGGCTGCGCTACCGGCCCGGCACGGAAGTGGCCCTGCTGTGCGGCATCATGTCCGCCATTTTGGAGGCAGGTCTGGCCGACCAGGAGTTTATTGCAGGTCGAGTCGATGGCCTGGTTGTCCTCCAGCAGTCCCTGGCGGAGTTGTCGGTGGACCGGGCGACGGAGATCACCGGCGTGAGCGCGGACGACATTCGAGAGACCGCCCGTGTCTTTGCCGGCAGCGAGAGCGGGGTCATTCTCTACGACGAGAGCATCTTTGAATACACGCAGAACCGCGATGCGGTCCGCGCCATTGCCGACTTGGCGCTCCTCACGGGGAAGCTGGGAAAGCCCAACAGCGGCGTTATGGCGCTGCGCGGCGACAGCAATCTGCAGGGTGCCCTGGACATGGGCTGCACGCCGAACTATTTTCCCGGCTACCAGCAGGCATCCGGCAACCCCGGCCTGCCTTTCAGTCAGATGGTGGCCGCCGCCGCGTCCGGAGGGGTCAGGGCCGCACTCATCAGCGGCGTCGACCCCCTCTCGGACGATCCGCAACGGAACGCTATTTCCGTCGCACTGGCTAGGCTGGAGTTCAGCGTGGCGCTCGGCAGCTTTCTGACACCCACCGCGCAGGAAGCGGATGTGGTGCTGCCCCTGGCGACCTTTGCGGAGCAGGAAGGCACCTTCACCAACACGGAGCGGCGTGTGCAGCGGGTGCGCCAGCTCTTTGATGCTCCCGGAGAAGCGCGTCCAGGGTGGCAGGTGTTGTGCGAGCTGGCGCAGCACATGGGAGCACCGGGGTTTGGGTTTTCAGAGGCCGCGCAGGTGATGGGCGAGATTGCTTCCACCATCCCTGCAATGTACGGCGGCATCAGCCACCAGCGGTTGGAGGACGGCGGCCTGCAATGGCCCTGCCCGTCGGCCGACCATCCCGGCACGCCAGTGTTGTACACCGATGGTTTTCCCGGGGGCAAAGCACGCTTCCAGGCCATCAGCCATCGTCCGCTGGACGGAGCAGGAGGCGGACAGTTTCCCTTGCTTCTGGCTGCAGGCCGAGACCTGGCGCCATTTCATAAGGAAGTGCTGATTTCCCGGGAGGATGCATCGGCGCGTCCCTACGAGGCTGAACTGCTCAGGGTGCACCCGGACGATTCTCTCCGCTATGACGTGGGCGATGGAGAGACCGTCCGTATTGTCACGCCAAAAGGTGATTTCAGGGTGACGGCTCACGTCACGGACGACGTTCCGCCAGGAGCGTTGTTCCTCTCGTTGCCGGTGCTGGATGATCCCACGCCCGTTAGGACGGGGATAATCGCAGAGCTGCTGGAGCTGTTGCCGGACATGGCCGTGACTCCGGCGCGGATAGAAAAAGCGTAGGAATAGTCCAGGTCCTGACGCAGGATATCAGTTGGAAGCCGTTAGCGGTGATCTGCTGGCAGCGGACTTCATGAATTGCAACACAAATCATTGAAGACTAGGGGCTGCACCCCGCCAGCACGGTGAAAAAGAGGAGCCTCATGACACTCATCGACACGCTTCGCGCCAACGAAAACACACGCATCACAGAGCGTCCCAAGGTTGATCGAAAAGCCCGCTTTGCGATCCCTCCCCAAAAAATCTTGAAACAAGACCCCATCGACCGACGGTGCAACTGGAACGAGGTGAACCTGGGATTTGAAAGTCCTGAAGCAGCGATGCTGGAAGCGACACGCTGCATTCAGTGCCCCGGCGCGCCCTGCATCAAAGCCTGCCCGCTCCATAACGACATTCCCTCGGCTTTATGGGAGCTGGAGCAGGGGAGATTTGAAGAGGCGTCTGAGGTCTTCCGTTTGACCAGCACCATGCCGGAGGTCTGTGGACGCATCTGCCCCCAGGAGAGGTTGTGTGAGGGCTCGTGCGTGGTGGGCAACCAGAAGAAGATTCCGCTCACTCCCCCTGTCCGCATCGGCCGGCTTGAGGCCTTTGTGGCCGACTACCAACGCCGTAAGCAGGGCTTCCCGGTGCCCGCCAGGGCTGCCGCCACAGGGAAAAAGGTCGCCGTGATAGGCGCTGGGCCCGCGGGCATCACCGTGGCGGAATACGCAGCTATGGCAGGACATGAGGTCGTGATGTACGACAACTGGCCCAAGCCGGGCGGCATCCTGCGCTACGGCATTCCCAACTTCAAGCTGGATAAGGGTCAGCTTGAAGATAAGCTGCGGGAGTTGGAACTGCTGGGTGTCAAGTTTGTCGGCAACCGTCAGATAGGAGTTGACATAACTGTCGACCAGCTTTTTGCCGAGGGTTATCACGCGGTCTTCCTTGGTCACGGCGCAAGCGTGGGAGCGAAGGCAGGTCTTCCCGGTGAAGCCCTGGGGAATATCTTCATGGCCACCGACTTCCTTGTGCGGGGCAACCTGACCCCGGAAGAATTGCCGGAGGAGCTGCGCGCGCCGGTGACCTTGGGCAAGCACGTGGTCATTGTGGGTGGCGGAGATACCTCCATGGACTGTGTCCGCACCGCGCTGCGCTTGGCCAAAGAGCACGGGGAAGAATCTGTGGTGACGTGCATGTACCGCCGTTCCGAGATGGAAATGCCGGGACGGGAAGAGGAGCGGACCCATGCAAAGGATGAGGGGGTGCAGTTCCAGTTCCTCACTGCGCCGGTGCGCTTTGTGGGCGACGCCTCAGGAAAGGTGACCCACATCGAATGCGTCACCATGCAACTGGGCGAGCCCGATGCCTCGGGTCGACGCCGCCCGGTGCCCGTGCCCGGCTCGGAGCGGGCCGTCCCGGCCGAGACGGTTATCCTAGCCATCGGCTATTGGGGCGACGAGTCCTTCGCCGCATCCATCACGGGCGTGGAGCACAAGCAGGGCGTGTTGGTGGTTGATCCGGAGACGGGTATGACCAACCGGCCCGGCCTCTTTGCCGGCGGCGACAGCGTCAACGGCGCCGACCTGGTGGTTACGGCCATCGCATCGGCAAGGCTGGCCGCCGCGGGGATCCTGGAATACCTGGAAACCACCCCTTGACATTTCGAGCAGGTGTGCTAAAAATAGGCTAAACCGCTTAAAGGAGCGGCATGCCTACAAAACCTGAAAAGCCAACCCTCCTCATCGAACGAGACGTTTCTTCGTTAATGAGGAGGGTTCACGCTACAAACACTACTCCCGAAATTAAACTCCGCAGGGCGTTGTGGGCAAAGGGGCTCCGGTACTTCCTTCATGCTAAGCAACTACCAGGAAAACCGGATATTGTATTTCCACGGAAACGTCTCGCTGTGTTTGTTGATGGTGACTTCTGGCATGGTGGTCAACGGAATAGGTCAATGACGTTAGATGAGCAGTTCAAAGAACTTGAATTTCTTATCGAGGTAAGATGAACGCGGTTTCCGAATTTCAGGTTGGGGAATATTATACAAACGACCAGATCAGGTTCTCACTTGAGTTGGGGAATTTGGGAGGAATACGGCCATCAATCGACTCAAGGAAGACTCTTCGGCATGTTGCTATCATGACGACCGCCGCAGATTCGGAGAAAACCCTCGCGGAGAATCCTTATCAAGATCGAATTGAGGGTGATGTTTTGTTATTTACTGCCCAGGGACGAAAGGGAGATCAGATCCTGGCGGGCATGAATCGAAGGCTTCTTGAACAGTATAGTAATCCTGTCCCTTTCTACGGCTTTATCGGCGAAGGCCGGCAGTATTACCGATTTCTCGGCCTCCTTGAGCTTATTCACCATTACCAGGAAACCCAAACAGATAGCAGAAAGAATCTGCGTAACGTTTGGCTTTTTGAGTTACTTATTCATCGACAACCCGAAATCGTACCGATTACTCAAGCATCGATCATCTCGGCAAGCCTTATAAGCGAATCGCGAAGAAAGAATCCCTTATATGACCTGGATCGTGAAGTGGTGAGTTTACCTTCCGAAGAAGAAGCCAGTAACAGTGTTCTGACTTCATATCAACCCGAGAGCTTACTAAGCAGCATGCTCGTAATCCCGCCTTATAAATTTGAGTTTCTAATCAAAGAGCTAATGCAACGAAGCGGATTCTCAAGCGTTTCAGTAACTCCTGCCACTGGGGATGGCGGAATTGATATCAATGCGTATGTAGATGAAAGTAATGATTTCTTTGCGGGAACTCATGTCCAAGCGCAAGTAAAACGATGGCGGCATGCCATAGGTAGCGTTGAGATAAACAAGTTTAGGGGTGCCTTGAGTACGACAGCAAAGGGAGTCTTCATAACAACCAGTCATTACACAAAAGCAGCAATATCCGAAGCGGGCCATGAATCAAAGCCAAGCGTAACGCTCATTGATGGCACCAAACTGTCTTCAATGATAATCAAGACTGAATTAGACATAGAACAAATGCTGTAGGGACGTACTAACGAGATAAGACGAGAAGCTCCTAAAAGTGTAAAAGCTATGATTATTTCGTTTGATCCGACCTTTTCAACAACTGAGCAAATTCACTTGCTACTGAGAGCAGCGCGTAGGAAGGGTCACGATGCTACGTTTGCATATCATATCGTTGGAGCGAGTCTACAGATGGCTTTCCCAAATTTAAACATTCATTCGCAAGCTAATGACGCCATCACTCTTCTTCGAGACACGTCTGGCGACTTCCTCATTGGTGATACAGTGTTTCATGTTACTGTTGCTCCTTCGTCGGCTCTTTTTGAGAAATGTAAAACGAATCTGACCCAAGGTTATAGAGTGTACGTACTTGTGCCAGAAAGAAGCGTTGCCGCAGCTCGGCAGCTTGCTGAACTCGCTGCTCCTGGTAATATCACATGTCTATCACTGGAATCCTTTGTTGGTCAGAACATTGATGAGATCTCGAGCTTTTCAAAACCGGCGTTGCTCAATGAATTTAGGTCCTTGTTAGAGGCATACAATCAAAGGGTAGACGAAGTGGAAAGCGATAAATCATTGCTCATCGAAATTCCTAGACTTTTGCTCCTAGAAACCTAAGTCTGTCCGTATGTCCGCTGACCCCGCGCTGACGCCCATCCGACGGCAGTACCTTGACCTGAAGGCGCGCTACCCCAACGCCATCCTGCTCTTCCGCCTGGGCGACTTCTACGAGACCTTCGATGAAGACGCCAAGATCGCTGCCAAAGAGCTAGACCTTACCCTCACCTCCCGCCCTATGGGCAAGAGCGGTCGCATACCCATGGCGGGGGTGCCGTACCACGCGGTGGAAGGCTACCTGGCCAAGCTCATCAGCAAGGGCTACCGGGTGGCCATCTGCGAGCAACTGGCCGATCCCAGCAGCGTCAAGGGCATTGTCCCGCGCGATGTGGTTCGGGTGGTGACACCGGGCACCGTGATTGAGCCGCAGCTCCTGGAGAGCAAGCGCAACAATTACCTGGCGGCCTACGTCCCCGGCGCGGTGGACGCCGGTATCGCTTTTATCGACATCACCACCAGCGAGTTCGGGGTTACGCAGGTCCCCTTGGAGCGGGCGGCGGCAGAGTTGCAGCGCCTGGCTCCCTCCGAGCTTCTGGTCAGAGAGGGCGCCGCGCTGCCCGAGGGCCTGGAATCGACGGTCACTCCTGTGGAAGATGGCTGGCTGCAACCGGACCGCGCCCGGGAGCGGTTGCTGGAGCATTTCCAGGTGGCAAGTCTTGAGGGCTACGGCTGCCAGCATCTCCCGCGAGCGGTGTCGGCGGCCGCGGCCATCCTTGCCTATCTGCAGGAGACGCAGCCGCCGGCCCTCAAACAGGTGACCCGGCTCTTCACCTACTCCACCGATGCCTGGATGAACCTGGATGCGCAGACGGTGCGAAACCTAGAGATCTTCCACCACTCCCGCAGCGGCGGCACGGAACGATCGCTGATGGCCGTGCTGGACCTGACCCGCACCGCGATGGGCGGACGCCTGTTGCGCCACTGGCTGGAGAGACCGCTGACCAAGCTGGAACCCCTGCGCCGGCGTCAGGATGCCGTCGATTGGTTCTATCGCAGCGCCATAGCTCGCGGGCAGGTCGTCAAGCTCCTGGGACGGATGCCCGACCTCGAGCGGCTGGTGAACCGCATCCGGGGCGGACACTCCTCACCGCGGGAGCTCGTCTCCCTTCGGCAGGGGCTGGAGCTTGTCCCCCACATAAACGATGCGCTGGCGCATGGCGGCGGCAAGGGCGTTGGCCTGCCCCCGCTGGAGAGGCTCCATGCCTGCCCTGAGGTCCGAGAGCTGATTGCCCACGCAGTTCAAGATGACCCGCCGGTGTCTCTGGACCAGGGAGAGGTGGTGCGCCCCGGATTTTCTCTGGAGCTGGACTCGCTGCGGGAGCAGTGCCAGACCGCGCGTGAAAAGCTCCTGGGCATGGAGAAAGGGGAGAGGGAGCGCACCGGAGTCAAATCACTGAAGGTGGGCTACAACAAGGTCTTTGGCTATTACATTGAGGTGAGCAACACCCACCGGGCATCGATTCCGCCGGACTACATCCGCAAGCAGACCCTGGTGGGCGCTGAACGCTTCTTCACTCCTGACCTGAAAGAAATCGAGAATACGCTTCTCCATGCCCAGGAGCGGATGCTTGATCTGGAACGGGACCTCTTCCGCCAGGTCTGCGCCCAGGTCGCCGAGGGCGCGGAACAGGTGCTTGACCTGGCGGCGTTCCTTGCTAGTTTGGACTGCCACGTCGCTCTGTCGGAAGCCGCGATCCGCTACGGATACGCGCGGCCTGAAATGGACGAGGGAGATGCGCTGCACATTGAGAACGGACGGCATCCGGTGGTGGAACGGTTCCTAGAGGGGGCGAGCTTTGTTCCCAATGACACGGAGCTCTCCAATTCCGGCTGCCAGATCGCGCTGATTACCGGCCCCAACATGTCCGGCAAATCCACGTATCTTCGGCAGGTGGCGCTCATCGTGCTCATGGCGCAGATCGGCTCCTTTGTGCCGGCCAGCAAAGCCCGCATCGGTCTGGTGGATAGGGTCTTCACCCGCATCGGCGCGCAGGATGATCTTGCGACCGGGCAGTCGACATTCATGGTGGAGATGGCGGAGACGGCCAACATCCTGCACCATGCCACACCTCGCTCCCTGGTGGTGCTGGACGAGATTGGCCGTGGCACCAGCACCTATGACGGCATCTCCATTGCGCAGGGTGTTGTGGAGCAGCTCCACAACCACGGCCCGGTGGCGGCCAAGGCGCTGTTTGCCACCCACTACCATGAGCTGACCGCGCTGAGCAGCTACCTTCCTCTGGTGAAGAACTTCACGTTTGCTGTCGCTGAAGAAAACGGCAGCGTGGTCTTTCTCAGACGCATACTCCCCGGCACGGCAGACAGGAGCTATGGCATACACGTCGCCCGTTTGGCGGGACTGCCGGAGGCGGTCGTCCGCCGTGCGGAGATGGTGCTCCTCACGCTGGAAGGCAATGATCGCAGCGCCAACGGCACAAAACCCGGGCCATCCGCGCAACAGCTTCCGCTGCTTCCTCCCCTGAGTCACCTCCAGGAGGAGATACTCGCGTTAGAGCTGGATTCGCTGACGCCCATTGAGGCGCTGACCAAGCTGTATCAGCTCCAAAAGCAGGCGCGCGACGACTAGTGCTTACTGGCGAAAAAGCGCGCTGTGAAAAGCCGCTCATCGTAAGCTGGGAGTTTACCCTGAGTGGAGCCGAAGGGAACCACGAGCGGGGTCATCTGCCGCTCTCCCTTCGACAGGCCTTGTGGTAGGGGCCGGTTCCTGACGGCCCGCCCCTACGTCCGACGGCTCAGGTCGTTCGACTCTGAGAGTCTCAGGCCGTTCAGGTTCTGAGGAGCCTTCAGGCTCGATGAACTCGATGAGCTCTGGCAAGAGGTGAGCGGGTATGGAGCGAATCTAGCGCACGCGCACTTACGCAACCTAAGACTAGGCGAGGGTCGGTGTTGGACGTTCGCCTGCGGAACTTCCTCGGTTAGCCCGCAAGGCCGTGTCCGGGACGGTACGAGGGTTGCGTGACGGTGTTGGTAAACAGGATGACCGCAAGAGCAAGAAAGATGTCGCCTGGGCTGACCACTGCCGATAGCGGAAGAGGAACGGGGATCCAGTCTCCCAGCCAGGCCAATGCCGTGTTTGCTGTTGCAATGGTGTGGGTAGCATCGGTTGTAACCTGAATCCGGGCGAGACTTTCTAACTTCCCCATGAGAACTAACGTGGCTTCAAACACGGGCATTTGTCCGCCGTTTGCCGCTATGACTGCAAAGTTCAGCCCCGTGCCAAGCAGAGCCAGCTTCATCCAGGGAAGGTCACGATTGAGTAAGAGGGGAAACAGGAGCATTCCATAAGCGACCAGGTGGAGTGCAGGGCCGTAGGTGATCATCCACTCGACTCCGCTGCTGCTGAACCGCACGATGGCCAGCTTGAGCACAAAAGAAGCGACAATCAGCCACCAGAGGCGAAATTTGACCAAGCCGAGCCGGCGGAGGTCTCCCTTCCGCAATATCGCGAGCACAATGCCGAACAACACGCTGCTAATGAGCAACTTCGTACTCCTGAGCCACCAGCCGATCAGACTCCTTGGGCCAGTCCACCGTCAGAAAGGCTTCCACCACCTTGGGGTCAAACTGGGTTTCGCTTGAGCGGATGAACTCCTCTTTGACATCGTCCCAGGAGACGGGTCCACGGTAGGGTCTGCCCAGGTACATTGCGTCAAAGGCATCGACCACCGAGACTATGCGGGCGCCAATGGGTATCTCATCCCCTTTGAGGCCATCGGGATAGCCGGTGCCATCGAACCGCTCGTGATGGTGCCGTACGACCCGCGCCACGGCGTCGAGGTGCTCGTAGGGACTCAACAGCCGCCAGCCGTCGACGGGATGACGCCGCGCCTCCTGCCATTCTTCATCGGTGAGCGGGCCAGGCTTGAGCAACACGCGGTCAGGCATACCCAGCTTGCCAAGATCGTGTAGAAGTCCGGCCAGGAACAGAGACTCCAACTCATTCCCTCGCAGCCCCATGAGACGGCCAAGATGCTGCGCGTAGATTGCGATGCGCCTTGTATGTCCTCCTGTGTGCGGCTCTTTTAGATCTATGCTGTCGGAAAGCGATTGGATGAGTTGCGTATAGAACTGCCTGACTCTAGCGGAATTCTGCAGCGCGTAGTAGCTCGCGACCAGAGGGATGCCGAAGAAGAGCACCGCCAGGGGCGAGACGTTGTTGTATACCAGGGCAAGTGCAGAACCAAAGGTTGCAAGGGTGAGATAACTCACCAGGGTTATTGCGCTGCTGGCCGAACGCCAAACTTGCGCCACGGGCCGGTCTGAGGCAAAGGCCACTACCATGGACACAAGGGAGGAATTGACCACAAAATAGACGATTGCGGCCACAAGGTTGCTCAGGATCGTCCACGTTACGTCATTGAGTAGTCTGTTCGCGAAGACGGCAGTGAATACTAACGAAGCAATGCCGCCGCACAGCATGAACATGGACCGGTTGAAGGCCACCTTGTGCCACTGCGTCTTGCCGGTGATATCTCGCCACGAAAGGCTTCCCAGGGAGATAAGCGCCATTGCCACGGGCGGGGGAAAGAGAGCGATCACCGCTGTGCTGGCCGCAAACCCCACGGATACCCGGATGTTTTGTCCATGAAAAGCTGCGGCATTGAACTGCACCGCGTGGGCCGCGAGGCCAAAAATAATCCAGAAGGCAAGATCGTATACCGGGACCTCAACAGGAGCGTACCGCCACCACAAAAAAGAGAGGAAGGCGATTGCACACATGTGTACAATCGCCTGATAAACCGTCAACCGATTGAACGACAATGGGAAACTTCCTCTATTGCTGTATTGTCGTTTAGTATCGGAAATTACGTGTCTATTGGCAACCCCCGTTTGATCGAGGGTGTTGAGTATTATAGCAGAGGACTGTCGTTGCGAGGCCCGCATTGGGCGGGCCTCGCAACGACAGTTTCTAAACGGTGCGGTCTATCCCCAATCCCAGTCACCGCCGGCGGCGAGGACGAGAGAGGTGAGGATGAGGGTCGCCTGGAGCACCAGGGGCCACACGATGGAGCGGAACAGCTTAGTCATGATGGGAAGTCCTTTCAGTGTGAGTAATCAGGTTGCGATGACGCTATGCAGTTGTGGGTGCGGTCTATCCCCAGTCCCAGTCACCGCCGGCGGCGAGGACGAGAGAGGTGAGGATGAGGGTCGCCTGGAGCACCAGGGGCCACACGATGGAGCGGACGAGCTTAGTCATGATGGGAAGTCCTTTCAGTGTGAGTAATCAGGTTGCGATGACGCTATGCAGTTGTGGGTGCGGTCTATCCCCAATCCCAGTCACCGCCGGCGGCGAGGACGAGAGAGGTGAGGATGAGGGTCGCCTGGAGCACCAGGGGCCATACGATGGAGCGGACGAGCTTAGTCATGTGTTCTCTCCTGAATGTAAGATCGGATGGCCTGCCACATCAGTGAAAGTGAGCTAGATCACCTCCTTTCTGTGCGGTGGATCACTCAGGGGCAAACCAGGTTATTGTACTCTTTAACGAGAATTCGTCACAGTTTCTGGTCACAATATTTCTTAGGAAAGAATTTCATATCGTGGACGAGGTGGTGCTGTCCACAGACGCTACTCGTCTGACAAAAGCGCTAGGTTCGTGCAACAATAGAACCCGACAGATCAAGAGAAGAAGGGCTGCATGCTGAAAATATTTCATCTATGGAGAATGCGATATGCGCTGCTGCTGGCAGCGGGTCTGCTGCTGGCAAGCTGTGCGCGGTCTCAGCAGGGGAGCCCCGCGGGTCCTGCGGGCGAAGATGGAAGTGTCCCCCAGGGCGGTGAACTCCGCGTTAACATGACCGGTGAGCCGGATACTATCGATCCGCACAAGTCCAACTTCGCTACATCGATTCTGGTTGCCTCACAAGTGTTTGATGGGCTTTTCAAATATGACCAGGCTCTGAATCTGGTTCCTGCCGTGGCCAAAGAGATGCCCGCCGTTTCCAACGGCGGCGTTTCAGCGGATGGGAAGACCTATACGGTCAAGCTCAGGAATGATGTGAAGTGGAGCGACGGAAAACCCGTTATGGCAAACGACTTCGTCTATTCCATCAAACGCAGCCTGGACCCGAAGCTGGCCGCAAAATATGCGCCCAACCTTTACGACATCAAGGGTGCCCAGGAGTATAACACCGCACTGGGGACCGGTGACAATCCAAGAATGCCTGACGCAGCTCAGCTTCAAAGCCTGCGGGACGCGGTTGGACTGAAGGCCCAGGACGATTACACGCTGGTGGTCGAGTTGAAGGCTCCCAGGCCGTCATTCCTGCATCTCCTGGCGCTCTGGGTTGCATGGCCTGTCCGCGAGGATGTGGTGACGAAAAACGGAGACAAGTGGACAGAGCCGCCAAACTACACCGGGAATGGCCCCTTCATGCTGTCGACCTGGGCGCACGAGCAACGTATGGAGTTCGTGCCCAACCCAAACTACTATGGTGAAAAGCCGAAGCTGGGGAAACTCATCTTCCTTCAAATCAAGGACGACAACCAGGCCTACCTTGCATACCAAAACGGCGAGCTGGACATGGTCGCCGTGCCGCCTGCGAACACAAGAATCGCTCTCACGGATCAGTCGCTTTCACAGCAATCCCTGCGTTACAACGACCTTGTTGTGTACGGTTACCAGTACAATATGATCGTGGCCCCATTCACCAATGCGAAAGTCCGTCAAGCCTTTTCGCTGGCCGTAGACCGAAAATCGCTCATCGACAAGGTTGCCCAGGGCGTTGGCCGTGAAGCGTACAGCGCGGTGCCGCCCGGTATGCCCGGCTTTGATGGTGATGCGGGTAAACAATACGCATTCAACGTGGCAAAAGCGAAAGAGCTGCTGGCGGAGGCGGGATTTTCCGATGTCTCCAAGCTCCCCAAGATCACCTTCACCTTCGCAGATACCGCGACAAACCGGTTGAGGGCGGAGTTCTTCCAGGGTCAGATGAAGCAAAACCTCGGCATCGATGTCACGCTGGAGCCGCTGGACACCCGCGCCTTTCAGCAGCGCTTCAATGCGAGCCAGTACATGGTGATTTTCAGCGGATGGGGCGCCGACTACCCCGATCCCGACAATTTCATTCCGGAACTATTCAAGAGCACGTCAAGGAACAACTCGGGGCACTATAGCAATCCCAGGGTTGACGATCTTGCCACCGCTTGCCAGGGGACACTGGACTACGAGAAACGCATCTCAAGCTGTATGGAAGCTCAGAAGCTCGTGGCGCAGGATCAGCCCTGGACATTCCTGTTCTATCGGGAGCAGCTCTGGCTGGTTAAACCGTACTTGAAGGGGCTGCAGGTCACGGCAAAAGACCAGCTACCCGGAAACCGTTTTTACCAGAAGGTCTACATTCAGAAGTAGAGGCGCCATCGTAACGCCGGTATCCTTCCCACGGTTGGTGTCGCCCACCGTCTTTGGCCCAGCATTCTTTCAGCGCTGGAGGAGGTAGCCGTTTGTTTCTTGTGCGCCGTCTCCTCTGGTTCATTCCCGTCCTCCTGGCTGTCGCAACCATGACTTTTGTGCTTATGCACCTGGTGCCTGGCGGGCCGTGGGACCAGGATAAAGCGCTTCCAGCTTCCGTGGTCGCAAACTTGAATCTCAAGTATGGTCTGGACCTGCCCATCTGGCAGCAATATCTGCAATTCCTGGGTGGTCTGGCGCATGGCGATCTGGGGTTATCCTTTACCCATCAAGATCAGCCGGTCACTGAACTGATCTTTCAGCGACTTCCTGCAACTGCCGCCCTATCAGCCATCGCTCTGGTGATTGCGCTTGTAACAGGGTTGGGCCTGGGCATGCTGGCCGCCAGCCACCAAAACACCCGGCTGGACTATTTTTCAGTTGCTTTCGCCACCCTGGGAGCCAGCATGCCAAACTTCGTGCTGGGCATTCTTCTGGTTCTTCTTGTCTCGATATCGCTGCGGCTGCTGCCCACCAGCGGTTGGGGGTCTCCCCTGCATCTCATCCTGCCGGCGCTGACCCTCAGCGCTTTTCCTGCGGCCTACATAGCGCGTGTCACGCGTTCCGCCATGCTGGATGTTCTTGGTCAGGATTACGTGCGCACCGCGCGGGCCAAAGGGCTTGCGGAGCGGGTGGTGGTTCTCAGGCACGTCCTCAAGAATGCGCTCATTCCTGTGCTCACCGTGTCCGGCCCTATCGCAGCAAGCCTCTTGACCGGGTCATTCATCATAGAGACCCTCTTCTCCGTCCCCGGCGTGGGACGCCTTTATGTGCAGTCGGTGCTTTCCCGGGACTACGGACTGATCATGGGGGCAACGTTGCTGTATGGCTTCACCATCTCCCTGGCAAATCTGGTGGTCGACCTCCTCTATGCAGTGGTCGATCCACGGATCCGGTACCGGTAGCTGCGCGGCATGGCAGGACCTCACTCCCGGCAACGTTCGGCAGCGCTGACATCTCCTCAAGAAACTCACCGCCCACACAGAGGAGTATGGCGCGATGCGCTGGTTCGGCTGAGGGCCAACCGTTTGGCGGTGGTAGGTCTCGCACTGATTAGCTGTTTTGCACTGCTTGCCATTGGCGCAAACTTCCTTGCTCCCTACGACCCCATTTACCAGGACTACGCCTCCGTCTTTGAAGCGCCGGGCGCGGCGCACCTGCTCGGGACGGACAACCTGGGCAGGGACACCCTCTCTCGCCTCATGTACGGGGCCAGAACGTCACTCACGGTGGGGATTTTTGCGCAGGTCATCCTGCTCTCTATCGGTGTGCCCGTTGGCGCGATCGCCGGGTATTTAGGCGGCAGAGCGGACAACATCATAATGCGGGGCGTGGACGTGGTGTACGCCTTTCCGGACATTCTCCTCATCATTTTGCTGCGTACCATCTTTGGGGGGAGCATATTCATGGTCTTTGTCGCGATTGGTCTGGTGGAATGGACAACGCTGGCGCGCCTTACCAGAGGACAGGTGCTCTCCCTTCGACAGCAGGAGTACGTTCTGGCCGCCCGCGCCAACGGAGCACGCTGGCACGAGGTGCTGGCCCGGCATCTCGTGCCCAACGGCATCAGCCCCATCATCGTCGCGGTGGTGTTCAGCATTCCCAGGGCCATCTACGTAGAGGCTGCGTTGAGCTACATTGGCATAGGCATTGAGCCGCCCACGCCGAGTTGGGGCACCATGGTGCAGGAGGGCTACCAGGCCATCCTGGCTTTTCCGCACCTCATCCTTGCCCCCGCCCTGTCGATTGCGGCCCTCACCCTGGCCTTCACCTTTCTCGGGGACGGGCTGCGGGATGCCCTTGACCCGCGCCAGCGGCGGTGAGAGAACTTGGCTGTGAGACTTGCACAACAACGGATTTGGCCGCTCGTGGTGAGCCTGCCTACCGGACAGGCAGGCTTGTCGAACCACTGCGCTCGGCCTTCGACAAGCTCAGGCTGAGCGGGTTATTAAACACTCTCTGGCTGTTTCACTTGACAGGAGCGTCGTCACTTGGTAGCTTCTGTCCACATTGCGTCGGGCATGTACGCAGCTAATACCATCTTCACGGAGGAGACTGCATGAGCAACACGAGCTGGAAAATTACCGATATGGCCTATGTGTCCCTTGCGACCCCGAATATCGAGGCAACCATTGCCGATTTCAAGAAGGTATTCGGTATGGAAGAGGTCGCAAACATGAGCGTGAGCCGCGCCTATGGCTGGCTGCGCATGGTCTTGGGGAACGGCTCAGAATGTTATCAGGAGCTGCTTCAGCCAACCAACGACACTTTGCCGCTGGCGCGGTTCGTCCGAGACAGAGGAGCGGGCATCTACGTGACGTCCTATGTGGTGGATGACCTTGCCGCTTGCTATCGTGACCTCAAGGCGAAGGGCGTTCGGTTTGCCACCGGCCCGGAGGATGCCCGGCCCGAGCGTGCGAACGCCGTCTGGATCCATCCGCGCGCGACCACCGGCGTCTATGTTGAGCTCACCAATCATCTGCTGACCCGTGCCGGCACAGGGGCCAGCGCCAATATTGCGCCCACCATCAAGAATGTGAGCTACATCGGCGCGGTTGTGCGTGACCTGAAGGCGGCAACAGAACTGTACCAGAGGGTACTGAACTTCGACGTGGTCACCGCGCCCTTTGACAACAAGGAGTACAAGTACAACGGCGTCATGCTGGGCAAGGACGGCCGCGGCTATATTGAACTTCAACAGCCATACGATGAGAATAGCACGATGGGACGCTTCCTCAAGAACCGTGGCGAGGCCCCTTACTTTGCTTCCTTTGTGACGGACGACGTCAAGAAGTCCGTTGAGTTGATAAAAGAGCGGGGTGGCAACGCCTTTGTGGATGCCAACGGAAGGACCGGCTGGGTGCATCCCAAGACGGGCAACGGCGAGATGATGGAGTTGACCGACCACTACCTGCCGGGCAACTAGGCGTCACACGATCCTTTCGATAAAGGACGGACAAAGAGGGGACTATAGCACGTAGTCCCCTCTTGTTTCTCACCCGGTATCGCTCGGATGCAGCAACGATGAATTGGGCAAGCCTATGACGGGTATGGCTCTCGGTCTTATCCTCACGGCAGCGGTGTTCCATGCCACCTGGAACTTGCTGGCCAAGCGAGCGGGCAGCGGCGGCGTGGCCTTCGTGTGGCTCTTTGCTACCCTCTCCACGCTCATCTATGCCCCGCTGGTTGGCGGCGTTCTTGCGCTGGAGCGCCCTCATATCGGGCCGGTTGAGCTGCTGTTCTTGGTGGGAACCGCAGTGCTCCACATGGCCTATTTTTTGACGTTGCAGCAGGGCTATCGGGTAGGAGACCTCTCCATTGTGTATCCGCTGGCCCGCGGCACCGGCCCCATGCTTTCCACTCTGTTTGCCATCCTCGTCTTCGGAGAGAGGCCCACGCCTCTGGCACTGGCCGGCGCGGCGCTGATCATTGGCAGTATCTTTGTGCTCACCAGTGGACACAGCTTTGTGTTTGGCTCTGCCGCCCGTGCGCCGGCCGTCTTTGGCGTGTTGACGGGGAGTCTCATTGCCTCCTACACGCTCTGGGACAAGCACGCCGTCAGCGCCCTCTTGATTCACCCCATTCTCCTGGACTGGTGCAACAACTTTGGGCGCGCGTTACTCCTGACGCCCATTGCACTGCGAAGGTGGCAGAATGTGCAGCGTGAATGGCGGGAGCACAGGATAGAGGTGGTGGGCGTCGCGCTCATGGTGCCCCTGGCATACATCCTGGTGCTCACGGCGTTGAAGTTCACGCCTGTGAGCTACGTGGCGCCTGCGAGAGAGATCAGCATTCTCATAGGCGCGGTCATGGGAGCGCGTTTCCTACAAGAGGGAAACGCCCGCCGGCGCATCGGCGCGGCGGGCGGCATGGTGGTTGGTGTGATAGCCCTTGCGCTTGGGTAGCGCCGATGGTCAGTCGAACTGAGCGGTGCGCTTTTCGGTGAATGCTCTCAGGCCTTCCTGCGACTCGTTCCCACGACGGAAGTTCTGCATCAGGGGGCCATTGAGCGTCATTGCCTCATCGAATGTCCTCTCCATGACCTGGCGGGCCTTTTCCTTGGTTGCCAGAAGCGCAATGAAAGAGTTCGCGGCGATCTTCTCGGCCAGCTCGTACGCCCGGTCCATGAGATCGCCGGCCGGCACCACTTCATTGACGATGCCCATTTGCCGCGCCGTTTGGATGTCGACGCGAGTGCCTGAGAGACAGAGCCACATGGCCCAGCCCACGGGCGCCTTTTTCATAAGGAGCGACAGGGTATTCTGCTCCACGAGACCTCGGGAGATAAAGGCGGCGGTGATAAAGGCGTTTTCAGATGCGATGAGTATATCGCAGGAGAGGGCAAGGCCAAGGCCTGCTCCCGCTGCTGCTCCATTGATTGCGCCAATCATCGGCTTGATGACATTCATGCCAAGCGCCGCGCCGCCCTGGTTGCCTTGGCTGGCGCCAGGCACGCCGCCTGCCGGCTGCTGGCCAGCGCCGCCGCGTTGGGCGGCCTCCTTAATGTCCATTCCGGCGCAGAAGGCTCGTCCGCTGCCCGTGAGAATCACAACGCGGATGTCGTCGTCTTGATTCACACGATTGAACGCCTCGGTGAGGTCCAGTCTCAGTTGCGCGTTGAGGGAGTTGAGGGCATCCGGCCGATTGAGGGTGACGGTAGCGATGTTGTTTTGAACTTCGAGTAGAACGGTTTCCATGTGCAGGCAGCGCTCCTTATGATTCCTGGTGTAGTCGTGCAGCCCTTGGTCGCCCAAGGATGCTGAGTCAGGGCCAGTCGATGTCTACCAGGATTATGTTTCGCATTGCCAGAAGTGTCAATGTTGATATTCGGGAGTACAACTAGCTGGCGCTGCCTGGTGTAAGACGGGCAAGCGCAGGGAAACGGTCGAAGTCCGTGTCGTAGGAATACAGGACTTGGGAGTCCGCCTGCTGCATTGAAGCCACAATCATGGCATCGCCAAAGTCGATGTTGACCGTGGCGTAATGCACTAACGCCATGAGCAAGACCCGCTTATTCCTCACCCGGAAGTTGGGCAGCGTCACAAGAGGCCTGAGAAGTTCCTGGACCTCCGCTCTCGGCAGGTTGTAAAGTCGTGGTGACGAGAGCACGTAAACCGCGTCGGCAATAACGGTATCTGGAGCGGCTACTGTGAGCGTCCCGGATTCCACTTGTTCAAACAGGGCTGCTGCTTCATCCTGCTTTTGTGGATCATCGCCGGTTAGCAGGCGGATAATTACGTCAGTATCTATGAATGGGTCACTCATGGCTTGTCAGGGTATTTGTCTCTCAGGCGGTCCTCACGGGCGATGTCACGCACCTCCTGCCATGTGAGGGGTTGTTTCAAGGTACCAGCCGCACCTCTGAGAGACGCGATATCGGGATAGCGCGGCGCAGCAAGACGCACCGTGCCATCCGGTTCCAGCAGGAAAGCGATTTTATCGTTCTTGGACACTCCTAAGTGTCGGCGCACTTCTGCCGGAATCGTTATCTGGCCCTTGCTGGTAATGGTAGAGAGAATTTCCTTCATAGCGGTATCCGATGTAAGCTATTGTTGCATCAGTAAGGTAATAGTACCATATGCCTTACTAATGTTCACGAAGCGGGCAGACCGCGGCAAACACCCGCCCCGCACAGCCGCCTTTCGGCACTTACAAGCGGAAGAAATTTCGAGCGGTCCTTGCGCACACATCGGTCAGTTGGTCAGGGGTCACGCCTGCCTGCTCCAAGGCAGGGGCAACGTCTTGCGGAATGCGACACCAGCCGCTGACCAGAGACTCCTCGTTCATGCCGCCCCAATCGATGTAGGCGCAGTAGTCATGGCCAAGCATCACCCGATGCGACCATCCAAGGCGGCAAAGCTCCGCGACCCGTTCAATAGCGAGCTGCAGCGCCATGCCATCGAGATACCCAAAGGTATCCATGCTCAGGTAGTAACCGCGTTCAACCACACTCACCAGGTAAGTGATGTCGCCGGTTGTGGAGTGGCCAATGGCTACCTGGCTGGGGTCAACCCCTTCAGCTTCAAAGGCCGCAATCTGGGCGAAGCCCGTTAGCTGCGTCGCGTCTGTGTGCGTGGTGATGGGAGTGTTGGAAGCCTTTGCCGCGCGAGCTCCCGCGCGAAAGGCCGCCTCCATCTTGGGGAACAGCTTGCCGCCAGGTTCCACGTGACCGGATTCCGATGCCAGTTTTATGACGCCGGCTTTGACGCCAGCGCCGGTGATCCCTTCACGAATATCGTGCATGAAGAGGCTGGCAATGTCATCGATGAGCTGTGAGGTGACGCCTGATCTGGGCCACATCAGTCGAGGAACATCGAGCCAGACACCCGTGGCGTGCACCACTCTCATCGATGCCTCCGCGGCGGCCGCTTCGACCATCGCGGTCTCGCGGCCCAGGTCCAGGGTGGTCACATCGACTATTGCCGTGACGCCGTTATCTTTGGCTTGACGGAACTCCCGTACCAATCTGGCATGCACGCTGGCTCTGTCGACCGTCTGGGGATAGCTTTCCCAGACTCCGGGGCTTCTTACCACCGCGTGCTCATGAGACAGGATGAATTCCATGATCACAACTCCCTTTGTGAGGTCAAATCCTCAAGTTATCTGTCTTTTGTGCCCCGTCGAGTCCGGAGGGCGTAGCCATTACGTTGGCAATAGCCTGGCCAAGGGCGCAATCTGGCTGAATTTCAGGGATGACTTCTGAGGTTCGTATCCAGCTCTCGGTATTTTTGCATATAACGCTGCATTGTCAGCACCATCTCTGCATGGCTCCAGATGAGGGGCGAGACGGATAGCGGGACTCCTGACACGGGATGGTACTGCTCCGGAAAAACGCCACTGGGGAGCGCGTGGTTTGCCGCCCATTGTAAGAGTTCCAGAGCAGGCTGCAACTCTGATGAAGTCTGAGCCTTGTCGATGTAATATTGCGCCAGCCAGAAGGTGCTGATGAGCCAGGGATTTCCGGGCACCTCTTGTGGCGTGTCTCCCATTCGGAAATAGGTATCGCCCTCGTACCGCGCGATCCCTCCCAGGGGTGTGGTGCACCAAAGCTTGAGGGCTTCCATAGTGCTGGCAACGGCGGAGTCACCCGCTGCGAACATACCCAGCTTAAACACGGCGCTGATACTGCTGTCCAACGCGACATCCTTGGTGAATGACCCGTCCCTGTTAATCTGCAGGCCCCTGATGAAGCGATTCAGTTCTTTGTCATAGAGATTGGCCCTGGCTGCAGCACGAATTTCATCCGCGGCCTGGAGGTACCGCCTGCTTGCGTCATGCTCGTTAAAGATTCGAGTAAAAAAGGCGGCCGCCTGTAACCCTGCCCACACCGCAGCGACGGTGAAGGTGTGGATGCCCCAGCGCTCTTCCCAAAGATCGTAGGATGGCCCGGGCAAGCCGGTCGCTTTGTGCCGGTAACCCACCATGAAATCCGCGCCGTTCTTGATGATGCGTCGGTACAGGGGGGTGACGAATTCGATGTCCCTCCATCTTTCGTAGTGCTTCTGCAGCGCGTAGAGGACAAGGCCTGTCTCATCCTCTTGGATGGGTACCTGCGCATTGCCATACTTGTCCACAAAGGGATGCCAGCTTGATGCTACATCGCCCAGCGGTCCGTACTTATGGTGGAAATAGCCTTGTCTTGTGACCACGCGCTGGCAAAAGCGGAAGAACTCACGAGCGGTCTCGGAATAACCTGCGTTGCTGAAGGCAATGGCGCACAGGGCGGCGTCCCGGGGCCACACGTAACAGTATGTGTCTCGGTTATATCCCGTTATGTCCCAATCTGTGGACGCGATGATGCCGCCGCCACTGTCCACGTGTGTCCGCATCACCAGAATACTGCGCTTGTAGAGATCGCTCAGATGCGTTGGCAGTGGCCCAAAGTCCACGGTCTCTTTATTGATCCATGCATGCCAATACGCTTCGGTGCGGTCGATGAAGCTGTCCGGACCACGTTCATGAACAAGTCCGTCCAGCAGCTTGACTTCGTCCAGAGACTGGCCCGCGCCAAGCCAGTGGTAGGCCTTTGCTTGTCCCAAGGAGGGTAGGTCAAAGTGGATGCCAATAGTGGCATCTATGGACCCCTGGGCTATGGGGTTGCCGCTGAGTTCGCCGTCTTCTGCGTCGCGCCACGTCCCCTCAAGGGATCGCATCTCCGCCTGTCCTGTTGCCCATGAGGAGATATGCGAGGTGTCCCCGTTGCCGCCTCCAATAATGAAGTAACGCCTGCCTTTGTATGCAATCACCGCCTGAGTTTGAGGGTCGTAGTACACGGTATCGCCGATGCCAAGGCCGTAGATGTGGATGTCATAATGAAAGAAGAGGCGGATATGCTTTGTGCCCTGGGTGAGGTTTGTGAAGGTTGCTCTGCGCAAGAAGAGATTGCGGTCAAAGTCCACCGCGTCGTTGAAGGTGATCTGAATACCGAGGCCGTTATGGCGCAAGACCACTTCAGTGACCAGGGACTCTGGGCGATAGTTGAGGTCGCGCTCCCAGTCCGGGGTATCAAGCCAGGCAAATGCGCCGTCAACCCACACGCCGGTGCGGCAAAGCTGTCCGCCGGTGTGGTTTTCCTGCCCTACTGAGGGGAAAAAGACGTCTCGGACGCGATAACTGGAATCGAAATTGATGAGCAGCTTGCCATTGCTGAGCGGAAGGTCTCTAGCCATTGCGGTCCGTTACCTCCGGGGGAGGACGCTGCTGTATTAAGATATCGTCAGAATATGAGTTGAGACGGGACATCAGAGGACGACAGTCACACACTTAATAGTCGGCAGAAACCCGCCTATTGGCAGGTTTGAGCGATAATATTTGTTGCATCATAGATCAAAGCAAACCTCAGTCGCCAACCTGTGGTATTGCGTGACATCCGGCGGGAGTGCGTGGGAGTCGAACCCGCAGCCCCCTTCCTGAGAAACAGCCACGTGTGAACATGAGAAGTTATGCAACACGGGGAGGTTTTGCCGCAATAGCGAGGGGTATCCCCGCGAGCGCCACAGCCATCAGGATATAGAGGGCAATGACATAGGACTGAGTGACATCAAACACCCACCCCATGAGCACCGGCGCAAGTATTCCAAAGAATACGGTGGCGCTTTGGGTCAGGCCATCCAGAGCGCCGTAGTTCTTCGTGCCAAAATAGGTGCTGATCACCACTCCTCGGGTTGACACCATTCCGCCAAAGGCGATGCCATAAAACAGGCCGTAGGGGATCACCTCCCAGAAGGTCGTGGTGTTCGCCAGTATAAACAGCGCGAGGGACTGGCAGGCCAAGAAGCCCACAAGCACATATCGACGTTCGAACATGTCCATTGCCCAGCCGCCGCCGATCCTTCCTACAAGGCTCAGTACTGTGAAGATGGCAATGGCAGAGGCGGCTTCTGCGGCGCTGAAGCCAATGCTCTCAAAATAGGGCACGAGGTGGACATTCAGTCCGCTGATACCCATGGACTGTGCCCCGTACACCACGGTGAGGATCCAAAACACAGGAGTACGAAGGGCCTGCATCACGCCAAATCCGGCGTCAGACGCAGCTCCTCTTGTGTGACCGTGAGTTACCTGTCCCGCCTCGTTGGCTTGCGTATCATCTCTTGGAACAGGGTCGCCGTCGGGCTGAAGGCCATATTCCTGCGGCCGAGAACGGTACACCAGTGCAAGGGGCATGCAGATGACCCACGTGGCTACGCCAAGGACCACGTATGCCTGCCGCCATCCCAGGTTCTCGATGAGCCAGACGACGATGAACAGCAGCGGCCCACTAAGCACCGCGCCGCTAAATCCTATTCCCAGCGCGCGCCCCCGCAGCCGATGGAACCATTGGACGATGGCCCAGGTGCGGGGGATGTTCAAGCTTGCGCTGGTTCCCAGCGAAACAATGAGAACGCCGGCGTAGAACATCCAGATTGCTTCAACGCGGCTGAGCACGAGCAGCCCGAGGCCCATGATGACTGCGCCAGCCAGCACCATCTTGCGGGGTCCAAGACGGTCGACCACGAAGCCCTCGATAGGGGTGATGATGCTTCCTTCAAGGCGCTGAAGAGAGAACGCGCCGGAGACCAACGCGCGGCTCCACCCGAAAGTCTGCACAATGGGGGAGAAGAAAAGCTGCATGCCGTAGATCCAGGCAATGCTTATCCACAGATGGATGCCCATGCCGGCAGCGACAATGTACCACCCATAGAAAATCTTGGGAATTGCGAGGGAACGGCCTAAAGGCTTGCTCTTCGACTGCTCCAACTGGCCCTCTGTCACGCCTTTGATTGCCGTCTAGTCCAGCATATGGCGGGAGTGCGTGGGAGTCGAACCCACCCAACGGCGCGCGTGCGACGTCGCAGACGGTTTTGAAGACCGCGAGGACCACCGGGCCCCCTCCACTCCCATGTGGCAAGTATACCAGGCGCGTTTGCCGGCAAAAAGACGCCCGCTTCAGGCGTTACACCAGGGCGGGCGTGGTGGTCTATGTGCATGCGGTCGTCTGGCTAGGCCTTTACCTGTAGGGATTCCAGATAACGCCGGGCCGTTATGCCCGCCGTGGCGCCGTCACCGGCGGCCGAGACCACTTGCCTTGCCGCTCTTGCGCGCACGTCGCCCGCCGCAAAGATACCGGGCACCTTCGTCTCCATGCGGGCGTTCACCAAAAGGTGCTTGCCCGGGTCCATGTCCAGGAGGTCCTGCAGGAAATCCGTGTTGGGCGCAAGGCCGATGTAGATGAATATTCCCTCCACATCGAGGGTCGATGCTGCGCCGGTTTTCATGTTTTTCAGGGTGGCGGAGCTTACTATGCCGTTCCCGTTGATGGACTCGACCACGGTGTCCCAGACGAACTCCATCTTGGGGTTGGAGAAAGCCCGCTCCTGCAGAATCTTGCCCGCTCGAAGCTGGTCACGCCTATGGATCAGGCTTACTTTTGAGGCATAACGGGTCAGGTACAGCCCTTCATCCAGGGCGGCATCCCCACCGCCGACCACCGCCACTGGCGAGTCGGTAAAGAACGCGCCGTCGCATACCGCGCAGTTGGACACGCCCTTGCCCATGTATTCCATCTCGCCTGGAACGCCGAGACGCACGTGGTCGGCGCCGGAGGTGATGATCAATGCCTTTGCGGTGAATTCGCCGTCATCGGTATCGAGGACGCGGTCCAGGCCGTCCAGGCGCACCTTGTGGACCTCGGACGAAAGGGAGACCACTCCGTATTTCTTGGCGTGGGCTTCCATCTGGTCGCTGAGATCGGGGCCTTCTATGCCCTCCGGAAAACCGGGGTAGTTCTCCACAGTCGAGGTGGTGGCTATCTGCCCGCCCGGTGACAGCCGCTCGATGAGGAGGGTTTTCAGCCCGGCGCGGCCGGTGTAAATGCCTGCGGTCATGCCAGTTGGCCCTGCGCCAACGATGATGACGTCGAATTCTTTGTCCATGCAATGCTCCAGGGCACTCAGATAAGGGTGAGGTGTTACCTCACCCTTATCTGAGTGCGACAGGTTTTATTATATGGCGAGCGCTTCATCCAGGTTCTGCTTCAGGTCCCGCTTTGGACGGAGCCCCACCATCTGTTTGACGGGCTGACCGTTTTTGAAGACCAGGATGGTGGGGATACTGAAGATGCCATAGCGAGCGGCAATGCTGGGGCTCTCATCGGTGTTCAGCTTGGTGAAGCTCACTTTGCCATCGTATTCCTCTGCCAGTTCATCCACCAGCGGAGCCAGACGGCGGCAGGGAGCGCACCACGGCGCCCAGAAATCGACCAGCACGGGCTGGCTGGATTTCAGGACTGCTTCGTCAAAGGACTGTTCTGTTACTGCTACCGGCTTACTCATTATGCCTCCTCAAGGCGTTGATCTCATCTATTAAACCCCTACCCAGGGGGTACGGGTATCATTATTGTAGCGACTGCATTCTGATGCTGTCAAGTCGTCAGATGTCGCTTTACTTTTTGTTAGCAACCTACACTCTATCCTAGCTAAGCCCAGAAGCCTATGTCAAGGAAGCTGGCTTACAAACCCGCTTCCAAACGGGAAGATTCACCGTCCTAGGGCGAGCCGTTCTGCCAGATAGTCGGGCAGACCCGCGGCGCGCATCAGCTCTTGCGTGGTCCGATAATCGTATGGCATGCGGTAATGGGTGATGGTTCCTGCTGTGCTGTCATACACTCCATAGCTGGCCCGCGGGTCTCCGTCCCGCGGCTGGTACAGCTGGAAGTGCTGGACACGATTGCTCACGAAACGGTGCGGCGCACCTTGAAAAAAACGCCCTTAAACCGTGGCTGAAACAGACATGGTGCCTGCCGCCTACGGCCTACGGCGAGTTTGTGGCCCGCATGGACTGTCAGCGCGCTTGCGATCTACCAGCGGCCCTACGACCCCCGTTTCCCGCAGGTCTGCCTGGACGAGATCAGCACCCAGCTGCTGGCTGACACGTGGCTGCCGCCGCCGCTTCCTTTACAGCCTAGCGATTCTGACCCATAATTATAATTGCTACTCAGGCTGTTCACTTCAGAGAAGTTGTTGATATCGAGCCAAAAGGAGCATGTGCCTTGGCCTCCAGTGATAAAGAGCCCCAGGACTTGAATCTTGTCGCTGCTAACAAATTCCGTGCGGCTCTCGAGGCCGAACAGTCAATTTCTGAGGACTGGAAACAAGCGACTCTAAAATTGCTGGAAGGCATCCCTGAGCCGATTCAAGAGCTCTCCAAGGAGGCCAGCGATGATTCGTCTGCAACATCTCCGGGCTAAGGCCTCTCGAGGAATAGTAGATGGGCCTTACCTGGAGTTTGACACAGGTGGCCTCTTGCTATGTGGAGACAATGGCACTGGCAAAAGCTCGTTCATTGATGCGCTTGAAAAGGTACTCACGGGTAAGAGTAGCTCCCTTGACACAGGGGAACAAGGATTGTCTTGGTCAAGACAGGGCAAGCACATCCGGAGCAAGGGCGTGCCTGAGATCGAGGTTGGCGTTACCGATGGCAACAAGGTCACCCCGATTCGCCTCGACGCCGACCGTACGGGCCTAAGCAAGGAAGTCCAAACCTTCCTCAGCGCCGCCGAACAGCAAAGTTTCATCTTGCGTCGCAAGACAATGTTGAAGTTCATCGAATCCAAACCTGCTGAGCGGTATGGGGCTGTAGAAGGGTTCCTCCATTTCGAGAGCTTCACCAAATTCGAAGACAGCCTGAAAGCCTTGCTAGACGAGGTTCAGACGCAACGCAAGTTTACCCAGGAAACTAAGCGTCAGCACGAGGGAATGCTGCGAACAGCTCTCGAACTCGGCGCGGCAAACCTGACTGAAAGCAATTACATCATCCACCTGAACCTAAGGCTGGAAGCCGCAGGTTCCGCCAAGATCGCGTCTGTTGGCGAGATTCCTTCTCGCATAGTGAGCCTGGAGGCAGAGTTAACTTCGGTCGAGGACATCAACTCATTCCAGGCCCTTCAAGGATTGTTCCTCAAGATCAAAGAAGTTCCGAGTGAAACCGAACTTATCAAAGGTGGTGGGGCCGTGGCCCAGGCTCGTCAGAAATACCAAGACGAGGAGTCCAAGCTGAAAGGTCACTTTTATGCGGAAGTTTTGCAAACCGGCTTGGCATGGATTCAAGAGGATTCACTCGACCATTGTCCATTGTGCGATCACGCTATCACTCTCGAAGCCGTACGTCAGCACGTCGCAAAGCGCCTTGCTGACAACCAACAATTAACCGCGTTGAAGAAGTCCTTGAATGACTCTGAGAACGCTCTGCTTGCCAGCCTGAGGAATCACAGTTTGTCTTTGCAAGCGGTCGAAAAAGGCTGGAAAGACGCGGTTGGGTCTGAGTTCCCGCAGCAGGCCAACAACACAATGGTCAAGCTTGACTTGCTAATCAAAAAGGCTCCTGGTTCCATCGCCGACGTCGTGGCCGACAAAGATGGTTTCGAGGCCCTACACCTTGAACAAGTGACAGCAGGATTGCTGTCGGATGTCGAAGCGAAGCTCAAGGCCACCGGTACCCTACCAGCCCACGCCGACCGTGCCAAAGCATTGGCCCTCTTACGCGCCGTGGAGTCGCTTTTGAGCGAAATCACGTCGTCCAATCGAGAAGCAACCAGGCTCGACGCAGTGGCTACAAATATTAAGACGATCAGCACGCTTGCCGAAAAGGCCCGGAAAAGCACCGTTCAAGAACTTATGGACGAGACGGCCCTAGTTGCGGACGCCTATTTCCAGCGCATTCATCCCGGCGAAGACATTGGAAATCCCGTGCTCAAGGTACCTGAGCGCGGTACTGCCAGCCTCGGATTATCTAGCGCGTTCCACGGGGAGGAGGGTGACCCAAGGGGATTCTTTAGCGAGGGTCACATAGATTCATTGGGATTGTGTCTTTTTCTCGCGATTCGCCGCCTCCATCACACGCAGCGGCCCGAACTCGCCTTACTCATTTTGGACGACGTCTTGCAAAGCGTGGACGGAGATCACCGGCGAGCTACAGCCGACCTGATCTTTGACGAATTCAAAGACCATCAAATAGTGATTACTACGCATGACCCCCTATGGTTCGAGAACTTAAAAGCGGCCGCCCGCAAGTACTTTCCGGGACGGAAGTTTACACAGCACAGGATCGCAACGTGGAGTCTTGAAACGGGGCCTGCTTGGGGGGATCACCTGGCAGACTACGAGTGGTTAATGGCACCTGAGGGCAAAGCGGCGAAGCCCGCCGACCGGATCTCCAAGGCTGGTAGAGTTCTCGAAGAGATGCTCCAAAACTTGTGTCACAACATGCAAGTCTCAGTTCCGTTCAATATTAGGGGTGAATACACTATTGGCCCTTTGTGGGACAACTTCTCCAAAGTTGCAAGAAGTAATTCCGAATTCATCTCCGCTGCCGGCGCGGACATTGACAAGATGGAACAATTGCGAAGGCTCCGCAACTCGGTGGGAGCACATTGGAACGAGTGGGCTTCCCTTCTGACCGCAGCAGAAGCGAGTGAATTTTGCGGTGCGGTGATCGGTTTAAGGAATCTGGCTTACTGCCCCGACTGTGAGGACTTTGTAGCCCGCGTGGCCCAATTGGAGGGTGTGTGGTCCTGCTCTGGCGAGCACTTGCGCTACAAGCACTCTACCTCGAAGGCCCATACGTCGCCATGAGCTCCCATTAGTAAAACGAAGCAGTCGCGCGCCAAGCGCGCCCTTCAGGGCCGCGGCGTTCAGAACGAGCTGGAGTGGCATAACACGCCCAAGCACGGGAGTTGGCTGAACATGGCGGAGATCGAACTGAGCGTGCTGCGACCTCAGTGCCTTGACCGACGCATTCCAGGCCTGTCGCACCCGACGGCGGAGGTAGCGGCCTGGGAAACGCACCGCAACACCGCAGGCGGCAGGGTGAACTGGCGATTCACCACCGCTTATGCCCGCATCCGTCTTAAACAGCTCTATCCAATTCATGAGTGACAGGCCACTAACTTGCAGACCCGCTTCCAAACGGGAAGATTCACCGCCCTAGGGCGAGCCGTTCTGCCAGATAGTCGGGCAGACCCGCACCGCGCATCAGCTCTTGCGTGGTCCGATAATCGTATGGCACGCGGTAATGGGTGATGGCGGCGGCATCGCGGTCATACACTCCGTAACTTGCTCGTGGGTCTCCGTCGCGCGGCTGTCCGACGCCGCCGGGGTTGTAGATGATCCGGGCGTTGCGGGGCAAGGAGAGAGATTCTTCCGGGACAAGGTGATACCCGTGGCACGTCCCCTTGCCGTCCACTCGCGTATCGACGTAGATCGCAGGGATGTGCGTGTGACCCACCAGGCAAAATGGCGTCTCGAAGTGGTGGAAGTTCGCTGCTGCTATTATGGTGGAGAGAACGTACTCCCAGACGGGATCACGCGGGCTGCCGTGCACCAGAGTGAACTGATCCGCTTGGATGCGGAGTGGAAGACTTTCCAAATAAGCCCGCTCATCGCCGGTGAGCTGCTCCGCAGTCCAGGCGCATGCGGCTGCCGCGTAGGGGTTGAAGTCGGTCAAGGGGATCCTGTTGATCGCGGCGAGGTCATGGTTGCCGGGCACCGTCACCGCGCTTCGTTCGCGCAGGAACTGAATGCAGCGCCCCGGTTCAGGCCCGTAACCCACGATGTCTCCCATGTTCCAGACGGCATCCACTGGCCCGCGATTCTCGGCATCTTGCACCACTGCCTGAAGGGCCTGGAAGTTGCCGTGGATGTCTGTCAGAAGAAGGATGCGCACATTTCCTCATGGTGTTCCGGAATGGAGGGTTCTTTGAGTATAATCCAACTGTGGAACTTTCCGAACTAAGCGAATTTGGTCTCATTGAGCGTCTCCGACGCCTCATCTCCCAGCGGCAGCCCCACGATCTACAACCCGAACGCCAGGGTCGGCGGCTCCTGGTGGGCATTGGCGATGATTGCAGCGTCTGGCAACAGGGGGAAATTGCCGAACTGGCGACAACCGATACCTTGGTGCAAGACATCCACTTCCGTTTGGACACCACCTCCTGGCGTGACCTGGGATGGAAAGCCCTCGCGGTGAATCTGAGCGATATCGCTGCGATGGGAGGCGTTCCTTCCTACGCTCTGGTTACTCTTGGACTTCCCGATGGGCCGTTGGTCGAGGGCATTCTGGAGCTGTACGAAGGGATGCTGGATTGTGCAGAGCGATACGGCACGAGTGTAGTAGGTGGGGACATCGTGCATGCGCCATGCCTTTTCGTTTCCATTACCCTGCTGGGCGTAGCGAGCGGGAAGATCCCCTTCCCCAACAATGTTCTCTTGCGTTCCACGGCAGCGCCCAATGACGCAATAGCTGTGACCGGGCATGTCGGCGCGGCGGCGGCGGGGTTGAGGCTTCTGAACGCCGCGCGGAGTGACGTTCCCGCTGCCCTCGATGCTCACCGCAGGCCGGTTCCCCGGGTGGAGCTTGGCCAGCTTGCCCTGGAGGCGGGCGTGCGCTGCGCGATGGACGTGAGTGACGGCCTTATCGGCGACCTGGAGAAGCTGTGCGCAGCCAGCGGTCTTTCAGCGGAAGTCTATTTGGATCGAGTTCCCGTGTTGGATGCCATTCGACAGATTTTCCCCGACGATTGGGCAAAGCTCGCCCTGGCCGGCGGTGAAGACTATGAGTTGCTGCTTGTGGCTCCCGCCGAGGTTTTGGATGCAGTGAAGGAGCGGAGCGACCTGCCGGTGACCATCATTGGCCGCATGCGGCACGGCAGTGCGCCGGGGAAGGTGACCGTGCGCGACGCCTCAGGGCACGCGCTGGGACTCACGCAGAGTGGCTGGGACCACTTGAAACGGGCCTAGCATGACCTTCCGCGTTGTGACGCGTACGCCTGAAGAGACCGACCGTCTGGGGCAGACGCTGGGCGGGCTCCTGCGGGCCGGGGATGTCCTGCTGCTGCAGGGGCAACTGGGCGCAGGCAAGACGCTGCTGACCCAGGGCATCGCCAAAGGCATGGGCATCTCAGACCACGTGACCAGCCCCACGTTTATCCTTGCCAATCAGTACGACGGCCCGCTGACGCTGTACCATATCGACCTCTACCGCATAGAAGCCACTGCGGAAGCGATTGACCTTGGTCTGGATGACTACTTCTTCGGCGAAGGAGTGTGCGTCGTGGAGTGGCCGGAGCGTGCCATGAGCGCAATGCCCCTGGAATACCTCCACGTGATCCTAGAACACGTCGACGAGAACGAGCGCAGTCTCACGTTTCATCCCAAAGGACCTCGCTATGAGGAACTGAGCGCCGAGTTGGAATCCGCATGGCGCTCATCGAACCAGGATTCGCCGCGGCGGCGTCCCGCATGAGCGAGCCATTGCTCCTTGCCCTGGACACCTCCACCCGCATGGCCAGCGTTGCCCTTGCTCGGAGCGACGTCCTGCTGTCCGAGTACACATGGCGCGTCGGCCAGAACCACACGCAGCAGCTTCTGCCGGTGATAAAGGCGATTGTGTCGGAGAACAACGTCACCATGGCAGATGTAACGGCCATTGCCGTTGCGCGTGGGCCGGGCAGCTTCAATGGCCTGCGCGCCGGCATAGCCACTGCCAAGGGCTTTGCGTACATCCTGAACATTCCTCTGCTCGCGGTGAACACGCTTGAGATTGCGGCATTTGCCCACGCACAGGCGCCGTGGCCCATCTTCGCGGTCCACGATGCGGGACGCCAGGAGCTTGCCTGGGGGGCGTATTCGGGCCAGGGAGCGGAAGGCTGGCATCAACTGGTCGAGGAACGGATTTCTGATCCAGAAACCCTGGCCCGCGCCTTAAAACGGCGGCGTTCTCTCCTCTGCGGCGAGGTCCCTGCCTGGTTCCTGCCGTACCTGGGCGGCCCCGGCGGCGAGAGAATCGTGTTCGCCACCTCGATATCCTCGGTGCGGCGCGCGGGGTTTCTGGTTGAGCTGGCCTGGCAGCGTTTAGCCGCTGGACGCACCGAGGATATTGCGACACTCCAGCCCCTGTACCTCAGGCGAGCCCCAGGCGAACGCGACTAGTACCAAGTTGCGTAAGTTCGCGTGCACTTGGTTCGCTCCATACCGCTCACCCTGAGCTCATCGAGTCTGAGACTCTCAGAGTCGAACGACCTGTCGAAGGGCGAGCCGCTCGTGGTTCGACAAGCTCACCATGAGCGGCGTTTCATAGCGCGCTTTTTTCGACCTGGTACTAGCGAGCAGGTAATGCAATCTGCTCGAACGGTGACGGAAGTCAGTAAGCTCTTCGAGCTTATCGAGAAGAGCTTACTATTACGCTACTCCGGTCTTTTCGACGTAAAGCACCAGCCAGAACTTTAAGGAGGAACTATCAGTGATTCAGCTTGTCTACCTTGTGGTCAGCCTTTTTGCCGGCGCGGGCGGCGCCGTCCAGGCGGGCGTCAACGCGTCTTTGGGGCGCATTATAGGGGTGGCAGAAGCGACCCTGGTTTCTGTGACCGGCACCTGGCTCTCCATCGTGGTGTTGCTGTTGATTGGTTTCCGGAGCGGTCACATGGATCAGGTCACCACGGCTCCGGCGTACCTCCTCATCGGGGGCATCTTTGGCACGGTTATCTTGTTGACGGCGGCGCAGTCGGTGCCGATGATCGGCGTCGCCGCTTTCTCATCTGCGCTCATCGCGGGTCAGCTCATCATGTCTGTGGTTCTGGACCAGATTGGGGCATTCGGACATCCCAGTCATCCCCTGGATGCGGGTCGGCTGGCCGGTGTGGCGCTTTTGCTGGTTGGGATGAAGCTCGTCTTGCGCTAAACTGATAGCAAGTTTCTTTGAGGTGATTTGTGGAACGTACTCTGATCTTAGTCAAACCCGACGGTGTTCAGCGAGGCCTGGCAGGCGCCGTGCTTTCCCGCTTGGAGGCTCGTGGACTGAAGATAGTCGCATTACGGTTGCTGCAGATGGACCGGCAGCTAGCACAGCGACACTACGGCGCCCATGAGGGCAAGCCGTTTTTTCAGGGATTGGTGGACTTTATCACCGCAGGGCCAATTGTGGCGGCGGTCTTTGAAGGGAGAAACGCGGTTGAGGTTGTGCGCCAGACCATGGGCGTAACCGACCCAGCCAAAGCAACACCGGGCACGATCCGAGGCGATCTCGCTCTGGACATTGGCCGCAACATTATTCACGGGTCTGATTCCCAGGAGAGCGCTGAAAAAGAGATCGGGATTTTCTTCCAAGCAGGTGAGGTGCTCACCTACCGGCGCGATACCGACCCCTGGATTACTGAACCCTGAGGACCGGCGTGGCGCCGCGCCAGAGCTGCTCCAGGCTGTAGAGGGCGCGCACTTCCGCCACAAACAAGTGGACGATGACGTCTCCGTAGTCCTGCAGAACCCAGCCTGAATCCGGGGTGCCCTCCTGACGGCGTAGCTGAACGCCCAGATGTCCCAGGGTTGTGTCCAACTCCTCAGCGAGAACGGTCAGGTGTCGAGCGTTTTGACACGTGCATATCACAAAGTAGTCGGCGAAGGACGACATTTTTTCGATGTCGAGCATCAGCACGTCAGACGCCTGATGTTCCGATGCAAAGTCGACGATTTGACGGGCTATTTCGCTTGGATTCAGGACGGCCCTCCTAGTGTCTGAACATTGGGTTACCATGTTCATTATATACCATGCTTTTGCACTGACGTCCCTTGCTGAGGATGCATGTCACAAGACCGAGAGATGGTTTTTCAACAGGCGCGCTACCGGTATCGCCGCATTCACCTGGGGGTGATGGTCATCCTTTTCGTCGCGGCAGTTCTGGGGGTCAGCTTTGTTCCTTTTAACTTGGCCTGGCGGATTGGCTACGCAGCTATCACGTCCTGTATGCTGCTGGCGGGGTTCTTCATCTCCAAATGGTGGGGCAATCGGAGGTTACGCGAGCTAAGGCAGCGGCTTTGGCCTGACCGATGACATCACTGAGCCTGGCCACCGCGCCGCAGCCGCTGAATGAGATAGTTGCGGGCATCAATGGCCGCAGGGTGAATCAGCCCGCCCTCCTCAAGAAGGCGCTTGGTCTGCCACTCCAGATAGCGGAGCACTGCCCGGTCCAGGTTCTCCTCCACCAGTTGCGGCAGGTCTTCAAGGCCGGGGTAATACCCGTCCTTTTCCGGATCGAGCTTATCCGCCAGCAGCACGATCTTCTCAAGCAGGCTCATCCTGTCCCTGCCGGTGGAGTGCCAGGCGATGGCATCAAGAATTTCTTCGTCCTTGAGGGAGAACACCTCTTTCACCAGGGCTGCGCCCAATGGGCCATGCAGCAGGACCGGCGCCGCGGATTCCACGGGATGCACGGCCAGCCCCTGCGCTCCTGCCTGCTCCAAGAGGTCGTCAGGAGCATGTGCGCGGGCGACGTCGTGCAGGAAGCCCGCCAGGGCGCAACGCTCAGGGTCGGCATCCCAGCGCAGCGCCAAACGCCGCGCGAGTGCACTCACCCGTTCCAGGTGTGCAATGAGCCCTTCCGGCAGGCGTGCGAAATGGCGACGAGCTATGTCGATGGTCAGTTCAGACATAAGGCCAACAGATGTCACCACGTGCTGAACATAACATGGGCGTTAGCCCATTGCCCGCATTTGACGGCCGCCCAACACATGAAGGTGAAGGTGGGCAACCTCGCTCCCGGAGTCGGGGCCGGTATTGATCACCACGCGGTAACCCCTCTCGCCGAGGCCCTCGTTGTGGGCAACTTCGGCCGCCACAAGGAGCAGTCTGCCCATGGTGGCCTCGTACCAGGTCCGCTCCACAGCGCGACGGGGAACCCCTCTGCCGCGGCGTCCTTCCGTGGCAGCCACAGGAGCAGAAGATGCAATCGCCCGGTGCTCCTCAGAGGCTGCTGCCAGCGAATCGATATGTTGCGTTGGGACGATGAGGATGTGGACGGGAGCAACGGGGTGAATGTCCCGAAACGCCGCCACTTGCTCGTCACGGTACACAAACTGACCAGGGATTTCCCCAGTGAGAATCCGGCAAAATATACAGTTTTCTGCCATGCGCCTTCTCCAGCATCGTCACGTGGGACGGCAATGAAAACGGGGAGCGCAGTCTGCCGCGCTCCCCGTGCTTCCTGTGACTGAGTGTTACAGGCCAAGGCCCTGCGCCACCAGCTCCCGGTGATAGTCGGCATCGCCAAAGGAAACCTCGGCAGCCTTGGCCCGGCGGAAGTACATTTGCATGTCATACTCCGCCATGAAGCCGACGCCCCCGTGCACCTGGTGACCCACAGCGGTGACACGGCGGTAGGCATCTGACGTCCAGGCTTTGGCGACTGACAGCTCCTGATCGGCGGAAAGCCCTTCACTGATGCGCCAAGCCGCGTGATAAGCGACGAAACGCATGCCATCGGTGTCGATGGCCATGTCGGCGCACTTGTGGGAGATGGCCTGGAACGTGCCGATAGGCCGGCCAAACTGGACGCGTGTCTTTGCGTAGTCAACCGTCATCTCCAGGACAAAATCTGCGCCGCCGACAGACCAGACACAGGTTAAGGCCGTCGCCCGGTCAAGATATTTCCGCAGCGCAGGCCAGGCGCCGTCCACCGGGCCGACCACGTTGCCGGCAGGAACCTTCACGTTGTCAAAGACCAGCTCGCACTGGCGGTCGCTGGCGATGGTCTTGAGGAGGGTGGTGGTGAGGCCTGCGGTCTTGGGGTCAACCAGGAACACAGACAAGCCATCCTGCTTGTTCACGGCCTCGCGGGTGCGGGCAACCACCAGTATCTGGTTTGCCACGTGGGCATTGGGAACGAAGAGCTTGGTGCCATTCAGGACGAAGTTGTTGCCATCTCTGGTCGCGCTCAGATGAATGGCCGAGGGCTCATAGCTGGCGGTGGGCTCGGTATACGCGATGGTCATGATGACATTGCCGCTGCCGAGTTGCGGCAGATATTGCTGTTTCTGAGCGTCTGACCCAAGTTCAAGGAGCAGGTACTCGGAGAGGGCCACGTCCATGAAGGGGCCGGGTGTCATAGCGCGCCCCATTTCCTCGTAAAGCACGGCGAGATCAAGGAAACTGGCGCCGGCGCCGCCGTACTGTGAGGGAAGGATCATGCTGGTCCAGCCCTGCTGTGCCATTTTCTGCCACAGCTCCGGCGGATAACCGCGCTCGTCCTCTTCTGAACGCCGCACCACAATATTCGGGCACTCCTTCTCAAAGAACTCCCGAGAGGTGCGTTTGATCATCTCCTGCATTTCGTTGAAGCTAAGATCCATGGCCTACTCCTGCTTTCTATTCTTCTTGTGCAAAGCTATGACGGGTCCCTCTCGGAAGGCTTTTTTTTCATCACCTGACGATGGAACTTCAGAAACACGTCCGCATGGCGATCCTCTTCGCGACGTGGATGCTATTATACGTAGCGATGAAGAAATGTCAACTTCGTGATCGGGGATTGCTGGACGACAAAGGCCACAGTTCCAACGAGGGGGCGCGGCGCCCACAGTGAGCCCTTGGTGGAGCTATAGGACGTCCTAAGGATGAGAACTTACCGAAAAGCTCTTCTGGGCCTGCTTCAGGCGGCAGGGCTTGTCGTCTACTGCGGGGCGGTGGCGACGTTGATGCTGAACCTGCAGGCGATCTTTGGCAAGCAGCCGGGACTGTTTGGCATCGTCTTTTTTCTGGTGCTCTTTGTGGTCTCGGCCGTGATAAGCGGCGCCATTGTTTTGGGGTATCCTGCCTATCTGGCCCTGAGCGGGCGCTTTAAGGAAGGTGCCCAGCTAGCTGCCTGGACGGTTGGCTGGATGCTGGCGCTTCTCGTGCTGGTGGGTGTCGCCTTCGGGCTGGCAGGTTGAGCTCTACCCCTGACTTTGCGCCGATAACAAAGGACTCTGGGCGCGGCCAGAGGGCGCAGGCGGTTTGGCTTGACAAGGGCGTGATGCTTAGATAAGCTGGCTTAACCATGAAGGTTCTCTCCGAAGACGATCCTCCAAGTCCCACTTGGACTCTCCCCACAACTCAAATGCCTCTCCCCAGCCAGTTCCACATCAGTGGGCGGGTTCTTTTGTTCGCTTTCCCGCAGTCTCAGACATCCCCTTTGGTATGAGGAATTGAACGTGGCCAACCAGTGGGCATGCATCGTCCTTGCCGCCGGTAAGGGCGCCCGTATGCGTTCCAGCCTGCCGAAGGTGCTGCATCCGGTTGCAGGGAAGGCGATGGTGCTCCATGTCATCGACACAGCCGGGCAAGCAGGGGTGGAGCAGCGATACGCAGTCGTTGGAAAGGAGAGCGGGGCTATCAGGGACATGATCGGCTCGCGGGCGGTCTGCGTTGAACAGACCGATGCCCTTGGCACCGGCCATGCCGTCCTGCAAGCCAGGGCCGCGCTCAACGACAGGGCAGATCATGTCCTTGTTCTTTACGGCGACACTCCGCTGGTTCAGGCGGAAACGCTGCGACAGGTGATGGCACACCATCTCTCGACAGAAGCTGTCGCGACCATCGTCACTGCTCAACGTGGCAACGCCAGGGGATTGGGCAGAGTGCTGCGCTCTGACTTCGGGAGCATTCTGGCCATCATTGAAGAAGCGGAAGCCTCCGAAGAAGAGCGGGCGATTTCAGAGACGAACGAAGGCATCTATTGCTTTGAACGCGGCTGGCTCTGGGACCAGCTTCAACGCCTGCCGAAGCGACGCAACAATGAGTACTATCTGACCGATCTCATCGGGCTGGCCTCTGCCGCAGGCTACGTTATTGAGAGCATGCAAGTGGACGACTCCTCGGAGACCATGGGCATCAATGACAGAGTGCAGCTTGCCGCGGCAGAGGCGGCCATGCGGCAGCGCATACGGGAGCGCCTGATGCTGGAGGGCGTCACCATGCTTGACCCTTCAACCACATATATCGACGCCGACGTGGTGATTGGCCAAGATACGATTATTCGTCCTCAGACAACTCTCAGTGGCGCGACCGTCGTTGGGACGGGCTGCGACATTGGCCCCGGCTGCATCATTCGCGACACCAAGATTGCCGACCGCTGCCAGATTGTCTCGTCCATGATCGAGCAGTCCACCATTGAGCAGGGCGTGACTATCGGCCCCTTCTCCCACCTGCGTCCAGGCGCATATATTGAGGCCGATGTCCATCTCGGGAACTATGTCGAGGTGAAGAACAGCCGCATCGGACGAAATACGCAGGTGGGACATTTCAGCTATATCGGTGATGCGACGTTGGGACAGCATGTCAACATTGGCGCAGGTACCATTACCTGCAACTATGACGGGGTGACCAAACATCAAACCCGTATCGGGGATCGCGTATTCATAGGGAGCGATACCATGCTGGTTGCCCCGGTCTCGGTAGGGGATGACGCGGCCACCGGTGCAGGCACTGTGGTGACCAAGGATATCCCGCCGGGTCGGCTGGCGGTGGGGTCGCCGGGACGCCTGGTGCCACAGTACAAGACAAAAGAAGAGAACAAGCTATAGTCATGGATTCGGTTGTGGGGCAGGAGGGAACGAGTTTATAGCCTTGGACGCTGATAGATGGATAGGGGTAGTCCTACTGGTAAGCTGTGTGGGACTGGTTGCCTTTGTGGCGGTTGCGGAAGCTGTCTTTGCGTCATTGCCGCGGTTTCGCCGTAATCAAACCGGGAATGGGAATTCGTTGAATGACGCTCTGGTTTGGTCCATGGATCAGCGCCGCGCCCTCCAGGTCACTCTCCTGGTCATCAACACGATCGGCATCGTTTTTCTTTCTGTTGAAGCACGCCGCGTCTTGTTTCCTGATCAAGCCCTCACCAGGGAGAGTCTTTTTCTCTTCGGTTTTCTCCTCGTGGTTCTTCTGGTGATCTGTCAGGCGGCACCGTATGCCCTGGCATCTCGTTCTGTAGAGAAGGCCGTGGGCATCGTGCGATTTCCCCTACAGGTTGCTGATATTCTGTTGCGTCCCTTTACCAGCCTCTATCATCTCATTGTGAGGATGTCTGGCGGCTCCGCCCGGCGGATGGAACACCTTATCCTCTCTGCTGAGGAAGAAGAGCAACTGGATGCGATTGTGGAGGAGATGGGAGAGGAGGTTGCTGATCTGGAGAAGGAAGAGCGAGAGATGATCCGCGGCGTCATGCACCTTGATGAGACGACAGTGCGGGATATCATGGTGCCGCGCCTGGATATGGTTGCTGCTGAGGTAGATGAGACGGTTCCCGCGGTGATTGACCTCATCGTTCGCCATGGTTTCAGCCGCATCCCAATCTATGAAGAAACGATTGACAACATTGTGGGTGTGATCTACGCGAAGGACCTGCTGAAGGCCCTCCAGTTGCAGGGAGAGGAGCCAACCCTGCGCAACCTCTTCCGAAAGCCTCACTTTGTCCCTGAGTCCAAGAAGACTAGCGATCTCCTGAGAGACTTCCGTTTAGAGCGCGTCCATGTGGCAATTGTGATCGATGAATACGGCGGTACTGCAGGACTGGTTTCTCTGGAAGATCTCCTGGAGGAGATCGTCGGGGAAATTGAGGACGAGTATGATACCGCAGAACAAGCCATTGAGCAGATCAGTGAACGGGAGGCTATGTTGGATGCCCGCGTCAGCATCGACGACTTAAATGAGTTGTTTGACACTGCAATTGAGCCTCAAGACTTTGCCACCGTCGGCGGGCTGGTCTATGCTCAGCTCGGCAAAATCCCCAGCGTCGGTGATGAGGTGCGAGTGAACGGCCTCATGATTTCCGTGGTCTCGACGCTGGGGAGGCGCATAAAGAAAGTCAGGGTGATGCACATGCAACATGAAGAGTCGGCTCCCGCCCCCGAGCGCGCGGGGTAACCTGGCTGTTGCGGAAACGGTGGTTATGCCTTCACTCCACTCATCATGAGAGGATGTGAGTTTTTGTCCTCCCTCCCCTGTAGGAGGTCTCCGAAGGCGACTCGCCTGGGCGAAGAGCTAGAGGGAGGCCGAAGGAGGCGTTGCTTCACCCTCTCCCCCTACGGCCTCTGGTACGCAGGCCGTTCAGGTTCTGAGGAGCCTTCAGGTCGTTCAGACTCTGAAGAGTCCTCAGACTCGATGAGATCGATGAACTCGATGAGCTCACCACCTTCGGTCCCATCAAAGGAGAGGGAAAGATGCACAGCCTCTGAGCTTGTCCTGAGCCCGCCGAAGGGCTCGCCGAAGGACGAACGCGGGCGATTTGCATCCACTAAGAATGAAACAGCCTCAGAAAAACCTGACTGTTGCGGAAACTCCCATTGCGTTTTATGCTGGCGGCCAGCAGGCCTCCGTCCTCTGGCTCACGAACCATCTCACCCATTCTCTGACCGTGTGCACGTCAGGAGTTGCCTATGTCGCTGACAGACAAGATTGCCTTGGTTACTGGCGGGTCCCGCGGCATCGGCAAGGCCATTGCTTTAGAGCTTGCTCGTCAGGGGGCAAGGGTCGCGGTTAACTTCGTCTCTCAAGAAGCCGGCGCCCAGGCTGTTGCCGAGGCTATCCGCGGCGCAGGCGGGGAGGCAATGACCGTCCGCGCGGACGTGGGGGATGCCGCTGCGGTGGAAACCATGATGGAAGCGGTCACCGCCCAGTGGCACAGGATTGATATACTGGTGAATAACGCGGGGATTACTCGGGACACATTGCTCGTGCGCATGACCGAGGACGATTGGGATGCGGTTCTGGGGACGAACCTGAAGGGCGCGTTCCTGTGCACTCGGTCGGTTCTGCGGCCAATGATGCGTCAGCGTTGGGGGCGCGTTATCAACCTTTCCTCCATCGTAGGAGTCAGGGGGAACCCGGGGCAGGCCAATTACGCGGCAGCAAAAGCAGGGCTGATTGGTTTCACCAAGAGTATTGCTAAAGAGGTGGCCTCCCGCAACATCACCGTAAACGCGCTCGCACCCGGATGGATAGAGAGCGATATGGTTGCCGCAGTGCCAGAAAACTTAAGACAAGAAGCCCTGAACCGTATCCCCGCAGGACGTCTTGGTGTTCCAGAAGATGTGGCCGGTGTGGTCGCTTTTCTTGCCAGCGATGCGGCCAGTTATGTCACAGGTCAACTCATTGGGATAGACGGTGGAATGGTGCTGTGAACGCCACTGAATCTCAGTGAACGTGACGCAAGCTCCCCAAAATAATCTTAGAGATAGATTGAGTTATGGCACTACAAGATAAGCTGGATACCCTGGCAAACCTCCGCCGTCAGGCGCATCTTGGCGGCGGCGAAAAACGGATCGAGCAGCAGCATGCTCGGGGAAAACTCACCGCTCGGGAACGCATCGACCTTCTGCTAGACCCAGGCTCTTTCAATGAAATGGACACCTTTGTGCTGAGCCGCTCTGAGGACTTTGGCATGGGGGAGAACCGTTTTCTGGGTGATGCCGTGGTGACCGGATACGGCAAGGTCAATGGGCGGCTCGTGTTTGTGTTCTCGCAGGACTTCACGGTCTATGGGGGATCACTCTCTGAAGTGGTGGCAAGCAAAATCTGCAAGCTCATGGACTTGGCTGGCAAGAGCGGCGCGCCGGTAATAGGGCTGGACGATTCCGGAGGAGCCCGAATTCAAGAGGGTGTCTCGAGTCTGGGCGGTTACGGGAATATCTTCCTGCGGAATGTCATGATGTCCGGCGTGATTCCGCAGATTTCTGTGATTCTCGGTCCCTGCGCTGGAGGTGCGGTCTATTCTCCTGCGCTCACAGACTTTATTTTTATGGTGGAGGGGATTGGACAGATGTTCATCACCGGGCCAGACGTCATCCGGGCGGTGACCGGCGAGGTGGTGACCCACGAGGAGCTTGGTGGCGCACTAAGCCATTCAAGCAGGAGCGGCGTTGCCCATTTTGCCATTGCCAATGAGGAAGAGTGTCTTCAGCAGGTGGCAAGACTCCTCTCTTTCCTCCCCCAGAATAACGTGGAAGACCCGCCGCGTTTGCCTTCTACTGACGACCCCAAACGCCAAACGGCAGAACTCCTGGAGATAGTGCCGGACGACCCCAACCGTCCCTATGATATGAAAGACGTCATCAAGACGGTGGTGGATCACGGCGATTTCTTAGAGGTGCACGAGAGATTTGCGCCAAACATTGTGGTTGGGTTTGCGCGAATGGATGGGAGACCGGTGGGAATCGTCGGGCAGCAGCCCCTCTTTCTCGCTGGCGTCATCGACATCGATTCCGCGACAAAATGCGCGCGCTTCGTCCGTTTTTGCGATGCGTTCAACATCCCAATCGTCACCTTTGTTGATGTCCCGGGGTTCTTGCCAGGTACGGCGCAGGAGTATGGAGGCATTATCCGCCACGGCGCCAAGATGCTCTACGCGTATGCCGAGGCAACGGTCCCCAAGGTGAGCGTCATTACCCGAAAAGCCTATGGTGGCGCATATGATGTGATGAGCTCAAAACACCTACGTGGCGATGTCAACTACGCATGGCCATCGGCGGAGATCGCGGTCATGGGCGCGGACGGAGCGGTCAACATCATCTTCAGGGACGAGATCAACACCTCATCTAATCCTGAGGCCACGAGAAAAGAGCTTATCGCAGAATACCAAGAAAAGTTTGCGAATCCCTACATTGCTGCCGCAAGGGGCTACATTGATGATGTCATCGATCCTAGGGAGACCCGCATGAAGATCAATGCCGCGCTGGATATGCTGGAGAACAAGCGGGACACGAATCCTCCCAAGAAACACGGGAATATTCCCCTGTGAATCACGGAAAGTGCAACGGCAATCACTTGCCCCATCTTTAGCGATGGGGTAATATTGTTTAGTGTCTCTCAATCTGCCAATGTGAGGGGAAGAATGGAATACCAACACGACCTCACCTGGATGATTGGTGGCCCTCAGGGCGGCGGCATCAACAGTGCTGCCGAGTCCTTTGCCAAGGCGTTGGCAAGAGGCGGCTACCGGATCATTATGAACATCGAGTTCCACTCGAACATCCAGGGTGAGCACAGCTACTACAAAGTTCGAATCGGTGACAAGCAAAAAAACAACCTCCGGGAAAAGGTTGATGTCCTCGTTTCCCTCGATGAAGAAACCCTCTTAGGTAACACCCACAATGAATGGCCCACGCATTTCGGCCATCTCTCAGAGATGACCGCTGGGGGTGTGGTCATTTATGACGGGGCGCTGAAGATGGACCTGAGCGGGCAACGTCAAGACATCACGTACGTGCCGGTGCCCTTCGATGACCTGCTCCGCCAGATACTGGTGGAAGCGGGCCGCGGAGGAGAGTTCAACGCCCTGCGGGTGATGACTAACAGTGTGGGTGGCGGCGCTTCCGCCGCTGCTCTGGGTGTTGACCTGGCCCTGTATCAGGAAAGCTTCAAGGGCGGCACCGGCCGCCGCGCGGCGCTGGTTGAATTGAACGCCAAAGCCGCTGCTGCGGGCTACCAGTATGTCCTGGATGCACTGGGAACTCATCAGCCCTTCCATCTCGTGTCTGTAAGCACGCCGGTGGTGCCGCCCCTCCTGATTCGCGGCATAAATGCGGCGGCCATTGCCAAACTCAGGGCCGGTCTGGGATTCCAGACGTACTATCCCATCAGCCCTGCAACGGACGAAAATGTGTACCTTGAAGCCAACGCCCGCGCGCAGAACCTGACCGTGGTGCAGGTTGAGGACGAGATTTCCGCAATCAATATGGCCGTTGGCGCGGCACATGCAGGTGCCCGCTCCTCAACCGCAACCTCCGGCCCGGGGCTTTCACTCATGGCTGAAGGTCTGGGGTTTGCCGCAATGACCGAGGCCGCTGGCCCGGTGATATTCGTGTGGCAGCGCGGCGGCCCCAGCACGGGCCTCCCCACCCGCAACGAGCAAGCGGACCTCGCCTTTGCGCTGCAGCCGGCTCATGGCGAGTTTCCGCACCTGGTTCTGGCTCCCGGCGACACCGAGGAAATTGTGCAAGACAGCTACGAGATCTTCAATTGGACTGATCGCTATCAACTCCCGGCGATTGTCCTGATTGATAAAAAGTTTGGCTCAGGATTTGCCACAGTCGATGACCTGGGGCTGGATAAGCTGCCTCCAGTTGACCGCGGCGCCCTGTTCGAGCCCAATGGGGATTACTTACGCCATCGTTTCACGCCTGACGGGATTTCTGCCAGGTCCATTCCTGGGCAAGAGGGCGGCATCTTCTGGACGACTACCGACGAACACGACGAGCGGGGTCACATCACCGAAAGCGCAGACAATCGCGTGAAGATGATGAATAAGCGCATGGGCAAGCTTGCTCTGGCGGCAAAAGAGATTCCCTCCTCTCGCAAGCTTAACTTTTTTGGCCCTGACGACGCAGATGTAACTCTGGTCGGCTGGGGGACCACCAAGGGCTCGATTCTTGACGCCATGGAAATCCTTGCGGAGGAGGACCATGTAAAAACCAACTTCCTCCAAGTGCGGCTGTTGCGACCCTTCCCTGTGGAGGAGGTGACCAAGATATTGAGCAAAGCCAAGCGAACCATCCTGGTGGAGGAGAATTACGCGGGACAGCTTGGCGACCTGATCCGAGAGCAGACAGGTATCGACATAGGCCAGCGTCTGGTAAAATTTGATGGCAGACCCTTCTCAGAGGAAGAGCTACTTGAAGCGTTGCGTTTAGCGTTGCATAATAACGAGCGGCGGGTGGTAGTGACCCACCTGCGGCCATAAAAAGAGGTGAAGTGAGTGGTTGTCAAAGCGTTTACAGCCAAAGACTACAGAACAGCAGTACACAATACCTGGTGCGTAGGGTGCGGTGATTTTGGCATCCTGAACTCGATCCAAGCCGGCCTTGCAGAACTGCAGATACCACCGCACATGATCGCGGTGGTGTCCGGGATCGGCTGCTCAGGGAAAGCGCCGCATTACATCAATGCCTACGGGTTTCACACCCTGCATGGGCGAGCGGTGCCGGTTGCTACGGGTGTGAAGTTAGCGAATCCGGAGATGACTGTTCTGGCAGTTGGTGGCGATGGCGATGGGTACGGCATTGGCGCCGGTTATTTTGTGAATGCCGGCCGTCGCAACGTCGACTTTACCTACCTGGTCTTTGATAATGAGGTGTACGGTCTGACCAAGGGCCAGGGCGCGCCGACCATGGTCAAAGGCATGCGCACCAAGGGTATGCCCGAGCCCGCAGTGCAAGACAACATCAACCCACTGGCCCTGGCCATCTCCTCCGGCTACACCTTCGTAGCTCGGGGATATGCCCTGCAGCCAAGGTCTCTGGCGGTCCTCATTGCCCAGGCAATCAAGCACCGTGGCACTGCCTTTATTGATATCTTGCAGACCTGCCCGGTCTATAACGACATCCATACCAAAGAGTGGTATAGCAGGAGCGCGAATGGCACGCCTCGCATGTATCAGTTGGACGATACCGATTTTGACCCGGTAGTCCATGATCCCACGAACCTGGACGAGGTCATCGCCAAAAAGGTGCAGGGGATCAGCAAGTCCTATGAGTGGGGCGAAAAGATCCCTGTGGGTGTTCTCTACAGCATCGACGTTCCCACTTTTGAGGACCAGCTCAAGCTTGAGAAAGTGCGACCAGACCGAAAGGATGTCTGGAACCGCGACCTCTCCGGCCTCATAGAGACCTTCCGTTAACCTACAGAAATAGCTGGGAAACAAAGAACTCCTGCGCCAACGGCGCAGGAGTTCTTTGTGATCCCTTGCAGAGAGCTGACGACAAGCCCCCGTCCTATTGTTCGTGGAAGAGGTTGAGGGCGGAGCCCTTGCGGAACCACTCTAGCTGGGATGCGCCGAAGGAGTGGTTGAGCTGAAGAGTCTCGCTGCTGCCGTCGCTGTGGCGCACCAGGCAGGTCACGGTCCTGCCCGCCGCGATCTCCGCCAGCCCCGTCAGGCTGATACGGTCGTCCTCCCGGATGCGGTCGTAGTCCGCGGGGTCTTGGAAGGTGAGGGCCAGGAGGCCCTGCTTCTTCAGATTGGACTCGTGGATGCGGGCGAAGCTGCGGGCGATGACCGCCGCGCCGCCCAGCAGGCGAGGGGAGAGCGCCGCATGCTCGCGGCTGCTGCCCTCGCCGTAGTTGTGGTCGCCGATGACCACCCACCTGAGCCCCTGGGCCTTGTAGCGGCGGGCGATGCTGGAGATGCCCTGGCCGGTCTCCCCGGTCACGATGTTCTTTCCCTTGCCCGTCTCGCCGGTGTAGGCGTTGGTGGCTCCCATGAACATATTGTCGCTGAACTTGTCCAGGTGTCCCCGCAGGGAGAGCCAGGGGCCCGCGGGGGAGATGTGGTCGGTGGTGGTCTTCCCCTTAGCCTTGAGGAGAACGGGCATGTCCAGGAAGTCCTTGCCGTCCCAAGCGGGCCAGGGCTCCAGGAGCTGGATGCGAGGACTGCTGGGATCAACCTTCAACTCGATCGCGCTGCCGTCTTCGGGCGGCGCTACATAGTTGGACTGGCCATGGGCGAACCCCTGTGGGGGCACTTCCGGGGCAACCTTGGGCGGCTCAAGCGTGAAGGGCTTCCCGTCCGCTCCGATGAGGGTATCAGTGAGAGGATTGAAGGAGAGCCGGCCGGCCAGGGCGATGGCGGTGACGATCTCGGGGCTGGCGATGAAGTTCATGGTGGTCGGCTGGCCGTCGTTGCGCATGGGGAAGTTGCGGTTGTAGGAGGTGACGATGGTGTTGGGCACCGCGGCCGTCTCCTGGGAGCGGCGCCATTGGCCGATGCAGGGACCGCAGGCGTTAGCGAGGACGGTGGCGTTGATCTCTTGGAGGGACTGCATCTGCCCGTCCCGCTCGATGGTCGCCCGCACCTGCTCGGAGCCGGGAGTCGCAAGGAAGGAGACGACCGCCTTCAGGCCGTGGGCCTTGGCCTGCTCGGCCACGTCGGCGGCGCGGCTCATGTCCTCGTAGGAGGAGTTGGTGCAGCTTCCGATGAGGGCGGTGGAGACGGCGTCCACGAAGCCGTTGCTGGGATCCGCGACCTCAGCGGCCAGGCGGGAAATGGGGCGCGCGCGATCGGGGGAGTGGGGGCCCACCACGTGGGGCTCCAACCTTGAGAGGTCGATACGGACCACCCGGTCGTAGTACTTCTCCGGCTCCGCCTCCACCTCAGGGTCCGGCGTCAGGAGGTGCTGGTAGCGCTCGGCCAGAGGAACCAGGCCCTCCTTGCCCGTCGCCCGCAGGTAGGTGGCCATCTTCTCGTCATAGGGGAACATCGAGGTCGTGGCGCCCAACTCGGCGCCCATGTTGGTGATGGTCGCCTTGCCGGTGGCGCTGATGGTGCGGGCGCCCGGGCCGATGTATTCCACGATAGCGTTGGTGCCGCCGGATACGGTCAGCTCCCCGGCCACGTAGAGGATGACATCCTTGGGCGCGGCCCAGCCGCTCATCTTGCCGGTGAGATAGACCGCTATGTGCTTCGGGTAGAGGATCTCCCAGGGAAGGCCCGCCATGACCTCCACTGCGTCTGCGCCGCCGACGCCCACCGAACAGGCGCCCAGGCCACCAGCGTTGGGGGTGTGGGAGTCCGTCCCGATGATCAGCTCGCCGGGGAAGGCATACTGCTCCAGCACCACCTGGTGGATGATGCCGGCGCCGGGGCTCCAGAATCCGGCTCCGTATTTGGCCGCCGCGGACCGCAAGAAGTCGTAGACTTCCTGGTTCTCCGCCAGGGACTCCCGAAGATCCTGCTCCCCCTCGGCCCTGGCCTGGATGAGGTGGTCGCAGTGCAGAGTGGTTGCGACCGCGACCGCGCTGCGGCGGGTCTGCATGAACTGGAGCATGGCCGTCTGCCCCAGCACGTCCTGGAGGACCACACGGTCGGGGCGGGTGAGCAGATAGCTCACCCCAGCCTCCATCTCCTGGTGTTCGGGGTCGTCCAGGTGTCCCAGCAACACCTTATCGGCCAGGGTCAAAGGGCGGCCCAGCCGGCGGCGCACGATCCGGAGGGTGCGCTCCATGGTCTCGTATACCTTGGCAGCCATTTCGGGAGTGGATTCAATCGTGGGCATCCCGTGGGTCCTCCTGAGCGTTTTCTTCTATGCCGGACGCGGGCAGACTATTCCAGCTTCACTAAACCGGCTTCTTCCCGCGCGCCCAGCCGGAAGTAGGTTGCCGGCCCGCGACCCGTTTGCAACGTGCTGCGGGCTGAGTTGTGCATGTTGCTAGTGCTCATCGTCCTTTTTCCTCACGGTCAAATATAAAGAGACGCAAGATTTGCGCTCACGACGTTGTTTGGGGTTCTATCCCTCATTTCCTCTTCTGGCGAGAGTAGCTTACTCTCGGCACGAGAGGAGTGTCAACCAAAAGGGAGGTAAGGAAAGAGCCTCGCACGTTCCATTTGAACCGGAGCTGGCGACAACGAGATGACTCGCATGCAATGCTGCCCCAATGACGCCCCCGATGGGATTCGAACTCCGCTCCAACCACAAATGGTGCAGCCGAACATGTTCGTTATCCGGAAGCTTGAGGCACCGGAACGTGGGGTCTAACAGGCCTCAACTCCTCATCCGCTCCACCATCATCTGCAAGAATCGGCGGAGGGGTATACCGCGAGTTATTGGCGAGAATCGCGGCACCATCGAACGGACATTGGCATATGCGTTCAATAAGGACGTAGGCACGAGATTACCTTTTGCCATACTAATGAGGGGTGAAGCCTGACCCGCGGGCTAAAAGACCTCGCAGTGCCAGCGACTTGCTCGCCGAATGGCGCTGGTTGGCGACTTGCCACTAGTTCGTGTGCGCAGACATCATTCCTGGCCGCGGTCCGGTATCGACCCGGTGCTCCTGACTAACCTCGGAGGATCGACAAGATCTCGTTGAAAGTCTTCGACGGGCGCATTACAGAGTCAGCCTTGACGGGATCGGGGCGATAGTAATCGCCCAGGTCCACCGGAGTGCCCTGAACGGCCAGCAGTTCCTCGGCAATGACCGATTCATTAGCCCTCAGCGCTTTTGCCAGCCGCGAGAAGGCGGCGGCGAGCTCAGGATCTTCGATCTGCGAAGCGAGTTCCTCAGCCCAGAATAAAGCCAGGTAGAAGTGGCTCCCGCGGGTGTCGATTTCACCAACCCTGCGGCCCGGCGACTTGTTCTCGTTCAGGAACGTCGCCGTTGCCCGGTCCAATGTGTCAGCGAGAATCTGGGCACGGGCGTTGCCGGTGGTCTGGGCCAGTTGCTCGAAACTCGCGGCGAGCGCGAGGAATTCCCCAAGGCTGTCCCAGCGAAGGTGGTTTTCCTGGACCAACTGCTCCACGTGCTTGGGCGCCGACCCGCCGGCCCCTGTCTCGAACATTCCGCCCCCGTTGATGAGCGGGACGATCGAGAGCACCTTGGCGCTCGTGCCGAGCTCCATGATCGGGAACAGGTCGGTAAGGTAGTCACGCAGAATGTTTCCAGTAACTGAGATGGTGTCCTGGCCCTTGCGGATCCGCTCCAGGGAAAATCTGAGTGCGTCGTCGGGCGCCATGATTTCCATCTGAAGGCCGGAAGTGTCGTGGTCAGGGAGGTACGCACGCACCTTGGCAATGACGTTCGCGTCGTGAGGACGGGTTTCGTTGAGCCAGAACACCGCCGGGGCCCCAGAGAGGCGTGCCCGGGAGACTGCCAGCTTGACCCAGTCGCGGATCGGCACGTCCTTGGTCTGGCACATTCGCCAGATGTCACCGACGCCGACGCTGTGCTCGAGAACGGTATTGCCAGCCTTGTCAACCACGCGAACCGTACCGGAGGTCGAGAGTTCGAAAGTCTTGTCGTGGCTGCCGTACTCTTCGGCCGCCTGCGCCATCAGCCCGACATTGGGAACAGACCCCATGGTGGTTGGGTCGTAAGGGCCGTTGGCACGGCAGTCGTCAAGGACAATCTGGTAAATGCTGGCGTAGCTACTGTCCGGAATGACAGCAAGCGTGTCGGCCTCTTTACCATCTGGTCCCCACATGTGGCCGGAGCTACGGATCATGGCCGGCATCGCAGCGTCTATGATCACGTCGCTGGGGACGTGCAGGTTGGTGATCCCGTTGTTTGAGTCGACCATTGCGAGCGCTGGGCCGTTGGCAAGGCCCTGGCGGATGGCAGCTTCGATTCCCCTGCGCTGGTCTTGAGGAAGCGACTGTGCCGCCTGGAGAATGGCGCCAAGACCATCGTCGGGATCGCCGCCGGCTGCGGCGAGCGCCTCCCCGTAGTCGGCGAAGAGCTGAGGGAAGAAGGCACGCACCGTGTGACCGAAGATGATTGGGTCAGACACCCGCATCATCGTGGCCTTTAAGTGCAGCGAGAAGAGCAGGTCCTCGGACTTGGCGCGGGCGATCTGCTCGGTGAGGAACTTGCGCAGCGCGGCAGCACTCATTGCGCTGGCGTCTACAATCTCACCCGCCAGCACCTTTACGGACTCGCGTAACACGGTGGTCGTGCCGTCATCGCCCACCAGTTCGATTCGCAGCGAGTCGTCCGACTTGATCACGACGGATTTCTCCGACGTGCGGAAGTCGCCGGCGGTCATGTGCGCCACGTTTGTCTTGGACCCTGAGGACCATTTGCCCATGGAGTGCGGGTGCATCCTGGCGTACTGCTTGACCGATGCTGGAGCACGGCGGTCAGAGTTGCCCTCCCGGAGCACAGGGTTCACGGCGCTGCCTAGAACTCTGCTGTAGCGGGCCCGAATGCCCCTCTCCTCATCCGTCTTTGGTGCGTCGGGGTAGTTGGGCACCGCGTAGCCCTGCTTCTGGAGTTCGGCGATAGCCTCCTTCAACTGCGGGACGGAGGCGCTGATGTTCGGCAGCTTGATGATGTTAGCCTCGGGCTTGAGTGTCAGAGCGCCCAGTTCGGCCAGCGCATCGGTGACGCGCTGGCTGGCCCTGAGGTACTCGGGGAAGCTGGCGATGATCCGGCCGGCCAGCGAGATGTCCCGCGTCTCGATGGACACCCCTGCAGTAGCGGCGTAAGCCGAGATGATGGGTAACAACGAGTACGTCGCAAGAAGGGGAGCTTCATCCGTGTGTGTGTAGATGATTTTTGAGTCAGCCACTACGCTCCATCCTGATTCACAAAAATTTATGCCCACAGTATAGTCGCAGCGCCCGGCTGAGTCCACAATCGTGCTTCACGCCACGCTCTGGGGCAGGGCAACTGCCGACCGCGGTATGGGAAACCATACCGTGGCAAACCCTTTCTCCAAAACGTCCTCAAACTGAGCGATGTCCATGCAGATAGACAGTGTAACAGTTAGGTCCATCTCTGACACTCAAAAGGTACGTTCCCCCCAGGGCAATCGCATCTAAATTCCCTAGCGGTGTCATCTGTGCCTAATGAGTGTGGCGAATAACCCACATTCTGCCCCGCAAAGAGTTTATCGGTGGCTTCGGGATGGTTGGTTCGTGCCTACGAAAAATAAGATGCGATTGCCCTGACGTTCCCCCCACACGCATGTTGCGTTATACTACACAGGGTTTTTTCACGGAATCCTCACACATCCGGTACCGACACGGTGATAGACTAGAAAACGAACGCCGCCAGTACACATCGCTGCGCGACAGACAAAAAGAGCAAAGCATGGCTAAGCACACCATTACCCTGATCCCCGGTGACGGCGCTGGCCCTGAAATTGTGGAGGCGACCCGCCGCGTGGTCGAGGCCACGGGTGTCGACATCCAATGGGAAGTCCACCGGCGGTCATGCTCTCCGCCGTCCTGATGTGCGGCACATCGACGAGAAAGCAGCCGCAGACAAGATGAAAAATGCTATTGCCTCCGTCATAAAAGAAGGCAATAGCGTGACCTATGAGATGAAACCCAACAGGGATGACCCAACCGCGGTCGGCACGTCGCAGATGGCAGACGCTGTCATTCAGGCGATGAAGTAATACCACAGACTGGAGCGCAGAAACATGGCAAGAAAGAAAGTTACTGTTGTCGGGGCAGGTAACGTCGGCGCGACCACTGCCCATCTCCTGGCCCTGAAGGGCTACTGCGATGTTGTCCTTCAGGACATCGTTGAGGGCTTGCCACAGGGTAAGGCGCTTGACCTCTTGGAGGCAGGGCCGGTTGAAGGGTACGACGGCTATGTCGTGGGGACGAATGGTTGGGAGGAGACCGCCGGGTCAGACATTGTGGTCATCACCTCCGGCATCGCGCGCAAGCCTGGCATGAGCCGAGATGACCTGCTGAACATCAACCTGGGGATCGTCAAGAGCGTCACGGAGAATGCAATCAAACAGTCTCCCAACTCCATCATAATCGTGGTGACCAATCCCATGGACGCCATGTGCCATGTCGCCCTGGCGACCAGCAAGTTCCCCAAGCACCGGGTCATCGGCCAGGGCGGCGTGCTGGATACCGCGCGCTTCCGCACCTTCATTGCCCAGGAGCTGAAGGTCTCGGTCAAAGAGGTGGAGGCCTACGTACTGGGCGGTCACGGCGATACGATGGTTCCCCTGACCCGCTTCACCACCGTGGCAGGTGTGCCCATCAGCCAACTGCTGCCGAAGAACCGCGTTGACGAGATCGTGCAGCGCACCAGGGATGGCGGCGCTGAAATCGTGAGCCTGCTGAAGACCGGCAGCGCCTTCTATGCCCCGGCCTCGGCTGTGGTGTCTATGGTGGATTCGATCCTGCTGGACAAAAAACGCATCCTCCCCTGCGCAGCCTTTCTCGAAGGCGAGTACGGCATCAATGGCGTGTACGTGGGCGTTCCGGTGAAGCTGGGAGCCAACGGCATTGAGGAAGTGGTGAAGATCGACCTCACGGCTGAGGAAGCAGCGTCCCTGAACAAGTCCGCTGCGTCGGTCAAAGAGCTGGTGGATATAATGAAGCTGTAGGGGACCGCGGCCACTGGCAGGGACTGGAAGAGTCGAATTGGCACTGACGATGCCTACAATCCTTTCATAATGGCTAAGCGCCTGTACGCTGGTCGTTCTGATTCTAACCTTGTTCACCGTTATCTGGTATTCGTGGGAGACCCGAGGGATGCGATTCGAGATGGAACGCAGTCGCCAGTTGACCGTTAGGCAGCATGATCTACTTCTTGAGGAACACGAACGGCGATATGATGTCCATGTGAGTGCAACTGACTGGGATGTATCCCATGCCAGATTAACCCTGGTGAACGCTGGCCCATGTCCTGCCGTACAGGTATCTGTTCGAGTGTACTCAAGAACGAGGGAGCAAGAGCGATTTGTCGTTGGCACCAGCTCTTCGATTGCTGTAGGTGGAACCATAGAAATCCCTCTGTCTCAAGAACTACATCCAGATATGGACTTTCCAGGTGTGGGGGAAGACGGGCTTACAATTGAGATCGTAGCCAGAACAGCATTAGGGAGAGATATGCCAATCAAGGTAGAGAGACCAACATTCAAGGACCAGGATTAGACCAGCAGGTTTCAGTCAGAGGAATGCCATGATTATACGCAGCCACTGGAAGCCGAAATTTGCGAGTCAATACATTAGCAACAACGAGGGGCAAGAATATGAGATTGCCACTTTCGAAGGAGGGAAAAGGAGGATCGATCTGGCACTTCCTGAAACCCCCTTACGGGCAGGTCAGTTCGGTACAGAGGTACGAGCTTCTGTATTCTTGAAGGGAGGCTCAGTGCAGTTCACTGTGGACACAGTGGCACAGTTACCTCAACTAGATGCAGCATTTCAGAGAGTACGAGAAGAGGCAAGGCGACGAATCATAGCAGGTGAGTGGGAACCAGGAGAGGCTTATTACTTGTGACGACTCCACTTTCTAACTGCCATGTCATTTTGTTGGCTTTCCAGAATTGATTACAAGGAACCTCACTATGCAGACACAAGCTTCCATCAACCGCCAAGGCACCCGAACCGAAAGCGACAGCATGGGCGAGATCCAGGTGGCTGTCGACCGTTATTGGGGCGCTCAAACCGCTCGCTCTCTCATCCACTTCGACATCGGTGACGACCGCCTGCCACGCGAGATGGTGCGCGCCTTTGGTCTCCTTAAGAAGGCGGCCGCGGAAGTCAACCGTGACCTCGGCAAACTGCCTGCGGACAAAGCAGCGGTCATCATCCAGGCTGCAGACGAGGTCATCACGGGAGCGCTTGACGATCACTTTCCGCTCCGCATCTGGCAGACCGGCAGCGGCACCCAGTCCAACATGAACGCCAATGAAGTCATCGCAAACCGGGCAATCGAGCTACTGGGCGGCGCGATGGGGGATAAGAAGATCGTCCATCCCAACGACCACGTCAACATGTCTCAGTCGTCCAACGACACCTTCCCCACCGCCATGCACATTGCCGCGGCGGAACAGATCAATCACCGCTTGTTGCCGATGCTGGAAACGCTGCGCGACGGGCTGGCGGCGAAGGGCGACGAGTTCGGCGGCATCATCAAGATCGGCCGCACTCACCTGATGGATGCGGTCCCCCTCACCCTGGGCCAGGAGTTCTCCGGCTATGTGGCCCAGCTTGACCAGGACATCGTCCGGCTGAAGAGCGTCCTCCCGGACATTTACCAGCTTGCCATTGGCGGCACCGCGGTGGGAACGGGCCTCAACACCCACCCCGAGTTTGCGGACCGGATGGCCGCGCGCATCGCGGCGATGACTGGCCTGCCCTTCACCGCCGCGCCCAATAAGTTCGCCGCGCTCGCGGCTCACGATGCCCTGGTCATGGCCAGCGGGGCGGTGAAGACCGCTGCCGTCTCTCTGATGAAGATAGCCAACGACATCCGCTGGCTCGGCTCCGGCCCGCGCGCCGGTCTTGGCGAGCTGATCTTGCCGGAAAACGAGCCGGGGTCTTCCATCATGCCCGGCAAGGTCAATCCGACCCAGTCGGAGGCCATGACCATGGTCTGCGTCCAGGTCATGGGCAACGACGCGGCCATCGGCTTCGCAGGCTCCCAGGGCAACTTCGAGCTCAACGTCTTTAAGCCGGTGATCATCCATAACCTCCTCCATTCCATCCGGCTCCTCTCGGACGCATGCCGCTCCTTCACCGAGCACTGTGTGGTCGGCATCCAGGTGAACCGCGAGCGGGTGGACGCCTACCTGCAAAGCTCCCTGATGCTGGTCACGGCCCTCAGCCCCCGCATCGGCTACGATAATGCGGCCAAGGTGGCCAAGCTGGCCCACCACGAGGGGTCCACCCTCAAGGATGCAACCCTCAAGCTCGGCCTGCTCACCGCGGAGGAGTTCGACGCCATTGTGCGGCCGGAGAAGATGCTGGGCCCGGACGAGGTGTAGTGGCTGAGCTGCAACCAGCTCGATGGTCTACCGGCATTTATCGGAGAAAAATCATGAACCGGATATTCATACTCACGAGCATACTAGCTCTGGTTCTAATGGGTTGTGGTTCTAACGTTACTCTCTCATCTGCAACAGCTACTTCTGTACCTCAGCCCGCTGCTTCTCCTACGCCTGAAGTAAAGGCGGCAGGTAAATCAGGGCCCTATGTATTTCATGTGATTGATGTTCTTTCTGGTGCAGCGGCAGAGACCGCGCCGGAAGGTTTCAACGCTGGGCAGAGCTTTAAGGCAGTAGTAATACGATATGACATAGAAAACACTTCAACTAATTGGGAAACTATGGGTCTCGCTTGTGGTGGAGGCCAGCATTTTCTGTGGGATGCCGAAGGATTTAAGTATAGCGCCAGACTATACTATGTCCGCATTTCAAATTGTTATGTTCGATTTCCCCCAAAGAGTAGACTCAGATTTGCTATGAGTGGACAAATCCCGGCGGCAAGATCGGCCCAAAAAATGGACATGATATATAACGATAAGACAACAGTATCGGTCGATCTGAATGTGAAGTCATTAGATGGCCCAGGGTTTCCTATTTCCGCTTCAATTCGTCGTGGAGATAAACCCCTTCCAATAACCGCTGAATGTGCAAGGCGTGCTAAGTTTACGTTTGGCGCTGTGGAACGAGATGCGAGAGGTCTGCTAATCACGCTTACTATAGAAAACCTCGGTGGGGATCATTATCGTCCATCTACCAGAGACTTTGATGTACTTGTACTATCACAAAATGGTCGTTTTACTCAGCAAGAGACTGAATTTACTCCCTTAGGCTACCAACAATCGTCGTTCGGCCTGCCACCCGGAGAACGAATAACGGGTAAATTGCAGGTTTCGTTGCCGCAAGACAACCCAGTATCGCCGTTCTTTATTGCAGTTTCCGGACCTTTCGGTCAGCAGTCGCCGCCCAAGGTGGCCGGAGGAACTCCGAGTTGCGCGCAGGATATTGTAAGCACGATTTATTAGGTCACTCACAACGACTGGCGACTATTTGTGCTTGCTTTCACGAAGTTCATTTGCTACACTCATGTCGGTCTAACGGACTCCATACGGCGCAAGGAGGACGGCGATGGTTTATGAGCACGATGTCCTGGTGATAGGGGCAGGTCTGGCGGGCCTGCGCGCGGCCATTGAGGCGACACGCAAAGGCGTGGACGTGGCGGTGCTCACCAAGGTTCATCCCGTCCGTAGCCATACCAACGCCGCCCAGGGTGGCATCAACGCCGCCCTGAACGAGGGCGACTCCTGGGAGTCCCACGCCTATGACACCGTGAAGGGCAGCGACTTCCTGGGCGACCAGGACGCTATCGAAGTACTGTGTCAGGAGGCGCCCGGCGAGATCATCGAGCTTGAGCACATGGGTGTGGTGTTCAACCGGGATGAGAATGGACGCCTCGGCTCGCGCGCGTTCGGCGGCGCTTCACAGGCCCGCACCTACTTCGTCGCCGACTTCACCGGCCAGGCTCTGCTGCACACCGCCTACGAGCAGAGCCTCAAGTATCAAATCCGCACCTACAGCGAGTTCTTCGCCACCTCTCTCATCATGGAAGACGGCGCGTGCAAAGGATGCATCGCCCTGGAGCTGCGCACCGGAAAGCTCCACGTGGTGAAAGCAAAGGCTGTCATTCTGGCCACGGGCGGTGTCGGCCGCGCCTTTGAGCCGAGCACCAACGCCCTCATCTGCACCGGCGACGGCATGGCGCTGGCCTATGGCGGCGGCGCTCCCCTGATGGACATGGAGATGATTCAGTATCATCCCACCACCATCAAGTCCAACGGCGCGCTCATCACCGAGGCCGCCCGCGGCGAAGGCGCATATCTGATCAACTCTCTGGGCGAGCGCTTCATGGCCAAGTACGCGCCCAACATGATGGAGCTGGCCAGCCGCGATGTGGTCTCCCGCGCCGAGCAGACGGAGATCAACGAGGGCCGCGGCGTCGACGGCTGCGTGCTCCTGGACCTGCGCCACCTTGGTGAGCGGGTCATCAGCACCAAACTGAGCCAGGTTCGTGATCTTGCGATAGACTTTGCCAACGTGGACATGGTGAAAGATCCGGTGCCGATCCGTCCCGGCATGCACTACATCATGGGCGGCATCAAGACCGACATCACGGCCAAGACCCAGGTGGCCGGCATCTACGCCGCGGGCGAGACGGCATGCGTCAGCCTCCACGGCGGCAACCGCCTGGGCGCCAACTCCCTCCTTGAGCTCGTCGTCTTTGGCCGGCGCGCGGGCGAGTCCGCGGCCGCCTATGCCACGTCCTCGAGACACGCCCGAGGTGGTGAAAGCCTCGCGGAAAAGGATGCCCAGCACATCAAGCAGCTCACCGGCGCCAAAACCAAGGGCGAGATGGCCGGCCCGCTGCGGCTTGAACTTGGCAAAACGATGAACGAGTTCTGCGGTGTCTACCGCACAGAGGATGGCCTGAAGACCGCCCTGGATCGGGTCGTCAAGCTGAGGGAGCGTTACAAGGGAATCACCGTTCAGGATAAGGGTAGCGCGTTCAACACCAACCTCACGGCCGCCCTTGAGCTTGGCAACATGCTGGACGTGGCGGAGGTCATCTGCAGGGCCGCGCTTTTCCGGCGAGAGAGCCGGGGCGCACATACTCGACTGGACTTCCCCACTCGTGACGACGAGAACTGGCTGAAACACACCCTGGTTTACAAGACAGACGGCGAGCCTCGGCTGGACACCGCGCCGGTGACCATCACCCGCTGGCAGCCCGTCGAGCGGAAATATTAAGAGAAGGAGCACGCGGTATGGAGGTCAAACTACGGGTCCGTCGCTACGACCCTGAGGGGGACCGAAAGCCCTACACGCAGGAGTACGCGGTAGAGATGCCCGACTCCGCAACCGTGTTGGACTCCCTTATCCAGGTGCGAGAGGAGGTTGACGAGACCCTCGGTCTCCGCTGCTCCTGCCGCAGCTCCATCTGTGGCTCCTGCGCCATGCGCATCAACGGGCGGGCTCGCTTGGCCTGCAAGACCAAGGTGGTCGCCGTTGCTCCAAACGGGGGGACCGTGAATGTGGAGCCGGCAGGCAACATGCCCGTGCTCAAGGACCTCATCGTCGACTTCGAGGTCTTCTGGGAGAAGATCAAGGCCGTGGTTCCCTGGCTCCGTCCGGAAGGCCCTGAGCCGGAGCGAGAGTACATCGTCGATAACGATAAGATGCTCAATCTGAATACCACGGTCGCCTGCATCATGTGCGGCGCGTGCGTGTCGGACTGCACCTCGCTTGAGGTGGATCCAGGTTTCCTTGGCCCGGCTGCGCTGGCCAAAGCGTATCGCTTTGTGGGAGACCCTCGTGACGGCCACAAGCTTGACCGCCTAAAGCAGTACACCGAGGCGCACGGCATGTGGGACTGTGCCCACTGCTTTATGTGTGTTGAGGTTTGTCCCAAGGATGTGGCTCCCATGGACTGGATTCTTGAGCTGCGGCGGGAGGCCGAAGCGGAAGGGTTCACCAACCATAACGGCGTGCGACACGGCAGAAGTATCGCTGAGAGCGTCAAGGAAGCGGGCTGGCTGGACGAAGGCAAGGTCGCCATGGAGTCCATGGGGAGCATCGGCGAAAAACTTGCGCTGGTGCCGGTGGGGATGCGGGCCTTCTTCAGGGGCAAGATGCCGCCCATGGGGCCCATGCACTACCAGCGCCCGGGAGCGGAGAGTGTCCGACGTATCTTTGAGGAATTGGAGGCCAAAGAGTGAAATACGCCTTCTACCCGGGATGCGTCGCCAAAGGCGGCGCGCCGGAGCTTTACATGTCCACCAGGGCAGTCGCCGAGGCGTTGGATATTCAGCTTGAAGAGCTGGAGGGCGCTGCCTGCACCGGCGCGGGCGTGCTCAGTGAGCGCAACCCAGAGCTGGCCGATACCCTGAACGCGCGCACCTTCGCCATGGCTGAGAGGCTCGGTTTGCCTCTCATGAACATCTGCTCCACCTGCCACGGCGTCATGAGCCAGTCCAACGCCCGTCTCCGCAAGGACCCGGAGTACCTGGAGCGGATCAACAAGCGCTTGGCGCCAGAACGCCTCCACTACAGCGGCGAAGTATCCATCAAGCATTTCCTCTGGGTGATGATGGAGGACATCGGCCTGGACAAGGTGAGGTCGCTGGTGGTCAATCCCCTGGGTGACCTGAAGGCAGCCCCCTTCTACGGCTGCTACATCGTCCGCCCAACCTGGGTGCTGGGCTACGACGAGAAGCCGGAGCGAAAGCATTATTTGGAAGACCTCATTGAAGCCCTGGGCGCACAATCTGTGGAGTACCAGGGCGTTGATAAATGCTGCGGTTTCCCCATCCTCACCATGAACAGAGAGAATTCCCTGAGGATGACCGGTACGCACCTGCTGGATGCCAAGACCCAGGGCGCCGACATGATGGTCACGCCCTGCCCGCTGTGTCACCTGAACCTAGACGGCGGACAGGTAGACGCCGCGGGCGTGGTCAAAGCCAACCTGGAACTGCCGGTGCTGCACCTGCCGCAGATGGTGGGTATGGCCTTTGGCATGAAACCGGAGAGGCTTGGCCTCAAGAAGAACATAGTCAATACGCAGCCAGTGTTGAAGAAAGCCGGCTTCGCCTAATTGTAAACATCTGGTCCTATTGTTCGAGGCAGAAGGCCGAGAACTTCCTGGCGAGGCGTGAGTATGCCTCTCGCTTCGCTCGAAGAGCAAGAAGGACTCTTTTATCCTGACTGATTGGTAGAATCGATATCGAGGCACTCTGCACCCAACAGACAGAGTGCCTCGTTGCATTAGGGATGCATTGGGGACAATGAACAACCGCCGTCACAAGGGAACGTTCCACGTGGGTGTGTGCCGGGCCTGGCTCAGCATGCCGGAGAACGCGTCGCTCAAGGATAAGCGCCAGATCCTGCGCTCCCTCATCCAGAAAGTGCGCAACAAATTCGACGTTGCGATTGCCGAGGTGGACGCTCAGGACGACTGGCATCTGGCCTGCATCGGCATCTCCGCCGTCAGCGGCGACCCGCACCACGCCAACGAAGTGCTCTCCAAGGTGGTGGAGTTCATCGAGCAGAGCCGCTCCGACGCCGTGTTGGAAGACTACGAGTTGGAAGTGCAGGCGTGGTAGAAGGGGGAATGTTTGTATGTGTCGATTGGTAGGGGCAGGTTTGAAACCTGCCCCTACGCCTGCAGTGTCACGTCTCCCGCCATCACGGTGATGAGGACGCCATCCTTGCCCCGGAGGAGGAGACTCCCATCGATATCCACATCCTCCGCTATCCCTTCCACAATCTCGTTCCCCTGGCGAATGCGCACCTCTTTGCCCAATGTGGAAAGGCGGGCATGCCAGAGCCGGTGCACCGGCTCGCCATCCCGAGCTTGAACATAGATTCTTTCAAGGTTGCGAAGCAGGCTGTGGGCCAGGGCCAGCCGAGAGACCATCTCTCCCGTTTCCTTCATGAGACTGGTGGCAGGGTAGAGCACCTCAGGGCCGAGCATGGCCGGGTCCAGGTTCACATTTATCCCGATGCCGAGAATGGCGAACCGGGGAACGTCACCCTGGAACTCACCCTCCACCAGGAGTCCAGCAACCTTCTTCTCATGAACGAGGATGTCATTGGGCCACTTGAAGTCCGCCCGGATGCCGGTTGCTTCCTCGATGGCCAGCGCCACGGCCAGAGACCCGATGATGACCAGTTTGGGAAAGATTTCAGGATGGGGCCGCAGCACCACTGACAGCAGCAGGCTGGTTCCCTGGGGAGCCTTCCACGGCCGCGCCAGCCTGCCGTGGCCCTCGGTCTGCTCATCTGCGATAAAGACGGCGCCCTCGGGAGCGCCGTGGTGGGCCGCCTCTTTGGCGACATTCTGGGTGGAGGAGATGACAGGAAAGTATTGCACATGCTGGCCGACAAACTGCGTGTGCAGCCCGGCGCGCAACGCCTGCTCGGAGAGTTCCGGAATAGCCATGTTGCCGCCTCCTCAATGTGGCTGAAAACAAAAGCCAGCCCGCAAGCGGACTGGCTTTTGGCTAGGTCGCAACCCTAGCACGCAGCTCCTTTATTCAAGGCGCTGCGGGAGGCGTAAGTACATTGATGATCCATCCGCATCACCTCCTTTCAACATTTTCGATAGTAGCACGTGCGAGCGGCACGGTCAATGCATAACATAGGGATGATCCATAAGGATTTCTCCATTGACGGAACGCTCTGAGCGTGTCACCATAACCGCAACCCATACACTTTTGAAACCGAAGCCATTGTTGATAGCCGACAAGCCCGCAGCTCGATCCAGGTCTGGCGCACTCCTCATATTCACCCTCTTTCTGGGGGTGTTTTTTCTATCCGGGGCAGGATCCCTTGTCTACCAGGTGGTGTGGACGCGGATGCTGTCCCTGGTGTTCGGGGTCACCATCTACGCCATCAGCGTCGTGCTGGCAAGCTTCATGGGTGGCCTAGCCCTGGGGAGCTTCGCTGCCGGGAAGCTTGCCGACAGGGTGGAGCGACCGCTCGTCTGCTACGCCGTGTGCGAGATCGCCGTGGGACTGCTAGGAGTTGCGAGCCTCTGGGCGATCAAGGAAATCACACCCCTTTACGTGACCCTCTACAATGCCACAGGCGAATCGGCAGCCCTCGCCACATTTACACGATGGCTGCTCGCAAGCGCAGTGCTCGTTGCGCCAACCACCCTCATGGGCGCGACACTCCCCTTTATTGTGAAGGCATCCCTGGAGCACTTCCTGAATCTCGGAGAAAACGTCAGTCTCCTCTATGCAGTGAACACCGCGGGCGCGGCCCTTGGCACAGTGGTAACGGGCTTCGTCCTTGTGGGAAACCTGGGGTTTCAGGCATCGGTGTTCATTGCCGCCACCATGAACATCAGCGCGGGAGGACTGGCGTTTGCGTTAGTCGCCCTCTCCGGCCGGCCCGCCTTGAAGGGCACTGGCTCACTATCAAGCGTTGACCACCAGCGGTTATCCCGCCCTCCCCTGCCTCCCGGATTGACGACCATCGTGCTGGCATCGATGGCGGTCTCGGGGTTCTGCGCTCTTGCCTATGAGGTTATCTGGTTCCGTATCCTGGATCTCATTCTCAACGGCACGGCATACGCCTTCAGCATCATGCTTGGAACGTTCCTCGTCGGTTTATCGGTGGGCAGCACGCTATCGCGCATTATCATGCCGCAAACAAGGAACTGGGTGGCGGTGCTGGGCGTCCTGGAATCGATGATCGGCGCGCAAGCCTTACTTGCGATCCTGGCGGTGGGTAGACTCCCAGACCTCCGGGATGCCCTTGTGTCTCTTCCCGGCCTCTCCATCATGTTGGACGGACCGGTCTTCGCCATGGCCTTTGCGGTAGTGCTGGTATTGCTGCCGCTTACCATCCTCCTGGGCACGACCTTCCCCGTGGCCGCCCAGGCCATCGGCCAGGGACGGGAAAAGGTTGGCGAACTCATAGGACGGCTGAACGCCGTCAACACTTTTGGCGCGATCCTTGGTTCGCTGGTGGCCGGCTTCTGGCTCATTCCGGTGTTTGGCAGTCAGCACGCTCTAACCGTTCTGGCGATAGTGAATCTTGGTACGGGCTACGTGCTCCTGTGGGAGGTCTTGCGGCGGCATGCCGCCTACAAACTGGCCTTCCCTGTGGCTGCACTTATTCTGGCATTTCCCGGGCTCACATCAGAGATGGTGCGAGACCTTTACAAGGGTATCTTCAAGCAACACCAATTACTGTGGTATGAAGAAGGTCTGGAAAGCACTGTCAGCGTGCACAAGCATGACCTGGGTTATACAGCCCTCTACATCAACAACCGCGGGCAGGCGTCGGATTCCCCCGCTGCAGTGCGGTTCCATCAGCTTCTTGGACACCTTCCAATGCTGCTCCACCCCGACCCCAAGGAGGCGCTGGTCATTGGCCTGGGTGGTGGAGCGACGCCGGGGGCGCTCTCTCAGTACAGAGATACCAGCACAAGTGTGGTGGAGCTTTCTCACGGCATTGTTCGCGCGGCAAGCTATTTTGAAGGCATCAACAATATGGTGCTCAAACAGCCGAATGTCCGCGTCGTTGTGGATGACGGCCGCAATCACTTGCTGGTCTCCGGAAAAAAGTACGACATTATTACTGCCGACATCATCCAGGCGCATCATGCTGGGGCAGGCAACCTTTATTCAACAGAATACTTTGAGCTGGCAAAGGCGGCGCTGAAGGACGACGGTATCATGATGCAGTGGGCCGAGCGTGGTAATACGCTGCTATACCCCCTGGTTGTCCGCACATTTCTGCGGGTCTTTCCCAACACCACTTTCTGGTGTGAGGGATCACTGATGGTTGGGACAACTTCCCCACAGAACTGGACGCTCCAGCAGATTGAGCAGCGGTTTGCCAAGCCCGGGATTGCGGACATCGCGCAGCGGGTCGGGATGGGGAGCGCCCGTGACCTGCTCTCCCACTACTCCGGAGACGCCACCAAGTTCAAGGACTACGTGGGTGACGGCCCCATCCTGACCGACGACCGTCCCCTCACGGAGTACTTCCAGGCGGCGCCTCACATAACCCTGAAGTCCATTCAATGGAGCAGCCCGGGACGGCAGGACAACAACTGCCCCTTTGTATTTCGGTAAGCCCCAGGAGGGGGCCGCACCGTCTGGGCATAGGAGCGGGTCAAAGTTCAGGTGTGAGTGCTCCGCTCAACCCTGAGTCTGTCTACGGGCAAGCAGGCTCTCGCCAAGGCGATGCCATAGGCACCCGTCCTTCGGCGGAGTCGCTTCCGGAGACAGGGTGAGCGGCCGCCAAAATGATCGGCATCGAAACTTATTACCCTGTACAAACCCCACTGTGTGTTGACGGAATCCAGACGTACCACTTAGAATAGGTATATTATCGGTCGACTTTGTAAACAGACTGTGGAATTATGACAACTAAAGTGCAAACAAATACTGATACTGTGGCGCACCTGCGGGCGCTGGAAGACCAGAGCGTCTATATTCTCAGAGAAGCCTACAAGCACTTTGACGACCTGTGCATGCTCTGGTCCATGGGCAAGGACTCCACCGCCCTGCTGTGGCTGGCGCGCAAGGCCTTCTTCGGGCACGTGCCGTTTCCTCTCGTCCACATTGACACCAGCTACAAGATTCCGGCCATGATCGAGTACCGCGATAGGGTCGCTAAGGAATGGGGCCTCAACCTCCTGATTGGGCAGAACAAAGACGCCCTGGCCGATGGCATGAATTACACGCGGGGTCGCGTCGTCTGCTGCACCGCGTTGAAGACGAATGCGCTGAAGCAGTTCCTGGCGGAGCACAGCTTCACCGGCGTCATCATGGGGATCCGCGCCGATGAAGAGGGAACACGGGCTAAGGAACGCTACTTCTCCCCGCGGGACAAAGGGGGCGAGTGGGACTTCCGTGACCAGCCCCCTGAGTTCTGGGACCAGTACAAGACCAGCTTCCCCAAGGGGACCCATATACGCATCCATCCCCTGTTGGACTGGCGCGAAATTGACATCTGGGAGTACATCAGGCTGGAAAATATCCCCATGATTGACCTCTATTTTGATCGCGGTGACGGCACGCGCTATCGCAGCCTGGGATGCGCCCCCTGCACGCTCTCTATCAAATCGACCGCCAGGACCATCGATGAAGTTATCGAAGAGCTGAAGGTCACCACGGTGGCCGAGCGGTCAGGGCGGGCGCAGGACGAAGGCCGCGGCATGGAACTGCTCCGCAAAGACGGGTATATGTAGCCCCTCAATGACCTCAAAATCACCACTTACAGCACCTTCGGCCTGCGCACCATGGTAGTTGCCACCGCCACTGAACACCTGAGCATTGCTATTGTGGGACACGTCGACCACGGGAAATCGACGCTGCTGGGACGTCTCTATGCGGACACGGGATCTCTCCCGGACGGTAAGCTGGAGAAGGTCCAGGCCATCTGCCGTCAGCAGGGCAAAGAGTTTGAATATGCCTTTTTGTTCGACGCCTTTCTTGAAGAGCAGGAGCAGGGCATCACCATCGATACCGCCCGCACCTTCTTCTCGTGGCAGAACCGCCGGTACATCATCATCGACGCGCCCGGCCATAAGGAGTTCCTGAAGAACATGGTCTCCGGCGCTGCCCGGGCCGACGCCGCAATCCTGGTGATAGACGCTGCTGAAGGCGTGCAAGAGCAATCGAAACGTCACGGCTATCTGCTCTCTCTTCTTGGCATCCGCCAGATTGCAGTGGTTGTCAATAAGATGGACCTGGTGGACTACCGCGAAGACGTCTATCGGAAGGTGGAGGCAGAATACCGCGCTTTCCTTGCCAGCATCAACGTCACGCCGGAACGCTTTGTGCCGGCCAGCGCCAGGATGGGCGAGAATATCACTGAACCCAGCCAGCGTATGCCCTGGTTCAGCGGGCCAACCATTCTGGACACCCTGGCCCTCTTCCGCATGGATGCCGCTCCCGACCAAGCGCCGCTCCGGTTCCCCCTTCAAGACGTGTTCAAGTTTGACGCTCGCCGGATTCTTGCAGGACGCATAGCCGCGGGAACACTGACGGTCGGCGACCGCCTGGTCTTCTCGCCGTCTAACAAGACCGCGCGGGTGAGAAGCATTGAAGCTTTCAACGTGGATCCATTGCCGCTCCAGGCAGTGGCGGGACAATCCATCGGCGTGACCTTGGACGAGCAGATATTTGTGGAGCGCGGCGAGATTGCCTCGCATGAGGCTACCTTGCCCCTCGTCGGCAGAACCTTCCGCGGCAATGTCTTCTGGATGGGCAAACGTCCCCTCACCACCGAGGGCGAGTATGTGCTGCGACTGTCCACCGGGGAAGCTCCCTGCCGCGTGACCACGGTGCATCGTATCATCGACGCTACCGAACTGGGTTACGTTGATCCCAAGGGCGTGGTCAACCGGAATGAGGTTGCCGAGCTCACCATCCAGACCCGTTATCCCATCGCGTTTGACCCTTACTCCAGCCTTGCCACCACCGGCAGGTTTGTGCTGGTTGACGAATACGACGTCGCGGGTGGGGGCATTATCACCGAGGCCGTGTCTGACGAGTTTGCCGACCTGCGGGAGGAAGCGCGACGCCGTGACCTCTCCTGGGTGCAGGGCGACGTTGGCTCAGAGCTGAGGGCCGATCATTACGGACACAGGGCTGCGCTTGTCGTGATTTCGGGCGGGGTCCCGTCCCATCAGGCAGCCCTCGCGCGTCGGCTCGAGAGCGTGCTGGTGGGTGACGGCCGCCACGCGTACCTCCTGGATCCGGAAAACCTGCGCCAGGGCCTGGACGCCGACATGCTGTCGGGCGACCGTCAGGAGAGCATCCGACGCTTTGGCGAGGTGGCGCGGCTCCTCCTGGACACCGGCCAAATCGTTATCTGCCCCATGCGGGGGCTGCTGGACGAAGATTACCATGCCGTCCAGACCCTGGTGCATCCCGTGCCAATGCTCGTGGTGCAGGTGGGCCAGACCGGCTCTGAGCCGTCGTCGGAAGCAGACATACACGTGAGCGGCTCCGACCCCATAGAAGAGAGCTGCGGCAAAATCATGGAGGAGATGCGGAGCCGCAGTTTGTTGGCGTACGCGCTCAATGAAAAACGCCGCTTCCGGTACGCCAACTACTCTATTTAACCCCCGCACCGGCGCAGAACCAGCGGCGTAGGGGCGGGTTCCTGACGGCCTGCCCCTTCGTGTTGCTTCAGAATCCTACAAGCTTTTGCCCTAATCATATTGATTGGCCGTTAAGCCATAACTGGTAGGCTCTTGGAAAACTCGAACCCCGGCCTATTTTCGGGTTCCGCCAGGCACGAAATTCAGCCTCGTTTTGCACCCCGAAGGGCTAGTTAGCACCACAGCTGTGAGGTCCGGTTCACGCGCCCAACGCTTCTGTTCAGCGGCGCGCCGCTTACGGCGCGTCCACTGCAACGGATGGTTCGGCGTCAATCAGTCGCCTCACTTCCTCAAGCCCCGCCACTTTCAAGGCGAATGTTCTTGAGGAACTCAGCAAGACTGTCAAGGTCAGGGAACAATGTAGCCCGACGGTATCCCAGAGCGTCGAGTTCTCGCTGCAGTTCCTCCTTGGCGCTTCCGGAAATGATGTACTGAACGAGAACCTCGGAAGCCCACGCCTCTGCATCCAAGGGTGTCGGTGTGCTGTGGAGCGTGTACCGACCATGCTGGAGAAGCATCCGCAGGTCAATCTCGGTGCCAAGTACGGCCATGCAGGTCTCGGGGCCGACAGGCTGGCCAAACGCCGATTCTATCATCTTGAGCGACAACGGATGTGACGCCGTCGGGATTGCGCCGAGGCCAAGCGTCCTCTGATTGAGGTCAAACGGACCAAGAGCCCAGAGCGCGGCGTCATTCGACTCAGGATCCAAAGTGGCGAAGTAAGCGGCGACTAGGACTGACTCCGTCCAATCCAAAAGGCGAGTGGGTAGCCGATAATGCTGGGCCAACTGGAGCCAGCGGTCTAGATGGTTCGGAGTCGGGCACTTGTTGTACCGTGTGGGAGCAAATGCCTGAAAGAGAACAAGCAGATCCGGCTCAGAAAGACCCTGGGGACGTGGCCGGAACACTCCCGGAACGAGATTATGGGTAACCTGAGGAAGGCCTCTCCACCACGTAGTCCGGGGGAAACGCTGACGAGCTTCCTTCGCCGCTTTGAGCAACTCAGCGAGTGATGAGATCGTTATCGATGAACGCAGGTTGTTCATGTGCTTGCTAACATAGTTTATCTGGATCCATATAAAACTCCAAACCACCGTTTCGAGTCCGTGTCAGACCCCGGTGGAAACAGCGTCGCTGCGGCAGCAACCGCTATCGGGTACTCCATGTCATCGTAGCGCTGCTAGGACACGACGTCTTATACGGATTGGCATAAGCCCCTCCCCATCCTCAATGCCCTCGTGCGCCATGATACGCAATGGTGTCCCCGGATTCCTGTCGCTGCATGACTGTCAAGATAGTTGGGGCAGGTTCCTTACGGCCTGCCCC